>Ga0302325_10001220_pt1 | contig 66546 bp, 66 predicted proteins | sample Palsa_T0_2_FD_201948 | JGI IMG/M metagenome (GOLD analysis project Ga0302325, IMG submission 201948) | Peat permafrost microbial communities from Stordalen Mire near Abisko, Sweden - Palsa_T0_2 | ecosystem: Environmental > Terrestrial > Soil > Palsa > Peat permafrost | place: Sweden: Abisko...
CCGCCGGAGAAGACGGCGCTGTTGAGCGCCGAAAACTTGTTGTCGCCCGTGGGGATCACCTTACCGAAAAACTTGCGGAAGATCTCGGGGTGCTCCCGTAGCCCCTCCGTCGAGTTGACGAAGATGACGCCCTGCTTGGAGACGGCCTCCTTGATGTTGGAATAGGCGGCCTCGGAGTCGAACTGCGCCTCGACGCCGGCGAGGAACCTGCGCTCCTGCTCCGGGATCCCGAGGCGCTCGAACGTGCGCTTGATGTCCGCCGGCACCTCCTCCCAGGTGCGCTTCGGCTTCAGGCCCTGCGAGAGGTAGTACCGGATCTTGTCGAAGTTGATGTTCTCCAGGTCCTTCGAGGCCCAGTGGGTGGGAAGCGGCTTCGAGAAGAACGTCTTCAGGGCGCTTTGGCGAAAGTCGTGAAGCCAGGCGGCCTCCTTCTTGACCGAGGAGATGTAGTCGACCGTGCGCTCGTTCAGGCCGGTGCCCGCGTCGAAGTCGTACGTCATGTCGTACTTGAAATTGCCCGAGGACTGGTCGATCCCGGAAACCGGGTTCTCGACCGCCGCCGTCTCTAGTGTGTCGGTGATTTCGGACATGGTGGATTTTTCCAATTCAGGCGATTGCGAACTCCTGCTTGACCCATTCGTAGCCCTTGGACTCGAGCTCAAGGGCGAGCGACTTGTCGCCGCTCTTCACGATCCGCCCGTCAATCATGACGTGGACATGGTCCGGGACGATGTAGCCCAGCAGGCGCTGATAGTGGGTGATGAGGAGGATGCCGAGGTTCGGCCCCCGCAGGTGGTTCACGCCGTCGGAGACGACCCGCAGGGCGTCGATGTCGAGGCCGGAGTCCGTCTCGTCCATGAGCGCGAACCGGGGCTCGAGCATGGCCATCTGGAGGATCTCGCTGCGCTTCTTCTCGCCGCCCGAGAACCCCTCGTTCACGGAGCGCGACGTGAACTTCCGGTCGATCTGCAGGAGGTCCATCTTCTGGTACAGGCGCTTGTAGTAGCCCGAGGCGTCGATCTCCTCGCCCTCCGCCATGCGGGCCTGGATCGCCGCGCGCATGAAGTTGGCGATGCTGACCCCGGGAATCTCGCTTGGGTACTGGAACGCGAGGAAGATCCCCTCGCGGGCGCGCTCGTCGGATTCCATCTCGAGGATGGACCTTCCGTCGATGAGCACGTCGCCCTCCGTGATCACGTAGTCGGGGTGGCCGGCGATCGCCTTGGCCATCGTGGACTTGCCGGTCCCGTTCGGCCCCATGATGGCATGGATCTCGCCGGTGTTGATCGTCAGGGTGACGCCCTTGACGATTTCCTTGTCCCCGGTGGAGACATGCAGGTTCTTTATTTCGAGTGAGGACATGCGCGGAGGGGGGAGGCTTGGAATGATCAGGCCTTGGTCGGGGCCTTGCCGCGGAAGATGATCTCGACCGAGGCGGCGTCAAAATGGGGCGGCAGCACGGACTTCACCTGGTCGAGGAGGCCCGAGGGCAGGTCGATGTCGTGGGTGGCGCCGGTCAGCTCGTCATGAAAATGGGCGTGCGGATGGAGGTTCGGGCAATACCGGGTCGGTCCGCGCTCAAAGTTGACGGCGCGCACAAGGTTGCATTGGACGAGCGTCTCGAGGCAGTTGTAGACCGTCGCGAGCGAGATCATCGGCATCTCGGGCTTGGCCCGTGCGAACACGTCCTCCGCCGTCGGATGGTCGCGCTTCTTGAGGAGCACGCTGTAGATGACCTCGCGCTGGGGCGTCGAGCGGAGCCCGCTGTCCGAAAGGCGTTGGGCGAGGGCCCCTGAGCTGTCCGTGTGGGAGACCATTTATTGGAGTGGTTACTGTGAGTTAATTGGAATGGTACCGAGTTTCAACAAGGAATAAGAATCATTCTAAACATAGATCGTAACAATCTATTTAACAGTAAGTTATTTATCTATGAACGGTGCTGGAAACACCAGTGCCAGGGCTCGTAGGCGATCCCGTGCGGGTTGCCCTGGGGATACGACAGCCGGAATCCGAAGTCCCCGGCCCGCCGCTGGAGCCAACGAAAAGCGGGGGTCCGTGCGAAACCCTCCGTCAGCGGCGGTCCGACGGGATCGCCGATGTCGATCGCACGGCCCGTGTGGTGCTCGCTGTAGCCCGGCGCGGCGACCACCCGCAGTATCGAGTCGATCGTTTCTCCTGTCAGGAGCTTCTGTTGTATGATGTCGACTTGCCGTTCGATGCTCCTGAATCCCGACAAGGCCACGAGGATTATTCCCTCGTCGGAGGCGGCGTCCCGCATTTTCTTCCAGGCCGCAGCCGCACCGGGTTCCAGGCGAATCTCCCTGCCATCGGGGTCGGCCGCGACCGGAACGAGCTCAGTCGCCTCGATCTGGAGGGTCAGGTGCCCCCCCGCGCCGTAATCCGCCGGTATGCCGAGGGCTTTCACCCTCCGTGCTCGGCGAGCCAGCGCTCGGCGTCGATCGCCGCCTGGCACCCCATCCCGGCGGCCGTGATCGCCTGGCGGTACACATGGTCCGCGCAGTCCCCGGCGACATAGACTCCCGGCACGTTCGTCCTCACCTGCGACCCGTGCGCGGGCCGGAAATACCCGTTCTCGTCGACATCGAGCGCCGCGGAAAAGGGCTGCGAATTCGGGACGTGGCCGATCGCGACGAAGACGCCCTTCACGGGCAGCACGGACTCCTTGCCCGTCTTGATGCAAAGGACCTTGAGGCCGCTGACGGCGCCTTCCGGCACGCCGACGACCTCGACGGGGATGGTGTTCCACACCATCTGGATCTTTTCGTGCGAGGTCGCGCGGTCGGCCATGATCTTCGACGCGCGCAGCGTGTCGCGGCGGTGGACGAAATAGACCTTGCTCGCGAACCTCGTGAGGAAGAGGGCCTCCTCGGCGGCGCTGTCGCCGCCGCCGATCACCGCCACGTCCATCTTCTTGTAGAATGCGCCGTCGCACGTGGCGCAGGTGGTCACGCCCTTGCCGCCGTAGAGTTCCTTCTCGCCCGGGATCCCCGTCATCCGGGGCGACGCGCCCGTCGCGATGATGACCGTCTTTGCGAGGACGGTCCTGTCGCCGCAGACGAGCTTGCGGGGCATCGACGAGAAATCGACCGCATGCACGAGGGCCTGCTCGAAGCGGGTGCCGAACCGGGTCGCCTGCCGGCGCAGGCTGTCCATCAGGTGGAAGCCGTCGACCCCCTCCGGGAAGCCGGGGAAGTTCTCGACCTCGCTGGTCGTCGTGAGCTGTCCTCCCGGCAGCGGCCCCTCGATCACGAGGGGGTTCAGGCTCGCGCGGGCCGTGTAGACCGCGGCCGTGAGGCCGGCGCAGCCGGTCCCGATGATGACGACGTTCTCCACGGGGTGCTTGGACATGGTTGAAGTGGGACAAACACAGAGATGCAGTCCTCGCCCGGCGCAACTGCGGATATGTAACTATATGGAAGGAATTCGCGGCGAGAGGCTTGCGGATCCCGTGCGGATCACCAGCCCCTGAGGCGCTTGATCTTCAGCTCCTGGTAGAGGTCCGGCGAGAGCTCCTGCAGGAAGCGGCTCGGCGAAAGCATCATCCCCCCGGGCCCGGGCCTCGACGCGATCTTCGGGAAGCTCAGGTAGAGCTCGTTCCGGGCGCGGGTGACGGCGACGTAGAACAGGCGCCGCTCCTCCTCGACATCCCCCGACTCGATCGAGCGGCGCCCCGGGAACTGCCCGTCCGCCAGCCCGATCACGAAGACCACGTCGTACTCCAGGCCCTTCGCCTGGTGCACCGTGGTCAGCCGGATCGCATCCGACTCGGGATCGACATTGCGGTCGCTGGTCTCGCTGTTCAGGAGGAGGATCTGGGCCAGGAAGTCCTGGGTCTCCTCGAAGCGCTGCGCGAAGCCGACGAGCGCGTTCAGTTCCTCCAGCCGGTCCGTGTAGTCCGCGTAGGCCCCCTTGAGGTAGTCGCCGTACCAGCCGTCGATGGCGGTCTGGACCGCGTCCGCGGGGCTGCCCTCCCGCATCCTCTCGGACACCTGCTTCAGGGAGACCGCGAGCTTCTCCCATTCGTCACGCGCGTTCCTGGGCACCCTTGCGCGGACATCCTCGGCGACCAGCGCGTCGATGAAGTCCTTCTGGTAGTCGTGCGCAAAGGTCCTGGCTGCGGCATGGATCTTCTGCGCCCCCTTCTCGCCGACCTTCGGCAGCAGCACCGCGATCCGGGCCCACGCCTGCTCGTCCGCCGGGTTGTAGACAAACCGCAGGAGCGCCACCAGGTCGCGGATGTGCTGGCGCTCGAAGAACTTCACGCCGCTCGTGATGTGGTAGGGGATGCCCGCGCGGGCGAGGGCGATCTGGGTCTCCACTGCGATGAAATGAGAGCGGTAGAGGACGGCGATGCTGCTGAGCGACACGCCCTCGTCCTCGTGCAGCGAGCGCACCCGCTTCACCACGAATTCCGCCTGCTCGCGGTCGTCCATCGCCTGGACGATGTAGGGCTTCTCCATGTGGCCGCGCGCCGCCCGCAGCTCCTTGTCAAAATGGCGCCCCTTGGGCTGGGCCATGAGGACGCCGTTGGCCAGGTTAAGGATCTCCGGGGTCGAGCGGTAGTTGATCTCTATCCTGTGGATCACCGTTCCCGGATGGCGCTCGGGGAACGACATGATGTTCTCGAAGTTCGCGCCGCGCCACGAGTAGATGCACTGCGCGTCGTCGCCGACCGCCATCACCCGGTGGTGGGAGCCGATCGTGTCGACGATCTGGGCCTGGAGCGTGTTAGTGTCCTGGTACTCGTCCACGAGGACGTGGCGGAACCTCTCCGTGAAGTACGCCGAGACGTCGGGCGCCTGCCTCAGGAGCGCGAGCCAGTGCTCCAGCAGGTCGTCGTAGTCGCAGACCTTCTGCTCGCGCTTCCTCTGGTCATACGCCCTGGCGAATTCCGGGAGGCGGTCGCTGATGTCGGAATAATGCGGGAAGTATTTCTTCACGGTCGTCTCGACCGTGAGCTGCGTGTTGCGGGCGAGGGAGATGACGCCGAAGAGCGGGCCCGGCCGCGGCCTCGTCTTGTCCTTGAAGAAGAGCCTGTCCTGGGACTCCACGACCTGCTTCAGGAGCCGCTCGGCCTCCTCGGCGTCGAGGATCGTGAACGTCTTCGCGAGGCCGATCGCCTCGCCGAACATCCGCAGCGCCCGGTGGCCGATCGAGTGGAACGTCCCGCCCCAGAAGCGCCTCGGCTCGATCCCGGTCAGCTCCTGCACGCGGTGGAGCATCTCCCGGGCCGCCTTGTTCGTGAAGGTGAGGAGCAGGATCTCGCCCGGGCGGACGCCCTGCGAGAGCAGGTAGGCCACCCGGTAGGTGAGCGTCCGGGTCTTGCCGGAGCCGGCGCCGGCAAGGACAAGGAGGGGGCCGGGCTCGGCGGTGACCGCGGCGAACTGGTCCCCGTTCAGTTGCGCCTCGAAGTCGATCTGCGGGACGGAGTCGGGCGAGGGAGGCGGGTCCAGGGCGAAGTCCATGAAGGCGCGGTTGTGGGGCTATGCCGGCTCCGGCGCGAGCGTCGCCGTGCGCGCCTCGGGCCCGACGAGGGCCAGCACGGTGAGGACGACCGCCACGATCCCCACGACCCAGCCGAGCGCGAACGAGTAGTCGTTGCCCCGGTTCTCGGCGAGCGTGGCCTCGAGCGTGCCGATGAACGACGCCCCGAGGTTGCCGAGCTGGTAGGCGAGGCCCGGGAAGGTGCCCCGGACCGCCGCGGGCGAGAGCTCGTTCAGGTGCGCGGGGACCACGCCCCACGCCCCCTGGACGGCGAACTGGATGAGGAAGGCGCCGGCCGCGAGGCCCGCCACCGTGCTCGCGCCGACCCAGAACGGGATCATGGGGATGGAAAGGAGCGCGCCGGCCGCGATGGCCGTCCTCCTTCCGATTTTCTGCGAGAGAGCCCCGAAGAGGATCCCGCCCGTGATGGCGCCCAGGTTGTAGATGATCGCGATCTTCGTGACGGTGCCGAGCGGGAGCCCGCGCTGCTTCTCGAGGAAGCCGCTCGGGTAGAGGTCCTGGGTCCCGTGGCTGAACGCGTTGAACGCGGCCATGAGGACGACCATGTAGAGGAAAAGGGGCCAGCGCTCGCGGACGGCGGCGAGGATGCCGCCCGCCGCGCGCGCGGCCGCGCCGCGCGGACCGGCGCGGTCCTCCAGCCACGCCGGCGACTCGTGCACGCCCAGCCTGATGAACAGGACGAGGACGGCGGGAACCGCCCCGATGAAGAACATCCCCCGCCATCCGAGGAGCGGGTAGGCGAACCCGTTGACAAGCGTCGCGAGGAGGTAGCCCGCCGGATAGCCCTGCTGGAGGATGCCGGACAGGAGCCCGCGGCTCCTCGCCGGGACCGACTCCATCGCCAGCGAGGCGCCGACGCCCCATTCCCCTCCCATCCCTATCCCGAAGATCGCGCGCAGGACGAAGAACACGCCGAGCGACGGCGCGAAACCCGACAGGAGTTCGACGATCGCGTAGAGGAGGATGCTCCCCATGAGCGCCGGCCGCCGGCCATACCTGTCAGCAATGAGCCCGAAGACCAGGGCGCCGACGGGGCGCATGGCGAGCGTCAGGAAGAGGGCGTAAGTGACCACCTTGAGGGTGGTGTGGAATTCGTCCGCGATGTGCCGGGCGACCAGGACGAGCAGGAAGAAGTCGAACGCGTCGAGCATCCAGCCGAGATACGCCGCGCTGAAGGCCCTCCACTGGGGCCCAGTCAGGCCCCTCAGCTGGGGAAAGGGATTCAAAGGAGCGCGAGGTCGCTGCGGTGGACGACCTCGATCCTCTTCCTCGCGGGGTGCAGGGCCCGGACCTCGTCCCCCTTCTTGCCCGCGAGCGCGGGGATATCGTCGGAGGCGAAGGAGGACTTGCCCCTGGCGATGACGGACCCGTCGGGCCCGGCGATGTCGATCACGTCGCCCGCCGAGAAGTCGCCCCTGGATCCCGTGACGCCGACCGCGAGGAGGCTGCGCCCCTGCTCCCTGAGCACCGGGACGGCGCAGGCGTTGATCATGATCGTCCCGGAGGGCCTCTGGAAATACGCGAGCCAGCTCTTCCTCGCCTCGAGGGGCAGCCCGCTCGGCACGAAGAACGTCCCCGTGCCCGTGCCGGCGAGGAGGCGCCCGATGATGTCGGGCTCGGCCCCGCTCGCGATGAAGACCCCGCAGCCCGACTTTGTCGCCAGCCTGGCCGCGGAGAGCTTGCTCACCATCCCGCCGACCGCCGTCGCGCTTGTCGTGCCGCCGGCCATGGCCTCGATCTCCGGCGTGATCCTGTCGACGACGGGCACGACGCGCCCCGTGCCCCTCATGTCGACGAGGCCGGGCGCGGTGGAGAGGATGAGCAGGAACTGCGCGCCGACGAGGCTGGCGACCATCGCTGAGAGGGTGTCGTTGTCCCCGAATCCGCCGCCCGGCTTGTCGATCTCGGCCGCGCTGACGGTGTCGTTCTCGTTGATGATCGGGACGGCCCCGTAGCCGATCACCTGGGCGAGGGTTTCCTTGACGCCGAGGTAGCGCGCCCGGGCGCGCAGGTCCTCGTGGGTCAGAAGCACCTGGGCGACCGTGATCCCGTGGGGTGCGAAGCCGGCCTGCCAGGTCTCCATGAGGAGGCTCTGGCCGACGGCCGCGCACGCCTGCTTGCGCGCGGTCTCGGAGGGGCGGCACGTGAGCGCGAGGCGGCCCATCCCGAGCCCGACGGCGCCCGAGGAGACGACAAGAACCTCCGTGCCGGACGCCCGCAGCGCCGCGATCTGCGCGCACACGGACGCGATCCTGGCGGTGTCGAGCCGCCCGACGCCGGACGTGAGGACGCCGGTGCCCAGCTTGACGATGACCCTGCCCGGCCTTTTTCGGGGCGTCAGCATGCCGACGCCGCTCACACCGCGAGGAGTTCCTTCTCCTTCGAGGTGAAGTGCTCGCCGATCTCCTTGATGGCCTTGTCCGTGGCCGCCTGGACGTCCTTCTCGAGCCGCTTCGTCTCGTCCTCGGGCAGCTTCGCCTTCTTGACGCCCTCCATGACGTCGCGCCTGACATTGCGGATGTGGACGCGGCCCTCCTCGGCGATGCGCGAGGCGGTCTTCACGAATTCCTGGCGGCGCTCGCGGCTCATGTCCGGCAGCGGGACGCGTATGATCTTTCCGTCCACCACCGGGTTGAAGCCGAGGTTCGCCACCTGGATCGCCTTCTCGATCGCCTTCGTGAGGCTGGCGTCCCAGGGCTGGATCTGGATCATCCGCGAGTCGGGCGTCGTTATCGCGGCGCATTCCTTGAGGCGCATCTGGGAGCCGTAGGCCTCGACCATGACGCCCTCCACCATCACGGGCGTCGCCTTGCCGGTGTGGATCGACGAGAATTCATGGAGGGTGAAGTCCAGGGCCTTCTTCATCTTGGTGTGGGCCTCTGCGAGCAGGGGATGGGACATGGGGGCGAGGGGTTTGGGGTTCGGATCAGGCGTGGACGAGCGTGCCGACCTTCTTGCCGGTGACTCCCCTGAGGATCGCATGGTCCTCGTGCAGGTCGAGGACGAGGATCGGCACATGGTTGTCCAGGCAGAGGGAGAAGGCCGTCGAGTCCATGACCTTCAGGCGCTGCTTGAGCGCGTCGATGAAGGTGATCTCGTCGTACTTCACGGCGTCGGCGTGCTTCTTCGGGTCCTTGTCGTAGATGCCGTCGACCTTGGTGGCCTTCACGATGATGTCCGCGCGCATTTCCGAGGCGCGCAGCGCGGCGGTCGTGTCCGTCGAGAAGTAGGGATTGCCTGTCCCCGCCACGAAGATCACCACGCGGCCCTTTTCCAGGTGGCGGATCGCGCGGCGCAGGATGAAGGGCTCGGCGATCTGGTTCATGGGGATCGCGCTCTGGACCCGGGTCATGACGCCCATCTTCTCCAGGCGGTCCATGATCGCCATGCCGTTGATGACCGTCGCCAGCATGCCCATGTAGTCGCCCGTGGTCCGGTCGACGCCGCGCTTCTCGCCCGTGAGGCCCCTGAAGATGTTGCCCCCGCCGATGACCACGCCGATCTGGACGCCGAGGTCGTGGATCTCCTTCACCTGCTTGCAGGTGCGCTCGAGGGCGTCGACGTCGATCGGGTCTCCCGTCTTTTCGCCGCGCAGGAGCTCCCCGGAGAGCTTGAGGATGATGCGCTTGTATTTCACCCTGGGGTCCACAGGTAGGGTTGCGTGCATGGGCACGAATGAAACGGTCGGTCAAATAGGGCGTCAACTCCCCAGTGCAAAGGGGCTCGATTCCGCCATTGACGGGGCTACTGTGCGGGCGGCAGGTTCGTCAGTTCCCCTTTTGCCTGGTGGTGTAATGGTAGCACCGGTGACTTTGACTCACCTAGTCCTGGTTCGAATCCAGGCCGGGCAGCCAGCTGGGGCGCCAGACGGAGCGTCCCGGTGTTCGTCCTGCGGCGGGGGAAAAAATTCGTCGTACCGCCCGGAACATCTCTCAGCCTCACAAAGGTTCGCCGGAATCCGAACCGGACGAGCCCCCGAGCTTCGAGCGGTCGGGTACCGTCGATTTAATCAGTCACAAGCGATTGGCGGAAAACATGTTGATCCTCGGGCCCGATTAATCTCAAAGAAAATTTGCAAACGACTCTCATCTCCCGAAATTAGCGGCGGCAGGGACGTTCTCAAAACGAAAGCACCGAAAAGGGCGAACAGCGCCGCAACCCACGAAAATATGAGCACCCCAAAGAAAAAGACCGCCGCGAAAGCCAAGGGCAAATTCAAGGACCTCCAGTCGAAGAAGAATCCAAAGGGCGGATTCGGAGTGGAGTTCAAGTCGGAAGGAAGAATTATGCTCAATCCGCAGCCGCTTCCCCCCTAAAAACGAGGAGGGTTTTGGCGAAAAGCCGGCGGGCGATGGAGCGCCGTCGGCATCAGGGGCCCTGGCCCCTAGAGGCCTTCGGGGTGCGTGGCCGGCTCGAGGAGCCGGTCCGAGAACGTGGGCCCCGACCAGGACGCGCGCAGGAACGCCGCACCGGTCGCATGGGAATACCGCACCGTGACGGGATAGGACTGGTTGGCCTTCAGGTCCATCGGGCGGCTTGAGAATCCGTCCCCGCCCGTTCGCTCCGCGAGGACCGGCTCGCCGGCCACGCTGATCTCGACGCAGCCATCGGTGGTGACCGAGAAGGAATAGGTGCCGGCGGAGGAGGTCCGGATCTCGCCGTCGTACTGCACCGAGAAATGGTCCTTCGGGACGCCCGCCGAGGCGTCGGGCGAACCCACGCCCCGCTCGTCGACCAGGCTGAAGTCGATCAGCGGCGTCATCGATGTCTTGGCCAGCCGGGTGAACGCGGGGTCCCTGAAGTACCTGGCCCTGAAGAAATGCGTCCTCTCGAACCGCTCCATCCCGAGGAGCGCCCGCGCGTCCCCGAGCGACCAGGGATGGCCGTCCGGATATACGATGCCGTGGAACGGGACCGGCGTCTCGTCCAACCTCGGATGACCGCGGTCGTCGCTCCACGCAAACCGGCAGTTGTCCCGGCCGATCCCGAACTCCCACATGATGTAGCCGACCTTGCCCCTGAAATGGGCGACGACCCCCGGGACGCTCTGCCCCTTGCGGTTCATGCACTCGGTGCAGAGGGAAAAGGCGTCGCCGGAGATCGCGTAGCCACCGTATTCATGCCAGGAGGGGAAGTCCGAGAAGGGGCCGCCTGAGAATTCCCCGCCGGTCGCGGTGGCGGGGATCGTGCTTCCCGTCTGCTTGATCCAGCCCATCGCATCCCGCTCGATCCGGATGGTCGCCTCGGTCGTGTTGGGCTCGTTGTAGATCTCCCAGAAGACGACGCGCGGGTCCGACCTGTGGGCGTTGACGACATCCTGGACATAGGCCTTCAGCCCGGCCCTGTGCTGCTCATAGTGGCTGCGCACCTCGTCGCCCGGGCAGACAAGCCACCGGCTGTTGTGAACCCCGGGAAGGGGCGCGGGGTAGCGGTAGTCCGCGGAAAGCAGGTCCCTGGGCGGCTGGTTCCAGCAGTCGTCGAAGAACACGAACTCGGTCCTAATCCCGTACCGGTCGGCCCGCCCGAGGAAGTCCTCGATGCTCGCCAGGAACGCGGCCTTCTTTTTCAGGTAGACGTAATAGTGGAGGTAGACCCTGACCACGTTGATGCCGTAGACGGACGCATAGTGCAGCTCGCGGTCATTGACGACCGGGTCGTATTCGTCCCACTCCTGGGCCTCGTTGACGCAGTTGGTCGGCACGAACACCGCGCCCTGCACCCACGTCCAGTCGCGCGGGCTCGCCGAGCGGGGCTCCGCGGCCGCGGCGGGTGCCGGCGTCGGGGGGGCGGTCCTCGGGGCCGCACAGCCCCCCAGGAGGCATGCGAGGAGGAGCCGGATCGCGTTTTTCATGGGCAATGGGAAAAGGGGAACGGGGCGGCCCCGCAATTTCCGACATCGGTCGATACCGGGAAAAGCGGGCCGCGACAAACCCCATGTCGGGGCGCGCCGAAGATTTTATCTCGCTCTGCGACGAACCGGACCATCAATGGAGGGTCTACATCCACCCCCTTATGAAAGAAGCCGCTCCCATTTCCCGCAAACACATGATCCGCCTGCTGAACGAGGACCTCTCGCGCGAATACCAGGCGATCATCGCCTACGTGGTCTACAGCCAGGTCATGAAGGGGGCGAAGTTCCAGAACATCGCCGGCGAGCTCGAGAAGCACGCCAAGGAGGAGCTGGGCCATGCGATCCTCATCGCCAAGCAGATCGACTACCTGAACGGCATCCCCGCGGTCACGCCGAAGCCGGTGAAGATGTCCGAGAAGGCAGAGGACATGCTGCGCTTCGACCTCGAGAACGAGCGCGTCACCATCCTCAACTACCGCAAGCGCATCCGCCAGGCCGACGCGATGGGCGAATTCGCGATGAGCGAGGTCCTGCGCAGGATCATCGCCGAGGAGCAGGAGCACCTGACGGACCTGGCGACCGCGCTCGGCATCGACAACCCGAAGCTCAGCGACTAGCGGATCGTCATCGGCCGGCGGAGGAGGCCGCCGTCACTTCTTGTCCGCGTCCGCGGACACGGGCGCGTTGATGCTCTCCTTGGTTTCCTTCACGGCCGCGATCACCTCCTCCATGCTCTCCTTGATCTCGCCGACCTGGGGATGGACCTCCTTGATGAGGTCATGCTCGATCTTCGATAGGCTCTCGATCCGCTTTCCCTGCTCGGTGAGCCGGTCCAGGAGCCTGTTCTGCTTGTCCGAGATGCGGTACATCCACAGGAAGCACACGCCCCAACACCCCGTTCCAATCAGGGTCATCCAGAATGCGAGGCCGTTCTCCATGCGTTGATCGACCGCACGGCAGGATAATGGTTGCGAAGAATTGAGGGGGCCCCATAGTCGGCCCCGGCAATGGATTCTGCCTTCGCTCGCGCGTAAACCGCCCCGTTCCGGGCGCTGATGACTCCTATCGATTTTCCGATATCATCATGCTCACGCGGTACATTCTGGTGGCGACGGGCGGCGCGCTCGGCAGCGTGCTGCGGTTCTTCCTCTCCGACTTCTGCAACGTGCAGATCGGGGGAATCTTCCCGTGGGGAATCATGATCGTCAACATGACCGGCTCGTTCGCCATCGGCCTCATCTTCACGCTGACGCAGCCCGACGGCCGTTGGTTCGCCAGCCCGGCCACCCGGGATTTCCTGATGATCGGGATCTGCGGCGGCTACACGACGTTCTCCTCGTTCAGCCTGAACACGCTCAATCTGGCCCGCGACGGCGAGTGGCTGCGCGCCGGCGGAAACATCGTCGGCTCGGTCGTGTTCTGCCTGGCCGCCGTCTGGCTCGGCCATGTCGCCGCCGCCGCCATCAACCAGCTGAAAGGCCCCTGAACCATGGAAACGCCGACCGACTCCCTGCTGCTTCGCATCTTCATCGGCGAGGCCGCGCGCCACGGGCACCAGCCGCTCCACGAGGCGATCGTGCTGAAGGCGCGCGAGGAGCACCTTGCCGGCGCCACGGTCCTGCGCGGCGCCATGGGCTACGGAAAATCCAGCCTGCTGCACACGACAAAGATCCTGCGCCTGTCCGACGACCTGCCGGTCGTGATTGAAATCGTGGACAGCGAGGAAAAGATAAACGCCTTCATGCCGGTGCTGGCGCAGATGATGCCGGCCGGCCTCGCCACGCTGGCCAGGGTGCGGACGATCCATTTCGAGGGTGCGTCCCCTTCCGCCTGAAGCGCGGCTCGATTCCCCCGCCGTGACGGTCACGCGCCTGCAGGTGATCGCGAACGGGCTCGCGTGCCGCTGCCCGAACTGCGGCGGCCGCACGCTCTTTGTCCCCGGGAGGCGCTTCAAGGTGAACCCCCGCTGCCCGAACTGCGGGCTCACGATCGAGAAGGGGGACGGGGCCTTCCTCGGGCCGTTCGTCCTGAACTACGCGGTGACGGCCTTCGGCTTCATCGTCCCGGTCATTCTCCTCTACTCGCTGGGAAAACTGGGCGCTGCGGCCACGCTTTCACTCTGCTTTGCCGGCGCGCTCGGCCTGCCGCTTCTCCTCTACCGCCCCTCGTGGGGCTGGTGGCTCATGCTCTATTATTTCTTCCTTCCGGACAACCTGCCGGCTAACCTGCAGGGGCGCTCCGGGGATGACGAGTGAGGCGCCGCCAACCCGGCGGACCCGTCCCGGGGCGGCGCGGCACGCAGAAAGGAAACCCAAATGACAAAGATGATACGATCGACCGTCACCTTCGGGGCCACCCCGAAGCAGGTCTACGAGGCCCTCATCAATGAGAAGAGGCACGCAAAGTTCACCGGGGCCAGGGCGGTGATCTCACGAAAGGTCGGCGGCGCGTTCACCTGTTACGGGACCTTTCTCTCGGGAATCAACCTCGACCTCGTCCCTGGGAAACGGATCGTCCAGGCATGGCGGTCCAACGGATGGCCCGCCGGGACGTTCTCCATCGCCACCTTTGCGCTTTCCCGGAGCAAGGGGGGACGCACGAGGCTCAAGTTCACGCAGGTCGGCGTGCCGGCCTCCTCAGGCATGGACATCAACAAGGGCTGGCAGACCTACTACTGGAAGCCGCTCAAGGCCTACCTAGAAAAATAAACCCTTGGCCGGCCCGAAACAACTGGCCGAGATTGGGGCCGCCTTCCTCAAGCTCGGCCTCATCTCCTTCGGCGGCCCCGTGGCGCACCTCGGATATTTCAGGAGGGAGTTCGTCGAGCGGCGCCAGTGGCTCGACGACGCAGCCTACGCCGACACGGTGGCCCTGTGCCAGTTCCTGCCCGGCCCGGCGAGCAGCCAGGTCGCGTTTGCGCTCGGCATGAGGCGCGCGGGCGTGCCTGGCGGCCTCCTTGCGTCGATCGCCTTCATGCTTCCATCGGCGGCGGCGATGATCCTGTTCGCCTACCGCGTCGGCTCGATGGGCGACCTGCGGGGCGCCGGCTGGCCCCACGGCCTGAAGGTCGCCGCCGTAGCCGTGGTGGCCCTCGCGGTCTGGGGAATGGCCCGCCGGCTTTGTCCGGACTGGCCCCGGCGCTTTCTCGGCGCGGCGGCGGCGGCGATCGTCCTCATCCTGCCCGGGGCACTTGCCCAGGTCGGCGTGATCGCCGCGTGCGGCCTCGTGGGCCTCCTGGCCTGGCGCGGCGCGCCCGGAGGCGTCCCGCGGCCAGAAGGCCCGGGTCGGGGGCACGCCTGGGCCGCGGCCTCGCTCGTCCTTTTTGGCCTCCTGCTCGCGCTGCTGCCGCTGGCGGCCCGGTGGAGCGGCGACAGGCCCGTCGCCGTCTTCGACGCTTTCTACAGGGCGGGGTCTCTCGTGTTCGGCGGCGGCCACGTGGTCCTGCCCCTGCTGAGGTCCGCGGTTGTGCGGCCTGGATGGGTCGACGACGGGTCATTTCTCGCGGGCTACGGCGCCGCCCAGGCCGTGCCCGGCCCGCTGTTCACCTTCGCCGGCTACCTCGGTGCGCTGATCCCATCGCGCTTGCCTCCATGGACGGGCGGCGTCCTGGCTCTTCTCGCGATCTTCCTGCCGGGATGGCTCCTCGTCGGGGGGGCCTTTCCGTTCTGGCACCGGCTTTGCTCGAGGGGCTGGGCCCAGGGCTTCCTGCGCGGCGCCAACGCCGCCGTGGTCGGCCTCCTGCTGGCGGCCCTTTACCGGCCGGTCTGCACCGAGGGCCTGCGCGACATTCGCGACGCCGCGGCGTCAGCCGCGGCCCTCGTTCTCCTTGGCCCGCTGCGCGCCCCCCCCTGGGCCGTCGTGGCGCTGATGGCCGCAGCCGGACAGTGGGTCCTGCGGTGACGCGGCCGCCCCGGGCTCAGTCCGCCTTGCGCGAGAGGCGGTAGACCAGGAAATAGTACGCCGCCCCCAGGGCGAGCGCGCCTCCCGCCGCCCAGAGCGTGATCTCGCTGATCTCGCCGCGCATCAGGCGCGGGTCGTTTCCCGCGATCTTCGAAACAAGCGCCAGGATGGAGCACCAGAGCGTCGCGCCGAGGACCGTGAACAGGGAGAACTTCCAGTAGTTCATCCTCACGATGCCCGCCGGGATGCCGATCAGATGCCGCACGACGGGGAGCATTCGCGAGAGGAAGATCCCGAAGCTGCCAAAGCGCATGGACCAGCGCTCGGACTGCTCGAGCTTCGAGGGAGGGATGAACATCAGGCTGCCGTACCTGACGACAAACGGCCTTCCGGCGATCCGCGAGACCCAGTACATGAGCGTCGCCCCGATCCAGCTGCCAAGCACCGCCGCGAGGATGATGCCCGTGATCGTCATGCTGCCGCGGCCGGCGACGACCATGAGTATGGCCGGCGGAATGATGACCTCGCTCGGGATGGGGACCACCGAGCTCTCCATCGCCATCAGCAGGACTATGAAGGGATATCCCCCCGTCTCCAGCGAGCGCTGGTACGCGTCGAGTATGGGCTGAAGCAGGTGATGCAAAGCCCGCTCAGATGTCGGGCTTCGTCTTGCGAAGGCCCTGCACGCGGTCTCCCACCTTCCAGTGCCCGCGCTTCTTCAGCAAGTCGATGCGCTCGAAGCGCTTCAGAACATTGCGTTTGACCACGATGCCGCTCGAACCCTGGAGACTCTTGTGCTGTGACATGACGGAAAAAAGGGGACGGAAGTTGGGTGTTAAAGGGTTGATCAGTTAACGCCTGCCCGCTCCCAAGACAAGGAGAATTCGACCTTGACCCTCGATGACGCCTCGTCAGTTTCGCACTTTCCGCATCGGAAACACCACTTTTATGAGGGACGACTACATCAAACAGGCGCTCGGCAAGATCTTGGACCCCAACATCCTAATCAATGTGGTTTCGCGCCGGGTGAAGCAGCTCAAGCGCGGCAACCGGCCCCTGGTCGAGTCCCTGGAAAAGCTCACTCCCGAGGATATTGCGCTGCGCGAGATCATCGAGGATAAGATCAGCTTCGAGGCAGGCGAGAACTGACCGCGGTCCGCGCCCCGGGGCGCACCCGGCAGCGGTCGTACGCGGGCCTCGCAAACGACGCTTTCCCATGGCCGCGCAAAAAAAAGAGGCCCCGCGCCTGACCGAGGTCAGGAACTCCAAGGTATTCCGCGACTACGCGGTCGGTGAGCGCTTTGAGGCGGGGATCCAGCTGCGCGGCACCGAGGTGAAGTCGATCCGCACGGGCCGGGCGCAGATCAGCGACTCGTTCTGCCGCGTCGAGAAGGACGAGGTGTGGATGCACGGCGCCCACATCGAGCCCTACGCTTTCGGCAACCTCGAGAACCACGACTCCAAGCGCGTGCGCAAGCTGCTCCTGCACCGCAGCGACATCCGCAAGATCGCGGTCGCCATGAACGCGGGCGGCAAGGCGCTCATCCCGCTCAGGATGTACTTCAGGGAGGCGCTCGTGAAGGTGGAGGTCGCGCTCTGCACCGGAAAGAAGCTCTTCGACAAGCGGGAGGACCTGAAGAAGAAGGTGGAGATGCGAGAGGTGAACCGGGCCCTCAGGTCCCGCCGCGGATGAGGACCGCGGCCGACTCAGTCGTCGTCCGCGTGCCGGCGAGCACGTCCAACTGCGGGGCGGGCTTCGACACGCTCGGGCTTGCGCTGAGCCTCTACAACCGCGTCACGGTCGCCCGAGTCCCGGGCGCGGACCCGGTGGCCGACCGCCCGGCCGACGTACGCGCGGCGCCGATGGCCGCGCAGGCGGCGATCGCCTTCGCGCGCGCCGCGGGGCGCCCCGCCGGCGGCTTCCGCTACAGGATCGAGGGAGACGTGCCGCCCGCGCGCGGGCTGGGGTCCAGCGTCACCGTGACGGCCGGCGTCATCGCGGGCCTCGACGCGCTCCACGGCTCCTCGATCGGGCGCCACCGCCTGGTCGGCCTTGTATCCGCAATCGAGGGACACCCGGACAACGCGGGCGCCAGCATCCTGGGCGGGTTCTGCGTGTCGCGGACCGACCCGGCGACCGGCGCCTACGTGGACTCGCAGCGCTTCGAGGTTCCGGCGCACGTCGCCTTCGTGGTGGCGTCGCCGCCGGTCGAGTTCGCCACAAAGGAATCGCGCGGCGCGCTGCCGCCGATGCTGCCCTTCTTCGACGCGGTCAGGAGCATCAACGGCGCGGCCTACCTTGTCGCCGCCTTCGCGTCGCGCGACTACGCCAGGCTGAGCCAGGTCGCCGGCGACTTCGTGCACGAGCCCTACCGCCTCCCGCAGATCCCCGGCGGGAGCGACTCCATCGCCGCCGGCGTCGCGGCGGGGGCTTGGACGGGCTGGCTGAGCGGAAGCGGCTCCAGCGTCCTCTGCGTCTGCGAGCGGGCCAGGGCCGACATGGTCCTCAAGGCGATGACGGCGGCCTTTTCCCGGGCGGGGATGCCGAGCGAGGCGCGTATCCTCGCGGCGGACAACGACGGCCTAACGGTCGAGGGCTGACCGCCCTCGGGCTACGGGCGGACTGCGGGGGCGTCGCCGCCGGGCCACGCCTTCAGGATGGCCGCCGCGAGCGGGCGCCAGCCGACCGGCTTCTGCATCAGCGCCTTGAGGTTCTTCAGGCGGGCGAGTTCCTCCTCAATCGGATCCAGGTCGTGTCCCGATATCATGATGAATGCCGCGCCGGGCGCTATCCTCGAGGCCTCGCTGATGAATTCGAGGCCGTCCATGTGCGGCATGAAATAGTCCGTCACGACGACGCCGGCCGAAATTCGGACCAGTTCGGCGAGCGCGTCCTCGGGCCTCGTGAACGGATGGACCGGGCAGTCCAGGTGGTCCGCGATCAGCCTCGCCATGGACTCAACATAGGGCTTCTCGTCGTCGATGATGACGACGGACCGCCTCATCGGCGGGGGATTCGGGCTGGCGTGTGTTTCAGCTGGGCGGGGAATGTGGCACACGCTGGGCTCCCGCCTCCCGGAAAGCAAACGCTCAAGGCGCTTGCGTTGCGTCCGGTGCGGATGAGAAAAGGGACCGCGTCGCCCCCCGGAATGCCCCGATGATCCACATCGTCCTGTTTCAGCCCGAGATTCCCCAGAACACGGGCAACGTGGGACGGATGTGCGCCCTGACGAAGTCCCGGCTCCATCTGGTCCACCCCCTGGGGTTCAAGATCACCGACCGCAACCTGCGGCGCGCGGGGATGGACTACTGGTTTTCCCTGGACGTGCACGAGCACGAGGACTGGGCAGCGTTCCGTTCGAGCCCCGCCGCCCCCGGGCGCCTCTGGCTGTTCACGACAAAGTCCGAGCTCGGATTCTGGAGCGCCCGGTTCGAGGAGGGCGACGGGCTCGTCTTCGGGAACGAGGGCGCCGGCGCCCCGGAGTGGCTTCACGAGGAGCTTTCCGGCCGGCGGGTGACGATTCCGCACGCCAATCCCGCACTGAGGTCACTCAACCTGAGCACGGCGGCCGGGATCGCCGCCTACGAGGCCCTCAGGCAGATCGGGGGATTCGGAAAGCCGTCCTGAATTTTGGGGTAGCCTCCCGCTGTACCCCCCCCAAGATGGACCGCTCATATGAGCGAATCCCGACTCAAGGTCTTTTCAGGCAACTCAAACAAGGCGCTGGCCGAGGATATCTGCCGCAACATCGGGGTGCCGCTCGGCCAGGCCACGGTGACGAGCTTCCCGGACGGCGAGACCTTTGTTAAGATCGACGAGAACATCCGCGGCCACGACGTCTTCATCATCCAGTCGACGTGTCCGCCGACCAACCATCACCTGATGGAGCTCCTGATCATGATCGACGCGGCGAGGCGGGCGTCGGCCAACCGGATCACCGCCGTCCTTCCGTTCTACGGCTACGCCAGGCAGGACCGCAAGGACCAGCCCCGTGTCCCGATCACGGCGAAGCTGGTCGCAAACCTGCTCGTGTCGGCCGGTGCGAACCGGGTCCTCACCATGGACCTCCACAGCCAGCAGATCCAGGGGTTCTTCGACATCCCGGTCGACCACCTCTACGCCTCGCCGGTCTTCTTCGACTACCTCTCCAAGACGAAGAGCGAGAAACTTGTCGTCTGCTCGCCTGATGTCGGCGGGATGAAGATGGCCGCCGCCTACGCCGACCTCATGGGCGCAAGCCTCGGGATGGTCGCGAAGAGAAGAAAAAGCGCGACGACCGTGGAGGCCATCAGCGTGGTCGGCGAGGTCGACGGATGCGACATCCTCCTCGTGGATGACATCACCGAGACGGCGGGCACGCTCACGGCCGCCGCGACGATGCTGCGCGAGCGGGGGGCGCGCCGCATCCGCGCCGCGGTCAGCCACTGCATCCTTAACGAGGTCGCCTACGAGCGGATCCGCAGCGGCCTCATTGACGAATTGATCACCACCAATACGGTGCCCATAGACACCCGGGGCCTGCCGGTGACGGTCCTCAGCGTGGCCGGGCTCCTCGGCCAGGCCATCCAGCGGATCAACACCAACGAGAGCATCACCAGCCTATTCCGGATCAAGGGCTTCTGACGATTAAGTCAGCGGCCCCGCGGAACATGGCCGGCGCCCCGCAGGTCACCCATTACCACATGAAATCAAGGTCCCTCACCCGCCTGGCAACCCTAGCGGCGCTCGCGCTCGGGCTCGCGGCCGCCTCCCACGGCGCCGCGGGCGATGCGACGCCCATGGCGAAGATGCCTGAGCTCAAGAGGGACCTGACGCCGGTCAACGACGGCAAGTCGGCCGTCATCCTGAGCTACGCCGACGTCCTGGAGCCGGTCGAGAAGGAGGTCGTGTCGATCGACTCGACGAGGACCGTCCATGAGCACATCCAGGCCAACCCGCTGCTGCGCCAGTTCTTCGGGGACATCCCGGATCAGGACCGCGAGAGCAAGGAGATGGGCCTCGGCTCGGGCGTCATCGTCTCGTCCGACGGCTATATCCTCACCAACAACCACGTCGTGGCGGATGCGGACGAGCTGACCGTGGAATTTTCCGACGGCCGCAAATTTCCCGCGAAGGTCGTGGGCGCCGACCCGAAGACCGACATCGCGGTCGTCAAGATCGAGGCGACCGGACTGCCAGCCGTCACCTTTGCCGACAGCGACAAGCTCAGGGTGGGGGATGTCGTCTTCGCCGTGGGCAACCCCCTCGGCGTCGGCGAGACGGTCACGATGGGCATCGTTTCCGCGAAAGGCCGGAACAACCTCGGGATCCTCGATGACGACGAGAAGGGCAGCAAGGGCTATGAGGACTTCATCCAGACGGACGCCGCCATCAACATGGGCAACTCGGGCGGCGCGCTTGTCGACGCCAAGGGCCGTTTCGTGGGGATCAACAGCGCGATCGTGTCGCCTTCGCGCGGCAACATCGGGATCGGCTTCGCCGTGCCGGTCAACATGGCCGCCAACGTGATGAAGAGCCTCATCGAGACCGGCACCGTCACCCGGGGATTCCTGGGCGTCCTCGGTGACACGGTCACCCCGGAAATCGCCGAGCAGGTCCACCTTCCGAAGGACGCCAACGGCCTGATCGTCACCGACGCCGAGGCGGACAGCCCCGCGGACAAGGCGGGCCTCAAGCGCGGCGACGTCATCATCGCCGTGAACGGCAAGCCGATCCACGACCAGGACGAGCTCCGGCTCACGATATCGCAGATGGCCCCGGGCACCAAGATCACCCTGAGCACCGCCCGCGACGGCAAGCCCATGGAGCTCAGCGCGACCCTCGCCCAGATCTCGGAGAAGCCCAACGAGCTCCTGCCCGGCGTCGAGGTCGGCAAGCTCACGGATGACGTCCGCAGGCACCTCGGCATCGACTCGCGCATCGTCGGGCTCGTGGTGGCCAAGGTCGACGAGAAGTCCGCCTACGCCGAGGACCTCCCCCAGGGCGCGGTCATCGTCGAGATCAACCGCTCGCCGGTGGACGACCTCGCCGGCGCGAAGGCGCTCATCCACACCGGCCACAATCTCCTTCTCGTCTATTACCAGGGCTTCCAGAGGTACCTGGTGGTGACGAAGACCTGAGGCGCCGCCTCAGCTCCCCGGCTTCTCCACCGGGATCCTCGCCAGCGCCTCGGGAACCCTGTCGGCGGGGTAGGTCGGGAAGCTGAGCTCCAGCAGCGAGACGAAGGGCGCGTCGAAGCGGACCATCCCCGCGCTGCGGTCAACCAGCATCGCGACGCCGGCGACCGCGCCCCCGGCCTTGCGCACGATCTCCAGGCATTCGTTCACGCGCCCGCCGCGCGTCACGACGTCCTCGACGACCAGGACGGGCTCGCCCGGCGCCAGCGCGAATCCCCGGCGCATTACCAGCACGTTGTCCTCCTTCTCGCAGAAAATGTAGCGGGCCTTGGCCCTGCGCGCGACCTCCTGGCCGATCACGAGGCCGCCCATCGCGGGCGCGAGGACCGTCGAGAATGCCCACCCGGTCTCGCGGACCTTGCCGAGGAGGAGCTCGCCCAGGCGCTCCACGGCGTCCATGTGCTGGCACACCTGCGCGCACTGGAAGTAGTGGCCGCTGTGGAGCCCGGAGCGCAGGACGAAGTGGCCTGTCAGGAGGGCCCGCGTGCGGGTGAAGATGTCGAGTATTTCCTGTTGGGTGGGGTCCATGCGCCGGCGATTCCAGCCGGTTCTGTTTCGGAGTTCAACGCTTCACGCAGCGTTGAAAATCCGGGAGGGCGGGAGTAGGGTCCCGCGTGCCCGCCCATCGGAACACTGTGACGCCCAACCTGCAGATCCCCCTTGAGGACGAACTCGGCGACGTGCTCGAGAAGGCGATGAGCTGCGCCGGGCTGACGCCCGAGACCCTGTCGGAGAGGTCCGGCGTGCCGGTTTCGGGGATCCGCGACGCCGTCGACTACAGGCCCGAGCTCGGCCCCGCCGAATGCGGGCGCCTGGCCGCGGCGCTCGGCCTGAACGAGGTCGGGCTCTGCGCGCTCGCCTCGGGCAAGTATCCGCTCCCCGACTCCGAGGGCCTTCCCTTCCCGCTGTGGCCCCTGCGCGTGCCCCACGGGATAGGAGTCGTGAACGCCTACATCGTCGGGGGCGAGGACGGCCGCGGGCTGCTGTTCGACACCGGCCCCGGGGCCGGCGCCCTCGAATCGGTCTGGCCCCCGTCCGTCCGGACCATCGACGCCGTCTTCGTGACGCACGTCGAGACCGAGCACGCGGGCGGCCTTCGGCTGGCGATGGAGCAGCTCGGCGTCTCCGAGGCCTTCATTCCCTCCGGCGCCGACGTGCCGCCCGCGAAGCCGATGGGGGAGGGCGAGACCTTCAGCGCGGGGTCACTCAGGGTCACCGCGTTCCGGACGCCGGGCCACTGCGCGATGCACAACTGCTACCATGTCCGCTCGGCGGCGGTCCCGAACGCGCGATCGCTGCTCGTCTCGGGGGACCTGATTTTCGCGGGTTCGGCGGGAGGGCCCTACCACTGCCAGCGTCAGCTGCGGGCCCACCTGCGCCGCGTCCTGGCCGCCGTCCCCCCGGACACGGTGGTCGCGCCGGGGCACGGGCCGATGACGACGGCGGGCAACGAGCTCCGCTTCAACCCGTTCGTCTCCTGAGGGCGGCGCGGCCCTTCAGACCGAGTCGACGATGACGGCCACGACCGTCGCGTTGTCCGGGCCGCCCCGCTGTACGGCCAGTTCGACGAGGCCCCGCGCGATTTCTTCGGGCTGGGCGGCCGCGCCGACGGCCTCCCTGAGTTCCTTCTCGGATATCAGCCTCGTGACGCCGTCCGTGCAGAAGAGGAACCGGTCGCCCGCCAGCACCGGAAGGTCGGCCAGGTCGACGTCGGGCGGCAGCGCCTGCCCGATGCAGCGTGTCAGTGCGCCGCGCTGCGTCTCGCTGTAGTAGACCACCTCGCCGCGGGCCCTGCGCCGCCGCGCCTCGTTCTCGACCGAGTGGTCCTCGGTGAGGCAGATGAATTCGCCGCTGCGCCAGGAGAACGCCCGCGAGTCGCCCACATGGGCCAGCTTCAGGCGCGAGCCCCGGATGCAGCCCACCGTGAGGGTCGAGCCGATCCCGAGTCCCGGGCTCATCTTCATCCCCAGGGCCACGACGGCGTCGTTTGCAGCGAGCACGATCGACCTGAGGTCGAGCGCGGCGCCCGGCGCCGCCGCCAGGACCCCGGCCGTCACGACTTCGACCGCCAGCTGGGCCGCCTCGCCCCCTCCCGGAAGCCCACCGACCCCGTCGGCGACCCCAAACAGGCGAGCCGACTCCTCAAAAAGGACGCGGTCCTCGTTTTCCTTCCGGACCTTGCCAATGTCGGAGAAGCAGGCGGCGCGGAGGGTGGTCATCAGGCGAATGTCACGATAGGCGCGGCGTCCTCATGTGAAAGGACGAAATTGATCGTCCCTGTTCTCCATGGTGAGCCTCGAAAATATTTTGCGCGGCAGCCCCTCGATGAACAGACGTCCGTAGGATTTCGCGAGGATCCGGCTGTCGAGCACGGTGATCACCCCGCGGTCGGACTGCGTGCGAATCAGACGGCCGACTCCCTGCCTGAACTTTATAAGCGCCTCAGGAAGCGTAAGTTCATTGAACGGATCGCCGCCCCGCTCCCGGATGACCTCCGCCTTCGCCTCGGCGATGGGATGCGTGGGAGGGCTGAAGGGCAGCCGTGCGATGACGACCTGCGACAGCGCATCGCCGGGCACGTCGACGCCCGTCCAGAAGCTGTCCGTCCCGAACAGGATGGCATTTCCCAAGTCGCGCATCCTCTGCGCGAGCTCGGTCCTCGACAGGTCGCCGCCCTGCATCAGGAAGGGCCGGCCCCTCGAAACGAGAAGCGGGCTGACCACCGCCGAGACCGCCTGCATGTCGCGGTAGCTCGTGAAGAGGACAAGCGAGCCCCCCGCCACGCGCAGGCAGCAGAAGCCGACGTAGTCGGCGAGGGCGTCGATCGACGCTCGAGGGTCCTGCTGCGAGGCGAGCGGTATGTCCGCAGCGACGAATACGCGCATGTTGCGTTCGAAGTCGAAAGGCGATCCGGCCACCTCGGCCGTCGCGGACGCCGCGCCGATGCCGGCAGCGAACGGCCCCATGTCGCCGGCCAGGGCGAGCGTCGCGCTGGTGCAGACGACGCTCACGCCCGCCCCGAAAAGGCAGCGCTCAAGCTCGGGGGCGACGTCCACGGGCGCGCTCCGCAGGGTCACGATCGTCTGCTTACGGCCGCCTTTCTCGGCCCAGTACACGTGGCCCTTGTTCGCGAGCCCCAGCCATTCGTCGATGCCTCCCCGAATGGCCCGCAGGCGCGCCCGCTGCTCCAGGAGCTCATCCCGCTCGCGCCCGTCCTCGAGGGTGTCCGCTGCCTGCGCCACCAGCCTCTCCAGGGCGGCGAGGGGCTCGCCGAGGAGCGGCTCGGCCGCTCCGGTCTCCCGGACGCGGACGACGGCACGCTCGGCAAGGAGCGTGCCCGCGAGGAACCCGAAGAACTGCCCGGAGGCGTCCAGGGCGTCCGCGATCCTCTGGCGAAAACCGGCGTCGGCGCGCTTCTTCATGATCCCTCGGCGCGTCCTCGGGTTGTAGAGGTGCTTCAGTGTCCGCTCGATCCCTAGGCTGCTGAGCCCCAGGCCGAAGCTCTCCTCGGCCACCTCGACCACCGTGTGCGCCTCATCCAGCACGACGAAGTCGCCGGGAAAGAGCACGCCTGACGCATCCGGGACCGCGCCCTCGGCCCGCGCGCCGCCCGCGGCTATCAGCGAGAAGAGGAGGGCATGGTTCACGACGATCACCTGTGCCGAACGGACCCGCGCGCGGGCCCTCTGGTAAAAACAGCGGCCGCAGTCGCAATTGCGCCGCGAGCACGACGACGAGTCGGCATTCACCGAGTCCCAGACCTCCGGATTCGGCGGGGGCTGGAGGTCGTGGCGCAGCCCGGTCGGCGTGGCGTCGGCCCAGTCCGCGATTCGCAGGAGTTCCGCGTAGCCGGCGTCGTCAAACAGGTCGGCCCGCTCGGCCAGGGCATGTGACAGCCTCGTCGTGCAGAGGTAGTTCGACTTGCCGACAAGGACGGTCGACTGGAAGTCCGCATACCGGCCGAGCTCCGGCGACGAGCTGAACAGCCGGCGGCAAAGGGGCAGGTCCTTCTTGTCGATTTGTTCCTGGAGAGAGATCGTATGCGTCGAGACGATGAGCTGTCGGCCGCAGTCCGTCGCGTGGATGACGCCCGGCACGAGGTAGGCGAGGGACTTGCCTATCCCCGTGCCGGCCTCGAACAGCAGCGGCTCGTCATCGAGGAAAGCCGCGGCGACCGCGTGGGCCATCCTTTCCTGCCCGGGGCGGTGTTCGAGATGCAGGTTCTGCTGCAGCCAGCCGGCCTCGGAAAAGACCTTCGCGGAGAGCTCCGGCGCCCTGCTGGGGGGCGGTTGCGCCGGGGCGGATTCATCGCGTATTCCGATCATTGCGGGCATCCAGCAAACAAACGGATTCGTCGCCCGGCGAACGGAAACTGCAAGGGCCGCCTCAGTCGCAAATCCACACCAGGTCGCCCGTCCGGACCTCGTCGTAGAGCTCGATGATGTCCATGTTTCGCATGAGAACGCACCCGGCGCTCATCGGCGTGCCGATCATGTCCTCGCGCTGGGTGCCGTGAATATAGATATAGCGGTCGTGGGTGTCGACGCCCTCTCCCCGGTTCACGCCCGGCTCGAGCCCGCGCAGCCAGAGTATTCGGCTGGTGATCAGGTTGGACCGGTCCGCCTCGTCCCCGGGGATCTCCGAGAAATGGCGGCCCGTCGGCACCCGGGCCTTGAACACCATTCCCACAGGCTGGCCCGCGCCGATCCGCTCGGCGATCTCGTGGAGCCCGCGAGGGGTGCCCAGAGAATTCGCTATGTTCGAAGCTGGCCGCTTGGAAGTCGATACGGCATATGATTTTACAACAAGACCCTTGCGCCGGAATTGGAGCGTGCTGGCGCCGATCCTGACCAGGAGAGCCCTGTCTGCGGGCTTGATGCCGAGCGCGGAACGGGTTTTGTTGAACGATTCCCAAGACGAATCCATGGAAAAGACGTCATCCTTCACGGTCGGCATCGTCGGCGCCACGGGCGCCGTCGGTCAAGAGCTGCTGCGCCTTCTAGAGGCGCGCGGCTTTCCCATTTCCGCGCTGCGGCTCTTCGCGTCCGCCCGTTCCGTGGGCAAGACAGTCGTGTACAAGGGCCGGAACCATCGGGTTGATGAGGCAAGGCCGGGGGTTTTCGCGGGCATCGATGTTGCCTTCTTTGCGGCGGGTGGCTCGGTCACGCGCGCCCTTGCACCCGACGCCGTCAAGGCGGGCTGCCTCGTGATCGACAAGAGCTCGGCGCTCAGGATGGACCCGAACGTGCCGCTGGTGATCCCCGAGATCAACCCCGAGGCGCTCAGGAACCACAAGGGGATCGTCGCCAACCCGAACTGCTCGACCGCGGTCGCGTTGATGGGAATCTGGCCGCTGCACCGCCGGTTCGGCCTCAAGCGCCTCATCTTGGCGACCTACCAGTCCGTCACGGGCGCGGGTACGGAAGGGGAGAAGGAACTGGAGGCGCAGGTCCTGGCCCACGCGAAGGGCGCCGAACTGCCGAGACGGGTCTTCCCGCGCCAGATCGCCTTCAATGTGATCCCGCAGGTCGACGCGTTTGGGGCCAACGGCTACACGGGCGAGGAGACCAAGATGATGCTCGAGAGCCGCAAGATCATGGGGCTTCCGCAGCTTCCCGTTTCGGCAACGTGTGTCCGCGTGCCGGTCGTCCGCGCCCATTCGGTCGCGGTCAGCGCCGAGTTCGAGCGACCCGTAAGCGTCGCCGAGGCGCGCGAGGCCGTATCCTCCTTCCCCGGTGCCGAGCTTGTGGACGATCCGTCACGCGGCGAATATCCGACGCCGCTCGATTTCAGCGGCAAGGTGAAGTGCGGGGTGGGACGGATCCGCGTGGACACCGCGTTCCCCAACGGCCTGTCATTCTGGGTGAGCGGGGACAACCTCTGGAAGGGTGCTGCGCTCAACGCCGTGCAGGTCGCCGAGCTCATGGTCCGCGAAGGGATGCTTGTTCCCCGGAATGCGCTTGCGGCCGTCTGATTTGGAATGGACGCCTAGCTCAGTTGGTTAGAGCACCTCGTTTACACCGAGGGGGTCGGGGGTTCGAGTCCCTCGGCGTCCACCATTGAGTAACATCTTAAAAAACTACTTATTGTACGGCTGGCCTACCTGGCGCGTCGTCCTGCCCGGCCTCGAGGAGCGGGCCAGAGGCAATGACGCGCAGGATCCGAGGGCAGTTCTACCGATCCTGAGGATGCCAGCCATTGACTCTTGCATTACACGCGCAATACGGCATAATGCTGCCTCGAGACGGATGAACTTTCCTTCGAATGGGATCTCGAGAAGGCCGAATCAAATGAAGCTAAACACGGAGTATCGTTCGACGAGGCGAAAACAGTGTTTTACGATGAAAGAGCGCTCGTCATACCGGGCCCAGACCATTCTAAACTCGAGGACCGTTTCGTTATCATGGGAATGAGCTCGCTAAGTCGGGTGCTCGTGGTGGTCCATTGTCTACGTGGTGACAATAACGTGATCAGAATAATCTCTGCCAGAAAGGCGGGCATAAAAGAAATGCGACCATACGTTAAAGGATGAAGATGAAAAAGATCTACGATTTCAGCAACGCGAGGCCGAACCCGTACGTGAAGCGTTTGAAGAGACAGGTGACAATCCGACTTGAGGAAGAGGTCATCTTGTATTTCAAGGCTCTGTCCTCGGAGACAGGCATACCTTATCAAAACCTGATAAACCTTTATCTTCGCGATTGCGCCGCATCTAACCGCAAGTTGGCGCTGGGTTGGCGTTCGCCAAAGACTGCGTAGCAACCTCCTTCAGGCCGCCATGTAGGCCGCCAAACTCCGGCCGAACGCCCGGAATTCTGCAACCGGGTGCAACCAAGGCGCTTGTTTCGCACTGCAGCGATGGACTCCCTCGGCGTCAACCATTCGTCAATAATTTAACAAATAACAATCCTTGGATGGAAGGTCCTTGAGGCAATTTGATGTCGAGCCAACATGGCTTCATCATCCCATTGAAGATTCACATTCTTGTCCCCTTCTTGATCCTTTCGGTTGGCACGTCCCTTGCCGAAGACGCCGTGCTACAAAAGAACACTGTGATGCGGGTTGATCGTAGCCTGACTTCGCTCAAGGCCGGGACTACCGTTGAAATTGTCGGGCGAGGAGACAAATCGATCACGATTCGTTATAAGGGGCAGACGGGCACGATTCCTCTGGGCAGCTTTGCTGCAAAGGATCTTCCCGCGGCGAACCCCGCGCCGGTCGCGGTAACACCCTCTCCCGGTGCAAGCAAGACTCCAAAATCCATTGTCGTGGACAATCCGCAGAGCACTTACGGCAACCTCGTGAAGAAGGCGGAAATTAACATCGCCAAACACGACGACAACATCGTCAATCCCGCGAATCAGGTTACCGACGATAGTCCGTCCAAGTAGCGTCAGAACGGCCGCTCGCTTTGAGGCATTGAGGCATCGGGGAAGCGGAAGTGCTTCGGGATTTCGGGGCAGAAATCCAGGCGCCGAAAAGCAGCGCATTATAAGCGGATATGGATTACGATCGCATATGATTAATAATTCCGAACGGGCCGTAAATCCAACGCCATAGGAGCGGATTAATTCAACGTTTGGCATGATTTCAATCCGAGGGTCAACCTATGCAGACGCCGCATAAACCAACTGATTACAACAGCGTATCTCCCTATCTGATCGTTAACGGAGCCGATTCGACTATTAACTTCCTCGTCGAAGTGTTCGGCGCAACCAAGCTCCGCAGGGTTGCGAACGAGTCCGGGAAGGTGATGCACGCCGAAATCCGTATCGACGACACTGTATTGATGCTCACCGACGCATTTCCGCCGGCGTGGCCGTCCATCCCAGCACATGTTCACCTCTTCGTCGAAGACGCGGACGCCTCCTATAGGAAAGCTATTGAGGCGGGCGCGGCCTCGGTCCAAGTTCCGGTCAAGAGGGGCGATGAAAACAAACGGGGCGCCGTTAAGGATGCAGGCGGAACGACCTGGTGGATTTCAACAAAAGTGGAATAATGCGGAGCCAATCAACGATCCGGCGTTTGCCTTGGACGCGTATCGCGCGGCGCACGAGTCGCGTCTTCGTTAACCCGGATCCTTTCAATGTTAGGCGAAAGCATGAAACTCCTACTGGACACGCCTAGGCTTTCGCTGCGACACCTTAAGCCTGAAGACGCGGCCTTCTTGATGGAGCTAATGAATGAGCCGCCGTATATCGCTAACATCGGTGATCGGGGCGTTCGCACGGTTGCCGATGCGATGCGGTACATCGAGGAAAAGTACACGACGAGCTATGTCCGCCATGGATTTGGATTGTACCTCGTGGAGTTGGTGGAGAGCAACGCACCGATAGGAATTTGTGGTTTGGTGAAGCGCGAACTGCTCGATCATCCCGATCTGGGTTTTGCATATTTGCGCCGGTTTTGGTCCAAGGGCTACGCAACGGAGGCTGCGAGGGCGACTCTCGAGTATGCTCGAGAATCATTGATGCTGTCCTATATCTACGGTGTGGTGTCTCCGAAGAATACCAGGTCGATTCGATTGTTGGAGCATTTGGGATTACGTTTTGTGCGGTCGTTGGAGTTGCCGGGACAGCTGTTGGAGAGTCATTTGTATGGGACGGAGCTCAAGGCCGCTTGACTAATCACCGGATCCGATGATTGGGTCGGGGTCCCCTCCTGGGTGCGGCAGCGCTTCCCTCGCTGGTGCGGGACGAATTCAACGCTCACAGCACTCAACAATTATGGCACTCGAACTAAGACCGAACTGCGAATGTTGCGACAGTGACCTCCCGCCCGATTCGAGGGAGGCCTACATATGCACCTATGAATGCACGTACTGCCTGGATTGCGCCTCCGCCAAACTTGGATTTGTATGCGCCAATTGTGGGGGGGAACTCCTTCGGAGGCCAATTCGGCCCTCAGCGAAGCTCGTAGCCAGTCCAGGATCGAGCCTGCGAGTGCTTCGCAGCAAACCATGTGTTCCGTTTGAGCTGCCCGCTTGAATTATGCCTGACCAACCGACGGGTCGGACACTTGGCGCCGGTATGGCTCGTTCGGGGCGCGGATCGCGGCCGCATTTGGGCGGGTCACCTCAACGATTGGCGTCGAATGGCTAATTCGTATCCCCAATTACGCGCGGGCGTGCTGGCTCTGGGTGGCTCTCTTTGGGCGCTTTTCTTGGCAGTTCTTGGGATTGGCGGCGGCTGGAATGGCATTTCCGGTGTAGCGCTCCGCTTTGGCATCGGGTTCCTGATTTGGGTGGGATGGACCGTTCGTGCGTTTGGATCGTTTCGGTTCAGCCTCCGAATGTTCCTCTGGATGGTCTCGATCGCGTACCATGCCTTTTGTCTTTTTGGAATGTTTGCCGGATTCAAGACGCACAACGGCGAACTTCCGCTCTACTGGTGGGGCACGGCGATGACACTCTCCGTCGTTGCACTCGTATTGGAAAGGCGAGGAATGCCGAGCCATTCAATGGATCCCTCCACGCGTTAAGCCGGATAGGAATCGCGCTTATCCTAGCGGCATATCGTTTCGACGTTAGACATTGGGGAAAGCGCTCTACATCTTCTTGCACCCTATGATTAGCCCCATTGTCCTAACGGTCCTGTTCCCCGTCGGCGTCATCGCCTTCTTGGCCGTCACCGGCATCCGAATCGCGCAGGAATATGAGCGCGGCGTGCTCTTTCGCCTGGGACGTTATGTCGGTCTCCGCGGCCCCGGCATCTATTGGATAATCCCGCTCGGGATCGAGCGCACGGTGACCATCGACATTCGCACGCTCACGGTTTCTGCCGAACAGCAGGAGACAATAACGCGGGACAGCGTCACGATAAAAGTGAACGCGGTTCTTTGGTACAGAGTCGTTGATTCTGCAAAATCCGTAATTGCCGTGCGCGATTCTGGGGCTGCTGTTTACCAGCTCGCTCTCACCGGATTGCGCAACATAATCGGACAACACGACCTTGATGAGGTGCTCCAGCAACGAGACAAGATCAATGGCCTGCTGCAGCAAAGCATTGCGGGATCGACAAAAGCATGGGGACTTGAGGTCGAGCGGTTTGAAATGAAGGATGTCGAGCTTCCGGAGGCCATGCAGCAGGTCATGGCGATGCAAGCCGAGGCGATCCGCGAAAAGCGGGCGCGGATCATCAAGGCGGAGGCCGAGTTGGAGGCTTCCCAAAAGTTATCGGCAGCGGCGCTGCAAATGGCGGAAAATCCGGCCGCGCTCGAGTTGCGCCGCTTTCAAATGATTTCTGAGGTTGGGGCTGAAAACAACAGCACCACAGTGATCATGATACCCTCCGATTTCGTCAGCCTCGCGAAGGGATTGAACGACTATCTGAGGGAGCGCGGGCAAAGCCATTCCAAGTGACTCCAATCCACCCTGAAACTTCATCGGCTCCGGAACCGGCCTTCGGTAGCTCTCCGTGGGCGGCAGCCGCGCCCGCGCGGGCGCGGGTCGCTTCAATATTTGAAAGGACGTCGAGACCGTGAAGCAATACATGGTCATCGAAACCTTCGGCCCGGGATGCAAGGCGAGGATATATGAACGATTCCACACGAAGGGGCGCATGCTCCCCGAGGGACTGGCCTATCTCGACAGTTGGCTGGAAAAAGACGGCGATAGGTGTTTCCAACTTATGGAAACCGATGACCGCACGCTGATCGAGGCCTGGGCCGTGAATTGGGAAGACCTGGTCACCATCGAAGTGGTTGAAATTGGCGAAAAACCCAAGAAGGATGCCTAGCCAACCTCGGGATCCGGCTGCTCCCGCCACGCCTCTTGTGGGGCAGAGGGCCCGCGCGGATCGCTGGAGCACCTGGCGCACGTCTCCATGAGAACCGAGGGGCCCGATATAATACGAATCAGCCTGATGCCCGCAGGTGCCGGCGTTCGACCCATCATTCACGATGCAATCCAAGGCGACCACCTTTGAGGAATTCCTGGACGAATTGACCGTTGAAAAGCGCTCGGTAATTCGAGCCTTGGACAAGATTGTCCGGACAGCCGCGCCGAAGGCCCAATGCAGCATGCGGTACGGGATGCCGACCTACGATACAGCGGGCCGCATTATAGCGCTCAATTCCCAGAAAAATTACTTCTCCTTTTATGCAGACCCCTCCATCGTAAGGCGTTACCGGTCCGATTTGAAGGGGCTGGATTGCGGAAAGTGCTGCATTCGATTTCGGAAACTGGAGGATGTGTCACTGCCGACACTTTCGAAGATCGCCCGGGAGACGCTCCGGTGAGGATCTTTGAGCCCAGCCTATTCTCTGTCCTGACAGCTGCGACGGGCAATTCTGGTGCGGGGCCGCGCCCTCCTCTGCGCGCCTTTCCGAGCTTTGGGTGACAACCTTCAAAGAGGATGAATGCATGAAGACATCGGGCGGAGCAGGAGGCCGACGAGTGCTCGAGGGAAAGTGCCTCTGCGGCGCCGTCCACTACGCGGTAGCGGACAAGTTCAACTATGCCTTGAATTGCCACTGTTCCGACTGCCGCAGGGCAACAGGATCAGCCTTCAAGCCATTCGCCGGCACCGAACGCGACAATCTGGGCATCAGCAGGGGCGAAGAGCGTATTTTGATCTTCGGCGACAAGGACGGCGACCATGACGTGCGCTGCATGGCGTGCGGCTCTCTTCTCTATTCGGTGGTGAATGACGGCACCTTCGTCCACGTTGCGTTGGGGACGGTCGTCGATGAGCCGAGCATCCGGCCGACGGCGCATATCTTTGTCGGAGACAAGGCCCCGTGGTTCGAGATTGCCGACGGCCTTCCTCAGCATCAAGGCCACGTGCAGTCGGCAATCGGGCCGTGAATCGAGGCGAGATCCAGAAATGCCGGGGCAAGCCGGCCCCCTCGCGGCTCGCAGCAGCCGCCGTAGGCGCGCCCTGCGCGGGCCGCGAGACGGGCCCATGCCGGCAAGGAAAATGGCGACGCCGTGCCGGCCCTTGGAAGGGATCGATGTGAACAAGGAATGCGAGCGCCTCTCGTCGCCTGAAGGGCGCGAATTCGGTGTCACCGCCAGCACCTACGTGGTGATCGGCTTCGTTTCGGCGATGCCGCTCATCGCGGGATTCGGGCTCTATGGCGAAGGCCGCCCCGGTTGGAGTGTCGCGTGCGCGGTGTTGGCCTTGTTCATATTCGTTCATTTCTGCTTTCAGAAGCTCGTGTTCTCGAACGGCAACATGGCGCTTCACCGTCCGTTTTTCCCCGAAAAATCGGTGACTCTCTCCCGCGTGACCGCCGTGAGCGTCGCGTTGGTGGCGGTGCGTGGGCGCCCCGCATGGCAATGCGTCATGACGCAGGGCGAAGCCGTGCTGCTGAAGTTCAATCCCAAGCTGTTCTCGTTTGGGGCGATCGACTACATGCTCAAGGAGGTCCTGGCGAATTCGGCGCATGCAAGTATCTATGACGGTACCCGCGGCATCCGCCCAGGACGCAAGAAAAAATAGGGCGGCAGGTGCGCCGGATCCGTCGCCTTCTTCCGACGCGCCTGTTGCGGTGCGGGAGCCGCGCCCTCAAGGGCGCGGCTCACCCCCAACGTCGGGGCTCCGGCCCCAGCCCGCGAAAATCGGTGGCCACCTGCACATTTCGCGCCCATTGGCGCTGCCCCCGGTGCCGACGGCGTTTCGCGAACCGAATCCAATCCCATTCCTGCGGGCGTTACGGGCTCGAGCTTCATTTTCGCGGGAAAGGATCCCGCGGTCCGGACTTTGTTCAACGCCCTGCGACGCGCGATCAGGGCGTGCGGGCCGGTGACGGTCCTCCCTGAAAGGACGCGGATCGCCTTTCAAGTGCGGATGTCATTCGCGCAGGTCACGCCCCGGCGGCGCTGGCTCGACGGTCACCTCGTCTTCGCCCGCCGGCTGCCGCATCCGCGGATCCGCAGTATCGACAGCATCTCGCGACGAAGCCATGTGCATCGCTTCCGCCTGCTGGCGCCGCGGGAGATGGACGCCGAGTTCCGTGATTGGCTTCGGGAATCGCACGCTGTAGGTGCTCAGGAGCACCTTTATGGAATCCGCGGCGCCTAATCCGTCTCCGTATCCGACGTTTTCGTCGGGCGCCTCGCGTGCGGGGCGCGGGCCGCGCCGGCCGCCACCCGCACCGTCTTTAACATGGCAGCCCTCGCACCGCGTCTCATGAAGACTCTGTCGGCCATGGGCTACCTCGGGATGGTCGGCGGCCTGTTTGGAATGCTGGCCATTCGTAATCTCTTTTCGTCGTCGCCGATCGTCATCGGCGTGCGGGCGGCTGCGCTGTCGCTCTTCCTCTGGGCGCGGATTACCTTCGGACGGCGCAGCTTTCATGCGGTGGCCGACCCGACGGAGGGAGGCCTGGTGACGGGAGGCCCCTACCGGTATATCCGTCACCCGATCTACGCCTCGATGTGCGTGTTCGCCTGGGCTGGAGTGGCGGGACACTGGACTCGGAACGCGGGCTTATGGGCGGCTTTGATCTTGGTCAGCGCCGTGGTGCGTATTCATTGCGAGGAGGCCTTGGTGGTGGCACGGTACCCGGAGTATGCCCGTTACGAAGCTGCCACGTGGCGCATGATCCCCTATGTCTATTGAAACAGCGGTTTCGGACGGGAGGCCGATCTCCCTTTGAAAATCTGGTACAGACGGCTGTTCCTTGTGGCCTCCGTCGGAGGAGGCTTCAGCGGCATCGCGATCACAAGCACCCAGCTGTTCAGGTCGGGGCAGCCGCCGATCGTTTACCTCATATATATTGCGGTCTCGGCCGCGTATGCCGCCGGCATCTATGGGGGGATCAAGCTCATCGAGGATGAGGCCAGGGGGCTGAGTCTCCTCTCGTGGTATTTTCTCGTCCAGATCCCTGCGGTGAGTTCGCCGGTGATCACCTACCTCTTTTGGTCGGGCTTTAGCATGTATCTTTCGGGCGGATCGAATGGCTTCAATTGGCGGGCGCTCTACGGCGCACGATGGCTGGTGAACCTGCTTCGACCCGAGGACGTCTCGGTGGAAGTGGGGATCAACCTGTTCGCGCTGTGGGCCACCTGGTTCCTGAGGCGGGAGCTTTCCCGGCTGCGGGCCCGCCCGCTGCCGGACCCTCCCCAGGCTCCGGGAACTTCCGCTGTCGGGGAGCCGCCTCCTCCATAGTGCGGATCGCTCCGGCGTTGGCCCCATGCTGTTTCAACGGCTCAACGATGAAGGCGACTGCGTGCGCGCCGAGGATGGCCTATCCCGGGCGCCCGTGTCGGGAGACAATGCGGCCGAGCCTCATGGCGGGTTTTTCAATGCACACCCAGACGGCTGACGAGAGGATGAGGAGGAGGGCCAGCTCCAGCAGGAGATAGCCCACGCCCCCCGGAAGAGTCAGGTAGGCGTCCGGAATTCCCATGGCGCTCGAGAAAAGCAGGTGGAAGGGCTTGTGGAACAGATAGACGCCGTAGGAGATGATGCCGAGCGCCGCCAGAGGGCCCCCCCGAATCCACCCAAGTCCCGGACTGCCTGCCCTGAGGACGATGATGACGACGCTGAGCGAGTAGAACAGGGCGAAGCAGGCGTAGCTGAAGAGCGCGGGCACCCTTCCGACAAAGGGTGCCTCGCTGAAGGTCAGGAGAAGGACGAGCGCGAGGAGGAGCGCCCAGAAGCCCTTCAATGCGGGCAGCCGCCGCGCCGCGCTCTCGCGGGACCTGGGATCCTCGAGCCACAGCGCGGCGCACCCCCCGAGGGCGAAGCCGTCCATCCTCGCCGGGGGGAGGATGAGGGCGGCGATCCCGGGAAAAGGGTAGGTGGCGACAATAAAGAGCCGGAAGCACAGGGCTGCGGCGGCCGCGCCGATGAGAACCCTGAGGCGCAGCCTGGCCGGGCACAGGAGGAAGAGAACCACGCTTGCGGCATAGAATTCCACCTCGGCGCCAAGGCTCCACGTGACCGAGAGAAACTCCGAACCGAGAGGGCGCACGACATGGACGAGGATCGGATACCAGTTCTGGGCGAAGCACGCGTAGACCCACAGCGGATTGCCGTCCTGCACGAGATAGGCCTGAGCGGCGGAGGCGGAGGGCGAGCGCGCCACCCAGGCCGTGAGAAAGGCGCAGCCCGCGAGGAGCAGGCCGTAGGCGGGAGCGAGCCGGAACACCCTCGCCGCCACAAATCTGCGAATCCATCCCGCCGTTCCGACGTCCCGGGCGAGGTTGCGCACGATCAGATATCCGGACAGGACAAAGAACAGGTCCACGCCTGACCATGACTGGGACAGGCACTTCCCGATCCAGCCCCAGGCGTCGCCCCGCGTCGCGATCTGCCGGTTGACGAGGTGCCAGGCGAGCACCGAGGCGCAGGCGATTCCCCTCAGCCCGTCCAGTTCCCCTATCCGGTCATGGGCCTGGGGCTTCGGCGATCCGGTCATGGGCATCGAATGGCAGTTTTTGGGGGGCGCTGCAACCGGTGACCGCGCGGCAAGCCGGCCCGGCTTCCGTGCGGGGTCCCGTCCGGCAACGCCCGCCTGAGCCGCCGTTTATGCTTCCCTTTTGAGGCAGGGATTGGTTCTTCTTTGGACCCCTCGGCCGCTGGGTTCCAGCCGCGGGACACCGCCCACAAGCACATCATGCGACACACCATCTCAGTCCTCGTTGAGAACAAGTTCGGGGTATTGGCGCGGGTCGCGGGGATGATCTCCGGTAGGGGGTTCAACATCGACTCGCTCAACGTGGCGCCGACCCACGACGCATCCCTCTCAAGGATAACGATCGTCCTGAAGGGCGACGATGCCGCACTGGACCTGTGCAGCAAGCAGCTGCGCAAGCTCGTCAACGTCGTCGAGGTCATGGACTTCAAGGAGGGCCAGACGATCGCCCGGGAGCTCGTCCTTGTCAGGGTCAGGGCCGACGCCAAGACGCGCCCCGAGATCCTCCAGATCAAGGAGATCTTCCGCGCGAGGATCGCCAACCTCGCCCAGGACACGCTCATCATCGAGCTGACCGGCGACGAGGACAAGGTCGCCGCGTTTCTGGGGCTGCTGGAGCCCTTCGGGATACTTGAAATCGCCCGCACCGGCCGGCTCGCGCTCACCCGCTGAAGCGCCGCCCGCCTCAATTCCCCATCACCATGCCTGCAAAAGTTTACACCGACAGGGACGCCGACCTCGGCGCCTTCAAGAACAAGACGCTCGCCGTGCTGGGCTACGGGTCGCAGGGCCACGCCCACGCGCTTAACCTGAAGGACAGCGGGTGCAACGTCATCATCGGCCTGTATCCGGGCTCCAAGTCGCGCGCCGTCGCGAAGCAGCACGGGTTCAAGGTCTACGACACCGCCGAGGCGGTCCGGCGGGCCGACGTGATCCTTGTGGGCCTGCCCGACATGAAGCAGGCGGGTGTCTACAAGAGCGACATCCTTCCCCATCTCGCGAAGGGAAAGACACTGATCTTCAGCCACGGCCTCTCCATCCACTTCAAGCTCATCAGGCCCCACAAGGACATCGACGTCATCATGGTCGCGCCCAAGGGACCCGGGCACATGGTCCGCAGGCTCTACGTCGAGGGCAAGGGCATGCCGGCGCTGGTCGCCGTCTTTCAGGACCGCTCGGGGACGGCCAAGCGGACGGCTCTGGCCTGGGCCAAGGGAATCGGTTCCACGCGGGCGGGCGTCCTGCAGACCACTTTCAAGGAGGAGACGGAGACGGACCTCTTCGGCGAGCAGGCGGTCCTTTGCGGCGGCGCGAGCGCGCTCGTCCAGGCCGGGTTCGAGACCCTCGTCGAGGCGGGCTATCAGCCCGAGATGGCCTATTTCGAGTGCCTCCACGAGCTGAAGCTCATCTGCGACCTGATGTACGAGAGCGGCATCGCCGGCATGCGCTTCTCGATCTCCGAGACCGCCAAGTACGGCGACATCACGCGCGGACCGCGCGTCATCAACAAGGCGACCAAGCGGGAAATGAAGAAGATCCTCAGCGAGATCCAGACCGGGAAGTTCACCCGACAGTGGGTCGCCGAGTACAAGGGCGGCCTCAAGAAATACAACCGCCTCCTGAAGAAGGGCGCGGCCCACAAGATCGAGAAGACCGGCCGCTACCTCAGAGGCATGATGCCCTGGATGTCCAAGAAGAACCTGAAGGGCGTTCAGGCCTCCTATTAGGCGCGCCCCTGTCCGCCGCACGGGTGGCGCCTGAGAATGGGAAAGAAACTTGTCCTCGCGACCCGCAAAAGCCCGCTGGCGCTCGCGCAGGCGGAGCTCGTTTCGGCGTACCTTCGCGAGCGCTGCGGGGCGCAGTGCGAGATCCTGAAGATCGTCACGACGGGCGACAGGCAGGTGGACTGGTCGCTCGAGGAGAAGGGCGGCAAGGGGCTCTTCACGAAGGAGCTCGAGTCGGCACTCCTGCGGAAGGAGGCCGACGTGGCCGTCCACAGCGCGAAGGACCTGCCCGGCGAGGCCGTCCCGGGGCTTTCCACGGCGGGCTACCTCCCGAGGGACGACCCGAGGGACGCCCTCATCCTTCGCTCGGGCGTCGGCGAGCCGAGGACGATCGCGACCGGCAGCCCCCGCCGCCGGCAGCAGGCATCGGCGATGTTCGCGAACCTCGAGTTCACGGAAATCAGGGGAAACGTGGACACGCGGCTCCGGAAGATCGCGGACATGAATGTCGCGGATGCGACCATCCTGGCCATGGCGGGCCTCAGGCGCCTGGGGATCGGATCGTGGCCGGGCGTCGAGTTCCGGCCGATCGAGTTCGGGCGCATGGTCCCGGCTGTGGGCCAGGGCGCGATCGCGCTCCAGTGCCGCTCCGAGGACGGGGCGCAGTTTGAGGGCCTCCTCGACGCCCCGACCGCCCGCGGGCTCGGCCTCGAGCGGGCGGTCCAGTCGGCCCTGGGCGCCGGATGCCATACCGCGCTGGGCGTCCACGCGGCCGGCGGCACGCTCTATATATTCCACGGGGACATCGGGCTGAGGACGGTCCCGCTGACCGATGACGACTACGCCTCGCCGGCCGCTGCCGCGGACCGAATCGTCGGCCGGCTGGGGCTGGGATAGGACCCCGCTGCCGATGCCGGAACCCTCAAGACTTCCACTTTCGGGGCGGCGGGTCGTCGTGACCCGCACGCGGGACCAGCTGTCGGAGCTCGCGGCGAAGCTCGCGGCCCTCGGCGCCGACGTCGTCGAGCTCCCGGTCATCCGCATTTCGAGGGAGATATCGAAGCAGGCGCTGGCCGACGTGATGCTGGAATTCGGGGGCTACGACTGGATCGCCTTCACGAGCGCGAACGGGGTCCAGCACTTCTTCGGGGAGTTCTTCAGGATATTCGACGACATCCGCTCGATGGGCCTCATCCGGATCGCCTGCATCGGGGATTCCACAGCAAGGGCCATCGAGGAACTGCACCTGAAGGTCGAGTGCCGTCCGGAAAGGGCCACGGCTGAGGCGCTCGCCGCCGCCATGGTCGGCACGGGAAGCATGGACAACGCCAAGGTCCTCGTCATCACCGGGAACCTCAACCGCGAGGTGCTGGTGACCAAGCTCGAGGAGGCCCGGGCCATCGTGGACAGCCTGCAGGTCTACAAGACGGAGGCCGTGGACCTTTCCGCGAATGCGGCGGCCGCCGATTTTCGCAGGCTCGGCGCGGACGCGGTCCTCTACGCGAGCTCGTCCTCCGCGCAGTGCTTCGTCGACCAGGGGGCGGTCCTCAGGATCGAACCGGGGGGAAGGAAGCCGATCAACGGGAGCATCGGCCCCCAGACGAGCGAGACGATGCGCAAGGCCGGCCTCAGCGTGGACTTCGAGGCGGCGACGCCGGGGATCGACGCGCTCGTTGCAGGACTGCTAAAGTCGCTCCCATGAAAGTCCCCTTTCTCGACCTGGGGCCCCAACACCGGGCGCTTCGCGACGAGGCGCTCGCGGCGCTTGCGGCGACCTATGACGCCAACCGCTTCTGCCTCGGGAAGGACGTCGAGGAATTTGAGCGGAACTTCGCCTCGACGCTCGGCTATCCGAACGCCCTTGGCATGAACAGCGGCACGTCGCCCCTGCACGTCGCATGCATGGCCGCGGGAATCGGGCCGGGCGACGAGGTGGTCGTCCCGGCGTTCACGTTCATCGCGTCCGCCTGGGGCGCCCATTACGTCGGGGCGAAGCCGGTGTTCGCGGACATCGAGGAGGGCACCTACAACCTGGATCCCGAGGCGCTCGAGGCCGCGATCACGCCGCGCACGAGGGGCCTGGTTGTTGTCCACCTTTTCGGGCTGCCGGCGAGGATGGAGGAGATCATGGCCATCGCGCAGAGGCACGGCCTCTTCGTGATCGAGGACTGCGCCCAGGCCGTCGGGGCCCGCTACAGGGGCACGCCGGTGGGGCTCTTCGGAGACGCGGCGACATTCAGCTTCTATCCGACGAAGAACCTGGGCGCGTGCGGGGAGGGCGGAGCGTTCGTCTCGCGGAGGCAGGACGTGTTCGCCGCGGCCCGGCAGATCCGCGTCCACGGCATGGTGCAGCGCTACCACCACGCGATCGTCGGGGGAAACTTCCGGATGGACGGATTCCAGGGGGCCCTCCTCAACGTGAAGCTGCCGCACCTTGCCTCGTGGACGGCGCGCCGCCGGTCGATAGCCCTGGCGTACCTCAGGGGAATTCGACTCGACGGTGCGCGCCTGCCGCTGACTCCCGCCCACGGCGAGTCGGTCTACCACCAGTTCACGATGACCCATCCCCGCCGCGACGCCCTGCGAGAGCACCTCTCCGCCCGCGGCATCGGCACGGACCTCATCTATCCCGTGCCGCTTCACCTGCAGCCGTGCTTCGCCGGCCTCGGCTACGCGAAGGGCACGCTCCCGGTGGCCGAGAGGACCGCGGAGACCTGCGTCAGCCTGCCGCTCTTCCCGGAGCTGGCCGATGAGCAGGTCCAAAGCGTCATCGAGGCGGTCAACGCCTTCCGCTAGGCCCGGCCCCAGCATGATCGACGGGATCCAGGTCAAGATATGCGGGCTCACCGCGCCGGCGGACGCGGCCTTCGCGGACGGCGCCGGCGCGGACTACCTCGGTTTTGTCCTTCACCCGAAGTCCCCGAGGTATGTTTCCCTGGCCCAGTTCCGTTCGATGGCGCCCGGGCTTGCCGGGCGGCGAAAGGTGGCCGTCGCCGTGGAGCCCGAACCCGGGGCGCTTCTCGCGATGCGCGAGGCCGGATTCGACCGGTTTCAGGTGCATTTCAGGCACGACACCCCCACAGGGGTGATCGCGGCCTGGTCGGCCGAGGTCGGCGCCGGCGCCCTCTGGCTCGCGCCGAGGCTCCCGCCGGGGATCGACGTGCCGGAGGCGTGGCTCGGACTGGCCGGCTGCTTCCTGCTCGACACCTTTGACAAGGCCCTCTTCGGCGGAACCGGCAGGACCGGCGACTGGCCGAAGTTCAGGCGGCACGCCGAGGGCCATCCTGAAAAGACGTGGATACTCTCGGGCGGACTGAGCCCCGACAACGTGGGGGAGGCCCTCGCGGGTTCGGGCGCCCGGTTCATCGACGTCGCCAGCGGCGTGGAGTCCCGCCCCGGGATCAAGGATCACGCAAAGATCGAGGCGTTTTTCGCCGCCGTGCGCAGGGCCGCGGCCCGATGAGTCAGGACTCCTCGATGGCGAGGAGGCGGCGCTTTGTGCCGACGCCGAAGGCATATCCCGTCAGGGAGCCGTCGGAGCCGATCACGCGGTGGCACGGGACGATGAGGCAGATGGGGTTGGTCGCGTTGGCCCGGCCGACGGCGCGGGCCGAGCTCCCGATCGAGCGGGCCACGTCGCCGTACGAGCGGGTTTCACCGTAGGGGATTTTCCGGAGCGCGGACCAGACCCGCCGCTGGAACGCGCTGCCCCCGGGCGAGAGCCCCACCGAGAAGCTGCGTCTCCTGCCCTTGAACCAGGCCTCGACCTGACGGCGCGCCGCCCGGGTCCTTCCCGGGTCGGCGACGAGCTTCGCGCCCTTCAGGCGGCCCCGCAGGGCGCCCTCGGATCCAAACGCCGTGGCCGCGACGGCGCCGCCCGAGTCGACCGCGACGGAAAATCGGCCGAGCGGCGTGCTAAAGACCGAGAAATGGTAGGTGCGGGGCTTGTTCATAGTGTGGGCTTGTTGATCTGCCAGAGGTGCGCCGTGGCGAGGCTTCGATGCGGCGAAAAAACGGTCATCAGGCGCCGGGTGGCGTCGATATCGGGCCTTTCCTCGAGCTTGAAAAGCGTCCTCAGGCCGCTTGTCACCCCGGTGTCTCCCAGGGGCACGCAGTCGGCGAAGCCGAGCGAGCGCATCATCACGTAGTTGACGGACCACGGCCCAAGGCCCCGGACCGCGAGGAGCGAGCGCTCGGCGCGGGTGGCCGACATCCCCGGAAGGCCGGCGAGATCGAGCGTGCCCGCGACGATGAGCCGCGCCGCCCCGATGAGGTATTCGGCCTTCGACCTCGAGTACTGCCAGGCCCGCAGGTCCGCCGGCTCAAGGCGGGCGATCGCCGCAGGGGTGGGCAAGGAATACAACCCGCCGGGAAGCGCGGTTCCGGCGTTTTCAATGAGGCGGCGCTTGAGGAGGCAGGCGAAGGGAAGGTTGATCTGCTGGCCGATGATCGACCAGAGGAGGCCGTCGAGGACGCCCGGGGTCCGCACCAGCCTCAGTCCCTCGCGCCCCGAGACCAGCCTCGCGACGCCGAGCCTGCGGGCGAGGCGGGCAAACGCCGCGGCGTCCTGCTCAAGGCCGAGCATGCCCACGACCAGCCGGTGCGCCGCAACCCTCTGCTGTGCGCCCACGCCGGCGGCGCCCTCCAGGGAGACCTCGGCGCCTCCGTTCGAAAATTGGACCCGCATGACCGCCGCGACGCCGTCCAGGTCGGCCGACGCCTCATACGCGGTCCCGATGAGGCGCTCGGTCACGCTGACGGGATCGCGCCCGAGGGACCTCAGGAGGTGGGCGAGGGGATAGCCGGCGGGCAGGTCCACCCGGAATGTCCCGGGCGCGCGCAGTCCCCGATAGTCCGATGGCGTCATTCCGTTGAACGAGCGGAAATGCCCGTGGAACGCCGACAGCGACTCGAAGCCGGCGTCGGCCGCGACCTCCGCCAGCGGGGAATCGCCGGCGGCAAGCAGGCGCCTCGCCCTCTCGATCCGCGCCCGCACGACCAGGTCCGCCGGCGTCGAATGGTAATGCTGCCGGAACAACTCGAAGCACCGTGTGGTGCCGTATCCCGAGCGGCGCACGACGGCGCGGGCGTCGCCGAAGCGCCGGGGATCCGCGCGCACCTCGGCCACCAGGGTCTCGATCGACTCGAGCACCGGATCGGCGCCCCGCGCAAAATCATCCGGGTGGCATTTGAGGCAGGGGCGAAGTCCCGCCTCGCGGGCCGCGTCGCACGACGCGAAAAACCGGACGTTTTGCGACTTCGGCTTGCGGGCCTTGCACGACGGCAGGCAGTAGATCCCCGTTGTCAGAACGCCCGTGAAGAAACGCCCGTTCCACGAGGGGTCGCTCGCCAGGAAGCGGGAATACATGTGGGCGTGTGACATTCTCATGGGGTCGGGGGAGGCGCGCACTATAGCAAAGGTCCCCGTCCGTGTCGTCCGCATTTTTTCGGACCAATTCGGAGCCCTGCACTTGCCGAGCCCGAGAGGGGGCGGGTACGGTAGTTGCTTACCCTCACACCAGATGCCCCTTGCCGCCCCACGTCTCGTTCGCGCATGGCTCGACTCGCTCTCCTCGGGGATCGTCGAATTCGACCGCAACTGGGACTCGCCCGTGCCGCCGGCGATCGCGCTCTCCGGGTCCGTGGAGGTCACCGCATTCAAGAAGGCGCCGGAACTGGCCGCGGCGAAGGCCTACCGGTATTTCCGCAGGGGACCGTCGACGTTCGCGTTTGCGCTTCCTCTCAAGCGCGGCGGCGGCATCGATCCCGGAACCGACACGGTCTACGTCGCCGGCCAGTTCAACGGCTGGCAGGCGGCCGTGGGAGACGCCGCCTGGCGCCTGACGCTCGAGGAGCTGGACGGCGAGAAGCTGCTCCTTTGGACCGGTCCCGCGGACAAGGTGCTCCACAGCGGGGAGATCCTCTTCAAGTTCGTGACCGGCGAGAACCAATGGCTTCTCCCCCGGGACGACGCGCCGAACTGCGTCCGGGACGACTCCGGCGTCGTGAACCGCTTTGTCGACCCGAACAGGACCGGCGGCCACCTCTGGCGCTTCGAGCTCGGCGCGTCCCTTGACCTTGCCGGAGCATGGACCGTGGCGGCGGGCGCCGACCTTTCGGCCGGCGCCCTGCCGCTCGTCCCGGGGGACTTCTTCTTTGATCTGGCGACCGACCTGCCGCTGGGCGCCATCGTTTCAGCCCGGTCGACCACCTTCAGGATATTCGTTCCCAGGGCGGAGTCCGTGACACTCCACGCCTGCCACGATCTCTCGGAGGCGAAGACGGCAGGCACGTTCCCGCTGGCGAGGCGGGGGGACGGGCACGGCGCCAGCGGGTTGTGGGAGGTCGAGCTGGACCGGAACCTGCACGGCTGGTTCTACTGGTACTCGATTGACGGCGTGGAGGGGGGTACGGGCAAGGTGGTCACGAGAACCGACGTGCTGGACCCCTATGCGTTCGCGGCCGTGGACCGGCTGGGGCCCGGAATTGTGCTCGACCGCGCCTGGGTGGGCTGGAGCGACTCGGAATTCCGCACGCCCCCCTGGCAGGACCTCGTGATCGCCGAGGCGCATGTCAGGGACCTGGCCGCCCGGGCGCCGACAAAGGCCACCGCGGCCGAGCGGCGCGGTTTTTCCGGCCTCGCCGCGTGGGTCGAGAGCCCGGAATTCTACCTCCATCACCTGGGGATAAACTGCGTGGAGCTGCAGCCCGTGCAGGAATTCGATAACAAGAGCCCCGAGGAATACCACTGGGGCTACATGACGAACGCCTACTTCGCGCCGGCGAGCGGCTTCTCGCTCGCGCCCGCCGAGGCCTCGGGCGTCCGCGAGCTCCAGCGCGTCGTCAAGGCCTTCCACGAGCGGGGAATCGCGGTCATCCTCGACGTGGTCTACAACCACGTGGGCGAGCCGGCCCACCTCATGGCGATCGACCGCCGCTATTACTTCGAGCAGGACCCGGCAGGGAACCTCGCCAACTGGAGCGGGTGCGGCAACGACATCCGCGCGACCGCGGCGATGGCGAAGAGGCTGATCATCGACAGCTGCGCCCACCTGCTCGAGGCCTACGGAGTCGACGGATTCCGTTTCGACCTCGCCGAGCTCATCGGGGTCGAGGTCCTGAAGGAGGTCGAGACGGCCCTGAAGAAGGTGAAGCCCGCCGTGATTCTCATTGCGGAGCCCTGGAGCTTCCGCGGCCACATCGCGGGCGCGCTGCGCGACACCGGGTGGGCGTCCTGGAACGACGGCTTCAGGAATTTCGTCAGGGATTACGTCCGCGGCGGCGCGCCGGCGGAGCGGCTCGAGTATTTCCTGCGCGGCTCGCCCTGGTATTTCGCGAAGTGGCCCGCCCAGACGGTCAACTACACGGAATCCCACGACGACCGGACGTGGCTCGACTCGATCACCGAGAACCCGGGCTTCGACGGGACCAACCCGGCTCCGAACGACATCCGGCGCACGCACCTGATGGCGTCCATCCTCTTCATGTCGGTGGGGCTTCCTATGCTCGCCGAGGGCCAGGACTTCCTGCGCTCCAAGGGGGGCCTCGGGAACACCTACCAGCGGGGCGACGTCAACGCGTTGGATTACAAGCGGATGTACCGATTCCTGGGGACGCACGCCTATTTTGCCGACTGGATCGCATTCCGACGCAGCACGCGCGGCCGCCTTCTCCGGCATTTCAGCCGCCCGTCGGAGGGATTCTTCCGGTTCTTCAGCGGCGGCGGCCAGGCCCTGGCGGTGCTCCTGAACGCGGACCAGTCCAAGGGCGCGGAGCGCCTGCTCTTCGCGGTGAATCCCACCACAGCCGATGTAACCGTCTCAATTGGCGACGTGGCCGCCCTCGGGACCTGGAGGCAGGTCGCCGATCACGAGCGGTTCCTGCATTCGGGGAGCCGGGCCGCGACCCGCAAGGTCGAGGCCGAGCTTGAGATTCCCGCCCTGGGGTGCGGGCTCTGGCTGGCGGGCTCCTGAGGGCCCGCTCACTTTGCCGAGAAACGGTAGAGCGTCGTGCTTCGGTAGGTCTCGCCCGGGCGAAGGAGCGTCGACGGGAATCCCGGCTGGTTCACGGAATTGGGAAAATGCTGCGTCTCCAGGCAGAACGCGGTGTGCAGCTGGAAGATGACGCCGCCCTTGCCGGCGAGCGTCCCGTCGAAGTCGTTGCTCGAGTAGAGCTGGATCCCGGGCTGGTCCGTCAGGACCTCCATGGACCGGCCTGAGGCCGGATCGTGCGCAAGGGCCGCGGTCACCAGTCCGCGGCCGCCCCCGTCGATGACGTAGTTGTGGTCGTAGCCGTTCGTCCTGCCGCCGACCCGAACCAAGTCCCGGCCGATGGGCTTCGCCAGCGTGAAGTCGAGGGGTCCGCCGGCGACGTCCGCGATCACGCCGGTCGGGATCATGTTGTCGTCGCACGGCGTGTACCGGGAGGCCTTCAGCTGGAGGACCTGGCCGAGGACGTCCCCGCTGCAGGCGAGGTTGAAATAGCTGTGGTTCGTCAGATTGACGGGCGTCGTCCTGTCGGTGGTCGCCTCATAGTCGAACCGCAGCCCATTTCCATGCGTGAGCGTGTACGCCATCCGGACGCTGAGCGTGCCGGGGAAACCCTCGTCCCCGTTGGGGCTGACATGGCTGAAGATCACCGCAGGGCCGTCGGGGCCGGCGGCCTCCTCGGCCTTCCACACCGCCTTGTCGAATCCCTTCGGGCCTCCGTGGAGGCAGTTGGGCGCCTTGTTGATCGGAAGACCGTAGGTCTTCCCATCGAGCTTGAACCTGCCGTTGGCGATCCTGTTCGCGACCCGCCCGACCACGCACCCGAAGAAGGGGTTCCTCGCGACGTACGGGGCGAGGTTGTCGAATCCAAGCACGACATCGCCGGGCCTGCCGGCCCTGTCCGGGACATGAAGCTCCGTGACGATCGCCCCGTAGGTGATGACCCTGCAGACCAGGCCGCCCGCGTTGGTGAGCGTGTAGAGGTCGACGGGCGTCCCGTCGGGCGTGTTTCCGTACGCGGACTTGGATATGCCGGGGGCCATCGCGGTGTGAGGCGCCGACCATTGCCGGACGGCGGCCGCCGATCGACTAAAAAAACGGCCCGGCCTATCGCCCTTCGAAGAGATGCTCGATCTCCTCGAGTGTCCGGCCCTTGGTTTCCGGCAGGAAGAATACGGCGGTCACGAAATAGACGACCGTGCATCCGGCGAAGCCGAAGAACACCGTGGAATACCCGTACCGGCCGACCATCGGCAGGAAAGTCGCGGCGATGGACGTGGAGACGGCCTGGTTCACGAGGAGGGCGACGCTCATTCCGTTCGAGCGGATCCGGGTCGGCATCAGTTCCGAGAGCGCGAGCCAGACGCAGACCCCGGGACCCGCCGCGAAGAACGCCATGAAGCAGAACGTGAACGCCGCCGTCAGCCATCCGTTGCGCTCGCTCGGCACGGGCGTGATGAGCGCGTTCTCGATCTTCAGCGGCGCGCGTCGCGACCGCTCCAGGTCCGCGAAGGGATTCGAGAAGAAGGCCACCACTGCGTTTGGCGGGACGCACCCGTCGCGCGAGATGGCGACCGCAGGGGCTGTGCCGTCGTCGGAGCGGACCACGTTCGTGGCCGCCCGGAAATCCCCGTAGGAGTAGATCACGATGAGGGAGACGGGGCCGCCCGAGATCGCGCGGCCGGCATCGCCCGCGGAGGCGAGCAGGCGCGAGGCGGCCGCGCCGTCGAAGGGCAGGCTCAGCCTCTGGTCCTGGAGCACGGAGGCCTGGAGGGCTTCACTGCAGTCCACGCGCAGCTTCTCGGTCGAGCGGAAGATGAGGCCGACGGCGACGAGGGACACGATGATCCCGGCGGTTCCCATCGACAGCAGGAACTTTCTGCCGCGGCGGTCGACCAGGAGCACGCCGACGATCGTGAGCAGGAAGTTGACGAGCGTCAGGATCACGTAGCCCCAGTGCGCCTGCACGTCCGACAGCCCCGCCTGCAGGAGGATGTTGGTGTTGTAGCCTATGATCGAGTTGACGCCCGTCGCCTGGTTGCAGGCGAGTATGACGCAGGCGAGCACGAACGGGATCACGTATTTCCGGCTGAGCAGCGAATCACGGACCTTCCCGCCGTCGCTCTTTGCCTCCGCGGCGGCCGCAGCCTGGTTCATTTCGCCGAGCTCGACCTCCGCGGCGGCCTGCGACCTCGACCTGAGGAGCGCAGTGCGGGCCTCCTCGATCCGGCCCCTGCGGTGCAGCCAGCGCGGGGACTCGGCGACGATGAGGCTGCCGATGACAAACAGGACGCCCGGCGGCAGGGACACCCAGAAGATGCTGCGCCACGCCGTGTCCTTGAAGGCCAGGAGCCGGAGCGCGTCGCCCAGCTTGGCGACCTCCTGGACGCGGTAGCTGAAATACATGCCGATCGCGGCCGCGATCACGATCCCGAGCGTGAGCAGCCACTGGAAGATCCCGGTGCCCTTTCCCCGGCTCGAGGCGCCGAGGCACTCGGCCAGGTAGAGCGGCACGACGACGCCGATCAGTCCCGCGCTGACTCCCTGGAGGAGCCGGCCGAAGACCAGGTAGCCGTACCCGTGCGAAAGCGCGATGACGGGGATGCTCGCGACAAAGAGGACCCCGCTTGTCGCCATCAGCCACTTGCGCCCCATCCAGTCGGCGAGCAGGCCCGCGAACAGCGTGGAAATCACGCTTCCCAGGAGGACCGCCGCGACAATGAATGAAAGCTGTCCCGCGTTCAGGCCGGAGGTCGCCTCAAGGTAGGGGAGGGCCCCCGCGATGATGCCGACGTCGACGCCGTAGAGGAGGCCGCCCAGGCCGGCGACCAGCAGGAGGAATCGGTTGTAGCCGGTCTTGTCCGCGGCCGGGGTGATGGGGTGGGGCATCGGGAAACCTGCGGGCTAGTTGCGGGCTGAATCCGCGGGCGGGGAGGGGAAGGCGGTGGCCACGATCAGCGCGTGCCACTGCTCGTCGGACATCTTGGGCCGGTCGGCCTGCCTGGCCGCCGCCGCCGCCAGCATGCGGATCGGCTTCAGGACGGGCAGCTCCGTCGCGGACTCATCCGGCGCCGCGTCGCGGTTGAGGGCCGCAAGGCTCGCGGCCAGCCCGTCGCCGGCCATGGGGACGCCCGAGCCCAGGGAGCGCACGGCCTCGGCGCCGATGGCGCAGGCGTCGACGAGGTCCCGGGCCGGGGGCACGGCCTCCCTGACGGCCGGGTAGATTCCCGCGAGCGTGTCGGCGACCTCCCTGGCGGCCGCGCTCATCGCCTCCATGCGTCCGGCGACCGAGCCGCCCCGAGCGCGGTCAACGCCGCCCGGCGCGAAAATCATGCGGTCCACGTCGCCCGCGAACTCCCTTGAGGGCGCGCTGTCCGGGCGCGCCGCGTCCGCGAGCCCGACGAGCGGGACCAGCTGGTTGCTCCAGACCTGCCGGCTGCCGCGCTCATAGTGCTTCACGGGCTCAAGCGCTCCGATCAGGACCGCAAGGGACGATATTCCCTGTGCGTCGAGGTTCTCGCCGACAAGGTGCCTCATCATGACCACGAAGTTTTTGCGGTGAAGGGAGCCCGCCTCGTCGAGGCGTGCGCTCACGAGGGCGAGCCTGCGGTACATCTCCGCAACGTCCCGCACGCCGGCCGGCGACCATAGCCGCTCGGCGATGGCCGCCGTGCGCGGCCAGATTCGGGAGTCGATGTTCTCCGGCGTGACCCATTCGGACCACATGGTCGCCTCGCCGCCGAGGACGTGGGCGCGCTGGACGGCGGTCAGCGCGGACGAGGCCGGGAGCGGATCCGACATATAGTGGTCGGACGCGGGATAACAGAGGTCGATATAGTAGCCGTTGGAGAGGATTCCGTCGAAGCCGAGCGCGGCCGATTGCGCCAGCGCCTCGGTGCCCCGCCAGGAATCGATCGCGCAGTCGCGCGGCAGGTCCGGGTTCATGATCTCGTCCCATCCGATGAGCCTCTTGCCGTTCCTGGCGAGCGTCGCCTCGATCCTCCTGTTGAAGTAGGCGTGCAGCCCCTCGTTGTCCTTGAGGCCGTGGTCGCGGATGAAGGCCTGGATCGCGGGGTTCGCATTCCACTGGACCCCGTTGTTCTCGTCCCCGCCGATGTGGATGAACGAGTCCGGGAAAAGGGCGCACATCTCCCCAAGGAAGTCCCCCAGGAGCGCATAGGTCGCCTCCTGGGTCGGGTCGAGGACCGGATTGAACACGCCCCAATGGCGCTCGATCCCGTAGGGGCCGGGCAGGCTCGCCAGCTCGGGATGCGACACGACCCAGCTCGTGGCATGGCCCGGGATGTCGAACTCGGGGACGACCCGGATGCCGCGGTCCGCAGCGTAGGCGATGATCGCCCGCATCTCGGCCTGCGTGAAAAACAGCCCGTCGGACCCCTGCCCCTGCAGTTCCGGATGCGTGAGGCTCTCGATCCGGAAACCCTGGTCGTCGGTCAGGTGGAGGTGCAGGACGTTCAGCTTCACGACCGCCATCGCGTCGATGTTGCGCTCGATGACCGCCGTGGGCTGCCAGCGCCTCGCGACGTCGATCATGAGGCCCCTCCACGGGAAGCGCGGCTGGTCCCGGATCGAGGCCTGCGGAAGGAACCAGCCGGCGCCGTCCCGCTTGGGGAGCTGCAGGAACGTCTCCAGGCCGTGCATCGCCCCGATGTCGGATTGCGCCCTGAGGACGGACTGCGGCGCGGCGACATCGAGCGCATAGGATTCGTCGTCCGACCCGAGCGGAATCGGGGCGCCGGTTTCCTTGCAGGAGACGAGGAGTCTGACCGGCGCCGAGTGGTCAGCGCCGCCGTCGGCATGAAACCGCGCCTCCCAGCGACGGGTGGCGCGCGCAATCGCGGCGGCGAGCCGGGGACCCGTCGGCCCGTCCGTTGAAATCACGAGAAGACCCGACGAGGCGACGCGGCCCGCCGACACGGTGGCCTGCGACGGGGCGGGCATCACGTCGAGGGGCGGCGCAGCCGCGCCCGCCGACGCCATCCAGGCGACCGCGCTAAAGAGGCAGGTCGCGAAGGAATTCTTCTGGGGCATATCGTTTGAAGGCTTCAATCGCCTCGTATTCGGCGAGGCCGAGGGCGTTGTAGGTCTCGGCGAGGCGCCGACTGCGGTCCTCCGAACGCTGCCAGAACTCGCGGCGGTCGTCACCCAAGAAGAGAGCCATGTCCTTCTGCGTCTCGTGGCAGAAGATGGCGCGGCGGCGGCGAAGCACCTCCTGCGGGCTCAGCGGCACCGCCAGGTCGATCTCGTCCGCGGACCACTCGGACCAGGCGCCCCTGTAGAGCCAGAGTTCGCTTTCGCGCACCCACGGCTCGTCCGAGAGCTTCGCGAGCGCGTCGCGCAGGGCATGCAGGCAGAGCCGGTGGGTGCCATGGGGGTCGTCGAGGTCGCCCGCGGCGTAGACCAGGTGCGGGCGGATCTTCCCGAGGAGCCCCCGCATGAGGGAGCGGTCCGCGTCCCCGAGCTGCCTACGGCTTCCCGGGCTCGCATGGTAGAACGGAAGGTCGAGGAAATGGAGCCGCTCGGACGACACCCCGCACACGCGGGCCGCGGCCAGCGCCTCCTGGCGGCGCACGAGGCCCTTCCAGTGGATGATCTCGGGCGTCTCCGGAAGCGACCCGTGGGCATCGTGCGCATCGCAGAGGGCGCGCAGCCTCTCTTCGTTGCCCGCGCCCGCCAGCCCCGAGTCCCCCACGAAGCGCAGCGCGCGCGAGAGGGCCTCGTCGGAAACGGCGTTGGCCCCCGAAACCTGATAGGCGACATGGACCTCGTGGCCGTGCTCGACAAGCCGGCAGAGCGTGCCGCCCATCCCGATCACGTCGTCGTCCGGGTGCGGCGAGAGGACGAGCACCCGTTTCGGGAAGACTCCGGCCGACGGGGCGCGCAGGGGGCGCACGGGGGCGTCGCCCGGCTTGGTGCGCCTGGGATCGCGGCCCCCCGGCCAGCCGGTGATCGTGTGCTGGAGCTGGTAGAACCCGGCCAGGTTCACATCGTAGGCGGAGCCGTGTATCCGCAGCAGGTCCTGGAGTCCCGCCTCGTTGTAGTCGTCGTCGGTCAGCTTGAGCACGGCCTTCCTCCTGAGCTGCGACAGCCAGATGATCGCGCGGCGCATCATGCCGGGGTCCCATTCGAGCCCCTGGTCGCCGAGCGCTCCGAGGAGCCACGGCGTGCGGTAGCGGGTGAGGGCCCCGGCCGCGGCCCGGTCGATGACGAAGTGGACCTGGTCGTGCTCCTGAAGGAAGGATGCGGTGATCTGGGGCGTGACGGGGCCCTCGGCGGCGGCGCGCACGATCTCGGCCTTGTGCTGGCCCCATGCCATCAGGACGACGCGCCTCGCCTCAAGGATCGTCTTGACGCCCATCGTGATCGCCTGGCGCGGCGTGTTGTCCTCGCCCCCGAAGTCGCCCGCGGCATCGCGCCGGGTCAGGGAGTCGAGGGTCACCCTGCGCGTGCGCGAGCGCCGGGGACTCCCGGGCTCGTTGAAGCCGATGTGCCCCGTGCGGCCTATCCCGAGGATCTGGAAGTCTATGCCGCCCGCCGACCGGATGGACTCCTCGTACTCGCGGCAGTGCGCGTCGAGCGACGCCATCGGCGCCGCCCCGTCCGGCACGTGGGTGCTTGCGGGCGGGATATCGACGTGGTCGAACAGGTGCGCCTGCATGAAACTGCGGTAGCTTCTCGGGTTTGACGGCGAGATCGGGTAGTACTCGTCCAGGTTGAACGTGACGACATTGGAGAAGCTGAGCCCCTCGTCGCGGTGCATCCTGACGAGCTCGGCATAGAGGCCGAGGGGGGTGGATCCGGTCGCTAGGCCCAGGACGGCCGTCCGCCCGGCGGCCTGTCTCGAGCGGATGACCGCCGCGATGTCTCGGGCCACGCCCTGGGAAGCCTCGGCGCTGGTGGGGAAGACCGCGAGCGGGACGTGCTCGAATCGGCTGGAGGCTGCGGACGGGCCGGTCATGGGGGGGGTTCCTGCTGATGCATTTCCGGGAATGGCGACAGGGTGACATGATATTGGCGTCGGCTCCGTTAAAAAATGGCAGAAATGACTATGTTTTTAACATCGCTGCTACTCGGCGCCGGGGCACCCGAGGGAGGCGGAGGGCAGCCGACGCCGCGGTCGAGCAAGCTCTTGACCCCTTTTCGACGTTGATCCGAGATTGGAACCGTGGCGTCCCCCGCAGTCCCCCGTCCGGTGAAGCCCGCCTGGGCGGACTCCGAGGCCCTTGGCTTTGCGGGCGCGCTTCTCGCCGCCGTCCTTCTCGCGTACGCGCCGGCGCTCCGGGGCGGCTTTCTCTGGGATGACGACGCCCACGTGACGAGGCTGTCGCTGCGCTCGCTCCACGGGCTGTGGCGCATCTGGTTCGAGCCCGGCGCGACCCAGCAGTACTATCCGCTGCTCCATTCCGCGTTCTGGGTGGAGCACCGGCTGTGGGGGGATTCCGTGCTCGCCTACCACCTGCTGAACGCGGCGCTCCACGCCGCGGCCGCGTGGCTCCTTTTCCTCGTGCTGCGCTCCCTTTCCTTCGCCGCGCCGCGCCTTGCGGCCCTCCTTTTCGCGCTGCACCCGGTGTGCGTGGAGTCGGTGGCCTGGATCTCCGAGCAGAAGAACACGCTTTCGGCGGTGTTCTACCTCCTCTGCGCGCTCGCCTACCTGCGCTTTGACGAGACACGGCGCAAGTCCCCGTATTCGTGGGCGTTCGTCCTCTATGTCCTGGCGCTCCTGACGAAAACCGTGACCGCGACCCTTCCCGGCGCCCTGCTCGTGGTTTTCTGGTGGCGGCGGGGCAGGCTAGGCTGGAAGCGGGACGTGCTGCCTTTTGTCCCGTGGCTTGCCACGGGGCTGGGCGTCGGGCTCCACACGGCGTGGGTGGAACGAAACCTGATCGGGGCCGAGGGCGCGGATTTTTCATTCACCGCGCTCCAGCGCCTCTACCTGGCCGGCAGGGCGATCGTCTTCTACGTCCGCAGCATCCTCTTCCCGGCGAATCTGATGTTCATCTATCCCCGCTGGCCGCTGGATGCCGGTTCGGGCGGGGGCTGCCTCTATCTCGCCGGCGTCCTCGCGCTCCTTGCGGTACTTGTCGTCCTTGCGCGCACGAGGCGGGGACCGCTCGCCGGGTTCCTTTTCTTCGTCGGAACGCTGCTTCCTGCGCTCGGATTCTTCAATGTCTACCCATTCCTGTTCTCATTTGTCGCCGACCATTTCCAGTACCTCGCCAGCATCGGGATCTTCGTGCCCGCGGCGTGGGGTCTCGGGCGGATCGCCGGGCGCCTCCCGGGCGGCGCTGCGGGCCGCGCCTGCCTCCCCATGGCCGTTCTGGTAACGCTCGGCGTCCTCACATGGAGACAGGCCGGGGACTACCGCGGCTCGGAAACGCTCTACCGGGCGACACTGGCCAGAAACCCTTCGGCATGGCTGATCCATTTCAACTTGGCCGTGACCCTGGGCATGGGCCCGGAGCACGTTTCCGAGGCGATCTCCGAATACGAGGCGACCCTTGCGCTGAAGCCGGACCATTGGAGGGCCCACAATAATCTCGGGAGCGCCCTCCTCAAGCTGCCGGGACGCTCCGGCGAGGCGATCGACCAGTATGAGGAGGCTCTGCGGTACAATCCCAGCTATGCCGAGGCCCACAACAACCTGGGCATTGCGCTCGAGGATCTGCCCGGTCGTCTGCCGGAAGCCGAGGAGCACCTGCGTGCGGCCGTCCGGATACGGCCGGACTATGACGCCGCCCACAGCAACCTCGGCATCCTTCTGGAGGGGAAGCCGGGATTCCTGGACGAGGCGATAGGCGAGTTTCGGGCGGCGATCCGAGCCGCCCCCGATGTCGCGGATTACCATTACGACCTCGCCAATGCGCTCTCGCTCGAGCCGGACCATCTCCCCGATGCGGTCGCCGAGTACCGGGCCGCGCTCCGCCTGAGGCCCGACTATGCGGAGGCTCACAGCAACCTCGGAGTGGCGCTGGCCCACATGCCGGGCCGCGTGCCCGATGCGATTTTGGAATACCGGGCTGCGCTCCGCCTTGAGCCGGCAAGCGCGGCGATCCATGCGAACCTGGCCCACGCCCTCGCCGGGATTCCGGGAGGGGGCGCCGAGGCGATCGCCGAGTACGCAGCCGCGCAGAGGATAGACCCCTCCGACGCGCTGACCCACTATGCCCTGGGGATGCTCCTGGCCCGCGAGCCGGGCCGGCTGGCGGACGCCGTCTCCGAGTTTGAAACGGCGGTGCGGCTGAACCCGAACTCCGCGGAGGCGCACTTCGGCCTGGCCATCTGCCTCGCGATGACCGGCGGGCGGCGCGGGGAGGCCATCGGCCACCTCGAGAAGGCGCTGGAGATCCGCCCCGACTTCGAACGCGCGCGACGGGCCCTCGACCAGATGAAGGCGGCGCGCCCGTAGGAACGGGGTTGTCCCAGGCTGAAACTCCCGTCCCGTGCCCCCCGATCCTCCCAGAGCCGCAGGGACAGACGGCATGCGCGCACGGGCAAGCCCGTGGGCCCGACGCGTCGCCCTCGCCGTCGGCCTGCCGCTGGCGCTCTTTCTCGCGCTCGAGGGCGGTTTGCGCCTCGCGGGTTATGGACGGGCGGCGAGCTTCCTGATTCCCGACGAGAAGCCCGGCTATTTCCGGACGAACCCGGATTTCGCGAGCCTGTTCCTGCCCGGGAATTTCGACCTGCGGCCGCTCACTATCCGGATCGCGGCCCGCAAGGCGCCCCACACGGTCCGGATCGTGGTCCTCGGTGAATCCGCTGCGCAGGGAGTGCCCGTTCCCAGCTTCGCATTCGCCCCGCAGCTGCGGGCCCAGCTGCGGTCGCGCTATCCCGGGAAGGAGTTCGAGGTCATCGACACGGGGATTGTCGCGATTAACTCCCACGTGGTCTACCAGATCGCCCGCGAGATGGCCCGGTTCGAGCCGGACGCGTTCCTTGTGTACATGGGCAACAACGAGGTCGTGGGCCCCTACGGGCCGGGATGCGCCTACCTCTCGCGGATGCCGCCGCTCTGGGTGATACGCGCGAGCGTGTTCGTGCGCTCCACGCGCACGGGGCAGCTTCTCGGCTCGCTCATGGCGCGGATTTCCCCCCGGCGGGGGCGCGCCGCCGAATGGGGCGGCATGTCCATGTTCGTCGACAACGCGGTGGCCGGGGATGACCCCAGGCTCAGCGCCGTCTACCGCAACTTCGCGGCCAATCTTCAGGGGATCGTGAGGGCCGCCTCCGGCGCCGGCGCCAGGACGCTGCTCTGCACGGTGGTCGCCAACCTGAAGGACTGCCCGCCCCTGCTCTCGCTGCATCGCCCCGGTCTTTCCCCAGCGGACCTCGCGTCGTGGAAGGCCGCATTCGAGGAGGGTCGCCTGGCATGGAGGCTCGGCGAAGCCGGCCGGGCGCGTGCCCCTCTCCTCGAGGCCCTGCGCATCGATCCCCAGTTTGCCGACACCTCTTTCATGCTGGGCTCGCTCGATCTGCGGGACGGCGAAACGGAGGCCGCCCGCCGCCGGTTTGTCGACGCTGCGCACTGGGACGCCCTGAGATTTCGGCCGGATCCCAGGATAAACGAGGTGATCCGCGGGGTCGCGGCGGAAGGCGACGGCGGCGTCAGCCTTGTCGACGCCGCGCTCGCGATGGGCTCCGACCCTTCATCCACCGCCCCAATGAGCGGACGAGAGATCCTTTTCGAGCACGTGCATTTCGACTGGGAGGGAAACTACCGCCTCGCCCGCATGATGGCCCGGAGCTGCGCCGCCGCCCTTCTCGGCAGCGATCCGGGCGATTCGGGGTGGCTTGTACCCTCGGCCTGCGCCGACGCCCTGGCCTACACGCCGCACGAGCGGCTGCCCATGCTCCTGCGCGTCGACGTGCTTGTTCGAAAGCCCCCGTTCACGAACCAGCTCACCCACGTCGAGGACGAGGCGAGGATGGCCCGCGAGATCGATGTTGCGTCCCGGGAGTCGAGGGATCCGGCCGTCGTGAACCGGGCCGCGAACGTCGCCAGGGCGGCCCTGGCGCGGGATCCCGGCAATCCGGCGCTCGCGGGCATTCTCGAGGGGATCGATCTCGACCTTGGGGACCCGGAAGGGGCCCTCGCGCTCGCGACGCGCGCCGGTGAGCTCGTTCCCCGGGATTTCGCGACGGACGCGGACGAGGCCTCGATCCTGATGCGCCTGGGCCGCTTTGGAGACGCCGAAGGGATTCTCATGCGGGCCGCCGCATCCCGGGACGACCTGGACAATCTTGCGCCTGTCCTTGCCGACTTCTGGGCCAGGACCAAGCGCTTCGATGACGGCAAGCGGTTCCTGCAGGCTGCGATCTCGAAAAGACCCGGCGACCTGAGGCTGCAAATCGTCCGGGCGGCCTTTCTGCGATCTTCGGGAGACGCGGCCGGCGCCGAGCGGCAGTTTCGGGCCCTCCTCGCGGAGGATCCTGCAAGCGAGGACGCGCTCGAGGGCCTTGTCGCAATCCTTATTGAGTCGGGGCGTCAGGAGGAAACCGCGGCACTGAGCCTCGCGACGGCCGCGCTGCAGCCGAGAAACCAGGACAACAGCATCAGGGCGGCCAAGGCCTGCGATGCAAAGGGCGATGCCGACGGATCGGTCCGCGCCCTCGAGGCCGCGGAACTGAGCGGGCCCGTGAACGCGACCTTTGAGCTCACGCTTGCGTTGAAGCTCTACGGCCTGCGCCGCACGGACGACATGATGACACACCTCGCCCAGGCAAGGGCGCTTTCGGCACACGAGGGCGATCCCGCCGTCACCGACTCGATCGACAGGCTCATCGCGCGCATGCGCCGGGAAACGGCTGCGCCCCAGCCCTAGCCGCCAGATCAGAAAAGCGAATAGATGAAGGGCGCCACGCCGGAGCCGCCCAGGACCACCAGCACGGCGACCAGCACCAGGATGATGATGATGGGCGTCAGCCACCATTTCTTGTTGTGAAGGACGAAAGAGAGGAACTCGACGGCGGGTCCGCGGCGCTTTTCGCCGGCCTTGGCGCTGAAGGAGTCTTTGTCCGGATTCGGCATTTCAGCTCTGGTTGAAATAGCTCTCCACGGGCTTCGTCTTGTCCCTTGGCTTCCAATAGCTTTGCGCTTCCGGGTCGAATTTCCTGGAAAGCGGATCGTGCCCGAAGAGGCGCATTGTCAGTCCGATGGGGGTCAGGGCAAGGAAGTAAACCAGGGCGAGGACGATGTGCGAGACGACAAAGCCCACAGGATAGGTGGCGTAGCTCATCCCGACGTAGGCGAACCGCAGCAATTTCGCGCTGGCAGCGCCCGCCAATGGCACCGCCGCAGCCGCGATCCAGAGGATCCCGCCGGCCGTGTGCCGGCCCTTCATCCAGCAGGCCAGTCCCCAGAGCCCGAAGAACAGGAGCCAGGCGATCGCGAAGACGGTCAGCTGGCGGGCCGAGGGGTTCCTTTCGATGCGGATCAGGGACATGGGTCGGACATTCAGTCGTTGCCGTACCGGCCGAGGTAAGCCTCCAGGCTTGGCCTCGCCCCCTCGGGCTGTTCCTCCTTCAGGAGAAGGAAGTTGCCGATCACCAGGACGTCGATGTCGGTGGCCATGAAGCAGTGGTAGGCTTCCCCCGGCGTGCACACGACGGGTTCGCCGCGGACGTTGAAGCTCGTGTTGATCATCACCGGGCATCCCGTGCGGCCGGCGAATGCTTCCAGGAGCTCGGAAAGCCTGGGATTGCGGCCGCGGTCGACCGTCTGTATCCGGGCCGAGCCATCGACGTGGGTGATCGCGGGCACGACTGACCGGGCATCATTGATCCGGCCCAGGCCCGAACTCGGCGCCGCCGCGCCATCGGATGTCGACCGCTTGTCCGCGCGGACCTGCGCGACGATGAGCATGTAGGGGCTCTCCTCGCCGGGCTTCAGCTCGAAGTACTCCGAGGCCCTGTCGCGCAGCACGATGGGGGCGAAGGGCCGGAAGGACTCGCGAAACTTGATCTTGAGGTTCATCTGGCTCTGCATCTTCGCGTTCCGGGCGTCGCCAAGGATGCTGCGGTTGCCGAGGGCCCTCGGCCCGAATTCCATCCGTCCCTGCATCCAGCCGACCACCTTGCCCTCGGCAATGAGCCGGGCCGTGGCATCGCACAGCCCCTCCCCATCGGCAAAATGACGGTACACCGCATTCTGGGCCGCCAGCAGCGTCCGGGTTTCCTGTTCCCCGAAGGCGGGCCCGAGCAACGACCCGGACTGGGCATCCGGCGCCTCGGGAACCCGCTCGTTGCCGAGGAGCTGGTGCCAGACAAAGAGGGCGGCGCCCAGCGCCCCGCCCGCGTCGCCCGACGCAGGCTGGATCCAAATCCTTTCGAAGGGCGACTCGCGGAGCACCCGCCCGTTCCCGACGCAGTTCAGCGCGACGCCGCCGGCAAGGCAGAGGTTCTTGGAGCCTGTCAGCCCGTGCGCGTGCGCCGCCATACGAAGCATGACAGTCTCGGTGACCCTCTGGATTGAGGCGGCGAGGTCGGACTCGCGCTGGGTGAGCGGCGACTCAGGGCTGCGCGGCGGCCCGCCGAACAGCGCGTCGAACTTGCGCGAGGTCATCGTCAGCCCGGCGCAGTAGTTGAAGTAGGACATGTCGAGGCGAAACGACCCGTCCGGCCTCATGTCCATCAGCCTCTCCATGATCACATCCGCGTGCCTTGGTTCGCCGAAGGGCGCGAGCCCCATCAGCTTGTATTCCCCGCTGTTCACCCTGAAGCCGCAGAAATACGTGAACGCCGAGTAGAGGAGGCCGAGCGAGTGGGGGAACGTCATTTCATGGCTCAGGGCGATCGTGTTGCCGCGCCCGTGCCCGAGGCAGGACGTGGCCCATTCCCCGACGCCGTCGAGCGTCAGGATCGCCGCCTCCTCGAACGGCGACGGGAAGAAGGCGCTCGCCGCGTGGGACTCGTGGTGCTCCGTGAAGACGTAACGCCCGGGGTACTTCTCGTCCAGGCCGCGCCCGATCTGGGCAGAAAGCTGCAGTTTCTCATGGATCCACAGCGGCATCGCCATCCGAAACGAGCGGTATCCGGCGGGGGCGACTGCCAGGTGCGTCTCCAGGATCCGCTCGAACTTGAGGAACGGCTTCTCATAGAACACCACATGGTCGAGGTCGCCCGGACCCATGCCTGCCTCGCCTAGGCAGTAATCGACCGCGCGGCGCGGGAACCGGTGGTCGTGCTTCATGCGCGAGAAGCGCTCCTCCTGGGCCGCGGCCACGATGCGCCCGTCAACGACGAGGGCAGCCGCTGAGTCATGGTAGTATGCGGAGAGGCCCAGTATCGCTTTCGGCTTCGGCACGGCGAAGGCGAGTCTGACCGGACGCGGCCGAGTATCCACATTCTTCCGCGCGGAACCAAAAAAAGGCCCGGATGCCGAGGCATCCGGGCCCGTCGCCAACTCCCTATTCACCCGGGCACTGCCGTACCCGGGTAAGCTCAGAAATTCCAGTGGACCGCCGCGGAGTACCCGCGGCCGAACTTATATTCGTCGGCGAGCACCGAGCCGGCACCCGAGTTCAGGAAGTACTGGTGGTAGGTCTCGTCGGTGATGTTGGTCGCAGCCAGGATGATCGCGAAGTTCTTCGTGACGTTGATCTGCGCGCTCGCGTCGAACCTGCCGTAGGGCGCGGTCCAGATCGCGCTCTGGCCGTTGAACGAGCTCGACTCGTAGTCATCGCGCCAGGCATAGGTCACGCGGATCGAGCCCCATTTGTTTTCGTAGAAGGGGCTGATGTTGAGCTGGTTCTTCGATGAGTACGGCAGGGGACCGCTCGAGCTCGACGTATGCATGAGCGTGTAGTTGGCCGTCAGCCCGAATCCGTACACGAACGACTGCTGGTACGAGACCGTGGCGCCCTCGGAAGTGGCCGCCCCTCCGTTGGTCGGACGCGTGATCTCGTAGGTTTCGGTGGGATGGCCCGTGAGCGAATAGTCCGTCCACTGCTCCGGATTGGCAGCATTGAGGATGTAGTTCGAGATGTCCTTGTAGAAGACGTCGACCGCGAAGTACGAATTCTTCGCGAAGTAGTTCTCATACGCGACGTCGATGTTCGTCGACTCGTAGGGCTTCAGGTTGGCGTTGCCGCCGACCCCGCCGAGGGTCGAATCGTAGAGCTCGACGAAGTTGGCCTCCTGCGACGTGTCCGGGCGGGCGATGACCTCCGAGACGCCGAAGCGGACGATCTGGTCCTGGGCGAGTTCGTAGTTGAGGTTGACCGCGGGCAGGAAGTTCGTGTACGTGCTCTGCGTCGTCTGCAGGGCCGGCGGCGTCATGCTGAGGTCGTAGCTGGCGCTTGTCGTCGTCGTCTCGACGAAGCGTGCGCCGAAGTTGCCGTTCAGCGGTCCGTCTCCGAAGCTGCCTTCGAAATAACCCGCGTTGATGCGCTCATCGATCGTGAACGTGGGTGTCGAGGTGAACACGGCTCCGTCCTGGGGAGGAGTGGAGTTGAAGTACTGCAGCAGCGTCTGCCCGTTGCCCTCGGGCAGGTTGCCAATGAAGTTGGCGACGGAGCCGTAGGAGTTCAGGAGGACATGCTGCGACATCGAGGACGTGATGTCCGGAAGGCCGTTCAGGTAGTTCGAGGGCGCGGCGGATACGCCGAGCGCCGACAGGGGCGTCACGACCTCGTCCGCGCCGGGCACGCTCACCACCGAGCCGGTCTCGCCCGCCTTATGGTCGCTGAAGCGCATCCCCGCCTGGAGGTTCTTGAGGGCTCCTTTCAGGGGCACGGTCAGGTCGATCTGGATCCACCTCTCGTCGTCAACCTCGGGGTTGCTGGCGATGTTGCCGTAATCGAAGCTCGGCTCGCCCGCGGCGCTGAAGTCCGCGCCGCTGTTCAGGTTCGCCGCCGTCGGGTCCGGTCCCGGGACGCTGGTCACCGCGAACGAGGACGAGTTCTTGCTCTCGTTGATGTTCGCGTTCGCGAACACGAAATACTCGCCGAAGAACTGGTGCTGGGTTCCGCCCGTCGCCCGGGTGTACCCGGCGTTCGCCTCGAGGTCGAAGTTGTCGCCCTTGTAGATGCCCTTCAGGTCGTAGTCCTGGGAGACGATCTGGGCCGCGCGGTTGAACGCGTCGATGACCAAGGGGGCGCTGTTGATGGTGTAGCTGTTGAGCACGCCGTTCGTGACGGTCGGATTCGTGATGTTCGGCAGCCCGGACCAGTTGTCGCCCGGATAGATGTAGTACGAAAAGTTCACGTTGTTCATCGTCTGCTTCACGTAGAGGCCCGTGAACTCGATCGTCAGCCTGTCGGTGGGCTTGAAGTCGATGGCGAAGTTGCCGCCCTGGTGGTGGCGCAGCTGGAGAAATTCCGCGGTGTTGACGACCTCGGCGGTGACCCAGGGGCCCGGGGGCTGCCCGGGGAGGGCGCCGCCCACGCCGAGATTCGTGTTGTTGTCCTCCGCGAGGGACTCGACGCCGTCGCGGCGCACGTAGTCTCGCAGGTCCTCGCCGCCGAGCATGATGCCGAATGTCTTCGCATCATTGTGCCAGCTGAACATGGCCGTCTCGCTTCCCTCGTTCTTGCTCGAGCGGTCGTTGTAATCGTCGGTGATGTTGCCGGTGAAGACAATCGGAGCCATATCCAGGGGATTGCGCGTGGTGACATTCACCGTGGCGCCCAGGCTGCCCTCAAGAAGCTTGGGCTCCCAGGTCTTGAAGACCTCGGCCTGGTTGATGACGTCCGGGCTGAGCAGCAGGTAGTTGAACTGCCGGCTCTGGTTGTCCAGGACATACCAGTCGGCTGAGGAGACGGGTTCGCCATTCAAGAGGACGCGGTTCAGGTTAGGGTCCGTGCCCTCGATGCTGACGCGCTCGCCCTCTCCGAAAAGGTAGTCGACCGAGACGCCCGGCAGGTGCGAGAGCGACTCGGCGAGGTTTGTGTCCGGGAAATTGCCCACGTCCTCGGCGCTGATCACCTCGACGTTGTCCTCGGACTGGCGCTTGGTCTGCAGTGAGGTCTCCAGGCTGTTGGCGTAGCCGTTGACGACGAACTCTCCCATCGAGACCGGCTCGTCGGCGGGGGCGGGCGAAGGCGCTACGGTCGCCGCCGTCGTCGTCGTCGTGGTCGTCGTGGTGGTCGCCGGGGCCGCCGCCTGCGAATAGGCGGATCCGACGAGTGCCAAGGCAAGGATCGAACACGCCGCATATCGGTGCAGCGCTGTGAAGTGACCGCAGTGGCCTGTGGGGGCAATCGGGTCGCGTGTGTCAGGTGTACTCATGGTGATTTTTGGTTCTGGCAATCCTAATAGAAAACAGGGGAGGGATAGGCTGCCGAGGTGGCGGCCTTGAAAAACGGACTGGGTGCTGGGCCGGCGTTCCGCGCCTCGGGTCGCTGCTCGAACCCTTGGCCGACGCCCTAATTCTGACGCAGTTGGGTCAGTCGGATGTTCCGCTGTCGCAGCGGCAGGTTCCCCCGGCGACGCCGCAGTCCGGGCGGGCCCGTACCGGGGCCGTGTCCGTGATTTGCGCACGCGCTGAACAATTTGTCTTCAATGTATGGAGGCCAATCATTGCCGGGGTGAACGAATGAGGCGGTTTGTTTTTAGCGCGCCCATGATAACGCTGGCGTGGCCGTTAAAAAATGGCATAAATGACGATGTTTTTAACAAAAATGTCAGAATCGACCAACGCCCGCATTCTTTCTCTCGAGAAACTCGCGAACCTTTTGCCCTCGCCGCTCAGGCCGCTGCACGGCAAGCGCGCGGCGCCGCTTGCGCTCCCGGACAACATCATCTGTTTTTGCCGCCGTTCGGCGACCGACCTGAACCGCCCGCAGCGCGGTCGGGCGCTGCACCACCGCTTCGTGCTCATACTCGCCCTGGAGACCGCGGTGACGGTGGCCGTGGATGACCGTGCGATCCGCCTGAACGCCAACGAGGGCCTGCTGGTCCTGCCCTTCCAGTTCCACGACTACATCCAGCCCGCGCGCGAGGAACTCCGGTGGCTCTTCATCACCTTCGACATGATCGACGTGGCGCCCCTCCAGCCGCTGCGCTTCCGACCCTTTGTCGTGACCCAGGTCGTCCGCCAGACCGGCGCGGAACTCGTCGAGGCCTACCTCACCCGCGGCGAGGGGGACCTCACCAGCCTGCTTCTCTCCGTCCTGCTCCAGCGGATCCGCCAGGCCGAGCCCATTCTCCGCAGGCACCACAAGCCGCCCGTCGCACCCGGGCTCATCATGCAGGTCAACCAGCTGGCCCAGAGCAAGGAGGAGCCATTGAGCGTGAAGGAGATAGCCCGCTCGCTCGGGATCAGCGCCAGCCACTTGAGGGCGCGCTTTCGGGCCTCGTGCGGCGTCAGCCTCGGAAGGCACCTTCGGCGCCTGCGGCTCGAAAAGGCCTGCGGCCTGCTGCGCCTGAGCCAGAGACGCGTGACCGAGATTGCGGAGCTCTGCAGTTTCACCTCGATCTACAGCTTCAGCCGAGCGTTTCACACGGCGTACGGCGTTTCGCCGATGGCCTACAGGCACGGCGACCGGGCGCGCAAGCAGGCGGGCTGACGCCAGGGGTCAGGCCCAGGTCTTGAGCCTCTGCGAAACGTCAGCGCCCAGGCGGCCGATCAGCGCCGCCGTGAAATCCAGGATGGACGGCCCTGCGTCGCGGGTGACCGGCGTCAGGTCGACGGCCCATGTGATCCCGGCAAAGCTGTCCGTGGCGTGCGACGTGTGGAACGTGGCGTTCGCCGACCTCCGTCCGATCGCGGCAATGTCGTAGCGCTTGCCGCCGCTGATCTGCGAGTCGAAGACGGCCAGGAGCCTGCGCGCGAGCTCCGGGTTCCGGCCGGAGTCGAGTGCGACCTTTTCCCCGTCGGGAAGCCAATCAAGGTCCCTCCACACCTCGCATCCGAGGACGCGGGCGGGCCTCTGGTTCGCCGGGAGTGAGCGGATCGCCTCGAGGCACCTCAGCAGAACGGCGACATGGGTGTCGTGCTTGTCGGCGGGATTGTGCAGGTAGACGACTTCCGCCCGGCATCCCGAGAAAATGGCCGCAAGGTCGCTCGCAACCCCCGGATGCCCCGAACGCTTGACGTCGGCGCTCGGGTGCGCGAGCTGCAGCTGGATCGAGTAGCCCCCGAGCCTTGCGGCTTCGCGCTGCTCCTCGCGCCGCACGGCCAGCATCTGGTCGTCCGTGAAGGAGGCGAACGACCCAGAACGGGGCGAACCCGCGCCATTCGTGACGACGACCCCGCCGAAGCCTCTTTCCGGATGGCCGATGCAGTCGCTGATTCCCGACTGGGCCATGATCTCGATGTCGTCCTGGTGCGCCCCGATGCAAAGGTGCGTCACCCGCCTGAGCGCCTCTTCCGGCGCAACGGCCGCGTCGGGGACGAAGATGTCCGCGCCTGGGTTTGAGAAATTCACCGGACCCTATTTGGAATCTGAACGGGCGATGTGCGAGCCCACAGTTTCCCGGATCGCGGGCAGGCTTGCCGCCGCGATCGCCTGCCCGTGGCGCTTGTCCTTCTCGTCGGGCATGCGCACGCGGGTGCGCGAGGCGACGACAGGAAATTCCGCGGCAAGCACCTCCCTGGCCCTCAGGAGGATCCTCTCCCCCCCGGCTCCGGACGTGACGCGCCCCATGACGAGCACGTGCTTCAGGTGGTAGAAATCGGCGTAATGCCCGATCGAGTATCCGAGGTAGGATCCGACGGAGTCGTAGACGCTCTCGGCCCGGGCGTCGCCGGCGGCCATCGCCTCCTGCACGGCGACAAGGCGCTCGGGGGCGGGCATCTCGGCGCTGAAGCCGAAGCCCGCGTGGTCGGCGAGCCTCGACACGGCCTGCTGCGAGAAATACTGCACGCCGCATCCGGCGTCCCCGGACCACTCGTCGACCGGCGCATCGGCGCGGTAGTCCACGGGCGCGAAGGCGAGCTCGTTCAGCCAGGGCGTGATGTCGCCGCCCGGCCGCACGTATCCGCCCGCCTGGCTCGTGCCCATCGAGATTCCGAGCACGGCATTGTCGCCGAGGGACATTGATCCCGCCAGTGCCG
>Ga0302325_10001221_pt1 | contig 66479 bp, 103 predicted proteins | sample Palsa_T0_2_FD_201948 | JGI IMG/M metagenome (GOLD analysis project Ga0302325, IMG submission 201948) | Peat permafrost microbial communities from Stordalen Mire near Abisko, Sweden - Palsa_T0_2 | ecosystem: Environmental > Terrestrial > Soil > Palsa > Peat permafrost | place: Sweden: Abisko...
GGCGCGGTCCACGCCGCCGTACCCGGCGCGGCCTCATCACCCGTCTGGAACGAAAAACCTCCGCTCTTCGCGCCGCACCCGTCGCAGATCTCCTCCACCACGAGAAGCTCCGTTGGGCACATGCACCACGCCCGGCGATCCGCCATCGCGCGTGGAACCGACTTTTCCTTGTGGCAACGGTTGCACTGCGCCATCACGCGCACCGCTTCGTCAGGTGGTCCACGTACGCCATCCCTCGCCAGCCGCCCAGCATCGCGAGCGTCCGCTCCCATCGCGTGGCCCACGGCGCCCGGCTGTCCTCGCGCGCCTCCGCGACCATCTGCCGCGCGAGACCTGTCGCACCACGCTCCGCGCGCTCGCGCTCGGCGGTCACGACACACGCTGCGACTTCCTCGTCCGTCGCGTTCACGAGAAGCATCTCGTCGGTCACCATGCTGAAAATGGCGAGGAGCCCGTTGGGCTGCACCAGCACGCGCCAACCGTGCGCTCCCATCCACTCGTCCGAGGTCGTCATCCGCCAACGCCCGGCTGCGCGCGGCCCGCGTACTCGCCACCATCACGACCACACGTCCACGTGCTGCCGCACTGGCCGCAGTGAAAACGCGGCCGGCCATCCAGTGCCTCGCTCTGTGTGTAACCGCCCACGCGGCAGGACGGGCATAGAGGACGTCGCGCACTCTTTCGCGTCTCCTCCACACGCTTGCGGCTCACGGCGAAACCTCGTTCGATGATCCCCAGCGGGGTAGGAGAGCCCGGCTGGCCTTTGGGGCCCGCCCGGAGAGTAACGAAGGAAAGGACAAGTGCTCAGAGCTGGAAGCTCATCGCTGACCGCTCAAGGCTGACGCAAAATCTGAACGCTGAAGGCTGAATCTCGGAATCGGCGTCGGTTCGAGGGCACCTTATTTTTTCCCTGCGCGTCCTCTCGTCTGCTTTCCTCCCACCCCACTGAAGTCTTGTGGCGCGCTAGAGAGCGATCTCCGTGCGGCCGTTGCTCTTCTCGATGAGCATGTTGATCTTGTCGTGCTCGCCTTGCAGGCGGTCGACCGTCTCCGCGCGCTTGCCATCGGGCAGCGCACAGTTGTTCTTCTTGGCCACGCGCACGCGCTTGCCGTCGTCGTCGTACGAGAACTCCTCGGTCGTGACGACCGCCTGCGCCAGGCAGTGAAGCTCCTTGTACCAGGCGATCTCGCTCTTGTACTCCTCGCGCAGTCGCACGGCGTGCATGACCGCCATCGTCTTGCCATGCCACTCGATCTCCGCCTTGGCGTTCGCCAGCTGCACCGCCGTCTGGAGCGCGACCAGCTCGTCACGCGCCGCGTTGGCCTTGGCTGCCGTCTCCTCGAAGTCGAAGGAGGGCTTCGCGCTCTCCTCGTACGTCACCGAAGCCGCTGCGCGCTTGCGGTGCTCGCCGATGAGACCCTTGAGCGAAGCGATGCGACGAAGCGCGTCCGACACCGTCTGTTTGTCCGCCATAGCGAGGCAAGGTGACGCATGTTATACCGGCTGTCAAGCAAATGCGCGGCGCCTCTCACATGGGCAGTTTGCGGGTGCACGTCGTCTACGATGACGGCGCGTGGTTCGCGCAAGGTCTCGAACTCGACTACGCCTCGGAAGGCACCACGCTGGCGCAAGCCCAGGAGCACTTCGAGCGCGGGCTCATGAGCACCGTGCTGCTGAACACCACGGGCGACAGCGAGGCGCAAAAGGAGGCAAAGATCCGTAGCCTGCTCTCTCCTGCGCCGAAGTCAGTCTGGGACGAGTGCCTGCAGGACGTCCTCGCCGGACGCATCAAACCGGACCGCCGAACGAGCGACGCCGTCCGACTATTGCCGTTCGACAGCGTCCTCTACTTGGTCCGGTTCTCGACCACGAACTAGAAGCGAGGCGACCCACGCCGTAGCGCTTCGTGCACCGCCTGGCGTCCAGCGCGATTCGCTCGCCACAATCTGCGGTCCCACCGAGCCTGGAAGCGCGAGTCGATTCCATCCCGAAGCCATCCGTCGTTCCACGTCCTGCAACGCCATCTCGATGAGCCGCACCCCCGGACTTGCGGAGGCAGTGACCGCATGGAGTCTTGCCGCGCACGAGCGCCACGACACCGTCGGCGTCAACCAGCGCCCCGATGACCACGCGACCTCCCGTGTACGGATCGGCAACGTAGTAGAGAAGAACATACTCAGCCTGCGGCATGGTCGCGCGGCTTGTGCCCAAGCTCGATCTCTGCGCTGCACTGTTCGAATAGACCGACGTCCGGGATCGTTCTCCCGCCCTCGAAGCACTTCCTGCAGCGAAGCCCGTACGAGGCGCGCGAAGTCTTCATGCCTCTGTGAGTCCCGCAGACCCAGCACGCTCCATGAGGATGCCGGCTGCGGATCTCGGTCAGGAGCTTCTCGATCTTCGCGCGGCGCTTGGCGGTCAGCATCGGACGGCCAGCTTACATCGACACGACGACGAGACCTACCTCGTTCCGGGAAGAGGCTGCGGCTTCCATGTCTTGATCTTCTGCGTCAGAAATTCAATCTCTTCCTTGGCGGCGGCGATCTCGCGCTCGGCCTCGTCGATCTTGTCCTTCAGGACAACCTCGTACTCGGAGACGTACATCGGCGCGCCACGTGAGTCCCGCGCGCTGGAGTACACCCTCTTGGTCGTGTCCTTGGAGACATAGGTGAGCTTGGTCGTGCCACTTTCCACGCCGACCAGGAGCTGGTCGGGTCGCGAGCGCAATTTCGCCAGACCTTCCTTCATGCGATCCAGCGCATTCATCACGTAGATCCGAAACGCCGTCGTCCCCTCGACGCTCACCTCGAAAGGCGGCCATCCGAAGCCCCCGCAGGGCCCCGTGTGCCACGTGAGACCGTACGCGCCACGCTGCCGGCGACCGCTCACCGACCAGCCGTGGCGCATCACCTTTCCGCGGCCCCCCAGGAGCTTCACGTTCTTGAAGCACCACGAGCACGTCCCCGTGCCCGCCAGCTCGCGGAATGCGGCAGGCCGTAGCGCACGCTCCACCGCCTCATGGCCGACGGAGTCGAGAACGCGCTTCGCGTCCTCCTTCAGACCCGACTTGTAGAGCAGCGACCAGACCTTATCGGGCGCGCTCTCTGAGAACGGGATCGGTCTGCCGTTGTAGGAGATCTTCTGCGTGAATGTCACGCTTCCTTTGGGCGTCGTGATCGTCCAGCCCGGCATGCCGTACCACACCGAATCGACCCCAAGCATGTAGCTGCTGTGGCCGTACGCAACCTCCATCCCCGCACTCAACCCGTGCGCGTAGAGCCGCCCTGGCTCGGGATGTGCCGGACCGTCCTTGCCGACCTCGACGACGTGCTTGCGGATCGCTTCCACCTTGGCCGGACCGGTCGCTGGCTCGAAGATGCGCATCGACTTTCGCTCGCGCGCGCTGCCAAAAAGGTGGTCACCTGGGACGCCGGGCGTCAGCTTCTTGAGGACACCCGAAAACTGCTCGCCATCCAGCGGCGCCGCCACGACATGCGACCGAATCGACCAGCCGAAGAGCGGCGCCACCTGGGCCAGCACGTCCGGCGTGAACATCCCCTTGATGCCCTTCGTGGCTTTCGTCAGAAAGCCGAGCGCTAGCGGATCGGTCAGCTGGGCCATCAGTGGATCAGCGGTAGTAGCGCTCGTACCAGTCTTCGTTGCGGTACCGATTCATGTAGCCCACGAGGGAGCCCATGTCCGTACCCGGCTCGCCACGCGTATCCAGCTCGCGAAGTGCGCTCGTTGCGCGCCCCATCAGCCCGGCGATGTACGCCTTGGCGCTCACGAGGGCCTTCTCGTCGCTGCCCTCCCCGTTGCCGGATCGACGGATAGATCGACGGGAACTGCGACCCTTGGTGCGACGAGCGGCCATGCCACGAGAATACGGCCCATGCACCCGGGCCGGCAAGCTTTTGGCCGGCAGGGGCCGGTGCGTGTATCCTTTGCGGATGGATCCCAGCCCGGAACTCCTGCGCGTCGCCAAGGCCATCCAGCGCGCGCACCTGGAAGCCGTCCTCTTTGGCGATGCCGCCGGAGCACTGCAAGGCGCGGAGATCACTCCGAGAGGGCCATTCACGTTCTTCGTGCGGCAGGGCATGAACGCCCGCACGATCCGGCAGATCGCCATGGACCTCCGCGGACAGGACTCCCGCTCGGCCACCGGCAGGCACATTCGCAGCTCGCGCGTCCAGGTGGACTTCCTCTTCGCCGTCCCGGGCGTCAAGACCTTCGACAAGCTTCGCGTCCGTGCGCTCACCCTCTCGTTCGACGATCTCTCGATCCTCGTCGCCGATCTGCGTGACCTCATGCAAATCAAGCAGGTCGCTATGCCGCGAGATCCCGTCGGGTACCAGGCCGTGTGGCTGGCGTACGATGGACAGCAGCGCGCCAAGACGGCGCAATTTGCACGCGAGCGCGCAGCTCGCCAAGCTGCCGCTGCCGGCCTACCAGGCCCCACGCAGGTAGTCACGTAGTGACCAGGCTCGACCCGTCACGTGGTCGACCACCGTACCGCGCTGCACAGCGATCGTCCGCCGCTTGTCGCCGCGCTGCCCAGCCCCCACCTGCTCACGGCGGCTCGCGTCCCGCTCGTTCTGGATCCGCTGACGCTCGCGCTCCCAGATCCTCGCCCCCAGAAGCGTGCGCGCCGTCGCACGGTTCTGGTGCTGCGAACGCTCCGTCTCAACCCGGACCGTCAGCCCCGTGGGCACGTGCCGCAGCTGCACCGCGCTCTCGGTTTTGTTGACCTTCTGACCGCCGCTGCCCGACGCCCGACACGTCTGCCATTCCAGATCCCGATCGTCCAGGCGCACCTGCAGCGGTGTGGGCTCTTCCAGCACCGCCACCGTCACCGTGCTGGTCTGTACCCGGCCGCGCTTCTCCGTCGGAGGGACGCGCTGCCAACGATGCCCTCCCGCCTCGTCATGGAAATCGTGCGCCGCAGCATCCCCCAGCGCGCGAAAGACCATCAGCCCCGGACGGTCCTCGATGAGTTCGAGGTCAAAGACCGTGACGAGCAGCGCGGCGCGCGTACACCGTGAACTGCTCGCGAACGAGGTCTTTTGCATCGAGGCCACCTTCGGCCGCCCGGATCTCGACGATCACACTCATGATGGTCACGAAGGTAGCATCGCGCTCAAGCTAACGCTTGCCCTTCGTGCCGCGTACGACGCTCTCCTTGCGTGGTCGAGGAGCCTCGCAGCATCGGCACGTGATCCGAAACTCCTTGTCGTCCCCGTTCCATACGCCGCACGCCTGGTTGCGACAACGCCATCCGTAGCTGAGAGCCTCCGACAGGTACTCCTCTCGGTACGTTCCGCCGGGAAGCATCGTGCAGCGCGAGACTACGCGAACACGAACGATGTGGCCAATAACATGACGGACGACGGCGCAGTCTTGCGGCGCGCACGCGTATGACGTAGCGTCGGACACATGATAATGGAAAACGAAAACGCCGATCCACAGGCCCAACCCACGGCGCCACGACCGGCTCACGAACACGAGCCGGCGCCGCTTTCGGAGGCTCTCCGGGATGCGCTGCGCGCCGAGATGCGACGCCTCATCGACGGCGACGAGTTCGTACGCAACCTGCCGCAGATCCAGCAGGTGGCCGCCGCCGCCCACCAGCTGTGCCTCACGCTGCGCGTGGGCGATCCGCAGGTGATGCGCCGGCACGGCACCGCCGGGTGGGGCAACGTGGGAGGCGGCTTCCTGGTGAGCAACAATTCGATCGGCTCCTACGGATCCGACGCAACCATGATGCCGTCCCCCATGCCCAACCCCGAGCAGTTTGGGGCCAGCATGGTTCGGCAGATCGTCAACGCGATCCCCGATGCCGCCCAAACCGTCGCCGACGCCCTCGCCAACCGGCCCGATCACCTGGTCTCCGCCCTCGCGAAGGCCGAGGAGAGTGGCCTGCACGACGTCGCCGAATCGCTCCGCCAGAGGCTCCTCGAAGGCGGCACGACGAAAGCCACGCCCACGTCCGACGCGCCTGCGCTCCCGACACCCACAACGAACGGATCGACCACCAACGGCGTCAGCCACGCCGCCACGGCCCCGGAGACTGTGTAGCCATGCGCGCCTGGTACATCCCCAGCTGGAACGGCGATCTCCGACTGACGCCCGATCCCAAGGACAGCGGCAAGAGCCTCTTGTCCATCGTCCGGCCCACCGCCGCCGAGAAGCAGCTCCTCCTTCAGCTGCAAGAGACGTTCAACGAACGCGGCTGGCTCTCGCCCGCCAACAAGAACGCCCTCGCGAAGAAGCGACGCTTCTGGAACACCGAGGGCGTCACCATCCTCGCCCCCGTCGCTGACATCGGCCTCCTCATCAGCTCCATCGCCAAGCCCGGCGAGAACGTGCTGACCGCCGTGCGCATGGACGACGGACGCATCGAGGTCTGCCAGACCAACAAGCTGACAGCGCCCGTCGATACCGTGAGCGACAAGCCCACGGACGCGAAGCCCGAAGAACCCAAGAGCGAGCCTTCCGACAAGGCCAAGGAGATCGCCGCCAAGCCCGACGCCAAAGTCGCTGCCACCGTGCGTCGACCGACACCGTGTTGTCCGGACTGCTACGTCGACGCGATCAAGCCATCGACCGAAGTCCTCCTCTCATTCCTGGACGACGAGCAGCACCGCACCTGGGCCAAGGATCGCTTCGTCATCGTGCATGGAGGTCTCAGCGGCCACCGCTACCTCATCGCGCACCGCCACAGCCCCATCGCCGCGGACAACACGCGCATCGCTCACGATCTCGACGACCGGCAGACCCTCCACTTCCACGACTGGACCGTGCCGCCCGAAGAGGAAGTGCTCGCCGCCATGCTCATCCTGGGTCATCGCGAGCCGTGGCTCCGCAACGAGGCCACCTGCCTGGGATCCTTCACGGACATCTTCAAGAATCCCTTCGGTGGCGGAGGCGACGGCGTGCCCGACTCGATGTTCACGAGGGACATCGGCGAGCGCCTGCTGGGGCTCCGCAAACCGCGAGGACCCAGGATCCAAACCGGCTTCACCAACGGACAGGCCCTCTACGTCGAAAACCCGAACCCGGGCTGACACTCCGTCAATAGTAGCTGCCCTCGGGAACGGCGATCGCCCGGAGAGGTGAGTCGCGCCACGGCGTTCTCTTGCCCGACGCTTCGTAGTGCGCCACCGACGCGTCCGTGAAGTCGTTGACGTCCGCCAGGATCGCCCGCAGGCGTTCCTTGACCTTCGCGGGGAAGGCCTGGTTGTAGATGCCCGAGATCGGCTGGGTGCCCCGAGGGATGTCCCCGTAGCGAGAGATCGCGCTGTCCAGCGCGCGGCGGTACGCCATTCTTTGCTCGGCCGCCTTGCGGGCCATCTCGTAGGCACGTTCCAGGTGCTGCTCCTTGGTCAGCTCGTGAAACACGCGACGCGTCAACGGGCCACCGCGCACCTTGAGCACGCTGGGTCGCCCTGACCACTTGGGCACACGCTGCGGCTCGTAGTAGCGGCCTTCACCCAGCGCGCCTTCGCCGAAGAGCGCGGCCGCCGACCGCACCGACAGAAAGGCCTCTCCGTCGATCATGAAGAGGCTGTGGTTCACCCTCCGGACCTTGCGACCCAGCACATCCCGCGTGCTGTTGTCCTTCATCCGACGCAGGATCTGCTCGACGGCTCCAGCCATGGTGTCTGCCATCCTACCGCGGAACGCCTCCGCGAGGCCAGATCCTGCCCGCGACGACCCGCACTCGCCGGTTCCATCTGACTTGCATCCGTGTGCCAGCCGACTGCGATCTTAGTAGGTCATGGCGACCTAAGGTCGTGGTAGCATTCATGTCCATGATGCCTGTGCCTGGCGCTGCCGCTGGTTACCGGGGCGCCCTGACGACCGTGGGCAGCCTGGCCGATGTGCAGCGGGCCCTCACTGCTCTGGGCGTCGCCTCCCTCCCGGACACAGGGACGCTCGACCACGCCACGCAGCAAGCCATCATGGCCTTCCAGCGGGGACAGATGCTCCCGCCCACCGGCAAGCCCGACCAGCCCACCCGCGAGCGGATCGCTGTCGCCCTGGGACAGATCGGCTTCGCCGCATTCGCACCTGCCTTCACCACGGGCGCCCTCGCCGACGCTCCAATCCCCATCGTCGACCGGTCCGCGCAGATCCGCGAGCAGGCCCTCCGCGCACTGCAGGAGCTGCGCGACATCGGCGTCGAGGCCGTATCGCAATCCCTCCGGCACGTCATCGGCGATCCCACGCTGACCACCCTCCGCAGCGTCGTCGCGTTTCTGGCGCAACCCACAAGCGGCATCTTCGCCAACACCGTCGCCAAACTCTGGGGGCCGGTCGCGGAGGCCTACGCAAAACAGGCCGACCCGAACGCCGCCCTGGCGCCCGCCGTCGACATCCAGATGAAGCCCCTGCTCCAGCAGCTGGACACCGTCCTGGGAGCCATCAACCAGCTGGCCGCCACCCCCACCGTCGACCAGCTGCACGCCACCGTCGGCATGCTCAGTCAGCCGCAGGCCGGCTCGCTGGGGCCCAAGCTCGCGCAGCAGCTCCACCTCGTCCTGGCCGTCCTCACCGCTCCGCCCGCAGGCTCCACATGATGCCCTTCGTCTGGTTCTTTCTGGGTGGCGCCGTCGGGGCGTATGTCAGCTCGCGCGTCAGCAAGACCGTCACCCTGGGCGTCGCCGTCGCGGCGGCCGCTGCCGTCCGCGCCAAGCTCAGCCCCGCCGCGCAAGCGGAGTTCGACGACGCCCTCAACACCCTCTCGGCCGAGGAGGTCATCGCGATGTTCAGCCCGTCGCGCCATGACGAGCTGCAGCACGTGGCCTCGCTCCTGAACCAGCAGACGCTCGTCCAGCCCGCGGCCCCGCCCATGCCCGGCGCCGATGCTGCCGCCGGCTACGACTTGTACTGGCCTCCCCGGTACGGCTACCTCGGACACTGATCCCACCCGATTCGGAAGGAAGAGACCCACCATGCTGCCCCCGCTCGCCATCATCGCCCTCGGCGCCACTGCCCTGTGGCTCCTGCGTCGACACCAGGGCACCGTCGTCGCCGGAGGTCCCCCGGGCACCATCGTCGACGTCAGCCCCATGCTGGGCGTCAAGCACGTCCAGATCTCCGCCGGACAGACCGTCCGCGTCAACCTGCCACGTGAGTGGATCATCCTCAGCGCCGTCGGGCCCAGCGGAGAGATCATCAACCAGGCCAACCTCCCAATGCAGCCCGTGCCCGCGCGCCACCTGGGTGGCCTCGTGTTCACGGCGGCCATGCCCGGCAAGGAGACCGTCACCTTCGCCAAGCAGGGTTCGACCGACACGTTCGATGTCACCTTCGACATCTCCCCCATGATGGCGGATCACGCGGCCGGTGCGTGGCGCGTCGCACGCCCCCTCCCGTACCGCGAGTACTGGAGCCGCCAGCAGGCCAACCCGTGGTGGCGCTGGCGCGAAGAGCAGTGGCGCCTGCACCGTCACTGGCAGCCGGCCTGGGGACCCCCGCCCCCGCCGCCCGCAGATCCCGTCGCCGATGTCGTCGACGCGACCGTGACGGCCGACGCTTCCGTCTGAGCCCACGATGGCCAGCCGTAGTTCCTGGACAACTCGTTCCTGGACAGCTCCTGTCTGGACGGAAGCTAGCTCACGGCGTCGCATGGGCGCCGTGTGATGACGCTTCGCATCGTGGTCCCCGCTGGCCTCGCGCTCGTTCTCGCAATCGGCGCGTGCTTCACGCATCCACTGTTCGGGAGCGGTCCCACCTACAGCTTCAGCGGCACGCCCAACAACGGGCCGCCCATACACGACCTCGTACCTGGCTCCGACGACCCCAACGGGCCGCAGCCCATGTTCCTTCGGCGCGACTCGGACGCCGGCAGCGGAGACTAAGCAATGGCCCTGAAACGCGCCTTCCTCTTCCTCCTCACTGCGGCACTTGTCTGCGTCGTCGCATGCACGACGGTCGACGAGATCGATTCTGGCGACGCTGGCCTCCACCTCCCGGCGCTCCAGAGCTACACGTTCTATGTCTCCACCGACGTCGACGCGGATGGCGAGGCCGCCGTCGCCGAGGCGTTGCGGCAATGGACCGAGTTCACCGACGTTCAGATCACCGTGCTCCACGGAGACCTCGGTTGCGTCGACCCCGGGTGCTTCGCGGTCCACGAGGTCAGCTTCGCGGATTTCGATACGCTCGTCGATGGCGACTACATCGGGTACACCGTACCGTACTTCGTCTTCATCTCGAACACACTGACGTCGTACGACGAGATGCAAGACACGATGATTCACGAGTGGGGGCACGCGCTTGGTCTCCTGCATCCGTGCACGGCGCCGTGCACGACATACGCAGTGATGAACCCTACCTACAGGAACGGCGAAGACCACGTCGGTTGCCTCGACGTATCTCAGTACCAAGCCGACCGACCGTGGGATGATGGGGGAGCGCCGATGGCGTGCACCGACGTGCCTGGCGCGCTCGACGAATCGGCTGATGGTGGCCCCGTAGGAGACCAGTAACGGGACTCTTGCTACAAGTGTGAGAACTGCTGCAAGGGCTCATGAGCACGATCGACGACCTTGTCGACAAGTACATGGGCGTCCTGTCGATCCGCGGCGCCCGACCTATCGTCCACGTCAAGACGCGAATCGGGTCTCGGTGGCTCGGCCTCTGCCGATGGTCCGAGAAGCTACCGCACACGACGACCATCACGCTCGACCGCAGCATCGTCGGCGACCCTCGGACGCTCGAACGCATCCTTGCACATGAGATGGTGCATCACCGCGATCTTCTGAACCTCACTCCGCCCGAGATCGCCCTGATCAAAATGGCCATCAAGCCCGAGGGACACGGTCCTTCCTTCCGGCAAGGAGCCGCCATCATCAACGCCGTCATGGGGCCCGACTTCGTCACCGTCACGTCCGACCAAGAAACTGTGCAGAGCGCCCCCGAACGCGATTTCTACCTGCTCATCGCGCCGGCCTACGGCGACACCCTGGGCTACGCATGGGCCGCGCGCCTGTCGCCCGAGGCCTTGGCCATCGTCGAGAAGAAGGTGAAAGAGGGAGGGAAGCTCCTCATGAGCCGTGACCGACGGTGGACGTACGGGCGCGCCAAGATCAAGCGCTACGGAGGCCTGAACATCCCCAAGAAGGGCTCCGCCGAAGAACTCCAGCTGCGCGCGCTCTACGAGCGCGGCTGAGAGCCACGAACCGTCACCGTCAGCACCGAGACCACAGTCAGTAGCGCCGTCCCGACGACGACCAGTCTGCCAAACACATGGAACAGCGAAAGAGCGACCACGCCAAAAGTCGCCACGACTCCCGCAGCGACTGCGGCGGCTTCAACCAGGGTAGCGTGCTGCCTGGAAGGCATGATCGTCGGCTAGGAACGCGACGGCCTGCTCGTCAGACCAAGTTCTTCCATGGTCGGTCGCCTGTGTGAGCTTGGAGTGTGACGGGCGCATGGGCCTCGAAGTAGCTGACAGCGAGCGCAGGATTTCTGCGCCTCTCGCATGCGCGCGTGTTCTTTGAGGTCAACGCGACGGCTCGACGGTCTCATGCGCGCTCCGGCGGCTTCCACTGACCGGAGAGGAGCTGCGCCGCCAGCTCGGTCAGCATCTGACGACGTGAATCGTCTTGCGGCGCCACCTCTGGTGAGGTCACCGTACTCGTTGTCTCGACGGACTCCTCGGTAGCCTCGGCTGATTCCTTTTTCTCTCGGCGAGCCTTCGCCCGCACCATGATTTCTTCCAGTTGCGCGTCGGTCGCTTCGTCCTCGGACTGCACGCCGCGCCTACGCTCACGGTCCTCGCGCGCACGACGACGCTCGTCGATCTTCAGAAGCTCCAGCTCACGGTCCATGTTGCGCTGCTCGGCCGCGATACGCATCTGCTCTAGCTTGATCTCCTGAAGCTGTACCTGCGCTACAGCGAGCGAATGGCTCTCCTTCCGACGCGCCAGACGCGCCGCCCTCGGACGCAGACCCACGAGGAGCGACGGGCGGGCAATCGTGACGGCTGTCGCCCGGGAGGCCTTCATCGCAACCATGGAATCGTAGATCGCTCGAACGCCCGATGCCAGTGGTCAGCTAGAGCGATGATCCTCGACCAGAAGCGTCACGACATCGGCAAGCTGGTCGACGGCCTGGGCCAGCCCACGCACCATCCCCATCTCCGTGGACGGCGTTCGCCTTCGGTCACATTCGTCCCGAGCGGACTGCGCGACGGACCTGGCCGACTTGGCCATGCGCAGCGCGTACTCCCGTTCCTTCTCCAGCATCAGTCTTCCGCCGGGGGATCCGTTACGCGCGCAGCACTGGCAATCTGCGCACGAAACATGTCCCGCTCCTTCTGCGTCGAGATCCCTAGCTCGGCCAAGCCCAGGTCGTGCTCGCAGTTCATGGCGTGCTCTGCGTCGCGCTCGCGGCTCGCCCCGCAGCTGGGACAGATCCACTGCACCCCGGCAAGGCTAACGTGCTCCACCCACTCGGAATTGAGCAGTGCGATCTCGACCTTGGTCATCGCGCCAGGAACGGGGGCGGAGGTGTCGACAGACGGTCCATCAGCCGCTCGGCCGTTTCCACCGTGCGTTTCTGGATCGCACTCAACTCGGCCGCGAGCTGCGCGACCTCGCGCGCCTCACTCACTGGTTCCGAGTCCACGACTGAAGCTCCTGCCTCAGCGTCTGGATCTGAGCCTCGATCCCCTTCCGGTCGTTCTCCCAGATCCCAATCAGACCCTCGAACCGGCCCAGAGTTCTTTCGAGTGTCATCCATCGCTGCGCCTCGTCCTTCATGTGCTCGCTGAGGGTCCCCTGCAGCGCGCGACGTTCGCCTTGCTCTTGTGCAAGAGTACTACTAAGTCCACGGTAGCGACCGGTTGTTTCTTCTTCCTCGCTGAATTCGGGTCGACTACTACGGCGCATCCTGTCGAGATTGCGTAGATTTAGCTCCATCGTCGCCAGGCGCTCCTCCAGCGATTCCACGACGTCACGGCGAAAACGAGCGAGGGCTGTAGCCAGCACGGGCGGCACGCCGTCGATCCCCATCCGCAACTTCTGTTCGACATCCTGCTTGAAGCCGTCGAGTTCCATCCGCATCGCGCGGCTCACAGTTTCGAAGCTGTTCACCGCCGTTTTGGATGCCTTCTCCGCATCTAGCGAAGCCGTCGCGGCCGTCGACGCCGCCTTCTTCGCCTCGTCCACTCCCGTGGCCACCTGCTTCACGGCGCGAAGGAGAAGACCCACACCTCCCGCGGCGAGCGGACCTAGCGCGCTACCAATCTGCTGGAGCTGCTGGAGGAAATTCACGTCCGCCACCAGAACAGCATAGCCCATCAGGCTGGTGGCTGCCCCTGAACCGCAGGGCAGGCGAACTCAGGCGGCTCTCAGACGACTATCATGCGCTTCTCAGCTGGTCGGCCTGCCCCGCAATGAACGCCGCCGCGCGCACGACACCCGCGCTGGGTAGATCCTGCGCCGCCGGTCCGCGATGACCATCACACGCGTAGAGCGCCCCACCTGAGGCATTCACGTACGCTGTCGCCGCGCGCCCGCACAGACGGCAGGCCGGCTTGACCAGGTGGTAGAGGTGAGCGATCAGCCGGGCCATGTCGCCAAGCTGCTGCACCGCAGACTGGTTGGACTGCGGGCCCAGCGCATCCATGCGGCGAAGCCGCGCGATCACCTCGTCGCGCGCCAGGATCTGCGTCGCCTCGTCCGGCTGCGCGAACGCCCGCAAGATCAGCTCGTCGTTCGTCAGCTCGGACAGATCTTTGGGCCGGATCGCCATCTCCCGCAACCGCCCCAGCTGCGTCGAGATGATGCCCTGCAGCCCCGCCATGCCATCGATCGAGTCGCTCACCGCGAACTTGAACGACACCGATGCGTCCGGATCGAATCCGCGCTTGTCGATCTTGCGCCGGGCAAAGAAGAGCGGCGAGAGGCGCGCCAGCGCCTGGTCGTCCATCGCCGACATCAGCTGCGCCACCGCGTCGCGCGCGGTCGACGGGAACGGCTGCATCGTCGTCACCAGCCAGTCGCTCGCCTCGGCGATCTGGCTGGGGATGTTCTCGGGCGGAAGCTGACGCTCGTGCGATAGGAACGCCATGTCCAGGAACATCTCCATGATGGCGGCGTGAAACTCCGCCACGCGCACGTCCGATTCGCTCCCCACCGGCCGCCACGCCACAGTGGGTGCCGAGGCCGCCAAGAGCAGCCTCACAACCGCCGCGCTGCACGACGTCGTAGGCACGCCGTTGTGCACGAAAGCTTCCTTGCCCGCACTGATCCGCTGCGTCTTCGCGTTCCAGAGGATCGTCATCTCCCCGTCGACACCAGACTCGTTCTCGACCTTCTCCCAGACCATCGAGAGCGGAGCCTTCCACGAAGGTGTCGTCGGTGTTGCGATGGGCTCGGCGGTAACCGCGGCTATGTGGGACGCGCCGTTCACTGCTGCAGGAACCTGGACAGGACTCGGATCGTTCATCATGTCCGACGAACCGTATCACACGCGTTCGGCCTCACAAGAGTCGACTTTTTCCATTTCGGATGGACCTCGGCTACACTCACACGCATGGGCCCTCTGGTCTTCGTCGGCATCGGTCTGGGGATCCTCCTGTTCACACGCGACCGCTCCCAGGCCCACGTCTCGGGCCAGGCGCCGCCGCCGCCGCTCCCGCCGCAGTACGCGCCCACCTACACGGAGGGCCCCGTGCCTATTCCAGGCGAGAGACTGGAGGCGCCGTTCGTCATGTCTCCGGCGGCGCCGCGTCCCATCGGTCCCACCAGCCACGTGTCGGCCGTCGACCTCGACCACGCCCCCCCGGGCTGGCTGGAGACATGGAAACGCACCCACCGGCCAGCCCCACCGCCTCCCAGGCCCACGCCGCCACCACCGGGAGCCACGCCCGGTCGCCCCGAGCATCCGCATCACCACCACCTTCATCTCCACCTGCCGAACCTCCCAGAAGGTCTGCAGTCGGCGGCGCACCTGGCCATCCAGAGCGGCATGCCGCACGTCGCTGCCCAGATCGCCGAGGGCGCCATGCGGGGCGATCCCATCCAGACCATCGCGCAGACCATCGCCCCGCACCTGAACGTAACCGCCTCCGTGCAGGCCACGCCCCCCGGACCGCCCGATGCTTCCGCATCCGGGCTCCTCGACGTCATCGCAGCCGCCATGCACAAGCAGCAGGCGCAGCAAGCGGCTGACCACAAGACCATCGCCGACCAACAAACCAGCCCAGGCTGGGGTCTGCAGCCCGGCCAGCACGCCCCCACCGGAAACTGGGGCGCCGAGTACGAGAACGCCATGCTCCGCACCGAAACCCAGTGGACGCCCGCCACGGGCTCGCCAACGCCCCAGTACCGCTAGAACAGCCAGTGCACGTACGTGCCCTTGCCGCCGTACTCGGCGTGATCGCGGATCTCTGCAAGCCCAAGCCGGAGTAGCGCCTCGTTGAACGCCGGATCGCGATCGACGTTCATGCTCCAGAACCAGTAGTAGCGCGGCGTCCGCAACTTCTTCATCAGACGCGACGCCTGCCCGCGAACCGCCTCGCCCTGATGATCGGGCCTCGCCGCCAGCTCTCGAAGCTGCTGGAGGATGTCGGCCGCCTCGACGACTCGGCGCGCCTCCGTCGTCACACGCTTTCCCTCCGCCTCGACGGCGCGCGACGTGCGCTGAGCCTCCTGCTCTTGCTTGAGACGGACGCGCTCCTCCCTCTCCTCCGTCGTCCGGCGCTCCTGCTCGTGCTCGCTCACCGTGCGCACATCCCTTGGACGCCACGCGTCGATGCGCATGGTCATGGACACGATGTCGTTGCGGTCGCTGGCGATCTCGCGCTCGACGCTGCTGCGTAGGACATCCAGCGCGTGCTGAAACGCCACCGGATCCATCGCCCTCGCGCTGTACTCCTTCTGCTCCATGCCCTTCTTCGTCCTCACCAGCTGCGTGAAACTCGCCACCTGACCGCGCTTGATCTTCGTGAGGTAGCTCTCGTGATCCGCCAGCGCCTCCTGACGATCCTCGCGCAGCTGGCGGAGCCTGTCGCAGGACACCTCGTACGGAGACGCGTCCGTGCCCTTGCAGCGCCCATGGATCTGGCCGTGACCCGGACGCCGGTAGCCATGACGCACCAGGCGCCCACGCACGATCTTCTGCTCGTGCCCGTACACCTGGCAGTGGCCGAGTGAGCGCGTGGTCGTCGTGCTCATGGCGCGCGACCCTGGATTCAGCGCTTCGAGCGCCTTGGGTACGCCCGCACGATGTCCTTCTTGAATTGCGCCAGAGCCGACTGCACCATCTTCGAGATCGCCAGCAGCCTGGACTCCGTCATCTTGCCCTGCGGATCATCGACCGCGATCCAGCCGCCGCTGCGACCGGTGAAGTAGACGCGCCCAACCCACGGGTACTTCTTGCGAAGCTTCTGCTCGAACTCCTTGAACGCCATCCGAGCTTCGTGCTCCCAGTCGTCCTCGGAGATGTCCGCCTCGATGCGCATGATCTTCGCGTAGAATTCGTAGACCGCCCCGGCATCCCCCAGCTTCCACTGGCTGCTGAAACGAAGTTCCGGCGGCGGCTGGAACGGGTTCATGCCCGGGTTGTACGTGCCCTGCACGATCCGGGACGCGTTGCCGCTGCGCGACTTGCCCCGACGACTGGACGCGCGGCGACTCGTACGCTTCTTGGTAGACATCTCGTCTCCGATGATACGTGAAGGTTCCACGCCCAGCAAGATTCCCTACCGCGAGTCCGCGTGCCGTGGACCGCGCTCCTGAGCAATCTGCTTGCGCCGGTACTCCAGCACCCGTTCGAGCGTGCCTCGATTCCGATCGCTCGCGGCCGCCGGGTGTTCGAGATTCGACCGCAACGACTCCTCCGCCGCAACGAGCGCGTCCAGGTAGGTGCGGTGGCCGACGAAGTCGTTCTCTACCGGCTGGATGCTGGAGCCACCCACCTCGATGGTGTCCCCAGGCCGAAACCCTTTTCGTTGACGGTCGCCGCGCGACAGCTCGATCGCCACCGGCTGGACGACGCCCGTGATCGCCACGGTACCGCGCCACGGACTGCCCGAGATCGACACCAGTCGCCCCACGTAGACGCCGTTCATGGCCGTCCAGGCCGAGACCGACTTGCCCACCAGAAGCTGGGCTTCCTTACGGTTCACGGGGACGCTCCTCTCTCGACCGACTCGATGTAAAAGCGCGGCTCGCGAGGCCAACACTGCATCGCCTCTTCCTTCGCATGCACCTCGTCACGCGCGAGCACGCGTCCCAGGTACTTGCCGCCTTGCATGATGACGGCCAGCTCTCCCTCCGAGGCCTTGCGCTCGAAGGCCTCCGACATCCGCTCGTCACGCATTGGATTGACCGGACGCATCTGCCGCGCCGAATCGGGAGCGGGCATCGCGTACACGATGAAGGGGCTGACGGCGCTCATGCGGCGCCTCTCAGGCTACCACCGACAGCGCCTTCAACGCGGCGCGAACGATGCCGAGGAGCCCACGAGGGTTGTCGCCCTTCCGGAAGGACAGCACCTCCAACCTGGCAGCTCTCTCGTGCACGTCATGCTCGCCCGAGCACAGAACCACCGGGATCGCGCGCAGCGACGGGAGCGCCCGGATCTCGCCGATGAACTCCTCACCGCCCATCCCGGGAGCCATGTCGAGATCCGAGATGATAAGATCCGGGAGCGACAGGCAAGCCTGCGCGCGGCCGGTCAGGATGCGAAGAGCCTCCTTTCCGTCGGCAGCCTCGATGAACTCCGTGTGGAAGAGTGCCGGGCCGTCCTCCTGCGCCGCCAAGCTTCTCCGCCGCTCCTCCGCTGGACCGCCGTCCATGAGGCCGTCTCGGAGCTGGCGGCGAACCGTGCGACGGATCATCTCGCTGTCGTCGACGAGGAGAAGGAGTGGTCCACTGTTGGCGCGCGCGACTATCATGCCGTTGTTATACAACTTGTCGGACACGTGCGCAAGTGGGCCTAAAAAAGGTATGGTACAGTCGCTCCCCATGCGAAATGCGTGGATCCTTCGGGCGCGGTCGAAAGGCGGACTGGTCCATTCGGTGCACTACCGGCACCCAGGAAGAGATCGACCGCCACGCCCTGGCTGCCCGCCGCCGCGACGACGAGATCGAAGAGCATCGCGCTCTCACCACCGTCGCGACCGATGAAGCTGATCAGTCTCCGTCCTGAATGCACCCGCATCCAAGGCACCGATCGGTACCTCCTGGCGTTCGACTGCGCCCGCTGCGGTCATCCGTATCGGATCCACGTTCTCTTTCACCGCGGAGAACGGCAGGAAGGCGTTTGGACGTGGACGTCGCCTGGCGACGTACCCGATCTCCACGCGCTCACGCTGGTCCCAAGCATCCACTTCCACACGCACGGCCCACGCCACCCCAGCTGCGGCTGGCACGTCAACATCACCAGCGGCGACGTCGCGCCGGGCTGACTCAGATATCGAGCGTATTCTTCTTCACGAAGTCGCTGGCGGCTCGACGCACCCGGCGCACCGCAAACTCGTCGAGCGGCGTGTCGTTCGCGTCATGCGTGAGCCACCGCGCATCCTCCTCCAGCTCGCGACGCACGAACGCAGCCGCCTGGTGCGCGACCCACGCTCGTGCTTCTTTCGTCGTCCAGGTCATCCCGTGCCAGCCACCCGCAGAGCGGGCGTGGAGGACGCTGCCTCGCCCTCCGGACCCACGTCCGCCTCGGTCGCGGGATCGAGCGTGGCCACCTGCCCCAGAGCCCAGCGAAGCGCCAGGACGGCGCGATCGCCCCGCGCACCCGTCGCTTCCATCTCCTTGAGCTTTTCGGTCAGCTCCGACTTCTTGCGGGCGACGGGCTCGCCCCCACCCAGGATCTCCCTCGCCCTCGCGCTGTCCTGGCGACGCGTCTTGCCCTTCGCGCGCGGCGCCTCCACCAGGAGCTTCGCCAGCTTCTTGCGCTGCTCCTCGGGCTCCATCTTCGCCAGACGACCCGCCTCGGTCAGGCTGATCTGCTCGCGCTCCGCCGCCTGCCTCACCGCTGCCGTCGCGTCCAGGACGGCGACCGTGCTCTTCACGACCGCAACCGAGCAACCGAAGGTGACGCTCGTCTGCTCCTCGGTCATCCCGCGACCCAGGTAGGCCTGCATCTTCTTCGCGCGGTTCATGAACGTCTCGGGCTCGTAGATGTTCGCGGCGATCATCACGCCCATGAGCGTGTCGTCGTCGCCGCGCCTCACGATCGCGTCGATCTCCTTCGGCTCCTGTCCGGCCGCCACGAGACGCCGGTTGGCCTCCCGACACGCCAGCGTGCGCTTGCGCCCGTCGACCACCTCGATGTCGCCCGTCTCCGGGTTCTTGTGGATGATGATCGGCTTGATCACCCCGAAGTGCATGATGCTCTTGACCAGGCGCTCCTGGGCCGGAGTCAGCCCGCGGTCGTCGAAGATCGGGGACTCTTCGTCCTTGACGATCGTGAGCTTCTCCGGGTCGAAGTGAAACCTGTCTCCCTTGCCGTTGGCCCCCAGGGCCACGACGCTCGACTTGCTGGACTTCTGCTTCGTTGCCATCGACCGGCGACCGGCTCCTCTCGCGGCCCCCATGGTTCGGCCGCCTTTCGCGAAAGAGATTCGGTTATAACACGCGGTCTAACACATGCGCAAGGATCTTGTGGTGACCGCTCCGGCCGCGCTGCGTCAGCTCGCGTCGAGAGCCACCGACGCCACGGCCGACATTCGCTCCTCGTCCCACACGGCGCCTTGGCAAACATGGCGCGGCTACCCGTGCTCCTTGGCGCAGCGTATGCCGTACCAGTACCCGCACATGATCGTGCAGAAGGCGTCGTTGTGCCCGTACGTACCGTCCGGCTCATCGACCGTCACCGTCTTCGTGTCGAGAGAACCAACCAAGTTGGGCGTCTGAACGGTCCGCGAAGCGCTCCTCTTGTTTGGCCGGAGTTTCGCCTTGCACTGACGGCATTTCGGAGGTTCCATGCTCTGTCATGTGCGCCAGGAAGGCTGTTCTTGCAGGCCTCGCGTGCGAAAGTTCACTTGTGACGCGTTCGTGACAGTCGCTACCCGCAGCCAGTACGCTCCGCGTCCCGACCGACTACGCTTGCTTTCGTCCGTGAAGCGCCCGAATCGCAAACCAAAGCACCTGCCGCAGCAAGAGCAGATCGATCTCGCCGTGCGCGCCCAGAACGGCGACGAACACGCCAGGCACCTGCTCGTCGAGAGCAACCTGGGGTTCATCGGAACCCAGGCCAGGCGCTTCGTACGCAAGACACCCCTCCTCGAACTGAACGACTACGTCGCCGTGGGCGTCATCGGTCTCCTGCAGGCGCTCAAGAAATTCGACGCGGAGCGCGGATCCTCCTTCCTCACCTACGCGCGCTACTGGGTGCGACTCCGCATGAAGGAGCTGCTCGTCCAGACCGTCATCCGCGTCTCGGGCCCCATCGAGATCCTGTCGAAAGCCTGGACTCACCGGTACCAACGGGACCGGGAAGACCTGGCGAAGAAACACCTGAGCGCCCAGGCAGAGGATGACGCCGTCGCCAAGAGCCACGGCATGTCGCATTCCACGCTGCTGGCCGCCGAGTCAATTCACGCCAGCCCGTCCTCCATGGACAAGCCGCTCGACTTCTCACCCGATCTGACGCTGCACGACGTCCTCGCCTCGGCCGACATCTCGGTCGAGGAAGTCCTTGGCGACGAGAAGAAGCTCGCCTACTGCCGTTCCCTCATCGCCAACTATGGCTCCACCCTGCCGTTCACGCGGCGTGTCATCCTCCGCGAACGCCTCCTGGAAGGCCGCACGTTGAGGGACGTCGGCGACCTCGTCGGTTTCACCCGGGAGCGGGTTCGCCAGATCGAAAAAGAGCTGTACGCAGATCTGCGTAAGATCTTCGCCGCGCTCGTCGAAGAGACACAGATCCGACACGGATCCAAATCGTAGTGAACTCGGTCGTTTTCGTGCGATGATGTCCGGCAAAGAGCGAGAACGGTCATGCCTCAACTCATCACCCATCGGCTTGCCATGCACCCTCCCGATGGGCGACCGCGAGATGAAAACGGACGCAAGCTTCGCGCTCGTTCTCTCGGCAACGCCAAGACCGCCAAGGCCTCCGAGATCGTCCACCTCCGACTCCTGGGCGAAGATGTCGAGCCCTACGAGCGGCCTCTCACGCGCGCCGACTGCGCTGACATCGTCCGGCCGTGCCCCTACGTAGGCTGCAAGCACCACCTCTACCTGGACGTCAACAAGGACACCGGCAACATCCGCATCAACTTCCCCGACCGCGAGCCGGAACAGATGCCCAAGAACGGCAGCTGCGTGCTCGACGTCACCGACGAAGGCAGCGTCACCCTGGAGCAGGCGGGCACGTACATCAACCTCACCCGCGAGCGCATCCGCCAGGTGGAAGCCGCCGGCCTCGACAAGCTACGCAATCCACGGCTGAGCGAAGACGGTGCGCAAGCGCGAGTACTACACAGCTTCGCCGGGCACCAGTCGAGTCACGGTCAGTCCCCCCTCGCCGAGGAGATGAGCGACTCGACCACCGGCGAGGAGGAGGACAGCGACGACGCGCGCATGCACGTGCCGGAATTGCCGCACATCGCCGACCTCTCGGTGACCGACGACCAGTACGCCATCGCCATCCGCAGCCTGTGGGACCGCTGGCAGCGCGACCGGGACGCTGAGGCCCGCGGTGAACTCAACGTCGTCGCCGGACGTTACGTCAGCGACCGCCACGTGCGCGCCATGGACGCCATCCGAAAAAGCTGGAAGACCAAGAAACGCTCACCCTCGCTCATGGAGATCGCCGACGCCATCGGCGCCACCGGCCGCTCGCCCGCCTCCAAACGCCAGAACGCGTCCTCCATCATGCGTTCGCTGCGTGAGCTGGGCCTGGTCAGCGGCCGACGCCAGCAGCTGCGCGTCGTCGAGAACCCTCTGCCACTCAGCGCGTTGCCCGCCATCGCGGGCGCCGATCTCGATCCCATCGAGGAGCCCGACGAGATCGAAGCCGAGGAAGACTGAGCCATGCCCACCCAGCAGCAAGCACGCGCCGCCAAGAACATCGCTCGACAGATCCTGAACCGTCCCCCTTGGGGACGCGGCATCGGCCTCGGCTGCCTGAATGAGGCGTGGGTCGACGCGGGCGGCGTCTGCGTACCTGCCGTTCGGCTTGGCGTCCAGAGGCAGGAGCACGTCGCCATCGCGCGACGCCTTCTGGGCGAATCGATCCTGGGCGTGCCCGTCCTCATCGACGTGGTCGGCGACTTCTACGCCTCGGACGCCGCATCGCCCCCATTCGGGCAGCCCGCTGGCCACGTGGGCGGATCGTACGACTGGTGGTGGGCGCGCTTCGGCCGACCTGCCGGCATGCCCTACGCGCCCTAGCTCTTGGACTGCGAGCCTGTGGCCGTAGTAAACTGAACGCCATGCGAACGCGTGGCAAAAAACTGGACGTCGTCCACCACGACCGCGAGTGGGTCATCACCGGCTTGAAGAGCGGACCTCTTCACCTGTACCTCCACATCCCGTACCCGGAGACCGAGTGGCCGGAGGTCACCAGCAGGATCGAGAACGCGGAGAAAATGCACCGCGCGCTCTACGATCTCTGGCAAACGAGCGACGAGCTGGAGGCCGAGTTCAAGCGAAACGGCGAGCTTCTATTCCACACACCGTTCGGGGACTTCGCGACCGCGGGCGTGCACATCGTCCCGGCAGAGGACGCCGCGGCCGCGCGGGCCGGGGTCAAGGCGCAACGCAAACGCAGCGCGCGATGGGCCCAGATCGAGAGGTCCGTCATGGCCCGTGAAGGTTTCGGGCCGAAACGGATGGAGGACATTTACGCCCAGTACGGCCACCGGTTCGCCGACTGGCCGCGGGACCTGGTGAAGGCGTGGAACAACGCTTACACGATCGCGACAGAAACGGCGCGCGCGCAGGTCCACGGCGGCGGCTAGGGGCTCGACAGCTCCCGCCGGATGAGGGCCTGGCCCACGCGACGCCGTGCCATGGCCGGACACTTCACGTCATGTCACTATGGCTAGTCCGCCACGGCGAGCAGCGACTGATGAACACGACCATGAGACTTCATCAGGTTGTAGTGCTGACGAAAGATGTGCCCTCTCACCGACTGCGCGCCGGTGACTTCGGTGCCATCGTCGAGGTCTACGGTGGCGGTGCCGCGTTCGAAGTCGAGTTCATTGCCCCGACAGGCAAGACCAGGGCTGTATTGACGCTGGACAAGAGCATGGTGCGCGCGTCGCGCGATTCGGACGTCATGACGCGACGTTCGGCGTGATGGGCGCGTCTAGCGCTACTTGGCTCGCAGCTTCGACACATCCTGACGGGCAAGCCCAAGGGCCTGCCGGCGCGCGTGGTAGGCCGTCTTGCTCTGCGCCACAACGACCGAGAAGTCGATCTCGCGCCACGGGTTCTTGATCTTCCAGTCCGAGGGCTCGATGCGATCGAGAATCGAGTTGCCGACGTACGGCTCCTCGTCAAACCAGTTCTGGAGCGGCCACGGAAGCTCCTCGACATCGACACCGCACACGACCGCCAGAGCCTGAGGGCAGGTCACGTCGATGGACGTGATGATCGACGCCTTGAGATTGGGCTTCTCCGCGCACGCCACCCAGTAACGAGGCGACGTTCTCGTCTCCCCGAAACGAAACGTCGTCCGTGCCGAGTAGCCACGCTTTGACATCCACTGGTCGACGACGTTTTTCGTCGCGATGACGCTCTTCGATCGACCCGGCATCGCGAACTGGCTGGGCAGCCACCGGGGCATCATCCATTCGCCCCGCGCGCACGCATCGAAGATCGCTTTCTTGTTCTTGCGGATCGCGGCCGTGTACCACGCGCAAACGCTGTCCTTATCCTTCTCGAACTCTGCGTCGGCAAGCTGTTGGACGATGGCGCACTGGTTCATGCGCCCTACCCAGAGACGGTCGCGTACCAGCTCCTTCTTCGTACCGAACGCCGTCGCATCCATCGTCTCGAACCGCGGCTGCTGGCGTTCTTCCCAACGCTTCATCAGCGTCCGCTTGGTCCGCACGACCGTCGGCAGAAAGCCTGGCTCCTGGCTCCGGGCCGTCAGCAGAGCCTTCGCCGACTCGCCTACCGGGTTCAGAGCCTCCTCCGGCACCTGGTCCTTGTACCTCTCGACCAACCACCGGTTGAAATGCGTCGGCGTCCGGCCCCACTGCGAGCGCAACACCTTGTCGGTCAGATCGGCCGCCTTCAACGAAGGCAACTCCAGCGGTTTGTAGAGGCCGTCCTTCACCAGCGCCCCCGACGCGCCCACCAGCGCCTGCGGCTCGGCGATCATCTGGCCCGTGTACGAGATCTCCGGCAGCCTCTTGTCCTCGGCCCAGAACCGCTCCCGGATCATGTCGAACACCAGCATGAGCCACACGAACTGCTCGGGCTCCAGCGCCGACAGCCTCGACAGCGGCACCGCCTCGACGTTCATCGGAACCAGCTGCGTGCGTCTCGCGGCCACGACGCGCTCCTCCGCTCCCTTGCCCAGCGTCGTCAGATCGAGCAGCTGGTAGGGGAACCAGTGCTGCGACGCGCGGGTTTCGAGTGCGCGATCGGGACGACGAGTCATGCGCTTGAACGCCGGATGAGGCTCGTCGCTCTTGTCCGTCAGCACCGTGAGCGTCCCACCGTTGCGGATTGCAAACGCGAAGTACGACCGGAGCGGTTGCTCCGGATCCCGTATGAGACACAAGGAGATCCCGCCGCTCTTCTGGCTGCGCATCGCCGACAGCATCGAGTTGATGTTCCAGAACTCGAAGACATCCGGGCTGTACTTGGGCGGCTTCTCCTCCTTCACCCCTTGCGTGAACTGATGCGCCTGGAGCCGCTCCATGCTGATGAGCGCGTCACGCCTCACGCGCGCCAGCGCGTACCGCGATGCCACAAGTTCCTCCAGCTTGGCCATGGGCTCGCCCGGCTCGACGCCGTAGTGCACCGCCCCGTCGCGAAGCTGTTTCTGGAAGTCCGCGATCATCTGGACGACCTCCGGCTCCTCCAGAGCATCCCGCAGGGCGCGCATGGGCCCCAGCTGCGCCTCGATGGCCGCCGGATCGAGGATGAGATCGTGCGCGCTCACCTTGATGTCCTTGAGGTACGCCTCGGTGAGACCGCGCACGAGCATGAAGGTCGTCAGCCCGGTCTTGTCGAGCGTCCGGCTCTCGTTCAGCGTCTCGGCGTACGACCGGACCGTCCATGGTTCCCACGGGCAGTTCGGCGCCACCTTGGTCCTGCCGCCCTCATCGACCAGGCCCGTCAGCGCAATCCACCGGACGAGCGCCGCGTTGACGAGATCGTTGATGGTCACCCTTTGCGCTCCCAGAACCCCGTGGGAACGAGATCCGCGCATCGACCGATGTCCCGCCCGTCGAGAGCGCGCACATCGTCGGCGTCGAAGCACACGTGCTGCCCCTGGGCGTCCGCAATGAACTTGTCGGTCCCGGTGTCCACGAACGCGCAGACCGGTGAGACTGTGGGCTCGCCGCCCGTGCGCGCTCGGATCTCGTCGTCTTCCGCGCGCGTCATCACCCAGTAGAAGTCCGTCAGATCTACGAATCGAAACATGGGTCACCTATCGCGGAGCGCGTAGTCGATGAGGTCGATCGTCTGCTTCACGCGTCGGTGCTCCCGAGCGGGACCAGCCGCCAACGTCACCAGAATGCTCGCCAGGAGCTTGCGCGTCTCAGTCAGGACATCCCGCAGGCCATCCAGCTCCGACAGGATGCCCGGCGTCAAGTTATGCAGCATTGCGATCTGGCGCGTCAGCCGCTTGCGCTCGATGAGATCCTCGGCCCGGCGCACCGGCCCCCGCTGCATGACCTGCGCGATCGCGGCGTGCCCGGTCACCGCCACGACCGAACCGATCGATTCGTCTCCCGCGTCGTCGGACCATTCGCCCGTCTTGTCGTGCGCCAACAGCGCACGAAGCTCGGCGCGTTCCACGGCAACAGGCACCTTCTCTTTGGGCGCCATGGCGCTCGGCTCTTCGACCTTCACATGGCGCCGAAACCCAAGCACACCGTCCGCCAGCATGAAGAACACGCGCTCGACATTCGGGCCGCACTCGGCTTCCGTCGTACCCAGCTTCAGGTTGACGAGCTTCGCCGCGGAACGCTCCTGCGAGCCTTGCACGTAGCATCCGCCGCCTGCTCTGCCGGCCCGCTGCAGCAGGCGGTACTGCGCGGGCGATACAGCGAAATTGGTCCCGTCGTGGTGGACGAGCTTCGTGTGCGCGGCGACCGCGCTGCCCGAGCGGCCGCTCATCTACGCCCCCTTGGCCACGTGAACGAGTTTCGCCAGGATGTGGCTCGACGGCGTGTAGACCCATCCGGACTTCTCGTCCGTCTCCAGCTCCCACCAGAAGGAACGCGGGTGAAAGCGAGCGATGAGATCGCGCTCGATCTTCTTGGTCGGGCGAGACAGGTCCATGCCGATGACCGGTGCATCCTCGCGCGGATCGCGGGGCGCGTGTGAGTTCTGGCTCTCGTTCGTGTTCATGTGGAGACTCCCTTCGGCTTCGGTTGACGCGCGCGCAGCGACGACTTGGCGTCTCCTGCTAGGCGCGGGCGTACGCTGTTGTTATACGCCCGGTCTAACACGTGCGCAAGCAGGTTCGTGGACCACAAGAATCCTTCCGCCACCGTAAGGTTTCTTCTGGTCCAAAGAGCACAAAGCACGCGTAACTAGCGGTTTCTGCGTCCGCCGTGGCCCTGGCCGCCGTCTTGCGATGGGGGGGCAACCATGAAGACTCTCCTCCTCCGCTACACGGTGCCCGTCGAGGTCGAAGTGCCTGACGACTTCCCCGTGCCGGAGTCCGAGATCGAGCGCATCGCCGACTGGCGTCGCAACGAGTACTCCGACGGCCGACATGACTTCACGACCGAGCAGATGCATCAGGCCGTGTTCGATGCTGCGCGGAGCGACCTGAACCGAGCAATCGACTCGCACTACGGCGAGCGCGTCCGGCGCCACTTCCCGGCCAACCCCAACGAGCACTACGAAGCGCGCGACGCTCTCGTCACCCGGTGCCTGAAGAAGCTCGAAGAGGGGCAGATGCGGCTCGTCAACGGCGGTACGGTCGAGATCAGCGTCACCGCGCACCCAATCCCGCCCGAGAAGCGCCACTCCTACGAAGCCCACGTCGTCGTCTGCCGCGACGACAGGAAGCACGACGGCTCGGACGGCGACTACATGCTGGCGACTCGCACCGTCTTCCAAGGCCGGGAAGCCGCCGAAGCGTACGCGCGCACCATCTCCCATTCACGCGGCGCGATCGTCGTGCCCATGTCTCTCTCGGAGCTGCGGGTGGGCGAGGACCGCGGAAGGCTCGATTATTGGGTCCGGCCGAAGCCGAAAAGCACATGAGATCATGGCGCTTGCCATCCGAGTCGGATCCGCTTGGGCCGTTCTGTGATAGCCTCGAAGGCGAGCCCACACGTAATCAACCCCGGCCTAAAGGCCGGAGCTTTCGAGAGGACGACGTGGAACACGTAGACCAACTCGTTTCCTGCTTCTTCCGGCCGCCTCAGGCGCGGTCCCGTCCACAGGCTTGCCCGAGCGACTCGCACGGGATTCGTAACGCTTCTTGAGCACCTTGGGTGCATTGGTGTCGGCATGTTCGGTGTGACCACAAGCGGTGCAGCGAAAGACGGACTGCGAGACGCGACTCTTCGCGTCGACGTGTCCGCACTCGCTGCACGTCTGCGAGGAGAAGGCGGCCGACTCGTACTCGACCCTGCCGCCTTTCCACGTGAGCTTGTAGTCGAGCATCCAGGCCATCTGGCCCCACCCCGCATCGAGGATGCCTCGGGCAAGACCGCGGCTCGCCTGGACCATGTTGCCGATCGTGAGCTTCTCCAGGACGACGACGCCGTGGCTCTTGGCGTAGTCGTTCGAGAGACCATGCAGGAAGTGGTCGCGCCTTCGGCCGATCTTGCGATGCAGCACGGCGACGCGAGCCTTGGCCTTTTCTCGGTTCTTGGACCCTTTCTTCTTGCGGGAGACGCTGCGTTGAGCACGGGCGAGGCGCGACATGGCCTCCTTGTAGAAACGTGGCGACGGGACCAGACGACCGTCCGAGTCGCCGACGACGTTGACCACGCCGCGGTCGATCGCGACGACGGGTCCGGCACGAGGCACGGGGTCGGCCATCTCGACATCGCATACGATCGACGCAAACCACTGGCCGGCTTCCTGGCGGAGCGTGCAGCTCTTCGGCTTGCCTTCGAGTGGCCTGTGCACGACCGTTCGCAGGTTGCCCAGCTTGGGAAAGCGCAGCGTGGAGCCGTCGAGGCGCCACGCCTTGGGGTGCGGCTCGCTGAAGGAGAGCGAGTCGCGGCCTTTGCGCTTCCAGCGTGGCACACGGGCGAGCTTCTTGAAGCAGCGCTGCCACGACTTGTCGAGTTCGACCAGAAGCTGGGCGCAGACGTTGCGAGGGACGTCGGCCAGCCATGGCAAGGCCGCGCGCAGCTCCGTCAGCTCCTTGATCTGGTCGAACGCCGACGGGTAGACCTTCTCGCCTCGCGGACGGGCGAGCCCCATGCGCTTCTGCTCCAGCGCGAGGTTCCAGAGAAACCGAAGCGCGCCTTCCCACTGTCCGGTGCGCGCAATCTGAGAAGCGCTCGGGTACACGCGGTAGCGAAACCCCTTGCGGATATTCACGGATCGAAGCTTAGCACCGCTCGTCAAACGCTACGTGGAGGCGCAACGCGGAGACGGCGCTTCCTCCCCGCCCTGAAGGACGGGGTTTCCGCGCCGGAGATCGGATGAACTACGCCACCGGTCAGAGGGCCGAAATCCTCCGCCTGCAGCCAGCCTGGTCGAACTGGCCCGAGCATCCGGAGATGCCGTTCTATCCTCCGGCGCGCACCGTCCGCGTCGTGCCCATGCTGCAGCGCGCCCCCTGGCGCCCGTGGCCCTGGCGCACCTGGGGCTGGCCGCAGTACGCCTCCGCCCCCTACCCGTACGACGGGGACGCCGTGGCCGGCCACCACGCCTACGGCAACGCCGCCTGGCGTGGACCGCGCGACGGCTGGGGACCCGATCCCTACGACGCCGGCCAACAGCTGGAGATCGTCGGGCCGTCCCCGCATCACTTCGACATCCTCGCCGGCACCGCCGTCGGAGCGACGCTCGACGTGCACACGGCCGCGCAGGCCCTCGTCGACGCCGTCCATGCGGGCGCCGCGCACTCGCAGCCGCCCGCCTGGCGGCCCACCATCGACTTCCAGAGCGCCTTCAACCACGCGTTCGGCGCCCTGGGCGGTATCGGCACCGTGCAGCGCCCCGAGCTGCTCAAGCGCGACGGCATCTACGGACCGCGCACCGAGATGGCCCTCGCACGCGTCGTCGGGGGCATGCCGCAGCTGATGGCCATGTACGGGGGCAGCCCCGACAGCGCCGCCGCCGGAGCGGACCCTGGCATGATGACGAGCATCGCGCAGGCCATCGAGAGCCTCTCGTCCATCCTGTTCGCGCTCCACGGCGTCGTTGGGCTCGACAGCGACGCCACCGGCCGCGTCATCCTGGTCTTCGTCCAGCCTGGAATGGAAACCCCGATCCGAAGCTACGTGGACCAGCTCCACGGCGTCTGGCAAGGCTTCCCCGTCGCCATCCACTTCAGCGGTCCCATCCTACCGCAGTAGGCGCACGCGCGTGCTCGAAGGCGTCGACGTCTCGGAGCACCAGGGCTCCATCGACTGGCGCGCCGTTGCGGCCTCCGGCCGGAGCTTCGCCTTCATCCGGGCCGCGGACGGGCAGTACCGCGACCAACGCTTCGCCACCAACTGGGCCGGCGCCAGGGCCGCGGGCCTCACCCGGAGCGCGTACCAGTTTTTCCGGCCAACGATCGATCCCATCGCGCAGGCCGGCACGCTCCTCTCGATGATGGGCCCTCTTGCACAAGGGGACCTGCCCCCCGTCCTGGACGTCGAGACCTTCTGCCCGCCACCCGGCACCACGTGCACCAGCGGTGGAGCCTCTCCGGATGTCGCCGCCGACGGGATCGCTCGGTGGGTCGACTACGTGAGTCGCGCGACGCAGATGATGCCCATCCTCTACGCGTCGCCGTCCTTCTGGTCGCAGATCCCGCCGCGCGGCACCGAACGACGTACGCTGCCATGGATCGCCAACTGGAACGTGTCGGCGCCCGCGGTGCCGAAGGGATGGAAGCACTGGGCCTTCTGGCAGTACACCGACCGCGGCTCGGTTCCAGGCATCTCCGTGCCCGTGGACCTCGATCGCTTCGAGGGCACCTTCCTCGACCTGAAGCTCCTGACGCGCGGCGGCCTGGTGCGTGTCGCCGCCGCAGGCACAGCCGGCGCCGTGCTCGTGGCCAGCGTGAGCCTCGCCGTCGCCCTCTTCCTAGGGCGCAAGCCGGCAAGGAAGTCGTAAGAACGCGGACGGCGGACGAAACGCCGTTCCACCACCACCGCGCATGCATCACATACGGTCAAACAACGCGCTCTCCTCCGTTGCGTTCACGTTCCGAGTCGCGTAAACACCAGAGCTTGCCCTTGCAAGCTCGTGCCGCCATCGCCACGTTGACCGCAGACGCTACGCCCGTCGCCAGGCCGTTCGTCAAGTGGGCCGGCGGCAAGTCCCAGCTCTTGCCCGAGCTTCGCAAGCACGTGCCGGATCGGATCCGCTGGTACATCGAGCCATTCGTGGGAGGCGGAGCACTCTTTTTCGATCTCTATGCCCGTGGTCGGCTGAAGGCGGCCATCCTCTCCGATGCCAACACACGCCTCATTCGGACCTACCAGGCGCTACGCGGCAACGTCGACAACGTGCTGGAACGTCTGCGCGACTACTCCGACCTCTACGCGAGGGCTACACGTGCGGACGCGCGGCGCGGCAACAAGGACAACTCCTCCGTCCGGAGGCTCTACTTCAAGGCGCGCAAGGACGGACTGGAAGGCATCGCCGACGACAACGCCATGGCCGCGTGGGTCATCTTCATGCTGAAGGCCGGCTTCAACGGCATCTGGCGCGAGAACAAGAAGGGCGAGTACAACGTACCGCCTGGGAAGTTTCGGACACCACCCACCATCTGCGACGAGCCCACGCTCCGCGCGTGCAGCAACGCGCTCTCCATCGCGCTACTGAAGTCGGTCGACTTCGAGAAGATCGCGAAGCACGCGAGGCGAGGCGACTTCTGGTACGCCGACCCTCCGTACGTACCACTGAGCGCCACAAGCGACTTCACCTCGTACACGCGAGACCCGTTCGGACCCGCCGCGCAGGAGCGTCTGCGCGACACCGCGCTCCGCTTGAAGAAGCAGGGCGTGAACGTCCTCCTCAGCAACAGCGACTCGCCGTTCGTTCGGAAGCTCTATCGCAAGGGCTTCGAGCTTCGGCGCGTCCTCGCGCGACGCTCCATCAACAGTGCGACCGAGAAACGGGGCCCGGTCCGCGAGCTGCTCATCTGGTAGCACACCCGGTACTTGACGTTGAAATGGCTCGTGCTACGGTCCTCCTCGTGACGCTCAAGCTGCTGCTCCAACCTGGCCGCTATTGCCTCTCCCTATTGGGCTGAGTCGCTTTCGTTCGCGCGTCCGGGTGGTGGAAGTTCGGCAGACACAGCGGTCTCAAAAACCGCGGCCCGCAAGGGTGTGAGGGTTCAAGTCCCTCCTCGGACACAGACGACGCGACACACGCTCGAAGACAGCCGTCCTACGGAGGGTTGCCCGAGTGGCCTATGGGGGCAGACTGTAAATCTGCTGGCTATGCCGTCGATGGTTCGAATCCATCACCCTCCACCAAGACACCGCACGAGATTCGCCATGATGCTGCTCCTACAACGCCTTCTCCAGCCGATGCGCCCAGCCGCGGTCTCCACGCGGACTCGGGCTGGCATCGGCTCGCTGACGACGTAAGGCACACGTGGCGGAATGGCAGACGCGCGAGCATGAGGTGCTCGTGTCCGAAAGGACGTGGGGGTTCGAGTCCCTCCGTGTGCACGCATGGATGGCGGAATGGCAGGCGCGCCGGGTTCAGGTTCCGGTGTCCGAAAGGACGTGAGGGTTCAAGTCCCTCTCCATGCACTGCGGGCTCGTCTAACGGCTAGGACAGCGGATTTTGGTTCCGCTTATCGGGGTTCAAATCCCTGGCCCGCAACAGAAGCGTGTACATGTTGCCCTCGTGCAGACATCGGACCCGTCGTCACGGCGGACGCGGACGCGCGTGCCTTAGTGGCCAGAGGCGCGCAGGCTTCAGCCTGCGGCACCAGCCTTGGACGCGGGACGCTTCACGACGTGCAGCCGCCCTTCGATGCGCTCAGCCAGCAGATCGCAGTCGAGCTGAGACATGCCGCACTCGTTCTCGCCCACGTCACGGATGTACTTTGCGACGAGTCGGCGCTCCGTCCTGACGGCAGACTTCGCAGAGCGCTCGGCCGCCTCTGCTCGACCACGCTGGAATGCCTCGTCCACACGCCACTTCTGTAGCTCCTGCTGCGCCCACACCGGCAGACGCTTCCATCGATCCATCTCCTCGTGTTCCGCAAGCGGTGCGCTGGGCATGTCTCGTTTCCTCTCGTCGTTTCGCTTGGAGCAGCGCGCAGGCTAGATGCGCGATGCGCGTTCTTCTTCGTTTCGTCCTCACCCGCCCCCAGGCTCACCCACCGGCCAGAACGTCGAGTGACCGTTGGCGCACATGCGGTTCGGGGCATGCTCGGAGCCCATCTTGCCGCAGTGCCGGCATGGTCTCGCCTCGGGCGCCGGATTCCGCGTCCACTCGTACGGCACATCCTTTCCGTCTGCCCGGAGGCGCCCGGCGAGGTCCTGGGCGACGTTCCGCCATCCGCTCCAACTCAGGGCCGTGTCGTCGCTGAGTGTCACGGCGCGCATCTGCTCGTCCACGTAGGACGCCACCGAATCGAGTGCACGCTGTAGGTGCTGGCCCGCCTCGGTCAGTCGGACGTCGGCGCCCATGTCCTCCACCGCCGCCATCGCCGCACGGATGACGACCTCGGTGGGAGTTGCGAGGTCAAGTCGGATCTTGCGTGCGATGGTCATGGTCGTCCTCTCAACGGGATGCGCGTTCTCGTAGTCCGTCACCGCGTCCGCCAGCTCGGACTCCACGGCGCTCGCGCTCCCGGACGCGAGCGCTCGCAGCTCGGTCCATTCGTCCACGTCGTCACCTTTCCTTCGGTTCGCTTGGCATCGTCTCCGTTGCGAGACATGGTCATCCGCATTGTTCAGACGTCACGCGTCGCCTCCCTTCGACCGTACCGATCCCACAGGCAGCTGCAGCAGCTCGCCCACACCTAGCCCATGGTCCCGCGCCACGCCGTCGAACAGTGCCTGGTGGTCCGCCGAGGACACCAGCCACCCATCTTCCCGCGCAGACTGCGCGAGCTTGGCGAAACCAGCCGCCCCACCCTCTTCCATCAGCGCGTGCACGATCCTTGTCTTCGTGGTCAACGTCAACACGACGCCTCGATCGGTCACCGTCAATACACGAGCCGAGGCCGCGTCGAGAACGTCCGAAGCCCGCACTCCAGCTCGACCCAGCAGCGTCGTCCTGTAGAAGACGTCCGGAAGGTACAGAAACGAGGCCCGCTTGCCGTCGTGGTAGTCCGGGTTCAGGATGAGAAACGGCTCCCCCATCGCCAGGATGCTCCTTGGCGCTCCGCTTCCGCGGTCACTCTCGACCAGCACCGCACGCATCCGCGCCACAACATCGCTCATTTGTGCTCCTCGCGCTCACGCGTCGCTCGACGTTTCCGCACCTGATCTCGGGCGGTCACGAAGCACGCGCCCCCTCGAATGGCTAGCTCCCGCCGGCTGGGCGTCAAGTCGTAGTGAGGCGCCAGCGCGTGGTCCTGAAACCACGCCCGTCGCATCCCGATCTTCGCGGCAAACGCATGAAGCTCCTCCAGCGAACCGTCCGTCGTCAGGTGGCACGAGCCTCGATGAAACGGTGGCCTTGCCCCGGGCCACTGCTTCAGCTCGTCCACCATGATCACGCGCGACGCTCCACACCCAGCGCACGCTCTCGCTCCGACACAAGCTGCGTATGGATGAGCGCCTGCAGCCTGGGCAACGTCCTCTCCACGAAGCCCGTCGCGTCTCCATGCGGCTTGTGCTCGTGAAACTGCGAGGGGTCCTCGATGCACGTGCTTTCGGACCACCGCCAGAACTCGAACTCGTTGGTCTCCATACCCGACGTCACCGCCAGATCCCACTCGCTACGCGCCGCCTCGCGCGTCCAGTCACCGCGCTCGCCAGACTCGCTGGAAAGCTGACCACGGCGCTCCTGCAGGATGTGCCCCTTCACACGTCGGAGAGTCTCCGCGCCATCGTACACCTCGCACGTGGCGATCTTGCGGAGCAAGTAGTCCGGCCGGAGGTGCTCGAAAAACTCTCGGAAGTCCTTCGGGCCGAAGTTGCGCCACTGGAAGGCGTAGTTGCCGAAGTCGCTCACCGTCGAGAAGTACCCGCGAGAGTCCAGGATGGCGATGGCCCACCCACATCCCGTGCCGTGCGACTCACCCCCAAGGACATACCGCCAGACCGTCGTCTCACCGTCCGACAGCAACGCTTCGCTCACCGAGTCGGTCATGGTCCGACGTCCTCCAGAATCGCCGCCTTTACCTGCGCCTCCGTGGGGCCCACAGATCCGCACGCGCAGCGCCACGACAAGATGCGCCCCGGAGCGCGCTCGTCGAAGACAGGAGTGTCCGACTGGTGAAGACACCCCTCGTGGCCCAGGTTGGCCTCGGGGCGCCGCAAGAGCGCCATCCGGATCCGATGGGCCACCTCCCCGTTCTTCTCGTCGAGCACGCGCGGCTCCACCACAGTCTTGGCCTGAAACGCCCGCACAACCGCCTGCCGCATGTTGTGGGTCATCCCCATGTCCAGATAGAGCACCACGGAGTCGCACGCGCTCTCCCAGGCGAGAGCTGCGTCCCCCGCCTCCGGACCAAACTGCGGCGGGTAGAGCAGGTGCCCGACCATGGGGGCCTCGTGGCGACCCAGGCAATCCACGATGCAGGCCTGGGTGTACGCCAGGTGATGCCACGACCAGCCCGTGTACGGCGCTTCCAGGAGCACCCGACGCATCGCGCTCTTCATCGCCCGCCCTCGCCCCTTGCTCGAATGTCCTTGGGGCAGTGGTCAGAGAGACGTGCGCGACTCCTGGCGCCCGCGGATCCAGTTGGCACCAGCTCGCGCCTTGCCATGGCCCGAGAAGAGTAGCTTGCCGACCCCCCTCCGAACCGGCAACGGCTCGGACCGTCGCGCGTCGAGCGGCGCCTCGCTGCACGTGAAACCGCAAGCCATGCAGGTCACGACCATGTGCTCGGGATGGCATTTCGCGCGCGAGCACTGGTGGCCGTTGCAGTAGCGCGCCGACGTGTAGCCGGCGCACTTCGGGCACGGTGTCGATCGAATCATCGACTTGTTATACGTAGCGTCGGACGTACCGTCAATCTTTCCGTTCTCGCCCTCAGAACGGGATGTCGTCGTCGTGCTGCGATGGCGATTCCTGCGAGCTGCCGCCACCCCCGCCGCCCTGCGGCCCCTCCTCGTCCGCGTCCGAGGGTGCTTGCGACGACTGCGGACGCCGGCTTCCACCCGAGCCACCGCTGCGCGCGCTGTCGCCACCACCCCCACCGGTGTGCATGATGACGTTCGTGGCGATGATCTCCGTCGAGTAGCGCTTCTCGCCGTTCTTCTCGTAGCTGGAGGTCTGGATCCTGCCCTCGATGAAGAGCTTGTCGCTCTTGCGAAGGAACTTGGCCAGCGCCTCCCCGCGCCGACCCCAGACCGTCACACGGTGCCACTCCACGCGCTCCTGCCTGACGTTGTTCTTGTCCAGCCAGCTCTCGTTGGTGGCCAGGCGGAGCTTCAGCACCGCCTGGCCACCCGGTGTCACCCTCAGCTCGGGATCGGCCCCCAGGTTGCCGATGAGCATCACGCGATTCAACCCATCGGACATCCTGAGACCCCTTTCCTACGACAGACCGCCCGACCAGCCGCACCCCGGGCACGTGACCAAACGTGCCCCGTTCAGCGGGATCACGTCGGGCGTTGGGAAAAACAGCTCCGTCCTGCAGTAGTCGCACGCCACGTCCGTCGCCTGCGCAACGCCCGTCTTGATCTGCCACCGCACGCTCTCACGCGCAGCACGAGCTTGTATACCATCCTGCGTGTGCGTGATGGGCCTCTCCGCATCGCCCTTCTTCACCTCGTCCAGAAGCTGGATCCAGTGCTGGCGGCGCGCTTCGGCCTCTCGCTTCGTGGCTTCGTACTGTGCCTGCCGGTCGGCCTGCACCTCACTGTACGTCTTCATCCCGTCGACGCGTGACTTGACGCCCTGGCCTTGCGCTTGGAGCGCGCCGCCACGACGCCCAGAGGGCTCATCTCCCGCGCTGTCTGGGCCGACCAGCGACGGACATCGCCACTCCGCTGCGCGGCCTTCCCGCCGATGCGCGCGACCTCACGGCGCCTCTCTTCGGGAAGCAGCGCGAACCCCGTAAGACGCTTCGATGCATCCGAGTCCCTTCCGGAATCGTCCATTCGTTTCATCGCCTCCTGCGTTCGTTCGTCATGGTGCTGCGTGCTGCGTGATGCGATGCACTTTGTCTTACGAGATGTCGAACAAGCGGTCAAGTGCTCCAACACAGCGGCCGCTGCGCGGCGACAGGCTGCCGAGCGCCCTGACTCACGACGAAGAAACACTTCGCGCGCTTTCGCTCTCACTTCGTTCTTCGCCCATTCGGCTGCGACACGGGACCTGTGAAGCTCGACAGCGGGCCTTTCTGACGGCATACTGCCCGCCAAGACTCTGCCCCAAGTTGAGTCGTCTTTGCTTCGGTCACCCCTCTGCTTGGTGGCCGTTGCTCATTTCAGGGGCAGTTTCGGACGAGAGTGCGCCCCTTGTACGCCGGATCTCTTGGGACCAGGACGCCACCCACCGTCCAGCGCACCAGCCGGTCCCGCTGAAGACGCCACCACAGCATCCGGCGGGTGACGTCGGCGTCGACATCGCGCTCTCGTAGAGGCAGGCGGTCAATCGCCTGCTTCTCGGCCGGCGTCACACGCCGACACCATGGCGGCTGGTCCTCCTCGGGCAGGTCTGCGTACACGATGGGTCCCATCCGGTGCGTCTTCGCGCACGGCCTGCAGATGCGCCGACCACACCGTGAACACACACGATGCGTGAGCCCCAGGCAGTCCTCACACTCTGTCTTCTCGGTGCACTCGCGCTCGTTCGCGTCGCTCTCGTCACCCATACCTAGATACACTCTTCTGGGTGGCGATCCGATAAGGGGCGCCGCGACGATTTCTCCGGTCAGACGCCGATTTCGACCGCCCAGTGGAGCGCACGTCCGGCCGCTCGTGGACCCGACCCTCCTCGATCAAGCCGTCGAATGACGCGGCGCAGCCTCGCCCTGGCGGAACCAACGGCATCGCTCCCGAACTCGACGTCAAACCCGCGACGCAGGCCCGAGAGCGCCGCGCGTAGCTCGCGGGATGGCTTCCTCAGGACACGGAGCGCCCACCGGTCAGTGAGAAGGCCGAGGAGCCGACGGTAGTTCGCCGGCTTCGACACCAACGCCACTGCCAGGTAGGCGAGCTTACTCAGCTCACGCTCGTCCATCACCTGCGAACCCGTTCCACACGAACCCGCACAGCCCCATCCAGCGCCGTGACGCGACCTGTCTTCGAGGCTCGCGCCTTGTTGGCAAGGCGTGCGATGTGACGAGCCCACTCGTCCGAGGTGTCGAGTGATGCCGACAGTTCCTGCAAGACGACGAGGAGCGCTAGGCGCCGTGCCTCCCGACGCGTCATCGTAGCTCCAAGATCAGGTACGCCTTGGTCGTCAGCCCATGACGTGTAGCACCGTCGTAGTCCTCACCCCAATTCTTGCGGGCGCCGGTCTCCTAGTCGACGGTCACCCAATCGTGATGCTCGCGGTACTTGTTGGTCGTGAAGATCCCACACGGCGTTTGGTAGAGACCCAGCCCACGCATGGAGGGATCGTGGCACCGTGGGAACGCGATCCGGGTCACGTGGGATACACCTTGAGCTGTCTATGATCCTTCTCCGAGACGACCGTGCGAACCCGCCGTTGCTTTCGGAGCCGATGACAGAGCTGAGCGACTCGAATCGGTTCGAGGCCGAGGGCCTTGCTGATCTCTCCCGTCAAGAGACCTGGCGACTTCGTCACCAGTTGGACGATCTGCGTTGCCTGGCTCTGAGGCAGTAGTTCTTCGAGGTCGTCGGCTGAGGCTCCTGCGAGCCACATGCGCCCTAGCTCGGCGAAGCGGGTGTAGCTGATCTTGCCGCTATTGAGCGCGAGCAGGACGGGGTCGAGATCGCGCCAGTCGGAGACGGTTCCTTTTCTCACAGGAGGGCTCCTGCCCGCTTGAGCAACTCGACGAGAGCTTGGGTTGACACAACAACAATGAGCGCGCCGTCCTTGTCGATCGAGACGGTGTTTCCGTCGACCGTCATGTTCACGCCGAATTCCTCGTCTCCCTTGTCGAGCTGCCACCTGGCTTGACGATCCTGTGACAGCTTCCAACCATCAATATCGTTCATCGAACCTTCTTCGCTCCCTTCTCGTTCCAGCAGTCCGGGCACGTAGTCATCTTCGCGATCTCCAGGTCGGTCGGGAAGTCCCACCCGCTCTCGTGCTCCGGAGTGAACCCGCAAAGCGCTTCTTGCGTTGTCCCGAACTGTGATGCGGTGCAGACGTGAAGAAGTCTCTCGTGCTCGACGTCGATCGCACCGTTGACTCGTCGAAACGGAGGAGCGAAGAGCACGAGCGCGTCGTCGAGAAGATGGCGGCGTCCATCTCCTTGCCGCCTTCGTCGATGTCGACGTGCACCAGAAACTCCTGGCCCGTGCCGTCCGTCAGTATCCGCTCGATCCGCATCAGCCTTCCTCCCGGCTCGTGTCTTCCAGCGCTTGATGCCCGGCGTCCGTCAAACGTGTACCACCTGTGCCGCTCCTCGCGCTCCGCCGTAGTCGACGTCCGGAGAAGGCCCATCCGCACGAGCGCCAAGGTCGCCTGCCCGGAGATCGGGCCGATCTTGGGCTCACGGTGCGCGTAACGCGCGCGGGGCTAAGGAACTCGTACGACTTCATTGCGGCGCCATGCATCACGAGTCAACCTCGATGATCCCATGACGCCGCAAGTTATCGACATCCTCCGCCGTCGCGAAGCGCTCGCCTGTGGGCAATTCGACGACGATCGGTCGATCCGCTGCGGTGTTGTCGACATCAACGACATGAATAGCGCGCGGCTGTCCCTTTCTGCGTGGGCTCATCTCGGACACGGCGCACCGGGAGAGCGGCGCTCCCGTCGTCAAGTGGCAGCCCGGATCCGTGCCCAGGACCCACAGCTCTCCGTCGTACTCGAAGAGTCGCGTCGGCGCGCACACGTACGGGATGTTCGTGTCCCGGTCACGGTACGTGAGCAAGCTCCTGCCCGTGAGCACGGACTCCACCACCGCCAGCCAGCGAAGAAGCGGCTGTAGCTCGGGGAGAACGGCCCCACCTCGTGCCTGCCTGGCGTCACCCATGCTGTTGTTATACAGCCGGTCGAACACGCGCGCAAGTATGCGTTGTACTGCTACCGGGCGCGTCCCAGGTACGCCGTCAGGTACGCCTCAGCGCGCGATGGGCGGCGACGATCCGCGTGCCTTCGGTCGCCTGCCCGAGCCAGCGCGGGAGGCGGCGTCGGCTTGCACTCCGTCTTGCCGCACCCGCACACCGCCTGCCAGCGCTTCCAGTGCGTGGGCGTCGCCCGGCCGTACACGAGCGCCGTGAACACCTCCGCGAAGTCCTCCAGCTCGTCGGTGCAAGCGTAGCTGCTGACCAGGCCTCGGCAGCTGGCGCCCGTGCCCGATTTATTCTGCATCCAGCTCTGGTGCCACGTGTCCTGCTGCTTCCGATCGAGGCACTGAAACCACACCCGGTGCCCAAACTCGTGCACCAGCGTCTCGGCGCCGTCCGGCTCCTGGCTGAACTTTCTGGGGTTGATGAGCAGCCGGTCGTCGTCCCAGCACCGGGCAATGACCTCCAGGCTGTCGGACAGAATGACGTTCATGCCATCCATCAGGTGACTCCAACGCGTCCCGCAGCTGCAGAGCCCCTTGGCTCGATCGAGGATGCGGCGCGCCTTCTGCCAGCTGTCCGCGATCATCTGCACGTCGCGATTCAGATCCGCATGCCGTGGATGCTTCAGCTGAAAGGACACCCGGCGAGCCCCCGCCAGTCGCGGGGCCGACGGAGGCGCGGCGCCCTGCGGAGGACCCGAACTTGTCACCCTATCGAGAGTACCATAGCCTCACCAGGAATGGCTGGACCGGTCGCCTTCACCGTCCCCACGTATCACGGATGCCAGAGCGGCAAGGCGTTCGGGCACGATCTCCGGCGCTGCGTCTGCCCCACCTGCGACCGGGCGGCCTGCGGCACGTGCGCTCGCCGGTTCGGCTGCAGCCCTTGCGGTTCACCAGAAGCCAGCTCGGGGCCCGCCCGTCACTGGAACATGCGGAGCCGCGCCGAGGACAGACGCGCCGACCTCCATGACCGCGCGCTCGGTCGCGCGGTCGCCGCCTGGGCCCGACACCCGGACGGCAGCCTCCCGAAAGCGCTCCTGCGCGAGACACGGCGCAAACACAACCACGCCCTCGTGCGCCTCCGCGCCTACCAGGAGCAGCGCGACGCCGGCCTCCATGGACCGGCGCTCGATGACTCGCTCGATCTCATCGACTACGCCGTCAAGCACCTGCGCTAGCCATCGTCGCGCGACGTCGCGACCAGCTTGCCGTAGCAGCCGTTGCAAATCGACTCGACCGCCATCGAGCCCAGCGGCCGCCTCTCCACCACGATGCGGCTCGTCAGAGCCTTCTCGCATCGATCGCAGTGAAAACTGTGCGTCTCCGTGTACCTCCGCCAGATGAGGCGCGCGCCAGGCACATCCTTCTGAACGTACTTCTCGACCGTCCCCCCAGGTACCAACATGGGCAGCGATCGGCCTACCGCAGCCGCAGACCAAGGTACCGAGAGACCTGGTTCAGGTAGCCTGTCCCGTCGAACCGCGGCTTCGCCGACCAGGCGCGGTCACCCAACGGGACGTCGCGCGCGCGTATTAGCTCCGTGCCCGGGCGCCCATCGGGAGCTACGACGCACACACCGCGGTCGGCCGTGAGTATGTCGCGCTCGAAGACGATGGCGCTCGCCAGCCGTGCCTGTTGAACCTTGCCCACGCTGGATGTTATACACGCCGTCGCACTGTCGCGCAACGGTCACCGAACGCGAGCCCTTCGCCCACCGCAACGTGGACGGGGCGGCTTACGGGTTCCAGTAGAGGATCTGCGCCCCACCCGTGAACGTGTGCGTGGGCGTCGTGACGTCGGTGCACTCGACGCCGACGGACACCGTGCTCCCGACGGTGAGGCCTCCGGCGACGCCGATGGTCGTGATACTGCACGCTCCGCCCGAGCCAAGAAGCTGCTGCGGGTTCAGGCCGGCGATGGTCTCCCCGTTGAGCGTGGCTTGCGCCTGCATCTGATCCGTTGCGACGGCCGTCCCGCCCGTGTTGTCGAGCGACGTCACGGCCGTCCAGTACACCTTGCCGCTAGGCCCGACGACGACTCCTGTCGCCTGGAAGAGCTGCGTTTCGGCCACCGCGGGCGGAGCGCCCGTGGAGACGAAGTTGGGCGCACCACTGCTGCCGCCGCCGCCCGACTCGCTGAACGCCATAGGCGTCGGGAGCCACGCCGCTTCCCCATCCGAGTTGAGGTACGTCAGAAGGAACCCGCCACCGTTGGTGTTGATGACGAGATCGCCTGCGCCGAAGCCGATGGTCTGCCCCTCGCTGGGGATGATCGTGATGTTGTAGGTTGCGGCCTTGGTGCTCACGTCCTGAATGAGCACCTGATCGCCGTTGGCCGCGTTGGGGTCCAACGTAACGCTCACGGCCGCACCGGCCACCTCGGTCTCGATGTAGTACGTGTCGATTCCGAATGCTGTCTGGATTACCGTCGCAGACGTCTTCGTAATCTGCAGCGGGCTACCCTGTGCGCGGTTGCGACCCATGTCGTGTGCCTCCGACCACTAGAGTCGCACGTGGTTGTTCTCGTACGCCATTTGTTACGTATGTCGACACGTCGATACAATACGGATTTCTGGGGGCTCTACTCGATCGTTGCGGTCCCACCCACGTGGTCGCCGACTGCCCAGGAACTGAGGGCGAGCCGCTTCGCTTCCGGCACGAGCGGGCTCACGGCCCGCAGCAGTCTCTCGGCCGAAGGCACTGTGGGGGGAATGGGCGGTGGGTGCCCAAACCACCGGCTCCGGTACTCCACGCGGAGAGCATGGCCACCCTCGATGACCAGGGTGGCCGACCAGGAGCGACCCAGATCGAGCGCAGCCAGCGCGTCGAAGTCCCAGCCCAAACGAAACGCCTGTCGGATGCAGTGGTGGCAGTCGAGGACCCGGTCTTCGCCAGGACCCGTCAGCCCCCAGAACTTCTTGGCCGGCTTGCAGAGCGCATCGCCCGCCTGACGCACCAGGCGCCCGAACTGCAGCGGTTCCTCCAGCACGATGTGGTTGCCACCTGCGGAGCTGCCGCGATCGCTGGGGTTGTACGCGCCTTCGATGTGCCGGCGCCATTTCAACGCGCTCATGCCGAAGCTCGCCCGAGAAGGGGCCAGCCCAAAGCGCGGAAGAGACGCCACGTGAAGCCGCCGTAACGTGTCCCCTGCGAGACCAGCTCCCCGGGCGTCATCCAGGCAACCGGCAGGCCCTCGCGCGCGTACGGCGCCCCCCGCCAACGGCTGACCAGGTACACGTAGACGAGACGACCGTCGGTCGGCGAAGTGGCCACGTAGACCAACCGGGCCGCGCTCCCGACAACGCCCGTTTCCTCCTCCAGCTCGCGCAGTGCCGCTCGTCTTGGCGACTCGCCGCGCTCCACGCCTCCGCCCGGGACGGCCTGCTCGTACGGCGGGTCGGGCCTAGCCACGGTCAGCACGAAGCCTCCATCTTCCACCAGTGCCAGTGCCGCCGCTTGAAGCACCTAGCCATGCTATCCCGAGTCGAGCCCGCGTGCCCAGATCCAAGGAGCACCACGACCCGTCCTACGAGTTCGTCGCCGCCGAACGGTCGCTACGACGAGCGCAGATCGAGGTATGGCGCGAGTGGCAGCGCATGGCCAGTCTCCACGTGCGCATGCAGTTCGAGCTGATGGCCGGACTCACTCCGCACGCGGATCGGGCGCACCTCTACAGGTGACTCGGCCGAAGACGCTGCGCGCGCAAGCGCAACCGCTCTACTTCCGCGGGATCCTCCCACGGGGGCGGTTCCTTGGGGAGCAGCGACGTCTTCTCCGAGCGGCCGAACGTGAAGTCCAGGTAGTCGCGTAGGGCGTACACGTTGCGCCGCCGCATCGTGACCGGCGTCGTCAACGTCGAGTAGCGACGCTGCGTGGGCGAACTCCGCGTTCCACGAAGAAGGTACACGGGTGCCGGCGCGGGCTCGACCGTCGCCGTCCAGGCAGGCGGTTGAAACCCGTCGCGCAACGCGAACAGCTCTACGAGCGCGGCATACACCGCTCGCAACCGACGCTGCGGAAAGTCGGGGGGTGGCGCCTCGGCCCAGCGGTACCCCGCGCGCACCGCGTCCTTGACGAGCTGACGAACATCCAGGTCGTCATCGCGGAGAGCAGCCAGGGTCAGTTCGCGCGGGTCAAGGTCCATGAACACGTTCCCACAGGTCACTGAGATTGTATCGCGCGGCGACACGCTTCGCCACCGGCACAAATCCACCCACGAAGGTCCACACGTCATCCTCGGTCGACAGCCCGGAGCGCTCCATGCGCTTGAGTAGGAGCGCAGCATCGTCCCAATCCTTGTGGGACCGGTTGGCCACCAACTTCATCGCAAGCATGTGCACGGCGGGCGGCGTCTCCAGCACGAGCGAAGGCGTCGCAAAGACCGTCTTGTCCACGAGTTTCGGCGGAACGATGAGCAACGCTTCCACCGCCTGCTGATTCAGCCACTGCGGATCCAGTTGGAACTCCGGGGCGATCGCAGCAGCGGCAGGAAGCACCGTCGACGCGACTGCCGGCGACATGACGGCATCGACGTCATCGGTCATGCGGAGCGCCCCGTAGCCCAAGATCATCGCCGCCCCACCGATCACCGTCACGTGTTGCTGGTGATCCTGCGGCAACACATCGGCCAGTCGCTTCAGGATGACGAGCCACTCCGCCGCACTGCGCTTGCGCTTCGCCGCTTTCATCGTCCGCCCCAGAGCCTAGCGTGGCTCTGAATGGATGGACAGCTTGCTGCTCGTTCGGTCACGTGCTACGTGTGAACGTCTGAAAGGGGCTGATCGGCTTCGACAGCGAGACGAAGTTTCATCTGCGTGCAAAACGGCGCTCGACCCGTTTCATCGAGCAACCTTGAATGCGAACGACAACGCGTTCCGCGTCGCGGCCTGAAAAACCGTGACGCCATCCTGGCCGGATAGGAGTTCGAGTACCGGCTGAGGGTGTCAACCACACGAGCCGTTTTCTGGGAGCGCGACCTGAAGCACCCAGCGGACGTAGCAGACGACGGAAGGCGGCCGACGCCCACCTTCTGACGTGCCAGAGGTCTTCCCTGCGTCGAGTACCCCGGTCCTGGGTCACGGACCTAGTGCACGTAGACGGATGAAGCAGAGGCTTGTTGGACGCGGGTTCGATTCCCGCCAGCTCCACCGTACCTCCGCAGCGACTGAACGACATGAAAGCGATCACGAAGCGACAGCAGATGGTCCTCGACGTCATCCGCCAGTCGCTCCGTGATCGCGGCGTGCCGCCCACCTTGCGCGAGATGATGGCGAACCTGAGCATCCGCTCGACCAACGGGGTCATGGATCACCTCAAGGCCCTGGAGCGCAAGGGCTTCGTCGCGCTCGACACCTGCCGAGCACGCGGCATCAAGCTCCTGAACGAACCCGAGGGCCCTACGACCGCCGGCTTCTCGGGCCTCAGGACCGACGACGTACGCGTTCCCGTCCTGGGACGCATCATGCCGGGCACGCCCGTCCTGGAGCAGCTCCCGCTCGTCGACACGGTCGTCATGCAGTGCAAGACGCTGTGCAACCGCTCCGACGTCTTCGGCTTCCGTGTGTCGGGCGCAGCCATGATCGAGGCGGGCATCCTCCACGGCGACTACGTCTTGGTCACCCCCAAGCCCTCGATCGCCACGGGCAAGATGGTCCTCGTCACCTTCGGGGAAGAGGCCGTCGTGCGTTACTACTTCCCCGAGCGCACCTTCGTGCGCTTCCAGACGGCCAACAAGATCATGGGCCCCACCTATGTCCGGCGCGAGGACTTCAAGCCCACGATGCTGCTTGGACAGGTAGTCGGCGTCTTTCGACGCGAGCTGGCACCGCGCGTCGAGGCCATCGCAGAGAAGGAGCCCGACACCGACCCTGGGATGCTCGCCGCGCAGTAGATCACCCAGGCGTGATAGTCTGATCGGAGATGGGGTTCCTCACTCCGCAGCGACCGCGCTCGTCCGCCCAGAAGAAGGTCCGGAAGGCCATTCATCGGCTCGCCGATCCCGCGCTGAAGGACGGACGCGCGCTTGCGTCCCAGCTCCTCCAGCGGCGAAGTGAAATCGCACAGGCCCACCAGCCCGAAGCCGAGAGGGAGCGCCGCGCTCTGGGCGACGGCAAGGGCATGGTCATTCACGACGGGGCCGACGTCTTCCAGTGGTCCGCCGGACGCCTCCGCGAGCTACCCTTCGAGGAGTCCTGGATCCTCGTGATCGACCACAAGTCCCGCATCGCACACGCCAAGCGCATCGGACGCGGAAGCCTCGCCGGCACCAAGATGGATCCCGAGGCCGCCCTCCGAGCAGCTCTCGGGCACCGCGCGGCCGGGATCATTCTCGTGCACAACCATCCCAGCGGCGAGACCAAGGCCGGAGACCACGACATCGAGTCCTCGCGGGATCTGCAGAAGCTCGCCGAGGAGCACAGTGCACGACTCCTCGACAGCGTGATCGTCACGCGTACCGGCTGGCTCTCCATGCTCGATGAAGGCCTCCTCTCCGAGACGCATTCCGAGAAGCCGCGCGCCTGGCACCGACACTGACGAGATCGCAAGCCGAAGCGCCTCGAACTCCGGCGCGGTCACTCCCAACTCACTGCAAAACAAGTGTGAACCTGGTGTTCACTCGTTGAGCACGCCAACTCTCGCGACGAGCTTGGTGTGACTGATACGTGACCCGTTGATGTATTGACCTGTCGATACATGCATGGGACACCAAGGACCCCCGACGGTAGAGGTCCCCCGGCTGTCGGGGCGAAATGCCAGTCGGTGTTTTGCAGGTTGCCTCTGGAGGCGACCGCGGAGAGGTGTACCCATGACCACGACAAGCACGATCGAGGCGCGAGGACAGCTTCCTGGGCTGGGGGGACCAGCGTCCGGTCCTGGAAGTCCCGGAGGCTGTCCTGACGCCGTGACGGACTGCCAGAACACGAAGCTCGTGGGCTTCTCCCCGTGCTGCGTCCACTGCCACACCGGGCGAGACGGCCTGCAGCGCGTCTACCTGCACGGCGAGATCTTCCATCTGTGCTGCGTCGTCGTCACAGAGATCATGGCCCGCTGGCCCGGAACGATCGCCGTCTGTGCCGATGTCCGGTAACCGCGTGCGGTTCGACGACATGCGCACGGCCATGAAGTCGCTGTCACCGGGAGCGGCGCGAATCGTAGACGCGGTGGCACGGGGACCGCCTGTCCTCGTCGGCGTCAGGCGACGAGGGCGCGCAAGAGCACCGACAGCGCAACCTCACCCGCCGGGAGTGTTCCGAGTGATCCATCCATCGGGATACAGGCGACAGGTAGACACTGCGCGGCCAATGGCCTCCAGATTCAAGCTGGGCGCGTGCACCAACGTCGTCGACGTGTCGCCCAAGATCACATGGACCATCGCCGCATCGTTCGTGTCCGTGCATCCCTCCGCATTCCACGACGAAAATGCGGCCGGCGACTGGTAGACGAAGAACTCACGCATCGACGCGACCGCCGGATCCAGCGCGCCCACGCTGCTCTCGGCCTCCGCATCCTGCACGACGAGATCGGCCCATCCCCATCGTTGACGCAACATCCGTACGATGGCGATGCCCTCACCCACCGCGGGCTTGCCCTCGATGATCGTGTCCTTGCCGCCGATCATGAACGGTCCACGGATCCTGCTGGCCGCGCGGGCGGCTCGATGCTGACGAGCTTCCATCGTCCTCTCGCCCATAGGCTGCCCGCTTCGAGAAGCCCGGTCTTGGTGTCCCAAGTGGCGTAACAGCACTCATAGATCGTCACGGACTTGATCTCGTCGCTGTAAAGAAGAGCGTGCGTTTCACCCATCGACTCGCGCACCTCATCGTCGGTCGCTGAAGCGGACAGGCCACAGGCATGCTCCGCGAACTCCCTGTCATCGGCCGTCACGGGACCGATGTACTGAGCCTTCACCGGCCACTTGTAGTCCGGATGATCCCCGTCCGCAATCTCCAGCATCGTGCTGTCGTGCATGATGCAATTGATGGGCAGGCCGTTGGGAGTGTGGACGCGGCCACCCAGCTTCTTGGCGTGACCGATGTGGCAGTCCCAGTCGCAGTAGTTGAGGTGCGGCTCGACCGACTTGCCGCAGAAGGCGCAACTCCCACCCGTGCCGTCCAGGTTGTAGGTAGGCTTGCTCATGGCGCAGTCAGAGCCTTCAGCTTCTCCAGGAGTTTCTCCCGCTGCTTGTCCATGACGGCGAGCTTGGCCTGAATCACCAGGCGAGCGCGAGCCTTCGCCTCGGCCTCCGTTCGGAACGCGTCGGTGCCGATGCGTTTGAAGAGCCTACCGTGCCTGCCGTAGTTGCCGTGGGCGTACCGGCCATCCTCGGTCGGCTCCAGCTCGTCGGCGCGCAGGATGCCCCGGGTAAGCACGTAGCTCGTGATCCAGAACGTCATGAGGCGGCTTCGGTAACTACCACGCCATCTCGAATGCGCCCACACCAGTGGCACCCCCCACGCACACAGATGGTGCCGTCCACGGTCAGATCGTCGTAGCCCGAGCCCTCTGCTGCCCACCGGCGATCCACGGGCATCTCTTCGTCAGGCACGTTGCGGCCCGAGAACCAGCAGAGGATCGAGTGCGCGCGAGGACCGTCCAGGCACTTCGGGCAACAGAAGAGAAGCCCGTGCGCCGTGGCATCGTCCGTCTCGCGCCGATCGACGTTGCTCCTGGTGATCTGCAGGAACTTCGGCTGCAGCTCCGAAAGCTGACGACGCCGCGTCCCCATGTTCTCGGATGTGTAGCGTACGACTACCGCATGCATCTCTGCCCCCCTTTTGTTCTCTCCTAGAAGGTAACTGCTTTCTGCGCACCACGCGGAAGCGGCTTGCGCTTGGGCATGTGCGTCCGTCGCTTCTTCTGCTCCGCGGCCACTTCCGCAGCCTCCGCTTTGGCCTTCAAGATGTCGCTCACGGCGCATTTCAGCCGGACGTCCATCTCCAGCTCCGTGATGTCCCCCGCACGACGGAGGAGATCGAGGCTCAGACGATAGACATCCAGAACGGAAGAGCACGCCACGTCCACCTCACGCGCCACGAAGACGAAACCGCCGCGCGCACGGATCTCTTCCGCCCACGCCAGCTGAAACTCCGTCTGGTCCTTCTTGGGTTTCTTCACTTCCAGCCCCACCCAGCGGCCCAGAGGCCCCACGCACACGAGCACATCCGCGCTTCCCGTCGCCAGGCCGAAGCTCACCAGCTGGCCCTCAGGGTTGGGCAGCTTGCCCGTGTTGTTGCGCGCCGGCCAGATCCACGGGATCCGCCGCAACACGTTGAGGATCTCCGACTGGATGTCCTGCTCTTTCACGCCGAAAGCTCCGTCGGCATCCGGTACTGCGCCAACGACACCGTCTTCGTCTTGCTCACCACCATCCGTTGCGCTCCTTCAGTCGTCGACCATGGGCGGCATGTCGCCAAGCTCTTCGTCGCCCACCATCACCCACGACACCAGCACCGCCGCGAGGACACGCGCGTCCTCCACCTCGCGAAGAACCGAGTCCATCGTCCGGAGCTTGCCCGAACGAAAAACACCGTCTTGCGACAGCGTGCAGCGGGCATGCACCGCCGTCGCCTCACTGAAACGAGACGGGCCAAGCTCCGCGCCGTTCGCGTCGATGGGCGACAGGCGCACGGTGATCTCGTACCCAGGGTGGAGACAATAGTTCGACCCATCCTGCAGCCCGCAGACGCTGATCTTCGCGTTCTCGCCGTGGCTCGCGTCCGAGTGCGTCGCGCTCCGCTCGATCACGACGTACCCTCGCCACCGCTTCACCAGCTTGGGCTGCGCGCTCTTCAACGAGTACCAGAGCGCATCACCGCTTTCGGCCACCGGATCGGTCGTCACGGTGACTCCCCGACAAGCTCACGGTTGTGCGTCTTCTTCTCGTGCGCCTCGGCCTTCACGATCACGTCGTCGACGCGTCGCCGCAGACCTCTCAGTTGCGACAACGTGAGTGCGCGCTCGTCCGGCCGGGGCGGCTTCGTGCGGGAACGCATCCACGGAAGCTTGAGGATCCACAACGTCTCTGGATGCTCGTCCCACGCATCGACCTCTGGCGAAGCCGGAGTGCACATCGGACTGCCGCACTTGCGGCCACAGATGGGCATCCGGCAGACCCGGCAGCGTCTCTTGTACGCGCTATCCATGCGACCGGTCCCGCCGAAGCTCGATGAGCATCCGATCCGGTAGCTCGTCGTTCGACGTGGTCAACTCCGCGACGGCAGCCATCTCGCGCAGTGCCATGGCGACGGCTTGGCCGTACGCCCGCTCTCGCGTGGCTCCGTACGCCATCCTCGCCTCGGCAGGCTCGCCATGCAAGGACAGGCCCTTCACCTCTGCAGCAAAGTGCTCGGCTTCGCCAGGCGCCATCCTGGGAACGGCACGCACGGTGACACGGATCGCAACGTGCTCACGCATCTTCATCTCGTGTCCGTCATTGTACGACCGCGTGTATAACGTATCCGGTCACGCGCTACGCGTCAACCAGCGGCGGAGGCGGGTCCGACTTCGCCACCTCTCCGGGATCGATCCCCGCCAGAAGGGCCGCGTCCCGACGCTCCGACGCCGACGGGAAGTAGTGGTACGCGTAGTGGTACTTCATGACTGCCGACTGCGCGGGCTTGCCCTGGGCGCGAGCATCACGCATCCACTGCGCCAGCTTCGCCATCCGAGCACTGATGGTGTCATCGCCACGTGGATCGTCCCAGCGCACGTACGCCATCTGCGCGTCGACCGAGTGCGGCGTCACCAGCTCCTTCTCCTCGCCGACCTTGTTGCACTGGGGGTTGGAGCACTTGCGGCCTTCCATGATGCGCTGGCAGATGGGGCAGTGCTTCTCTTCCTCCACCTCGTCGGGCACGATGGCGTCGCCCTCCAGGCTGAACGTCCTGTCGGCGCCTGGCATCCCGTGGATGTAGCTCACACCACGGAGATCGATGAGCAGCGCCTCCATCTTGCCTGGCGCAGGACGCATGACGCGACCGACCATCTGCAAGTAGAGGCTCGCGTGGTTGCACCCGCGCGCGATGATGCAGACCGAGCAGCCCGGGTCGTCGAAGCCCTCGGTCAGGATCTGGCACGACACGACGACCCGCAGCTCGCCTCGCCGAAAGAGTTTGAGGACGCTGTCGCGCTCGTCCTTTGGCATCTTGCCGTGCACGTAGTCGCACGGGATGCCGGCGCGGTTGAACTGGTCGGAGAACTCCTTTGCGGCAGGCACGTTGGGCGCGAACACCAGCGCACGCTGAGCCGGCGAAAACTCCAAGTACGCCTCGAACGGCCGCTGCGCGACCTCGTCGGAGCGCAAGACCCAAGGGCTACCGTCCGGATGCCGTGGACGATGGGCGTGGCACGGCACGAGGCCTACCGTCGGATCCTCGTCGTGCAGCGCAATGAGATCGCGCACCTGCGCGGCCACGACCAGCGCGTCGAACACGTCGCCCATCGCCTTGCCGTCGCTGCGCTCGGGCGTCGCCGTCAGACCCAGCAGAAGGCAGTCCTTGTAGATCTCCGACAGCTTGATCCATTCGGTGGCAAGCAAGTGATGGCACTCGTCGACCACCAGCATGGAGGCCGGAGGGACTTCCTCACGCCTGGGATGAATGAGCGACTGTACGCTCTCGATCTGAATGCGAGCGCCGCCATTCAGGCCAAACGCACCGGCTTGTATCCCTGAGCGATCAAAGGTGTCGTACGCCTGCTGGATCAGTTCTCGGCGGTGCGCCACCCAGAGCACGCGACCATTCTTGGCTACGTGCGAGCGGCAGGCGTACGCAGCCGTAACTGTCTTTCCTCCGCCCGTCGGCATGACGATGAGCACGCGCCTCTGGCCGGCATACACTTACTCGCGCGCCTTCTGAAGCGCGATCGACTGGTACTCGCGCAGCTTCATCGGGCTCTATTTCGACGCTTGGGCCGGTCGAGCGCCGGATCGCGCAGCTCTCCGGGCGGAAGACGCGATGCGCATGGACGCCGGTCCTCGCTGCCGCTGATGCGCGCCACTCCGTCCGGTCCCGTGAAGACCCACAAGCACAGGCCCGCGACGTCGATGAACCACGACTTGTCGCCCATCGCCTCGGCGTGGAGAACCAGGCCGCATTCCTTCCGGCCGGCCGCCGTCGGTAGACCGTGCACGACCACGATCTCGTCGAAGTCCTGCGCGTTCTTGCCGCCACCCGACTGCACGCGCCACGAATGACCGCGCCTCTTGAACTCGTGCTCCATGATGTTCGCCCGGATTGTCAGCGCGCCGGCCCAGTCTCGTTGGTCCCAGCCACCTTCTTCTCCCGGTGCTCCAGGGTCTCCTCGTGCGCCGCCACGAGGCGCTCCCTATCGTCGCCCGTCGCGAACGACTTGCGGCACACCCAGCAGTAGGTCTTGCCGGCACCCGCGGAAGCGAAGTCCGACGCCAGAAACGTGTAGGTGGTCACGGCTGCACCGTCGCATCCGGATCGAAACGGACGATCGGGCCGGATAGAACATCCACGCCTCCGAAGTCCAGGACGTGCGGACTGTCCTCGTCGTTGCCCGGCATGAACCACCACCGGACCTCCTCGTCGTCGCCGGCCGCCACCATCCTCATCTCGGCGATGGTCACGCCGCGGTCACGACAGCGCACCCAGTAGAAACCCACCTGCGGGTACTTCGTGCGGAACTCGCGCAAGGCGACGCGCCTTTCCGCGTTCGCCTGCTGACGCTCTAGCTCCCGCTGCTTCGAGGCCTCTTCCTCACGCGCCATCTCCTCGCGCGCGGCCTCGCAGGTCGGAAACTTCTCCGCGTCCACGCCGACGGCGTACGCCCCGACCCATCCGCCAGGCGAATCCACACGCTTGAACGCGCCGCAGTGTATGCACGGGTAGTGCCGGAAGTTGTTGTGATGCCGGCTGGTCTCTTCGCTGAAGGCGTGTTCGGTCATGGCGTCGTCCTTGGCTGGAGCGTCATCACTACCACGCAGTCTGTCAGGACACCGTCCTCGATCCGCGCGCCCGCCAGCTGCCCATGGCTCATCGAGACGATGTCGACACGACCATGCACCTTCTTGGCGATCTCCTTCAGCACGGGATCGCCCAACCACGCGCCCTCACCGTCCCACGTGAACCCCGTGAGCGTGACGCGGCCGTTCGAGGAGGACTCGACGTGCGCCCCGCAGGCCTTGCAGAAACGTGCGTCGGGCTCGTTGAGGGCGCCGCAAACGCACGCCGTGCGCTCCCGCTCCGCCAACTTCGCCGCCTTGAGGTGGTCCGACAGCACGTTCACTTCAGGAAGTTCGGCGTCGTGCTCGTCGTACAACTCCACGATGTCGCGGGCGTACATCCAGGCATCCAGCACAAGCGTCTGCGTCGACGCCGTCATCGACATCACGCCCCTCCCGGCTCTGCATCGACTTTCTTCAACAGTGCGTCGTAGTCGACGACCTTCGCGGGCTCCTGGCGCGGCGCATGAAGGCCGCTCGCCTCCGTGCAGCCGTCCCAGTGAAACGACTGCGAAGCCTCGGCCATGTCGATCGCGTACCACTGGCCGTCCGTCGCCAGCGCCCAGTCGACACACCACGCGCCGTCGAACACTTCCGCCACGCGCAGCGTTTCGGCGGTCAATAAGGCCACCTCTTCGTCCGTCTCACGGTTCAGATCCGCCAGAAGCTCCGCCCAGTCGTGCCGGCTAGGCCCCTCGATCGACGTGGGCGGCCAGTACGGGTGGTGGCAGACGACGCGAGCGGGCTTCGTCGTGAAGAAATAACGCCTCTCTTTGTTGATGGGCATCCGCCCCATGAACGCCTTGAACGACGTCACCAGCGGAAGCAGCTCTCGCACCGCCCACGTCTCGGTGGGCAGTCCCATGAAGTCGACGATCTCGCTCCACTCGATGATCGCCCTCACATGGTCGGCCAGCACCTCGCTGTTCTCCACGAAGCACGTCCGCTTCCACTCGTGCTTGCCCGAACCGTGCCCCGTCCGCAGAAAGCATGGGTAGCCGTACGCGTCCGCCGCCTTCCTCAACTCCCGGACCAGCGGCTCGAAGTGCTCGCTCGACTCGTTGTAGACGACCTCGGCGACCGAACCGCCCGCCTTCACGACCGTCGTGCGCGGTACCCGAACACCGCTCGGGAGAAGGAGCGGGAACCAGTAGGCCAGATCGCAGCGGTCCGTCGTCATCGATCGAAGATCTCCGCCAGACTCACACCGTCCGCCCGCTGCGGCGTGCCCGTCGTGGCCACCACCATTCCGGCGCCCACGGGCACAATGGCGCCGTCCTCCGCGCGGTGCGGCTCGTCCACCACCACCGTCGTGGCCAGGCCTGTGAGCAGGCGATGGCGGAGCGCACGCAGGACAGCCAGTTGGTAGGGTCGAAGGACGGTCTTCTTCATGGGCCGATGATCCGCGTGTCGTCGTTCATGCGGCGGCACGCCTCCAGTAACTCTTCTCTGTACTTCGGGTCTCCAACGTAGGCGAGCTTGGCCAGACGCACGATCTCGGAGGCGCGCGGCGGTACGGACGCACCAATTCGGTCCACGAGCGCCAGAAGCTCCTGCGCGTCCTCTTTCGACATCTTTCGCTCGTGGCGTAGCGAGTACGCGGTCAACGCCTCGTACATAGCGATGGCTTCGCCGGGCCAGTGCACCGACAACGTCAACCGGGCCACCTCGAAGTAGCGGACGACCTCCGCACGGTGACGACGCACCACCGCCTCGTGCTTGATGGTCCACATGCCGCTTGCGCGGCGCTCGTCGAAGTCTTGCCGCCTGCGCCGCCGCTCGTCGGTCTCCGGGCGGGGCGGCCCCTTCGGGGCGTCGAGGAACGCACGCAGTACCGGATCGGTCGTGTCGGGATCGATCGGCTTCGGGTCTTCTTTTTGCGGAGGCATCCACGTCAAGTCCTCGCGAAGCCAGCCTTTCGCCAGAAGCTCCTCCAGCTTGGACTGCTTGCGAGCCTCCAGCGCCTCGGCTGTCTCCTCCACCTCGTCCGGCACGCTCATGGGCGCCTCCGCGAGGACACGCGTGACCTCAGCTCTCCCGGTCCCTCGATCATCTTCACACGCTGATCGATGAGATGACGGATCCAGGACGACATGGTATGGCCCTCGATCTTCGCGATCCTCCTCGCCCGGCAGAGAAGATCATCCGGAAGGACCGACTGCACCAGGTTGGGGCGTTTTGCTGCCGGTGGCTGTCTCCTCTTGCGCGGCATGCAGATGTTGTCATATATCCGTAGCTCGTCGTCAAGAAGGAAGAGACGACCGCTCGACCCCCATGACCGCACAGCTCATCGACATCGGAGCCAACCTCACGAAGTCCATCTTCGAGAAGGACTACGAGCGCGTGCTCGCGCGCGCGCACAGCGCCGGGGTCACCGCCATCGTTGTCACCGGCACGACGGTGGACACCTCCCGCTTCGCCTGCGGTCTCACCACCGGTGACGCTCGACCTGGGCGTCCCGACATCTTCGCCACCGCGGGCGTCCATCCGCACCACGCCACGACTCTCGCCGGGCACGTCCCGGATCTCCGCAGGCTCCTCGCTCTGCCTCGGGTCGTTGCCGTGGGCGAATGCGGCCTGGACTACAACCGCGACTACTCGCCCAGGGACGTACAGCGCCAGGCCTTCGAGACGCAGCTGGAGCTGGCCGCGGACATCCGCAAGCCCGTCTTCCTCCACGACCGCGACGCCACCGACGACTTCGTGGAGATCTTGACGCGCTGGCGCCCGAAGCTCGTGGGCGGCGTCGTTCACTGCTTCACGGGCGACGAGAGCGCCATGGACCGCTACCTCGCGCTCGACATGCACATCGGCATCACGGGCTGGATCTGCGACGACCGGCGCGGAATGCACCTTCGCGAATTGGTCAAGCGCGTGCCGAAAGGACGCCTTCTCGTCGAGACGGACGCTCCGTTTCTCTATCCGCGCGATCTGCCGGAGTCGTCCGGCCACGCGCGACGGTCCCACGCCCGCAACGAGCCGGCCATCGTCGCCCACGTGGCACGCGCGGTCGCCAAGCACCGCAGCGAGTCCTTCGAGGAACTCGCCAAGCACACGACCGACGCCGCGTGCGCGCTCTTTCACCTGCCCGTCGCGAGCGCCAGGTGAGACCGCCCTACCGAGCGATCGCCTGCACGGCATCCGCGCCCGCCGCACGATGCACCGACGACGCCAACTCCCGCGCGCAGCGCACTCCATCGAGTAAGTGCAGGCTGCCGTATGCGGCGTACCCGTATGCGGCGTACGTCACGCTACCCCTCATCGTATCGGTGGCCGGCATTGTTCTTCACCTGTCCGGTTTTCAAGCGAACGAGAGCCAGCAGCGGCTGGGGCGTCGGCACCAAGAACACCAGGGACACCTTCGGCTCCCAGACGATCCGACGGATGAGGTCTACTACGACCGGCCTCCGCAAGACCCGCAAGATCGCCTACGAGAAGAGGCTTTGCGCAAAAAATTGCGCGACCCGTTGAGCAACTGTTACGTGGCGGGAGACTGCCACTGGGTGCGTGAGTAACGTGGCCGACACCAAGACCATCGACGAGCGCGTTGGCGAGATCGTCAAGGAAGTGCTCCGGCTCACCAAGCCGGCCACAAACCCACGAGACACGCCGGGAGAATTGCACGCGTACATGAAGCGCGTCGTCCTTGAATCCGCGGCTCGACGCGCGTCGGCCGCGCGCGATCAGGATGTCGAGGCGGCCATCGCGAGCCAAACGCGCACGATGCTGGAACGAGCCAAGGTCCGCTACGAGCCAAGCCGCGACGCGCAATGGATGGCCACCACCACGTTCGATCACAGTCCCGGCCTCGCCGATGTGCGAGGGAAAGGCGAGACCCCTCGCGCCGCGCTCCGTGCGCTCGCCGATACGCTGGCCGACTGGTGGAACCAGCCGCTGCCCGTGAAACAACCATGAACTTCGTCTGCCAGATCGATGAAACGATGATGGGAGAAGACTCCATGACCCTCAACCTGCCGCGCCCGAAGCCACCGAAAAAGAAGGACATCCAGTACGGGCCTGCGCCCAAGCACCTCATCGAAGCCGTCCGCAAGCAGCTCCGCATCCTGGTGGAGCTTCCCGATCTCGACGCCAACCTGGGCAGGATCGGCCGCTTCGCCAACCAGTCCGACGACATGCTCATGTGCGTCAAGGATCCCGTGGCCGTCATGCGCGGCGAGCACGAGATCACCGTCCCCGGCGTCGCCGACTCCGCTCCCGGCATCGAGGCCTACGGATCGAGCGTCATCCGACAGCTCATCCCCGCGCTCACCAGCTACCAGAAGTCGCAGCAGGAGTCCCCGCAGGCGCTGGTCCAAGCCATCGCCGACGCCCGGCGTGCCGGGATGGACGACGTCGCCGCAGAGCTGGAGAAGAAACTCCTCGGCAAGGCCCTTCCAGGCGAGCGTCCGGTCGACCTCAAGCCGCTCAAGCCATTCCACCCCGAACCTCCGCTGCTCGCTCGGCCCAACAAGCCCATGAAGCGACGCGCCTCGGCCGGTGTCGTCGTCGAGCACGTCAACGGGACCGGCCAATGAAGGCCTGGTACGTCCCCACCTGGCAGGGCGATCTCAGCCTGACCGCCTCGCCCGACGACAAGAACAAGTCCATCCTCGCCATCGTCGACCCGACCGCCGAGGAGAAGAACGCCGTCGCAGGCCTCTCCGGCATCCTCATCGACCGAGGCTGGCTGAAGAAGGCCGTCACCGACATCGTCGAAGGCGACAGCATCCTCATCGACGCGCCTCTGGAAGAGTGCGGACCCGTCATCATCGCCGCGCTCCGACCCGGCCCCGCCGTCCTCACCGCCATCCGCCTCCGTGGCGGGCAGGTGGAAGTCGTCGAGCACTCCCAGCCCGGCAAGGCCACCGAGAAGGAACTGGCCAAGCTCTCCAAGAAGCCCGCGTCAGCGGCCGTCACCGTGAGGCGCCCCACTCCCTCGTGCCCGGACTGCTTCGTCGAGGCGATCGCTCCTGCCACCCGCGTGCTCCTCGCCTTCCTGACACCCCAGCAGCACGAGACGTGGAGCAAGGACCGCTACGTCATCTGTCAGGGCGGCCTCACCGGACACCGCTACATCCTCGCGCATCGCTCCTCGGAGATCGCGACCAAGAACGGCCGCATCTGCTGGGACGCCGACGACCAGGACACGCTCCACTTCCACGACCAGTCCGTCCCGCCCGAGGAGGAGGTGCTGGCCGCCATGCTGTGTCTCCAGCACCGCGAGCCGTGGCTCCGCAACGAGGCCACCTGCCTGGGCCTCCGCTTCCATCGCGTCTTCAAGAACCCCTTCGGCGACCACATGGACGGCGTGGCCGACGCGACCTTCACGAAGGTCGTCGGTATGACCGCGACAGCGCTACTGGGCGACGGCTGAGACCCGGGCGCTGTGTCCGAAGCGGATTACATCGAGAAAATCCTGGGCAAGGACGGCCTGCTCACGCGGGCCTGGCCAGGCTTCGTGGCGCGCGAAGGGCAGGTGATGGGCGCTTACCCCGTCGACGGCGCCATCCGCAATCGCGCGCGCGTCATGATCGAGGCCCCCACCGGCACCGGCAAGACCCTCATGTACCTGGTGCCCGCCACCTACCACGCCGCCTACCACGGTCGGCGCACCGTCGTCGTCACCGCCAACCTGACCCTCTCGAAGCAGCTCATCGCGTTCGACCTGCCTCGGCTGGCCACCACGCTCCCGTGGCGCTTCACTTACGCCGAGCTGAAGGGACGCCAGAACTTCGTCTGCCGCAAACGCGCCGAAGCCGAGCGCACGGACCTCTCGCCCGGATGGACCAGGGAAGAGAAAGCACAGATCGCGGAAGTGCTCGCGTGGGAAGAAAGGACCCTCTCCGGCGACAAGAGCGATCTGAAGCACGAGCTTGGCCGCAAGGTCGAGAAACGCCTCTTCGTCACGTCCGACGACTGCGACCGGGAGAAGTGCCCCTTCTTCGGATCGCGAGGCGAGGACGATGTGCAGCCCGAGAAGCGCTGTTTCGCGGAGTCCGCTCGCGTCGACGCCATGGATGCCCAGATCGTCGTCACCAACTACCGCATGCTGTGCCTGCACCTGCGCGGCTTCGCGGCCGTCCTCCCTCCCTTCGACATCGCCATCCTCGACGAGGCCCACATGGCCGCCGACGTCGCCCGCGAAACGTTTGGCTTCGACATGCACCCCGGCGCCTTCCACGCCGCCACCCAGCTCCTCCGCACCATGGAGGAAGACGACGATCCGGAGCTATTCAAGCGGGAGGAGACAATCGAGACCCCCATCGAGGATCCCGACGCCGCCGAAGCCCCCATCGACGATGGAGCCATGGCCCAAGGCGCCATCGCCGTCAGCAAGATCGACCTCGACTCGGTCAGCCCCACAGTCCTTGGCGGAGAGATCCTGGGGCTGGGACAGACCTTCTTCCTCAAGCTGAGCGATCTGCGGGACGCGGCGCCCGCGGTCCTACCGTACGAAAACTTCGTCCCTGGATGGGAAGAGCTACGCGACAAGCTCCGACTGGCCGCGCGCCTCTACACGAGACGCGCCGACAACCTCCACGAGAAGGGCGCCCGCAGCGTCGCGCTCCGCTACGACAAGGCCGCCGCCTCCAGCTGGCACCTGTCCGAACGCGTTGACCACTCCATGACGCTGAAGGACACCGAGAGCTTCGTCTACTACGTCGACGAGGACGAAGACGAGCGCGTCTCGCTCTGCCAGCGCGCGCTCCTCGTCGACAAAGTATTTCAGGCGCGACTCTTCACCCCGGGACGCTCCGTCATCATGACGTCCGCCACGCTCCGCACCGGAGGGACGTTCAATCACGTCGCCAGGGATCTCGGCATCCCCGACATCGATCCCGTGTGGACCATCAACTTGCCAACGCCGTTCAACATGGCCGAGCAAGCGCGCCTTGTCCTCCCGTCCGCCGACAACGATCGCATGCCCGGACCCACCGATCCCGGCTTCGACGAGATGGTCGTGCGCATCCTCCGCCACGCCATCAAGCTCGCCCACGGTCGCACCATGGCGCTCTTCACCAGCCGGAAGCGGCTCCAGTACGTCGCCAAGAACCTTGGTGACGTCGGCTACCGTGTCCTGGTCCAAGGCGCGCCCGGCGCCATGCAGCGCGGCGCGCTCCTGGAGGAGTTCAAACGCGACATCCACAGCGTGCTGCTCGCCACCGGCTCCTTCTGGGCCGGCGTCGACGTGCCCGGTGAGGCTCTCTCGCTCCTCGTCATCGACAAGCTCCCGTTCGAAGCGGACGATCCGCTGAGCAGCGCCATCAAGCAGCAGCTCCGCAAACGCGGGTTCAGCCCCTTCCAGCACTGGATCGTCCCGCGCGCCATCCTCACCTTGAAGCAGGGCCTGGGAAGGCTCATCCGCTCCACCGACGACCGCGGCGTCATGATGCTCCTCGACAACCGCATCACCCGAAAGAGCTACGGCGCGCAGTTCCTGCGAAGCCTGGACCTTCCACCCAGCTGCATCGTGAACCGCACCGACGTCATCGCCGAGTTTCTGGGCGAGCCCACAGAGGACTCCGTCGAGAAGCAAACCGCTGGCCGACTCGTCCACGCGTTCCCGGAGAAGCAGTAGCCGGTTCGTCCGACAGAGTGTATAACACGGGCATGAGCGACCACGAGCTATGCGCGTCCGCGATGCCAGCCGACTTCGTGTACGACCGCGCAACCGAGTCGTGGCGGATCGCCCGCTCGTGCCCGGGGGCGGCATCCAACCGCTACGGCCTGTGGCGACGGGCCGACAACCTGGAAGACGGCGCGTTTCTGACGAGGGATGGCGCGGTCGCTGGAGCCGGAGTGGAGCCGTGGTCTGGCAGCTACCATGAAGCCTCCGCACACCCGTTCAACATCGGCCCCGACGACCCCATGGAACGTCTTGACCCTTGGGTTCCGTTCCGTGTGCTTGTCCGTGCGTACCACGATCCCGACACCTGCCGATGCTGGGGCGTCTGGTGCAGTCTGCCGAACGGCAAGCCCAGTTGGGCCGCCGAACCACTCCAGGGCGGCGGCGTCGATGGGCAGTGGGCCAAGATCGCCCGTGGTTCCTACCCCGCCATGCGTGACCGCGCCTTCCATGGCGCCTGGTCCCGTCATGCCATGTCCTGGGCGGTCGCTCGCCAGTTCCAGACGCTCGAAGAGCGCGCGCCGCGGTCGACGTCCTACCCGCAGATCATGGGACGCCTCCAGCGCCGCGGTTCGCCGCCGCCCGTCGTCGTCACGTACTGCGCCGACTGCAAGGCCGATCCGTGTGACTGCATGGCGCGCGTCTGGACCTACGCCTTCCGGCGCCCTGGCGTGAAGACCCATCTCAACTTCATCTGGCAGCACGACGGCCGCATGACGAGCACGTTCGTGGGCTACACGCGCGCGGAGGTCATCGCCAAGCTGGAGAAGCGTGACCTCCCTGGATACGAGTACGGACCGCTGCAGCGGCTCACAGAGCCCGTCCACATCTTCGGGAGCGAGCTGCCGACGGACACGTGCCACATCGACGGCTGCCGCGTGCACGCGACCTGCAAACTCTCCTGGTGCGGGCGCCCGGCCGCCTACGACACGCACTGCTCCGATCGATGCCGCGAGTACGACGCGCGGCGTCTGGAGGTCGACCGTCGCGCGAGACACTTCTTGGTCCGCGTGCACGCACGAGTCGCCGAGATGGACGCACAACGCCTGCCTCCGCTCGACTTCGCGTCCGAGATCGACTGGGCCACAAGCAAGCTGGAAGACGAGCTGGCAGCGATCGAGCGCCAGTTCCGATCGCTGCGACCGGAGGCGTGATGTGGGACTTCGTCATTCTTTTTGCGGTCGTCGGGTTTTTCGTCTTCTTGTTCTATTGGCTGCTGAAAGACGAACACAAGATGAACGAACGGCACCGGAACGCGTGGGCTGCGACGCACGCCGACCCACGGTGCGCCAGCTCCATCCGGATCCTTCTCTCGTCCGGTTTCACCATCGCGCAAATGACGTCCGTTAGACCCTGCCGATACTGCGAGCAGCCGCATCGCGCGTTCGTGCACGGCCCGAAAAAGATGGAGACCCCTGCAGGCGAAGTGTTCGTCCACGAGAACGTCTTTCACGGCACCGCGTGCCTGCGCTGCGGCTTTCTGAGCGACGGGGCGGGCGAGAACGAAACGGGCGGCGGCGAGATCCGACTGCTCGATTTCGTCGAGCGAGAGAGCGTCTGCATCACGCGCGATGCCTACGAAGCGGAGCTGGACCGGCTAGCAATGTCAGCCGCAGACGTGCACCAGAAGCTCCGCCAACTGCCGCCTGCAAACGCGTACCGGGAGCCCGCGAAGCTGCCCGAGTCCGCGGCGATCCTGCGTAAAAACGGCTAGAACTAGCGGCCGAACACGGCCCGTTCAGTGTTCGTGTGAGCAGGACGAGTTCGGCTCGAATTTGATCTGCTTGCACATGCGAGACGCGTTGTTATACTGGCTGTCAGACATGGACAAGCCCAACGCCACACCCAATACGAACCCCCTCCACCAGTACAAACTGCTGGGCGACCAGCTCCGTCAGGAGCTTGCCGCCAGCTACAGCCGCGCCCGCGAGATCGAGGACATCCTCGGTACGAAGACGCGCATCCTCCCCGAAGGCGACGACCCCGAGGACACCGCGCACGGCGAGATCACCGGTCGCCGCGCCGCGCGCGCCTCGAAGGCTCCGGCACGGACGTTCGACCCGCCGCAGCCCGGGACGATCATGTTCCGGGTCTTCGACTACCTGAAGAAGCACCCCGGCTCGATGGCCCCCGTCGTCCGCAAGGCGCTGAAGATGACCGGCAAGGAGGCGACCGTCCAGCTGTCGACGGCGCTCCACACGCTGAAGAAGCGCGACCTCGTGGACGTCAAGGGACGCCGCAACGCGTTCAAGTACTTCGCGAAGTGAAGTCGGTGGACCGGCTCTCGCCCGACGAAGAGCAAGCGAAGGACTTCGCCGTCAGGAAGCACGGAGCGCAGAAGTACGGAGACCGTCCGTACGTCGTGCACCTGGCGGCGGTCCGTCGTGTCCTCGTCGAGGCCGGCTACGTGGGCTCCATTCTGCAAGCCGCGTGGCTTCACGACGTTCTGGAAGACACGCCCACGACGGCCGAGGAGCTACGCGCCAGCTTCGGGGAGGACGTCTTTCAGCTCGTGTGGGCCGTCACCGGCGTGGGCAAGAACCGCAAGGAGCGAGTGGCCGCCGCGTACGAGAAGATCCGCGCGCTCCTCCCGTACCAGGGAGGCGGCCACCTCAAGCTGGCCGACCGCATCGCCAACGTCGAGGCGTGCGTGGCTACGGGCAACGCGTCCCTCCTCTCGATGTACCAGAAGGAGATGCCTTCCTTCGAGAAGGCACTCTTGGGCATCGGCGATTCGCGTCTCTGGGATCGGCTCAGGCGGTGGCTGTGAAGATCGTCGCGTCTGGCTTTGAAGGACATCTTCGTGCCCGTCTTGTCGCCGATGACGGCGAGCGGACCGACGGGTTCACCGCCATCCACGGATGATGCGGCAATGACCTGCGTTGTCGGTCCCAGAGAGTGGCTCTCGCCCTCCGGCAAGTACCGGCTGGTCGTCACGACCTACACGACCCGTCCGGGTGCGTGGGACGGGACGCTGGGCGTCGTCTCGCGCGTACCCGATGGCTCGACGGCCACGGGCCTGGACACGGAGATCGCCCGGGTCAAGCGCAACTACCACTCCTTCCAGCACACGTGGATCGAGAACCATCCAAACGGCCACGACTACCTCGTCTGCGGCGAGGACTACCAGGGCCAGACCGTCATCGAGCTAGACACGGGCGCACGGCGCGACCACCTGCCGCCCGAGGCCGAGCAAGGCCACGCATTCTGCTGGATCGATTCAAACTTCCACGCACCCACCCGAACGCTCGTCGTCATGGGCTGCATCTGGGCCTGCCCGTACGAGTTTCGGTTCCACGACTTCTCGTCCCCCATGGACGGATGGCCGGAGATAGGGTGCGACGAGTACATCGACGACGACGTCAAGTGGCCAGAGCTTCGAGACGACGGCACCCTCCGCTGCTTCGAGACCGCACCCGTGCGTCTCCCGGGCGACGAGGACGACGACGAAGAGCAGGAGAGGAACCGACCGACCGTCGACCGCGCCATCAAGACGCTTCGGCGCGAAGGACAGAAGCTCGTGCTGGTCGACGAGTGGGTCTCGGTCGACGAACAAGCGAGCCGCGAGAAGCGTGAGGCCGGCAGGCTGGCGTTCGAGCAGTGGAAGACCGATTTCCGCGCCCACGATCCGCTCTACCTCCGCTACCAGCAGCTTCTCGCGAGCCCAATGCTCTCACCCGACGACTACGAATCGTACGGCGTCACGTACGACGGCTGGTGTTCCGACTTCAAGGTCCAGGAGACCCGCTGGTGCCGGCGAATCGTCAAGCACACGGGAAAGAAGGGCTACACCATCGATCTCGAATGGGGAGCCAAGACAGGCCCCATCAAGCTCGACATCTACAAGGACGGTAACCGATCCACGGCGCAGTTCTTCGAACACTCGGTCGCTGGCATGAACGAAGCCTTCGCTGTCGCCACGAGACTCGCTTCGATGGAGGAGCCGTGACGCTCGCCTCTCCGTACCGCACGACCGCAGTCCGTGAGGTGGGGCCGCCCGCGCCGTGGCGCTTGGCAACAGTCTACATGGACGGCATTTGCGCCTGCGTCGATGAAATCGAAGATGTCGTGGGGCACTTCATCGCCATCTCTGTGCTGGGTATGTTCTCGACGCCGCTCTGCGTGCCCCTCTTCGCGTGCCTGGCGCTCGATGCACTGGGCGGCGACTGGCGGCACGGTCTGCGCGCCGCGCGAGGCTGGCTGGCGCAACGCCGTTCCGGCAGAAGGTAGAGGCCATGTCTCTCGATCGCATTTTCTTCCTGGGCGGGCTCAAGGACATCTCCGACGTCGTCGAACGCGCCATCGAGCGGGACGAATCGCTGTAGGATCGTTCTCATGTCGAACGGTCCCACGAACTTCTTTCTTTGGGTTTTTCTCCTCTCGGCGGCGGCCGCAGACAAGATCGTCGCCGCCCTCGTCCGCAAGGACTACGCCGTGCGGCCCGGATTCGAAAACGGCACCATGCCGCCCAGAGCCAACGGCGACCGGCCGTGCGTCACACTTCTGCTCGACGTACAGCCTTCGAAGCCCAAGACGGCGATCGATGTCGAACGAGACGTCGTCTCGATCATGAACGCCCACCAGATCAAGATCTTCGGCTACGTCCTGTCACCCTCCCACGAGGGCCGGTGCGGCTCCACCAACATCCAGCTCTCCAAGGACATCCCCGACAAACTCATTGCCGAGCCCATGCCTCCGCTCCGTGTCCTCGATGGCGGTAAGAGGTAACTTCCGCTACCCTTCCAGCCCATGCACCCGCAACCGCCGCCGTTCGGTACCGAAGCCAACCTCCGCTGCCGCTGCGGCAAGACCATCACCGGCCAGGTCCCCGCCGCCGCCTCCTGGGAGCAGAACGCGGATCTCGCCAACCTCCACGGCTGGCTTCCCGTCATCATGGGCGACGCCGTCGGAGCCAGCGCGGGCTCGCACTTCTACGCGTGCTCGGAGCCATGCCAGACGGCGTGGCTCGCCGAGTTGACACGCACGAAAGCCTAGAAAACAAGACTGTTGCGCGTAGATGCGCATGTGTTATACTGTTCGTATAACAATGCACACCGACCATCTCGTCACGCCGACACAATTCTTCGCCATTACCGTTCGCGGATCGTACGACTGCCAGTACGCGTACCCGACGCGGGTGGATGCGAAGAGTATGCTCGATGTTCTACCGCGTACGCTCGACGTCGAGATCGTCGAGATCGTCCCATCGGACGCCCCGACCTGCTTCGTCGTTCTCGTCGAAGGGCAGCGCTCCTGGTGGATGTTCGAGAAGAGGACAGACGCCCGGAAGGAAGCGGCCGGACACCATGTCTCGCTGGACGGCACGACCCGCAAGGCCTCCGTCCTTGCCTGCGCCGTGAGCGAGGCCTAAGCCATGTCGTTCGCATTCCGCAACGGTGGGCCCTCGGGCCATGGCGTCGGACGCATCCGGTTCTACGTCGACGATTTTCGCGGTCGCTGCCTGGGAAGCATCGAGGGCAAGACCGGCGACTACCAGCTCGACGCCGACTACAAGAGCGACACGTCCGCCCCGCGCACCGCCAAGCCGTACAAGACACGGTTGGAAGCCGCTGAGGCGCTCGCTGCGCTCCACCTGAAGAACGATCAGCCGCCCATCGGGAGGCCCGAGTACGCCCTCCTCGTCCAGTACCAGCACCGCGTCCGGGAGCCGCTACCGGCCGTCCAGCGCGGCCTCGCACGCATGCTGTGCGGGCGCGGGCTCATGGTCGAGATCGCGGGCAACTTCCGAACGACCAACACCGGGGGCGCGGAGATCAAGCGCTTCGAGCAATGGGAATCGGGCACCAAGAAGGAGAAGTCCTGATCATGACCACACGCGCAAGCTGGCTCTCGGTGGATCTCGACGGCTTGGAGCAGGTGCTGCGGCGCCGTGGCGACTTCGCCTGGCTTCTCCACGAGCTGCTCCAGAACGTCTACGACACCGCAGCCACGAAGGCCTCCGTCGACGTCGAGCCCGTCCCGGGGCGACCTCTCGTCCGCGTCAGCGTCGTGGACGACGATCCCGACGGCTTCCGCGACCTCACGCACGCGTACACCCTCTACGCGCCCAGCGAGAAGAAGGCCAAACCGACGAGCCGTGGGCGCTACAACATGGGCGAGAAGCTCGTCCTTTCCTTCTGCGAGGCCGCCGAGGTCCAAAGCACCACCGGAACCGTCGTCTTCCGGCCGGACGGCACGCGCGGACGCGGCAAGAAACTCCGCGACGTCGGGACGGAGTTCTTCGGCATCCTGCGTCTCACCCGCGAGGAGGTCGAGATCATGCTGGAGGGCACCAAGC
>Ga0302325_10001222_pt1 | contig 66466 bp, 57 predicted proteins | sample Palsa_T0_2_FD_201948 | JGI IMG/M metagenome (GOLD analysis project Ga0302325, IMG submission 201948) | Peat permafrost microbial communities from Stordalen Mire near Abisko, Sweden - Palsa_T0_2 | ecosystem: Environmental > Terrestrial > Soil > Palsa > Peat permafrost | place: Sweden: Abisko...
GATCGTCTTCCACAAGCTGCAGAAGGAGGAGATCAAGCAGATCGTCGAGCTGCTGCTGCTGCGCATCCGCGAGTCGATGGCCGAGCGCGAGCTGCAGCTGGAGCTGACCGAGCCCGCCAAGGATCTGCTGGTCGACAAGGGCTGGGATCCGGCGATGGGCGCGCGCCCGCTGCGCCGCGCGATCCAGCGCTACATCGAGGACCCGCTCGCCGACTTCGTGCTGCGTGAGCAGCTCACGCCCGGAGCGACCGTCGTCGTCGACCCGGCCGAGGGCGATCAGGAGGGCGAGGTGCGCCTGTCGATCGTCCAGCCGAAGAAGCAGAAGACCCCCGTCGCCGTGGGCGCACAGGGCGCCGACGGCGAGGAGATCGCCGAGGGCGAGGGCCAGCCCGAGGGCGCCGGGTCGGAGATCGGCGAGCCCGGCGAGCAGTAGGCGCGGGCAGCTAAGCGAGCGCAGGCCCGGACCGCTGAGCACCCGCCCCGATCAGGTCCAGCTCGAGCCGCTCGCCGCCGAGGACTGGGCGGCCGCGGCGCGCATCTACGAGGCCGGCATCGCCGGCGGCAACGCCACCTTCGAGTCCGAGGCTCCCTCCTGGGAGGAGTTCTCGCGCACGCGCACCGGCTATCCGGCGGTCCTCGCGCGCGACGAGGCCGGCCAGATCCTCGGCTGGGCCGCGCTTGGCCCGACGTCCACCCGGCCGTGCTATCGCGGCGTCGCTGAGGTGAGCATCTACGTCGACCCGGCGTGCGCCCGTCGCGGCATCGGACGCACGCTGCTGGCAGCGCTCATCGACGCGTCCGAGCGCGACGGCTTCTGGACGCTCAAAGCCGGCATCTTCCCCGAGAACCTCGCGTCGATCGCGCTGCACGAGCGCCTCGGCTTTCGGCCGGTCGGCGTCAGCCTGCGGATCGGGCAGATGCCCGACGGGCGCTGGCGCGACGTGCTGCTGTTTGAGCGGCGCAGCGCGACGGTCGGCGCCGACTGAGCCGTCCCCGCCGCGGCGTACGCTGGCGGGGATGTCGCGTGACACCGTCTACACCTGCTCGCAATGCGGGGTTCGCTCTGCCCAGTGGCACGGGCGCTGCCCCGGCTGCGAGGCGTGGAACACGCTTGTGGAGGAACGCCTGCCGGCGCAGCGCACGCCCAGGCGCGCCCAGCCCGCCAGGCAGCCGGCCGCCGGCCGCGGCGGTCAGGCCGGCGGCGCCGGACGCGTCCCGCTGGCGCTTGGGGAGGTCGGCGCGCTGCCGGTCGAGCGCTTGCCCACAGGCATCGGCGAGCTCGATCGCGTGCTCGGCGGCGGGCTGGTGCCCGGCTCGCTGGTGCTGCTCGGCGGCTCACCAGGAATCGGCAAGTCGACGCTCACCAACATGGTGCTCGGGCACCTGCAGCAGGCCGGTCACAGGACGCTGTACGTCAGCGGCGAGGAGTCCGCCGAGCAGGTGCGCCTGCGCGCGGAGAGGCTCACCGGCGCCGACAGCGCCTTCGCACGCGCCGCGCTGCAGGTTCCGGTCCTCGCCGAGACGGACCTCGACGCCGTGCTCGACACGCTCGCCCAGCACGCGCCGCAGGCGTGCGTGATCGACTCGGTGCAGACGCTGCGCGCCGCCGACCTGTCCGGCGCGCCCGGCTCGGTCGGACAGGTGCGCGAGGTGGCGGCGCGGATCATGGAGCTTGCCAAGGCGCAGGCGATGACGGTGATCCTGGTGGGGCACGTGACCAAGGATGGCGCGCTGGCAGGTCCGCGTGTGCTCGAGCACCTGGTCGACTGCGTGCTGCAGTTCGAGGGCGAGCGCGAGCGCCCCTACCGCGAGCTGCGGGCGCTCAAGAACCGGTTCGGCTCCACCAACGAGGCTGGGCTGTTCGAGATGCGCCCCGGCGGGCTCGTCGAGGTTCTGGACGCGTCCGCTCGGTTCGTCGCAGGGGCCACGCGATCGCCGGGCAGCGTCGTGCTCGCCGCGATGGAGGGGTCGCGACCGCTGCTCGTGGAGGTGCAGGCGCTGGTGGCGCCGTCGGAGCTCGAGCAACCGCGCAGGGTCGTCTCCGGCCTCGACCGCAACCGGCTGGCGCTGGTGCTGGCGATCCTCGCTCGTCACGGCCACGTCAGCACCGGGGGCGCCGACGTGTTCGTGAACGTCGTCGGCGGGGTGCGCGTGGACGAGCCCGGATGCGACCTGGCGGTCGCACTCGCGGTCGCCAGCGCGAGCCGGGGGGTGGCGATTCAAGGAGTCCACCCATCGACCCCGAGGGCGTGCTTCGGTGAGCTCGGGCTGACGGGCGAGCTGCGGTGGGTGGGCCATCCCGAGCGCCGGCTCGAAGAGGCCGCCAGGCACGGGCTGGCGGACGTGATCGCACCCGCCGAGAGCGGGGGCTCCGCATGCGAGGTGACGAGCCTGCGCGCGGCGCTCGCGGCGGCGCTGCCGACGCCGCCGTCCGGCGGTCGTCCACGCACGGTCCCCGAACCGGTCGGTCCGACGCTCACCCACGTCGAGGATCGCAGGCTGGCCGCGGGCGAGCGCGTCCTGCGTCCCGCTCCAGACCCCGCCGCGCGCTCGCGCTAGGCTGCAATCACTCATTTGGGGACGGCGAGGACGGGAGGCGGCATGAGCACGCAGACGACGATCGACAGCGGCGAGCTTTTCATCGGCGGCGAGTGGACGGAGCCGCGGGGCGAGGACCGCATCACGGTAATCGCCGCCAGCACAGAGGAGCAGATCGGCTCTGTGCCAGAGGGGAGCAACGAGGACATCGACGCGGCGGTGAGCGCGGCGCGCGGCGCCTTCGACGATCCGAGCGGCTGGTCATCGTGGACGGCCGAGGATCGCGCGCAGGCCCTGGAGCGCCTCGCGGCGGCTCTCGGGCGCCGCGGCGAGCAGGCCGCGCGGAGGGTCTCGATGCAGAACGGCATGCCGATCTCGCTGTCGCTGGCGACGGAGGCAGTCTTCCCCGCCGTGCTCGCTCAGTACTACGCGGGCATGATCCGCCAGACGCCCATGCAGGAGGACCGCCAGGGCCTGCTCGGCGGGACGATCGAGGTGCGCAGCACGCCCGTCGGGGTGGTCGGGGCGATCGTGCCGTGGAACTTCCCCCAGGCGCTGACGATGTTCAAGCTCGCTCCGCTGCTCGCGGCGGGCTGCACGGCGGTGATCAAGCCGAGCCCCGAGACGGTGCTCGACAGCCTGCTGATAGCGGAGGCGATCATCGAGGCGGAGCTGCCAGCGGGAGTGGTAAACATCGTCCCGGGCGGACGCGAGCTCGGCGCGTACCTGGTCGAACACCCCGAAGTCGACAAGATCGCGTTCACAGGCTCGACCGCCGCGGGACGGCAGATCGCGCGTCGCTGTGGCCAGCTGCTGCGGCCCGTGACGCTCGAGCTGGGCGGGAAGTCCGCGGCGATTGTGCTCGACGACGCTGACCTCGCCGAGGCGGCGGAGGCGCTGTTCGCGGCGACCCTCATGAACAACGGACAGACCTGTTACCTGGGCACGCGCGTGCTCGCGCCGCGCGGCCGCTACGACGAGGTGCTCGAAGTTCTCGTCGGTCTCGCGGGCGCGCTGCAGGTCGGCGACTCGATGGACCCGACGACGCAGATCGGGCCGATGGTCAGCGCTCGCCAGCGCGAGCGCGTCGAGGGTTACATCGAGAAGGGACGGGCCGAGGGCGCACACGTCGTCGTCGGCGGAGGTCGTCCCGAGTCCCAGGAGCGCGGCTGGTTCGTCGAGCCGACGGTCTTCGCGGATGTCGAGAACAGCCACACGATCGCCCGCGAGGAGATCTTCGGACCGGTGCTCTCGGTGATCCCCTACGAAGGCGTCGAGCATGCGCTGGCTATCGCCAACGACTCGGAATTCGGTCTCGGTGGCAGTGTCTGGACGAGCGATCCCGAGCGCGGTGCGGACGTTGCCAGGCGCGTGCAGACGGGCAGCATCGGCATCAACCACTACACGCTCGACCCGGCGGCGCCATTCGGGGGGGTCAAGGCGAGCGGGCTTGGACGCGAGCTCGGCCCCGAGGGCCTGGCTGCCTACCTGCAGCAGCAGTCGATCTACAAGGAGCCGCCTGCGATGCCCGCGGCACAGTAGCGGCGCGGGCACACCCACTACCAGCCGCCGCGAACCGCCGTATCCTCAGCGCCGGCCGGGCATGCGCGCAGTGTACGAGCTGCTAACGGATTGCTAAATGCCCTAGAATTGAAGACCGTGGCTCCACGATCCGGCGAAGACCTAGACAGCGAGGTAAGACCGGATCCGGGACTGATGAGGGCGCTGGAGATGATCGCGCCCGGGACGGCGCTGCGGGAGGGCATCGAGAGCATTCTGAACGCCCGCACGGGCGGCCTGATCGTGATCGGCGAGCCTGAAGACCTCAGCTTCCTGAACTCGGGCGGAATAAAGCTCGAAATCGACTACACGCCAGCGTTCCTGTACCAGCTTGCGAAGATGGACGGCGCGATCATCCTCAACGCGAACGCCACCAAGATCACGATGGCGAACGTCCAGCTGATGCCCGATCCGACGATCCTCTCGCACGAGACCGGCACCCGCCACCGCACCGCGGAGCGCGTCTCCAAGCAGACGGATGCGCTGGTGTTGGCGATCTCCCAGCGGCGCGAGGTTGTCTCGGTGTACGTCGACGGCGTCAAGTACATCCTCGAGGACATCCCCGTGGTGCTCGCCAAGGCCAACCAGGCGCTGGCGACGCTCGACAAATTCCGCACGCGCCTCGACCAGGTCTCCACGCGCCTGACCGCGCTCGAGTTCGAGGGCGGCACCACGCTGCACGACGTGCTGACCGTGCTGCAGCGCTCGGAGCTGGTCACGCGCATGGCGGTCGAGATCGAGCGCTACATCGTCGAGCTCGGAACCGAGGGACGGCTGATCGAGATGCAGCTCGAGGAGACGATGGTCGGCGCCGCGGCCGAGAAGTCGGCGCTCGTGCGCGACTACCTGTCGAGCTACTCCGACGAGGCGTTCGCCGCCGCGCTCGAGGAGATCGGACGGCTCGCTCACCAGGATCTGCTCGACTTCGGCCGGATGGCGGAGCTGCTCGGCTACGACCGCAAGCTGAACACGCTCGACTACCCCGTCTCACCGCGAGGCTACCGAGTCCTGGGGCGCATCCCGCGTCTGCCCAAGCTCGTCGTGGTGCAGGTCGTGACCGAGTTCGGCGGCCTGGACGAGCTGCTGGCCGCGACGGACGCGGAGCTCGAGGCAGTCGAGGGCGTGGGCGAGATCAGAGCCAAGGACATCCGCGAGGGCCTGCGCCGGCTGCAGGAGCTCAACCTCGTGGATCGCTACCTACAGACTTGAACCAAGGGCCGCCGCGATGGTCGGTCGCAACAAAGGAGGACACTCATTTCAGCACAAGCAACCGAAGACGCAACGTTGACAGAGGATCTCGAGGTCACCCGCGAGGTCGAGTACATCGAGTTCGAGCTCGGAGACCATGTGGTCTATCCCCATCATGGCGCGGGGAAGGTGCTCAAGAAGGAGGAGATGGAGATCCTCGGTGAACGGCGCGAGTATCTCACCATCAAGATCCTCCACAACGACATGACCGTACGCGTTCCCACCGAGAACGCAGCCCTGGCGGGTTTGCGCAGGGTCATCGACGAGGAGACCGTCAAGAAGGTGCTCGACGTCCTGCGCGACGAAGTCTCGGAGATGCCCAAGAACTGGAACCGCCGGTTCAAGCACAACCGCGACAAGATCAAGACGGGCGACATCTACGAGCTGGCCGAGGTCGTGCGCAATTTGTCTCTGCGTGAGAGCGAGAAGGGGCTTTCGACCGGCGAGAAGCAGATGTTCACCCGCACCAAGAAGATCCTCGCCTCCGAGCTGATGTACGCGCTCGACAAGGACGAGGAAGAGGCTGAGAGCTACCTCGACGAGCTGCTCGCCGACTCGGCCGATCATCAGATGGCGGCCGCCGGAGCCAAGTAGCGAGGCATTCGCGCACGCGGCAGCACTGAGGTGCCGCGTGCGCGAGCGTCCCAGGCGATGACCGTCGCGCTGATCGTGGCCGCTGGCAGCGGCGAGCGGCTGGGAGCCGGAGCGCCGAAGGCGCTCGTCGAGCTGTGCGGCCGTCCGCTGGTGCAGTGGAGCGTCGACGTCCTCTCGCAGGTCTCGGAGATCGAGCGGATCGTGCTCGCGCTGCCGCCGGGCGTGCCCGCGCCCAGCGGAGTGACGCGCGTGGACGGCGGCACGGTGCGTTCTGATTCCGTGCGCCGGGCGCTCGCAGCAGCGGACGCAGGGCTGGGGGAGGGTCGGGGGCCGAGCAAGGCCGATCTGGTGCTCGTCCACGATGGCGCGCGCCCGCTGGTGACGCCCGCGCTGGCGCGGGCGGTGATCGCGGCGCTGGCCTGCGACACGCGAGCCGATGCGGCGATCGCCGCGGCGCCGGTCACCGACACCGTCAAGCGCGTCGACGGTGCCGGCGCGGTGCTCGAGACGCTCGATCGCAGCGAGCTGTGGGCGGTGCAGACCCCGCAGGTGTTCCGCCGCGACGCGCTCGAACGCGCATTGGAGGTGCCCGCGCAGGAGCTCGCGCGGGCGACCGACGACGCGTGGCTGATCGAGCGCGGCGGCGGCAGGGTGATCGTGGTGCGCGCCAGCGACGAGAACATCAAGGTGACCACGCCGCTTGACCTGCGGGTGGCCGAGCTGCTGCTCGCCGACCGGCGCCGGTCCGGCAGTGGGGACGCTCGCTCCGATCGTGCTTGAATCGCAGCCCCGATGCTCACCGACTACCACCTGCACCTGCGCAGCGACGATCCCGATGCCAGCCCTGCCGAGCATTGGACGGCGGCGAACGTCGAACGCTACCGGGCCGTCGCGAGCGAGCGGGGCATCGCCGAGCTTGGAGCCTCCGAACACGTCTACCGCTTCGTGCAGGCGCTCGACGTGTGGCGCCACCCCTTCTGGCAGCGCTACGCGCACGACGATCTCGACGACTACTGCGGTTTTGTGCGCGATCACACCGACCTGCGGCTCGGTATCGAGGCCGACTTCGTTCCGGGCGCCGAGGACCGCATGGCCAGCCTGCTTCAGTCACGCGACTTCGACTACGTGGTCGGCTCGGTGCATTTCCTGCGCGAGGGCGCCGTCGACATGGATGACTACAGCGTGTGGAACTCGGACTCCGCCCGCCAGCGAGGCGCCGAGGAGGTCTGGCGGCGCTACTTCCAGGCGATCGGCCAGGCGGCGCGCAGCGGCCTGTTCGACATTGCCGCACACCCCGACCTGGTGAAGTATTGGGAACCCGCCCACCCCACCCACCCCACCCGCCGCGCCAGTGCTGACTCTGCGCGTACGCCACCAGGCGACCTGCGCCGCTACTACGAGCCTGCGATCGAAGGCATCGCCGAGTCCGGCATCGCCGTGGAGGTGTCCACCGCCGGGCTGCGTAAGCCCGTCGGGGAGATGTACCCGGCAGACGCCTTCCTGGAGATGTGCGTGGAAGCTGACGTGCCCGTCGCGCTCTCCAGCGACGCGCACCGCCCCGAGGATGTGGGCGCGGACTACGATCGAGCGCTCGAGACGCTCGAGCGCGTGGGCGTACGCGAGCTGTGCGTGTTCGAGCGCCGCGCGCGTCGCCTGGAGCCGATCGGCGCGAGCGCTGCGGATGACGCCGGCACGGCGAGCGGTGCGGCCAGTGCCGCCGGTCTCGCCGGCGGGTCCGACGAGGCAACAGCGCGATGAGCCGGGTCGGCATCGGCTATGACTCGCATCGCCTGCTCGCCGGGCGCAGGCTGGTGATCGGCGGGATCGAGCTTCCAGCCGAGCGCGGCCTCGACGGGCACTCCGACGCGGACGTGCTCGCGCACGCGGTGATCGACGCGCTGCTCGGGGCGTGTGCGCTGGGCGACATCGGCGAGCATTTCCCGCCGAGCGACGAGCGCTGGCGCGACGCGGACTCGATCGACCTGCTCGAGACGGTTGTCGCGATGGTCGCAGGTGCGGGTTTTCAGATCGTCAACGTCGACTCCACCGTAGTCATGGAGCAGCCCAAGCTCGCGCCCTACCGGCAGGCTATTCGCGAACGTCTCTCGCGCGCGCTCGGGTTGCCGCTCGAGCGTGTGAGCGTGAAGGCGAGCACAGGCGAGGGCATCGGCTTCGTCGGCCGGGGGGAGGGCGTCGCGGCTCTGGCCACCGCGAGCCTCGAGCGGACGGGCTGAGCGGCGATGCGAGAGATCGTCCTGCACGACACGCTCACCGGCGAGCTGCTGGCGCTGCGCCCACGCGACGCGGGGCGTGTGGGCATCTACGCGTGCGGTCCGACCGTGTACAGCCGTATCCACATCGGCAACGCGCGGCCGTTCGTGGTGTTCAGCCTGCTCAAGCGGTTTCTCGAGCACGAGGGGTACACGGTCACCCTGGTAGTGAACGTCACCGACGTCAACGACAAGATCTACGACGCGGCCGCCGCCCAGGGGCGCCCGAGCGCGGAACTGGCGGCACAGATGACCGAGTACTACCGCGCCGACACCGACGCCCTGGGGCTGGGGCGCCCCGATCACGAGCCGCTCGCGTCGCAGACGATCGGCCCGATAGTGGACTACATCCAGACGCTCGTCGATCGTGGCCACGCGTATCCGGCCGACGGCGACGTCTACTTCCGCGTGCGCTCCGACGAGGGCTACGGTAGCCTCTCCCACCGCCTTCTGGAGAACATGGATCAGGGCGAGGGCGAATTGGATCCCGCCCACCCATCGGAGCGAAAGCAAGACCCGCTGGACTTCGCGCTGTGGAAGGCGCACAAGCCCGGCGAGGACACCGTATGGGAGTCGCCTTGGGGTCCCGGGCGTCCCGGCTGGCACATCGAGTGCTCAGCAATGGCCGAGGAGTTCTTGGGGGTCGGATTCGACATACACGGTGGCGGCTCGGACCTTGTATTTCCACACCACGAGAACGAGGCGGCGCAGACCCGCGCTGCCCGTGGCGCGGAGCTTACGAAACTGTGGATGCATAACGGCATGATCCAGATGACCGGCGAGAAGATGGCCAAGTCGGCGGGCAACATCGCGCCGCTGCACGAGGTCGTTGAGCGCTACGGACGCGCCGCAGCCGTCATGTACCTGATCTCGGGCCACTACCGTCAGCCGCTGGCGTTCTCTCCATCTGAGCTCGAAGACGCAGATCGGCGCGTGTACAGGATCCGCGACGCGCTCGGTCGACTGGAGGCCGGACGATCGAGCCCTGACGACATGGCTTTTCACAGAGACGCGTTCTTCGCGGCACTGGCCAACGACTTCAACACGCCCGCGGCGCTGGCGTGCTTGTTCGAGTGGGTGCGTGAGGCCAACAGGCGCACCGGCGTCGGAGACGGCGATCTGCGAGAGATGCTCGCCGTGCTTGGTTTGCAGGCGCTGATGCCCCTCATGGCGCACGGGAACCTCGCCGCAGTCGACCCCGAGGCTACGCAGCTGCTGGAGGATCGAGACCGCGCGCGTGAAGAACGTGACTTTGCCACGGCCGACCGGCTCCGCGACGAATTGCGAGCCCGCGGATATGAGATTCGCGACAGCCCCGCGGGCTCCGAGCTGATCTTTATCGCCGAGTTGTGATCCTCTACGGCCGCAACCCCGTGCGGGAGGCGCTGCGCGGGCGTCGAGCGCACAGCGTGGGGGAGGTGTGGGTGACGGCGGGGGCTGCGCGCGAGCCGTGGCTGGCGGGCGTGCCCGCGCGCACCGCCTCCGCGCAGGAGATCGAGCGCCGCTGCGGCTCGGGGGCACACCAGGGCGTGTGCGCGCACGCCGGCGCCTACCCGTACGCGGGCGTCGAGGAGATGCTCACGCGCGAGAGCCCGCTGCTGGTGGCGCTCGACCAGGTGCAGGACCCGCAGAACCTCGGCTCGATCTGCCGCACCGCCGAGTGCGTGGGCGCGAGCGGCGTGGTCATCCCCGAGCGCCGCGCCGCCGAGGTGACGCCGGCCGTGTGCAAGGCCTCCGCCGGAGCGGTCGAGCACCTGCACATCGCGCGCGTTCGCAACCTCGCGGACTTCCTCGCGCACGCACGCACGGCCGGGTGCTGGTGTTACGGCGCCAGCGCCGCCGCTCCGCCGAGCGACGAACGCTCGGGCGAGCCTGCGCTGGTGGCCTATGACGCGCCCGACTACCGCGGGGCCGGCGTCGTGCTGGTGCTCGGCAGCGAGGGCAGCGGCCTGAGACCGCGGGTGGCGCGAGCGTGCGATCAGCTGATCGCGCTGCCGCTGCTGGGGAAGGTCGAGTCGCTGGGGGTCAGCGCGGCCGCCTCCGCGATCCTGTACGAGATCTTGCAGAATCGCGGTTCGGTGACTTGACAAGGTTCCATAACTGTGTAAGGCTGCGCCGACATAACGCTGAACCTAAGGTTGAGAAAAGCCCGGGTAAAGCGCATTTACATAGCTTTGGCGCCGGGGGAGGAGTGCGCCACTGAGCACATTTGGTGCCGCCAGGGAGGCGGTTACCAGGAAAGGATCTGCTCGTGGCAAGAATCTCTCACAACCCTAACTCTGAACCTAAGGTCGAGGATATCTTTCTGATCGCCCTGGCCAAGCGGGGGGATCGCAACGCCTACGACCGGCTTGTCAGGCGCTACCACGGCTTCGTGCGCCTGAAGGCCTCCTCCTACTTCCTCGCCGGCGGCGACGCCGACGATCTCATCCAGGAGGGGCTCGTCGGCCTGTACAAGGCGATCCGCGACTTTCGCACCGATCGCGAGTCGAGCTTCCGTAACTTCGCCGAGCTCTGCATCACGCGCCAGATCATCACCGCCGTGAAGACGGCCACCCGCAACAAGCACACGCCGTTGAACCAGTACGTGTCGTTCTCCTCGACGCCGGCGGGCACCGGCGATGACGTCCCCACACTCGACCAGATGCTCCCCGGCCCGTCCGTGCAGGACCCCGTTAACCAGGTGATCTCCTCCGAGGAGCTGCGCTCGCTGGTGGGGTGCCTGTCGACCGCGCTGTCAGAGCTCGAGAGCCGCGTGCTGTCGCTGTATCTCGACGGCTACTCCTACGAGCAGGTCGGCGGCAGGCTCTCGTGCGACACCAAGACGGTCGACAACGCACTGCAGCGGGTCAAGCGCAAGGTCGGCGCGCACCTGCAATCGCGGGCCGTGGCCGCCTGAGTTCCTGCACCGTGGTCGCCTGAGTCCCGGGCCGCCCACCGCTTGGCCGCTCGCGCGCAACTCGGCGGCGCCGCCGTGGCCGTCCCCCTCCGGGGACGGCCACAGGGCACCGCATGGGCGTCCCCGCGGATCAGACTTCGCCTTCCGCCGGCAGCGTCGAGTTGCCGGACGGCTCAGGTGTCAGCGCCGACGCCGATGTCGGCGGCGTGACCTGGACGGTGAACGTCTGGCTGGCCGCCCCGCCGTTCTGCGGATCGCCGGGAACCCTCACCCGGAAGACGTCCATGCCCTCGCCGTAGACGTAGTGGACGATCGAGTAGATCGAGCCCGGCAAGATCGTCGACTTCTCGACGACGTGGAACTTGCCGGCTGCGTTCAGGGCCTCGAGGTAGATCGCGTGACCCGTGTGGTCGGGGCTGACCGATCCGGAGAACGTCAGCGCCTGGCCGGCGGGGATCGACGTCACCGCTGGCGACATGCTCGCCGTCAGCACGTCACCCACGCCCTCGAACAGCACCGCCGACGTGAGCCCCGCACCCTGCACCTCATAGAAGGTGCTGTCGACCGGCACCTGCGCGGGGAACGTGTAGTTGCCACTGCCGTCGCTGTGCACCTGGGCGACCGGCGTGAACGCGCCCTGGCGGGCCGTGCGCGCCATCAGCGTGAGCAGCGTGCTCGGGGCCGTGGTGCCGTGGATCGTCGCTGACTGCCCGTAGACGATCGGGTTGGCGAGGCTTTCGATCGTCAGTTTCGGGTTCTGCGCCTGCGATATCTCGTAGTTGAGTTCGTTCGACGGGCTCGCGATGTTGCGGTGCGAGGAGCGGATCAGCACACGGATGTTCGCGTCGCCGGGCACGATGAAGGTGTGCGCGATCGTGAACTTGCCTTCCGGGCCCACGATGCCACGGCCGATGCGATGCCATTCATCGCCCGTCAGCGCGTTCTGACGCTGGAGCACGACCACGGCGCCTTCGTCGTACGGGTACACGGCGCCGGTGAACTTGGTGCGATTCGGCCGACCCGTCTGTATGCCCGCCGGCAGCGCGCCTTCGGTCGGGCCGCTGAGCGAGACTTCGGCCACCACCCTGACGGTCTTGCGTTCGCTTGCCACGCCGTCGATGACCGCGTAGAAAAAGCTGTTGCCGGTCAGCGGACCGGTGCTTAGCTGGTAGCCGCCGAGGGCGTTCGTGGTTGTCGTGCCGATCGCGGTGAAGCCCCCAGTCGAGCCGACCGTGTCCTGGTAGAGCGTGACCGCCTGGTTCGCGTCTTCGTGGCCGGGGCAGACCAAGCGACCCCAGGCGAGCGCCGGGTCGCGCGTGTAGATGAGACGAGGGGCCACGAGCAGACGTACGCGACAGGCGCCCGTCTGACCGACCTGCTGTCGTTTGTGGCCGGCGAACGCGGCGGCCGGGGCGAGCGCCAGCAACGTCGCCGCGGCCGCGATCGCCGTGGTGAGCCTGATTGAACGCATCTTTGCCTCTCCTTGTGGGTGCGATGGTTTTGTGCTGCGCTTGTTCCCCCACCGCCCTAACCCCCTCGTGCACGATTCGATGCGGTCACGTCCGTCCGGAGGCTGCGTCCACGAGTGCCGCCAGCCGCGACGCTCGCCGGGTTCGCCGCTCCACGCGGTCGGCGTGGCGGTACAGCGAGTACACGGCACGGATCGTCGCCCAACGCAGCGGCTCCGGCTCCCATCGCCGCGGCCGGCGTCCGACCCACGGAAGAGTCGTCAGCGTGCTCGGCCGCTCGAGCAGCAGCTCGCACAGCGTGCGTCCGGCGAGGTTGGCGGCGGCCACCCCCTCGCCCACATAGCCGCCGGCCCAGGCCAGTCCCGATTGGGGGTCGGCGTCCACCGACACGCACCAGTCGCGCGCGACGCCCAGCACGCCTGACCACGCGTGATCGAGCTCGGCGTCGGCGGCCGCAGGGAACATCGCCGCGAGCCTCGCGCGCAGGCTCGCCACCGTCGAGCCCGGCGTCTCGCCCGGACCATCCGTTCGCGAGCCGAAGCGGTACGGCACGCCGCGGCCGCCGATCGCGATGCGCCCGTCCTCGGTGCGCTGTAGGTAAACGAACACGTGGGCGTCGTCGGCGAGGACCTCGTGCCCCTCCCAGCCGATCTGCCGCCACACCGCCGGCGCCAGCGGCTGTGTGACGATCATCGAGCTGTTGATCGGGACCAGCGCGCGTCGCAGGCCCGTCAGGCTCGCGGTGTAGCCCTCGGTCGCGCGCACCACCCATCGCGCGCGCACGCCTCCGGCTGGGGTCAGCGCCTCGTGCGGGCGGATCGCGCTGACGGGCGTGCGCTCGTAGATCCTCACCCCCAGGCGCTCGACCGTCGCGGCCAGCCCGGCGAGCAGCTTGGCGGGCTGGACCCGCGCCACGTGCGGCGAGAACGTCGCGGTTAGCGCACCCGCGACGTGCACCCGCGAGCGCAGCTCGTCGGGTGTGAGCTCGCGCAGGTCCTCCACACCCAGCCCGTGCGCTCGGGCGCGCGCGAGCTCGCCGCGGAGGCGCAGCGCCTGCGCATCGCCGAGCGCGACCGTCAGCGCTCCCGCCTTCACGAAGTCCGCTTCGATCTCGTGCTCGCGCACCACGCTCGCGATCTCATCGACGGTGTCGAACATCGCGCGCTGCAGCGCCGCGTAGGCCGCGTGCCCCGCGCCCCGCTCGCGCCCCGCGCTCCGCTCGTACACTCGCGCGGGCCCGGAGAAGAAGCCCGACACCCAGCCACCGTTGCGGGCGGACGCGCCGAAGCCCGCGTGCTCGGCCTCCAGCATCACGATCTCCAGCTGCGGGCGCGCTCGCTTGAGGTAGTAGGCGGTCCACAGACCCGTGTAGCCGGCTCCCACGATCGCCACGTCCGCCTGCGTCGGTCCCGGTAGCGGCGGCCTCGGCGGTGGCGGGCCCCCAAGCGCGCGCCACCAGTAGCCCAGCTCGCCGGTACGCATTCGCTTGAGACTAACCAGCCGAGGGGTATTATCGACACGGATCTTGGGATCCACCAGGGTCAGACCCCCATGGGGATGGGGCCAGTCACGAGAGGAGGGAGAGTGCGATGGAGGCCGCAGCCACCGAATCGACAGTTAATGAGCCCGCCGCCCTGCGTGCGAGCACGCTCGCGGAGGCCTTCCGCATCACCGCCGCCGAGCGCGCCGACGAGGTCGCGATCCGCACCCGCCAGGACGAGTTCGCGATCACCTGGGGCGAGCTTCGCGAGCGCGTCGACGCCCTCGCTGGAGGTCTCGCCAGGCTCGGCGTTCAGCGCGGCGACACGGTCGCGTTGATGCTCAGCAACCGGCCCGAGTTCCACCTGTGCGACCTGGCCGCGATGATGCTCGGGGCCACGCCCTTCTCGCTGTACACCACCTACACGCCCGAGCAGATCGGGTATCTGATCGGCGATGCGCAAGCGAAGGTGCTGATCTGCGAGCAGCAGTACCTGCCGCAGGTGCGCGAGGCGCGCCGCGAGCTCCCCGAACTCGAGTATGTGATCCTCGTCGACGGCGACGCTCCGCTGGGGACGCTCGCGCTGTCCGAGGTCGAGGGCTCGAACCCCGACTTCGACGTCGCCGCGTCGATCGCGCGCATCCAGCCGACCGACGTGCTGACGCTGATCTACACCTCGGGCACGACCGGTCCGCCGAAGGGCGTGCAGCTGATCCACCGCAACCTCATCGCGACCGTCGAAGGCGCCGCCGAGATGATCGACTTCCCGCCCGACGGCCGTGTGATCTCGTGGCTTCCCGCGGCCCACATCGCCGAGCGCAACGCCCATCACTACCTGCCGATCGTCTTCGGCCTGCAGATCACCTGCTGCCACGACCCGCGCGAGGTGCTCTCATACCTGCCCGAAGTGCGCCCCACCTGGTTCTTTGCGGTGCCGCGCATCTGGGAGAAGCTGAAGGCGGGCCTGGAGACGATGGTCGCCGGCCAGCCCGAGGAGCGCCGTGCGGAGCTGCAGGCGGCGCTCGACGCGGGCGTGCGCAAGGTGCGCCTAGAGCAGGCGGGCGAACCCGTGCCGGCTGAGCTGGCCGAGCAGGTGGCCAAGGCCGACGCCGAGATCTTCTCCGGGCTGCGCGCAATGCTCGGACTCGATCGCGTCGAGGCGATCAACGTCGGCGCCGCGCCCACGCCGATCGAGGTGCTCGAGTTCTTCCATGCGATCGGGCTGCCGCTGGCGGAGCTGTGGGGCATGAGCGAGACGTGTGGCGCGGGCACCGTCAACCCCAGGGAGAAGATCAAGCTCGGCACCGTCGGGCCGGCCGCCCCGAAGGTCGAGATCAAGCTGGACGCCGACGGCGAGGTGCTGGTGCGCTCCGACGTGGTCATGCTCGGTTATCGCAACCTGCCGGAGAAGACCGCCGAGGCGTTGACCGACGACGGATGGCTGCGCACGGGCGACATCGGCGTGCTCGACGAGGACGGCTACCTGACGATCGTCGATCGCAAGAAGGAGCTGATCATCAACGCCGCCGGCAAGAACATGTCGCCCGCCAACATCGAGGCCACGCTGAAGAGCGCCTCGCCGCTGATCGGGCAGGCGTGCTGCATCGGCGACAGGCGCCCGTACAACACCGCGTTGATCGTCCTCGACACCGACTTCGCGCCCGTGTGGGCTGCCCAGCAGGGCATCGAGGACACGACGCTAGAGTCGCTCGCGGGCCAGGAGCGGGTGCGGGCGGCCGTGCAGGAGGCCGTCGACGCCGCCAACGCCAAGCTCGCGCGCGTCGAACAGGTCAAGCGCTTTCAGATCGTCGCCGGCGACTGGCTGCCCGGTGGCGATGAGCTGACGCCCACGATGAAGCTCAAGCGCAAGCCGATCGGCGAGAAGTACGCGGACGCGATCGAGGAGCTGTACGCGCGCTAGGACGAGCATGCGAGCGACTGGAGCGCGCCGCCGGCACGGCGACCCTCATCGCGCAAGCAACTCGCGCAGGTGCCCGGCGAGCGCCGCCGGCTGGTCCGCGGGGATCAGCGTCCGGCAGTCCGCGATCTCCGCGAGTTGACCCTGCGGCAGCAGATCGGCGAGCCTGCGGCCGTGCTCGCGGGGCATCAGGCGGTCCTCGCTCGCCCACGCCACCAGCGCGGGCCGGTCAAAGCCGCGCAGCGCGTCTGCGGCGGCGAGCAGGTCGCGGCGAGCCTGCGCGGCGTCCACCACGTACTTGCGCAGGTCGCGGCGGATCTCACTCGACTCGACTATCGGCCCGAACCAGCGGTCCATCACCTCGCGCGGCACCGGGCGCTTGCTCAGCGGCCCGTAGGTCATCGGCAGCCGGCGCAGGCGGTCGAAGCGAAACGGCATCACCGCCGCCGCGATCCCGCCGGGCACGCGCGCGATGTACGGCAACAGCCTCGCCGCTCCCTTCGGCGGCACGTTGTCGAACGCCTCGCACGAGCACAGCGCCAGCCGCGCGATGCGCGCGTCGTGCACGCCGCCGACCAGCAGCTGCGGCCCGCCCCAGTCGTTCATCGCGAGCGTCAGCTCGTGGAGGTCGAGGCGCTCGATCAGCTCGCCGAGGATCGCCGCGATCCCTCGCATCGACAGGTCCGCGTCTGCGCGCATCGGATGGCGGTGTCCGCCCAGCGGCAGCGTTGGCGCGATGCAGCGGAAGTCTGCGCGCAGGTCATCGATCACGCCGCTCCACAGCGAGCCGTCCATGATCAGGCCGTGCACGAGCACGACCGCAGGCCCCTCGCCGCCCGTGTCCTCGAACTCGATCGTTCCCGCCGACAGCTCGATCTCGCGCATCGCGTCCCCTCCAAATAATCATTAGATAGATCGCTCTAGTAGATCGAGAGCCTATCATTGGGTGACGCTCACGAGCACGAGGAGACGGCGGTGACAAGCACGAGGGATCGGATCATGGACTCCAGCGCCGAGCTGTTCCGGCGCCAGGGATACGCGGGCACCGGCATCAAGCAGATCCTCGCCGCCGCGGGCGCGCCGTTCGGGTCGCTGTATCACTTCTTCCCCGGCGGCAAGGAGCAGCTGGGAGCGGCGACGATCCGCTCGTCGGGGCAGCTGTACTTGGAGCTGTTCGCCACCATCGCCGCACAGGCGCCCGACGTGCCGAGCGCCGTCGAGGCGTTCTTCAGCGGCGCCGCCGAGACGCTCGTGGAGACCGACTACGCCGACGCGTGCCCGATCGCGACCGTCGCGCTGGAGGTCGCCAGCACCAACGAGCCCCTGCGCCAAGCCACCGCCGACGTGTTCGACAGCTGGATCGCCGGTGCGACGCAGTACTTCGCCGCAGCCGGCATCCCGGCGCCCCGCTCGCGTGAGCTGGCGCTGTCGATGCTGTGCATGCTCGAGGGCGCGTTCGTGTTCTGTCGCGCCATGCGCAGCACCGAGGCGCTGCACGTCGCCGGCGCGAGCGCCGCCGCCGCCGTTCGCGAGGCTCTGCCCTAGCCGCCCTGCGCCTCGTAGCGCTCCCGGGCGAGCAGCTCGCCGGCGTGTTGGGGGTCCATGCGCTCAGTATGCGCGGCGAAGGGCTCGAGCGTTATGCCCGATGACGCCGCGCGAGAGCTACCAGGAGAGCCTGCGCCTTCGCGGTACAACCACCGCCGGATCAGCAGCCAGCTTGCTTCCTAAGCCGGAGACGGGACTCGAACCCGTGACCCCCTGTTTACAAGACAGGCGCTCTACCAGCTGAGCTACTCCGGCTTGGCGTTCGCATCGTACCGTCGCGGTGCACGCGCTCCTCCCCGCTGGCCCGTCGTAGACGAACATGGCCCCGACGTGATCGCGTAGGCGAGCGCGACTGCTCCCGCGTGTTAGCACCACGCAGCCGCCTCAGAGAACCTACGCTGCTCTCAATCAGCCAGCGAGCGCGTTACCGATAGGGCGGGCGAACCTGCGAGCGTCTGGAAGACGACGCAGTAGCGCTCGGTCAAGCGCAGCAGGGTCGCAAGCTGGTCCTCGTCAGCCTCGCTCTGGAGCGTGAAGTCCAGCCTGATCGCCGTGAAGCCGACCGGAGCCTCCTTATCAACCGACAGGGTGCCGCGAAAGTCGAGGTCGCCCTCGGCGTGGACAGAGCCGCTGATGGCCAGACCGAGAGACGTTGCGACCGCGCGCATCGTGACTCCGGCACAGGCGACCAACGCCTGTAGCAGCATGTCCCCCGAGCAGGCCAACAATCCGCTGCCGCCGGTCGCCGGATGGAGACCGGCCTGCACCAGTGCTCGTCCCGTGTTCACCGTGCACGCCACCCCGTCATCCAACGATCCGTCGGCCTCGAGCGTGACGAGCGCCGCTGCAGGCTCATCGCGATAGCGCTGCTTCAACGGCTCCTGGATCGCGCGAAGCTCCTCTGTCGTGGTGCCGCTCATCCGACCGTAACCCTACAGCGCGGCGCCGGTCGGATGATGCAAAGAGGTCCCGCTCAGCCCCCCCGAACTCGCGAGCGTGAACCTCCGCGACATCGCTTCCCAACCGGTCCTCGTCAGTGGCGTCCCAATACCGCCACGGTACGCCCACGAACAGCCCTGTATAGAGGCATGAGATCGCCGCTGGCGATGACCGGGACGAAATCGTGACGTGGGCCTGGGGGAGCAGCTGTAACGGCGCCGTCGCGGTCGGTGTACCTGAGATGTGGACCAGATCCTCACCGAGACCGATCGGACGCGCCCCGAGCGCGCGGACGCCGCCGCCGCCGCCGGCGTGGACCTGTCCAGCTTCCACGAGCGCTCCCTACAGAGAGGCGTCAACCCTGTCTTCTACTGGTTCATCCGCGCGCTGTTCGTCCCGTTCTTCCTCGTGTACTTCCGCATGCAGCGCATCGGCCGCGAGCATTTGCCGCGCAGCGGGCCGCTGCTGCTGGCGTCCAACCACCGCAGCTTCCTCGACCCGTTCGTGATCGGAACGCTGGTGCGGCGTCCCGTGTACTACATGGCCAAGCGCGAGCTGTTCGAAAAGCGCTGGCAGGCGTGGGCGCTGAACGCGCTCGGCGCGTTTCCAGTGGATCGCGGGACGGGCGACGGTGACGCGATGGCCACCGCCCGTGCGATCCTCGCGCGCGGCGACTGCGTGGTGGTGTTCCCCGAGGGCACGCGCACGCGCCCCGGGCCGCTCGGCGATCCGCGCCGCGGCGTGGGACGCCTGGCGCTGGAGACCGGGGCGCCGGTCGCGCCCGTTGCGGTCATCGGCAGCGACGCCGTGCGCCGGGGCTGGCGCATCCGCCCGCGCAAGGTCCGCATCCGTGTCGGAGCGCCGCTGCGCTTCCCGACCGTGGAGAGCTCTTCGCCAACGCTTGCGAGCGCCGTCACCGAGCGGATTTGGGCGTGTGTGAGCCTGCAGTGGGAGTGGCTCGGCGGCGCCAGCGGGACGAGCCCGACACCCGTCGAAGAGGCCCGGACGCGCGAGATATCTCGCGCCGCCTGAGCGGGCGGGCGAGGCTCGGGTCGGGTGCGGGGATAGGGTGCAATGAGTGAGCGAGCAAGCCAGCGAGAAGCCGAAGGCGCAGCTGGACGCCGAGTTCTCAGATCTCTACCGTGCGCACCTGCGCGACGTGTACAGCTATGCCTACTACCGCGTGGGCGATCATCACGACGCGGAGGACCTGACCGAGCAAACCTTCCTGCAGGCCTACCGCCACTTCGAGCGCGCGCAGCGCGAATCGAACGGGCGCCCGCTGCGTCCGTGGCTGATCCGCATCGCGCACAACCTCGCCGCCAACCTCTACCGCGACCGCTCGCGCAAGCCGGTCTCGCCGATCGACGACACGACGCCGCTGACGGCGGTGCACACGACCGAGCAGCTGGTGGAGGGGCGCGACGAGCTCAGTCGCGTGCTCGACGGCGTGCAGATGCTGCCCGACGATCGGCGCGAGGCGCTGATCATGCGCTTTGCCCTGGGCATGGACAACCGCGAGATCGCGCGCGCTCTCGGCCGCTCCGACGGCGCCACCAAGGTACTGATCCATCGCGCCATCAAGCAGCTCGAGGAGATCGTCCATGAGTGAGGCCGCACCCAACTTCGAGGGGCTGCTGCGTGAAGCGCTCGCTCCCGTCGAGCCACCCGCCGACCTGGTCGAGCGCCTGGAGGACACGCTCACGAGCATCACCGAGATGGCAGCCGACGAGCTCGAGGCGTGGGAGCTGTCCGCGATGCGCGATCCGCGCAATTGGGCCCGCCCGGCGGCCGCGCTGGTCCTCGGCACCAGCGCCGGCGCCGCGCTGGTTCTGCTGCGCGCGCGCCGACGGGCGCAGAGCTCAACCGGGGGCCTGGACGGCGTGCGCGACGTCGCCGAGCGCGCGATCGCGGACGTCAGGCGCGAGACGCGCAAGCTGCTCGGCGATCGCTGAGCGAACGCGAGCATCCAGCCAGTCCGGGCCGGCCTTCCAGCTAGGCTCTGACTCCCGCACATGGCCACCTGCTACCGCCATCCCTCGCGCGAGACGGGGGTCTCCTGTTCCAACTGCGGGCGGGCGATCTGTCCTGACTGCATGACCACCACTCCGGTCGGCATGCGCTGTCCGGAGTGCGCCAAACAGCGCACCAGGGTCGTGCGCATGCGCGGCGCGACCAAGCTGCCGCGCGTCACCTACGCACTGCTCGTTCTCAACGTGCTCGCGTTCTTCACCGAGCAGGGCCAGTTCACCCTGTTCGGCTCGGAAATCCACGGAACCGTGATCGACGAAGGGGTGCTGTTCCGCGAAGCCCTCGCCAGCCCGCACGACCAGTACTGGCGCCTTCTCACCAGCGGCTTCCTGCACGAGAGCATCCTGCACATCGGGCTGAACATGTACCTGCTGTACCTGCTCGGGCTGATGCTCGAGCCGGCGATCGGCTCGGTGCGCTTCGCCGCCATCTACTTCACCGCGCTGCTGGCAGGGTCCTTCGGGGTGGTGTTCGCGACGGGCGGCGCCAGCCTCGGGGCCTCCGGTGCGATCTTCGGGCTGATGGGGGCCGCGGTCGTCGAGTTGCGTTCGCGCGGGGTCAGCGTCATGCAGTCGGGCATCGGCGGCCTGATCGTGTTCAACCTGATCTTCAGCTTCGCCGTCCCCAACATCTCCATCGGAGCCCATATCGGCGGGCTGATCGGGGGCTTCCTCGCGGGCCTCGCGATTCACGCCGCCGACGAGCGACGCCTGCCCGCGCTCGGGTTCATCGCCTGCGCGCTGCTGTCCGTGGCGGCCGTGTTCGGCGCGATCGCAGTCTCCGGCGCCACCGGCAGCGGCTTCGCCTAGGCGTTCGCCGCGGCGCCTGCCTGCTCGGCGCCCTCGGCAACCCGCTCGTGCCTCGGCCCGGGCAGCTCCACCGCCAGCGCCACCGCGCCCGTGGGCGGGCGCTCGACGCGGTCGGGGTGCAGCACGTGCGCGAGCAGCTCGAGGCCGTCGATCAGGCGCGGGCCGGGCCTCGAGAAGTACGCGGAGGCGTTGACCGCGACGACGCTGCGCGCCCCCAGCTGCGCCAGCTCGCGGGCGTACGCGACCGCCTCGGTGTGCGCGCGCCGCTCGTCATAGCCGCACGGCATCGCCACCACGACCTCGGGCCGGGCGGCGGCGAGCGCCTCCCAGGAGACGACCGCGGACGGTTCGCCCGGCAGGCCGATCGCGTCTTCGCCGCCGGCCAGCTCGATCAGCTGCGGCGTCCAGTGGCCCGCCACGTACACCGGGTCCAGCCACTCGAGTGCCGCCACGCGGGGGCGCTCCTGCGCGCGCACCGCGAGCCTTACGCGATCGATCCGCGCCGCCGCGCTGGCGACCAGCTCCACGCCCTGGTCGCGCCGGCCGGTAGCCTCGGCGAGCGTGCGCACGTCGCCGAGCGTCTCGCCCAGCGTGTGCGGGTCGAGTGCGATCACGCGCGGCGCCGACGGCAGCGTCTTGGCGAGGACGGCGACCTCCTCGTAGGAAACAGCGCACACGGGACACAGCGCCTGCGTGACGATCAGATCCGGCTTGAGCGAAGCGAGCGCGTCGCGGTCGAGCTCGTAGATCGCTTGGCCGTCCAGCGTGCGCTCGCGCACCGCCGCGTCGATCTCCGCCGCGCTCAGATCGCCCGCCAGCACGTCGCGCGTGACCGCCTGGCGCTCGCACGCGGCGGGCGGGTAGTCGCACTCGTGCGTGACCCCCACCAGCTCGGGACCGGCGCCCAGCGCGAACAGCAGCTCGGTCGCGTGGGGGACGAGGCTGACGATCCTCACCCCCATGACTTTAGGCGCAAGCCTTCGCCATCGGCGCATCGCCTTGACGGCGATAGGCGCGCAGCCCCAGCGGGTAAGCTCGCAACGTGGCAACACTCTCAGACGCCGACATCGCGCAGCGCTTGGCCGACGCCGGCAACTGGCGGCGCGAGGGCGATGCGATCGTGCGCGAGCTCGAGCTCGCGGACTTCGCCGCGGCGATCGCTCTGGTTGACCGCGTCGCCGAGGTGGCGGAGGCGGCCAACCATCACCCCGACATCCTCGTGCACGGCTGGAACAAGGTGCGCCTGACGCTGTCCACGCACTCCGACGGCGGGCTCACCGACGCCGACTTCGCGCTTGCGCGCGAGATCGACCGTCTTGCTTAAACGCCCACCGCGCTTCTCGCGTAGGCGACCATCGCGCTTGCTAGGTTTTGGGGTGTCGAGCACCCGATGAACGACGACGAAGAACTACCTCGAAGTAGCGGGGCCCCGGCCGGTCGCGCGTGAACGGCCTCAAGCTCATCATCGCGGCGCTGCTGGTCGCCATCAACGCCTTCTTCGTGATCGCCGAGTACGCGCTCGTGCGCTCGCGGCGCGCGAGGCTGGAGATGATGCGCGAGGAGGGCGCCAGGGGTGCGTCGCTCGCGCTGCACCAGATCGGCGACGTCAACGAGTACATCTCCGCCGTGCAGATCGGCGTGACGTTGACGTCGATCGGGATCGGAGCCCTGGGCGAGCCGGCGCTGGCGGCGATTCTCAAGCCCCCGCTCGGCGAAGCGTTCAGTCACGGCGTCGCGGTCGTGATCGCAGTGATCGTCGCCTTCCTGCTGATCTCCTCCGCGCAGCTGATCGCGGGAGAGATGGTGCCGAAGTTCTACGCGATCGACCGCGCGGAGGCGGTCGCCCGGCGGGTGGCGCGGCCGCTGCAGGCGTTCAGCGCGCTGTTCCATCCGTTCATCGCCGGACTCACGGCCATCTCCGACCGCATCCTGCGTTTGCTCGGCGTGGACATGAACTTCGAGCGCCGCAGCGGCTCCTCGGACGAGCTCAAGCTGCTGATCGCCGAGTCGGAGGCGGGCGGGCAGATCGATCAGGGCGAGGCGGGGATGCTGACGGGCGTCTTTCACCTGCACGAACAGGAGGCGCGCCAGGTGATGACGCCGATCCCCGCGGTCGTCACTATCGATGTCTCCGACGACGTGGAGACGGCGCTCAACCTGTGCGTGTCCAGCGGCCACACGCGCCTGGTGGTGACCGAGGAACACGACCGCGATCGTGTGCGCGGCCTCGTGCACGTCAGCACGCTCGCCGGTCAGCTGATGCGCGAGGGGCCGAAGGCGCCGGTCGAGCCGATCATCCACGACGCGCCGATCGTGCCGGAGACAAAGCCTCTTGACGACCTGCTCGCGGACCTGCAGCGCCAGCGCAGCTCGATGGCGATCGTCGTCGACGAGTACGGGCGCGTGGTCGGCGTGGTCACGGTCGAGGACATCATCGAGGAGGTCGTCGGCGAGATCGCCGACGAGACCGACCCGGCCGCCGGGGAGATACGCCGCCTGGCCAACGGCGACTGGTTCGTGCGCGGCCACGTCGCCGTCACCGACCTGATCGACTACGGCCTGGAGTTGCCGGTCGACAGCGACGCCTACAACTCCGTCGGCGGCTTCGTGTTCGCCGAGCTCGGGCGCCTGCCGCGCCGCGGCGACACCGTAAGCGCCGACGGCTTCTCGATCCGTGTGGAGTCGGTGCGCGAGAACCGCATCGAGGCCGTGCGCATCCGCGAGCGCCGCTCGGCGCCGCCGCGCGAAGGGCGCGAAACCGAGGACTGACCCACCCACCGCGCGACCTACCGCGCGCCTGCGATCGAAGCAGCGTCCGTTAAACACGTCCGGCCCGCGGGGGGAGCGGACCGGAGCGTGCGCACTGGGAGGAGGCGGGTGTGCGATGCGACGTTAGACGTCGCATGCACAAGTATCTCCACCTTGATCAACGGCAGCTAAAACTTTCAGTAAGCGTGTAGCCCGCGCCCGCTCTTGCGCCCGAGGGCGCCCTCGGCGACGAGCTCGCGCACGCGGGGCGGCACCGTCTCACCGATCGTCTCGCCGATCGCCTGCGAGACGTCGAGGCCGACGAGGTCGAGCAGCGCCAGCGGCCCCATCGGGTGCCCTGCGCCGAGCTTCATGCACGTGTCCACGTCGGCGGGGTCCATGCCCGTCTCTTCGAGGAGCCGGACGGCGCTGAACAGGTAGGGGAACAGCAGGCGGTTGACGACGAACCCTGGCACGTCGGGGACCTCCACGGGCGTCTTCTCGAAGTCCTCGCACAACGTCAGCGCCGCCTCGCGCGTGCGCGCGCTGGCTTGGGCCGGGAAGATCAGCTCGACCAGCTTCATCTTGGTGACCGGGTTGAACACGTGCAGCCCGAGGAAGCGATCCGGGCGACCGCTCTCCTCGGCCAGGCGCTGGACGGACAGCGAGGAGGTGGTGCTCGCGAGGATCGCGTCCGGGCCGAGGATGTCGTTGAGCTCCCCCAGCACGCGCGCCTTCACGTCGTGATCCTCCACCACCGCCTCCACCGCGAAGCTCACCTCGGCCAGTTCGTGCGGGTCGGTCACCACCTGCACGTGGTCGGGGTCGACTTCCGCGGCCAGGCGCGCGAGCGTGATGTCGACGCTCGTTCGCGCGCGGTCGGCCGAGGTTTCCGAGCGGGCCAGCAGCAGCACGGGCTCGTGGTGGGCAGCCGTGGCCGCCAGGCCGCAGGCGATGGCGCCGCTGCCGACTATCGCGAGGCGTGTGCTCACAGTCCTCCTTCTGGCTGCATTGAGGGATCAACCGCAATCCTGGCTGACTGACCAGTCAATCGATGGACGCGGTAGAGTGATTGGTGCAGGGTTCGGGCATCTTATTCAGACGCGCCCCGACCGCTGGTGAGCGGGCGCAACACTCCGTAGGAGGACCGCAGAGATGAGGCAACCAGAGGGCCGCGAAGTCGTGATCGTGGAGGCGGTGCGCACGCCGATCGGCCGCGGGCACAAGGAAAAGGGCTATTACAAGGACACGCACCCCAACGAGCTGCTGGGCACGTGCTACAGCGAGGTGATCAAGCGCGCGGGCATCGACGCAGCGCAGGTCGAGGACGTGATCGCGGGCTGCGTGGCGCAGTTCGGCGAGCAGGGATTGAACGTCGCGCGCAACGCATGGCTGCAGGAGGGCCTGCCGATCGAGACGCCGGGCACGACCGTCGACCGCCAGTGCGGCTCCGCGCAGCAGGCGGTCAACTTCGCCGCCGGCCTGATCGCGGCGGGCGTGCATGACGCGATGATCGGCTCGGGCGTCGAGCACATGGGCCATCTGCCGTTCGCGGCGACGATGCAGACCCAGCAGGAGTTCGGCATGGCGTTCACGCCGGAGCTGATGGCCAAGCACAACATCGTCGGCCAGGGCCTTGGCGCGGAGATGATCGCCGACCAGTGGGAGATTCCCCGCTCGGAGCTCGACGAGCTGGCCGTGCGCTCGCACCGTCTCGCCCACCAGGCGACCGAGGAGGGCCGCTTCGAGAGAGAGATAGTGCCGATGTCGGTCAACGGCGACACGTACGTGACCGACCAGGGCATCCGTCCGGACACCAGCCTGGAGGCGCTGTCGCAGCTGAAGCCTGCGTTCAAGCCCGACGGCAAGATCACCGCCGGTAACGCCTCGCAGATCTCAGACGGCGCGTCGGCGGTGCTGCTGATGTCGGCGGAGAAGGCCAAGGAGCTCGGCCTGACGGCGCGCGCGCGGATCGTCGACCAGACGACCGTCGGCTGTGACCCGGTGAAAATGCTCGAGGGCCCGATCCCCGCCACGCGCAAGATCCTCTCGCGCAACGGCATGCAGATCGGCGACATCGACCTGATCGAGATCAACGAGGCGTTCGCCCCCGTGATCGCGGCGTGGCGTCGCGAGCTTGACCCCGACATGGACCGCGTGAACGTCAACGGCGGCGCGATGGCGCTCGGACACCCGCTCGGCTCGACCGGCGCGCGTCTGATCACCACGCTGCTGCACGAGCTCGAGCGCTCCGACAAGGAGGTCGGGTTCGTGACCATGTGCTGCGGCGGTGGGCTCGGGACGGGCACGTTGATTCAGCGCGTCTGACGCGCGATAGCCGGCGCGAGGCGGCGTCCTCGGTCGCTTGTGTGCTGAGCACACGGCGCTCCCTGCGTCCTTGCCTCGCTCGGCTCTCGCGCGTCAGAGAGGTGTGATGCTGAAGTGCGCGTTGACGGATTGATTTAGAGGGGCCGGCCTTCGGGCCGGCCGGCGGGTCGCGGGGTGGCTCGGATCGGGCGCCCCGCGCGTCGCTCTCGTCGCTACATCAACGGGGCTGGGCGTGGCTGTGGTTGTCGTGGAGGATGGCGGGCGACGGGGGTGTTAGCTCGTGTGATGGTCGGCCGAGTCCGTAGCCCTGGCCGCCCTGGATGATGGTGTCGGAGGAGAGTTCATGCTCTTCGTTGATGGCGCGCAGGAACTGGAGGATGTCCTCGTCCTCGATGCCCTCGGCGATCACGAACGCCCCGGTCTGTCGCGCGAAGGTGGCCATCGCCATCAGCACCGCCCGGGCGCCTGGCTCGGTCGCGGCGGCGGTGATGATGCTGCGGTCGAGCTTGACGTACTCGGCGTGGATCTTGCTCAGCATCTCGAGGCCCGAGTTGCCGGTTCCGACATCGTCGATGGCGATCTTAAAGCCCTGCTCGCGCAGGCGCTTCAGCCGCTTGACGACCCTCTCGGTGCGTCCCCCTGAGCGCTCGGTGACCTCCACGACGACCGCCTGCGGCGTGAGGCCCGCGCGTTCCACGGCGGGGGCGAGCCATGCCTCTGCCTCGGCGTCGAGGTCGAGCGTCAGCGGGGACAGGTTGAGGAACAGCCGCACACCTGGGTGCAGCTCGGGGGCGAGCGCCAGCGCGTTTTCCACGCACAGCACGTCGAGTTGGTGCACGCGTCCGATCTGCTCGGCGATGTCGAACGCCTCCGCGGGCCCGGACAGCCCGTAGGAGGGGTCGGGGCGGGTCAGCGCCTCGACGCCGAGCAGGGTCTGCGCGTCGAGGTTCCAGATCGGCTGGAACAGCGTCTCGATGCGCCCCTCCTCGATCAGCCGTGCGACGGCCTCCTTCTTCTCGGCGGTGGTCACGACCACGCGCTCGCGGATGTCCTGGAAGTGGGTGGCGCGGTTGCCTCCCTCGCGCTTGGCCTCATACAGCGCGGCGTCGGCCTCCGCGCGCAGCGTGCCGGCCTGCTCTCCCGGGCGCAGCGCGCTGACACCGACGCTGGCCTCCACGCCCGCGTTCTGTAGCTCGCGGCCGAGTCGCCGGGCGATCGCGCGGGCGCCCTCGGCGTCGGTGTGCGTCAGCGACAGCGCGAACTCATCGCCGCCGATCCTGTATGGGCGGTCTCCGGGCCTCGCAGCACGCAAGACGTCCGCGACGCGTCCCAGGATCGCGTCGCCGTGGGGATGCCCGTGGCGGTCGTTGATGAGCTTGAAGTCATCGACGTCGAGCAGCGCCAGCGCGAAGGGGTCTTCATAGCGAGCGGCGGAAGCGACGGCTTCGGGAAACTCGTCCTGGAAGGCGCGCTGGTTGGGAAGGTCGGTCAGCCCATCGCGGGTCGCGCGCCGCAGGACCGTCCGGTGGTCGCGCATCAGCCGCCGCCCGCCGAGGAGATAGAAGACGGCGCCGCCGCCGATCAGCGTCAGCAGCGCGACCAGGCCGAGGATCTTCCGTAGTTCGCCGAGCTGCGCGTCGTAGGCGCTGTGGTCGTAGGTGACCTCGTAGGCGTAGCGGCCGCTGGGAAGGTTGACCGGGATGATGAACTCGAAGTCGCTGCTGTCCTTGCCGCGTCGGGCCTCGCGCCCGGCGTAAGAGCTGCCGTGTTCCAGCGCCGCGTCAATCCGAGGGTCGGCGTAGCTCCTGCCCACGAGAGAACGGTCGCCGGCCGCTCTGATCACGTGCTGCTCGTCGACCAGCAGCACCGCCAGCGTGCCGGGACGCTGTTCGACGCCTTCGAGCAGACGCTCGATGTCGCCGATCCCGTCCGCGGTGCTGCTTGCTCGGGTGCCCTCACGTTCGAACGCCTTGGCGTCCGCGCGCTGGCCTTCGGCGTAATCGCTGATCTGCCGGTGCGCGAGGTTGCGTTCAAGCAGGACATAGCTGGTGACGCCGACCAGCACGAACGTGAGCATGACGGTCGCGAACAGGCGGATGCCAAAACCGAACGCCGAGCCATCCTCGCGCGTGTGACGCCGCGCGAGCAGCCACCGATACGGATTCAGTCCCCGACCGCTGCGGAGCGTCGAGGGCTCCGGCGGCACGCGCGGGGGCATCTGTGTCATTACTAACTAGTCGACACACCGGCCCGCAAGCGTGAGCCCAGCCAACGAGACCGGTGGAACATGCTGAACCGGAGTCAGGCGCTGGGCCCGCTCCCCGTCCAATCCACCGCGACCGGCGCCAGCGCCAGCAGCGCCGTCCACGTGGCCGCTTCCACGACGCCGCTGGGCGCGATCGCGTGGGAGGTCTGGAACGCCTGGACGTTGGCGAGGGTCTGCGAGCCGAACACGCCGGTGGTTTCCTGCGTGGGGATCGCGCTGGCGAGGTGCTCCTGCATCCACAGCACCTCGTCGCTCCGCTCGCCCTTGCTTAGTTCCGGCCAGGTGGCGTTGGGCGCGACGCTCGTCAGCGGCGCGAGCGGCGCGGCCAGCGAGCCCCAGCCGCTGGACTTGGTTTCCTGCCAGTCCCAGAAGGACACCCCGGGCGCGCCGTAGTCGACGGCCTCCTCGCGGAAGCGCAGGAGTTCTTCGCCGGAGACGCCACCGTAGGTCTGCCCGAGCGGGAAGATCGGACGGCCGTACACGCGATTGGCGATGTAGGTGTTGGCGTACACGGTGTCGACCGACTGGCCGATGTCGTGCCAGTACATCTGCGGCGCGTTGAACTGCGCGCCGTTCGGGCCGAGGAACACCGAGTAAGGGAAGGTGGGGTGGTCCCACACGTACGGAAACGAGGCCAGCCCGAGGGGGTATGTGGGCCCGATCTTCGCGCGCAGGTCGTCGATGTAGGCCTGCGCGGCGGCGTAGCGCCCTTCGTATTCGCCCTCCGCATCGATCACCAGGCATTCGGCGCCGTTGGCGACCGCCTGCGCTCCCAGTTCGGCCTCACCGACTGGGTTGGTGCCGTACACGAACTGCCACGCGCACACCTTCAGACCGTTCGCGTGCAGTTCGGCCACCAGTTGGGGCGAGAACTGGCTCCAGTAGTTGGTCGAGCCGTCCGAGCTCTTGACGAACAGCGTGGTCACGTCGGCGGCGTGAGCCTGGGCGACGATCGACGCGACCGAGCCCCCGTCGGACTTGTTCACGTACCAGATCCACATGCCCTGGCCTTCGAACGCCGTGCCGGTCGCGGCGCCGGTGGCCGCCGCTGGCACCGGTGGGTCCACGGGCGCCGGCGGGTGCAGCGCGTGCGCGTAGATGTAGATCGGCCCGTAGGAGCTCGTGTAGCGTCCGCCGCCGAGCACGATCATGATGTGCCCCGAGTGAGCGTCCTTCGGGACCTCGACCACCAGGCCGGCGCTCGTCTGGCGCAGGTGCGCTGAGGGCGAGACGCGGCTGATCCTCGCAACCGGGGGTGCGCCCGGCGATTTGGGGAAGGTGACGACCATGCCGGCCTTCAGGCCGATGCCCTTCAGTTCGAGCGTGCCGTGCACGGAGACCTGGTGGGGATTGCCGCTGCAGCTCGTGTACGGCACGCAGCTGACGCCGGTGATGCGCACGCTCGTCACGTGTGGAGACGGCTTCGCCTTGGCCTTGCCGCTGGCCGTCGTGGTGCCCCCCGCCTTCGTGGGGCGGCCGGCCTTGGCCGTGCCCCCCGCCTTGGTGGTGGAGCTCGATCCTCCCGCCGCCTGCGTGCCGCCGGCGCTGGCTGCCGCGGCGAGGAGCGGGCGGGCGCAGAGCCAGCACAGCGACAGCGCGACGGCTGCCGCGAGAACGAACTTCGATCGCTTGTGGGCGCCTGTGCTCGCCAAGACGGACACTCCTTCGCGCAGTACCACCCTCGGGGCCGGGGAGGACGAGGCTCGCTGCCCACCGGCGGCTCCCGACGTTATCGGCTTTGCGCTCGCAAACCGCATAGTGGCACGGAAGTTGCGCTCTTGCGCGGCTTGGCACCGCCGCGCGTCGGTCGCCCACGCGCTCGTATGCGCCCGCTCCGCTGGAGCGCGGGGCTCGGTCAGCCCCAGCGAAAGCCCGTCGCGTCTGGCGTGGGGGGCAGCGGGCTCGACGGCAGCCCGTCGGGCGGGTCCGGCAGGTTGTAGCCCGTCGGCGCGACGTCGTTGGGAGCGTCGGCGTGGAACAGCGAAGCCAGGTACTGGTTCTGGCCGCGTCCGGCGCCCAGCTCGAACTGGCCGCCGCCATAGTTGCCGATGCCATGATCGGCGCAGTAGTCGTAGGTATCGAGCAGGCTGCGAAGCCCGCCCAGGCGCGAGGGCTTGATGTTGACCATCCGCGGCGGGTACGCCAGCGCCTGGATGTCGGCGAGCGAGTGGATCGGGGCATCCCAGGAGAAGCGCTCGCGGTGGGGGGCCAGGACGGCGTCGGTCTCGGGCGTCAGCGCGGGGTCCTCGATCCACGCCCACGGGAACGCCTCGGCCACTCGCCGGTAGAGCACGGGGTCGGCGGGCTGGTCGACGATCGATCCGTGGTAGAGGCCCTTGAAGTCGACCGAGTCGACCGCGTCCGTGGCCACGAGATCGGCGATCAGGCGCTCGTCCCACGAGCTCGTGGGGTCGAGCTTGAAGCGCAGCGTTGGGTAGCGCCGCAGGCGCCGGCGAAGCGGCTCGAGCGTCGGCGGCTCACCGAGACGCAGCGAGACGACGAAGCGCACCGGACGGGGTTCGCGCGAGAGCGCGCCGTGCAGCGTGGTGGCGGCCTGGCGCAGCGCGAGGTCAAGCGCTGCGGACTCGTACGCCCACGTTCGGTAGCGGCTGGACACCTCGCGCTGCGGTGGCTCGGGAAACAGCGCGAGTCCGGCCAGGTGCTCGCTGAAGGAGGCGAGCGTGAAGCGCCCGCGCAGCCGCAGCGTCGGACCGGCGGCCTGCAGGATGTCGTGGTCGACGGCGTCGTAGGTGACGTCCTCGCCGACGCCCTCCGCGCCCGCGCCGCGTAGCCGTATCAGCGTGCTCTTGCGTTCGAACTCGCTGGAGACGGTCGCCTGCAGCGGCTCGAGCGCGTAGTCCTCGATCTCCAGCTCGAGCGCCGCCAGCCTCTCCCAGGTGCTCACCCCGCGGCCTCTTGTTCCAGGCGCGCCACCAGCTCGTCCAGGCGCAGCTCCTCCAGCGCGTCGCTGACGGCGGCGAGCCGGCTCGCGCACAGCTCGATTAGCGTCTTGCCCTCGCTCACCAGCGCGAGCGTCTCGTCGAGGCTCGCCTCGCCCGAGTCCAGCCTGCGGATGATCTCCTCCACGCGAGCCGCCGCTTGCTCGTACGTCGGCTGCCCGCCGGTCTCGGGCGCGGCCGGCGCGGGCGCGGTGGCCGCAGGCTCGCCCGTGTCGATCCCCTCGGCCGAAGCGGTCATCGCTCGAGCACCTTCGCCGGCAGCGACCCGTCGGCAAAGCGCAGCCGCAGCTCGCCCGCTTGGAGGGCGCGCGCGGCGGTCACGATCGGCTCGCCCTGCGCTGACTGAGCTAGCACGTAGCCGCGCTCGAGCGTTCGCTGTGGATCGTGCCCGGCGAGCGCCAGCGCGAGCTGCGCCAGCTCGCGCGGCCGACGCTCGCGGCAGTCGAGTACGAACGAGGAGGCCTTGCGCTCGAGCACCAACGCCCGGCGCTCGATCACGCGGCGTTCGGACTCGGCTCTGCGACGGGAGCTCGCGCGGATCTCGCGCAACTGCTGATGTAGCCGCGTGCGCTGGCGATCCACGTGCGCGGAGGGTGCCCGCGAGAGCGCCGCCAGCATGCGCGCGCGGGTCAACACCGCGCGACGGCCGTGCTCGCGCAGGCGCCCGGCGGCGGCGGCCTGCTCGGTGCGGGCGCGGGCGCAGTCGACGCCCACCGCCGCCTCCGCCGCGTGCGTGGGAGTGGAGCAGCTCACCGCGGCCACGTCGTCGAGCAGCGTGCGATCGGTGTGGTGCCCGACCGATGCGATCACCGGAACGCCGAGCAGCGCGACCGTGCGGCAGAGCGTCTCGTCGCAGAAGCACAGCAGGTCGACCAGCGAGCCGCCGCCGCGCGCGACGATCGCCACCTCGACCCCTGCCACCGCCACCAGCTCGCCGAGTGCGCGCACGATCGCAGGCGCGGCGTGGCGGTCCTGCACGGGAGCGAAGCCCCACACCAGCCGTCCCGCCCAGCCGCGGCGGGCGAGCGCGGCGAGCACGTCGTCGCGCGCCTTTCCGCTCTCGCCGGTGACCACGCCGATCGTCTGCGGCAGCACGGGCCGGCGCAGGCCCTTCTGCAGGTCGAGCAGACCCTCTGCGTCGAGTGCTCTGCGCAGCCGCTCGATCCGCGCCAGGAGGTCGCCGTCGCCCGCGAGGCGCAGGTCGAGCACCGTGAAGCTAAAGCCCGGCGAGGAGGTCGCGGAGCCCGCGTAGTAGTCACAGCCGCCCGCCACCACCACCTGCATGCCCTCCGTCGGGGCGCCCGTGCGCGCGATCATTCGCTCCCAGTCCTCGCGCCAGGCGGCGCACGCGATCGCGCCGCCGGCGTCGCGCAGCTCGAAGTACACGCGCGCGCGTGACGGACGCAGGTTCACCAGCTCGCCCACCAGCTGCACGCGCGCGAACGCGCGCAGCTTCGCGCGCAGCGCGGACGCGTACTCGCCCACGGGGTACGGTCCGGGCAGCGCGCTGTCCGGTATCCCCGGGGCGGGCGAGGCGGCGCTCGACGCCGCCGCGTCGGAGGGAAGCGTGGACACGCAACGCAGGATAGGCGCTAGCATCGACGGCGATGTCGCGCGGTGAACCTCTGGCCGGCTGCTGACGCCGTGGCGAATCGCAACAGCGCCCGGCGCGGACGCTCGCGCAAGCGGCGACCCGCTGGGTCGGGCACGCAGCGGACGGCAGCCGCGCGAGAGGGGCAGACGTCGGCGCGAGAGGTGCAGGCCCCCGCCCGTCGACCCCGGCGCGAGGCGGCCGTTACCAAGCGATCCGCGGCGGACGAGCGCCCGCACGCTCCGTGGCATCCGCTGCCGCTGTCTGAGCTGCTGATCCTCGTCGGCGCGGTCGCAACTGTGATCGGCTTGCGCCGCTCGAGCAGCGGCTTCTCCGCCGGCGCTCCGACGCTCGTGGCCGGATTGGTGGCCGTCATGATCGGCACCATCGAGGTCACCCTGCGCGAGCATCGCAGCGGTTACCGCTCGCACGCGCTGCTGCTGGCGGTGATGCCGGTGATCGTGTTCCACTCTGCGGTGGTTCTGATCGTGGCCGCGTTCACGACAGTGCCGCGCGCGCTGAACATCGCGCTGGTCGTCCTCGACATCGCGCTGTTCGCGCTGCTGTTCAAACTGCTGCGCGCCCGCTTCGCGGACGCGCGTCGCGAGCGCAGGTTCGCGGGCGGGCGCTGAGGCGCCTGGCGCTCCGGCCCGGATGCGCGATCGCGACGGCGATGGCGCAGCGTCTCAGTGCTCGACCGGCGCTCAGGCCCCTGACGCCTGGCCGGATACGCGATCTCAACGGCGGGGCGTCTCAGGGCTCTACGGGCGAGGATGCGCTGAGGTTCAGCGACGGCAGGGGGCGCTCGCCCTCGGCGGCGCCCTCCCCGCGCGTCTCGCCGTCGAAGCCTAGCCGCTGCAGCCGCGCGATCTCGCGCTCGCCTTCCACGCGCGCGGGGTGATCGGAGGGCAGATCCGAGATCAGGTTGGCGATGCGGTTGCGCAGCTGCAGCGCGAAGTGGGGGGTCGAGGCGCCCATCAGCTGGCGCACGTCCTCAACCGTCACCTCGTGGGCGATCTGCTTGCGACTCAGGCGGCGGGGATCCTCTGCTTGGCTCATTGCCCTCTCGATCGTGTTCGGCTATTCGACCTGCGATTCGGACGCTTCTTCGGATGTCTGCGCGCGCGGGGCGATCTCGAGCATGGAGTCGATTTCGGCTTGGATGACGGTCGCGATCGCCTGTTCGTCGCCGATCAGCCAGCCGTGATTGTAGGCGCCCCGCACGGGCGGGAACTGCGGGCTCGCGTAAGCGGGTTGGATATCGGACAGGTAGTGGGTCAGCGCTGAGGGAACCGCGGTGGCGCTCGCCAGCAGCAGCAGTGGCCCGTAGTCGCCCGTCGCTGACAGCAGCGCTGAGGCGGGCGCGTCGAGCGGACGCGCGAGGTTGGCGAACACCAGGCCGTGGCCGGGTTCTTTGACCCCCCAGCCGAACGTGCCGTCGGTGAAGCGCGCGACTTCGATCGCGTTTTCCACCACTCCGGCGCCGGTGGCCGTGGCCGTGCTTGGTGTGGCGGGTGCGCGCCCGCTCGGTATCGACGTCACGGGGCCGAAGCTTCGCAGCTCACGCAGCGTGTGGCGGCCGACGGCCGGCGCGTCGATCACGTAGATCGCGGGGTGGCGCAGACCGGTTAGCACAGCGGCCGTGGCCGCGGGCACGCGCGCGGCCGTGACGAGCAGGATCGGCGCGCCGCTCTCGGCGGCGAGACCCGCGGCCGGCATCGCCATCGCCCGCGCGGCGCTCGCGGCCAGCACGATCACCTGACGCGGCGCGCTGCCGCGGTCGAGCTTCACCAGCAGCTGCTCGACGCTCGCCGCGGTGAGCGCTGGCGTGCCCGCGTGCAGCGGGCGCGCAAGGTATCCGGCTGGCAGCGCCGCGGAGGTGCCGATGCGGATCACCTGCGCCCCGCCCAGCGTCGGCGCTCCCAGCGGCCGCATCGCTTCGAGCGTCTGACGGCTGACTTCCGGCAGCGTTTCGCCTTCGCTGAACAGGATCGGCGCGCCGATCGGCGCGCCCGCGAGCACCGATGCGCTCAGCGCGGCCGGCCAGTCGTGCTGGTCGACGAGCACGACTGCCTGCGGCCGCGTCGTCGGCGTGAGGCCCGGGTAGACGGCGCGGGCCACCGCGGCGGCGTCCGCGGCGACGTCGGCTCCGCCGAGGCGGGTGGTGTTGCGTGTGGCCACGCTGACTGCGCCCTGCGCGGCCACCGGGGCGAGCTTGCGCGTAGGACCGCCGCCTGAGATCGAGGCCTGCTCGTCGCCGCCCTTGCCGCACGCGCTCAGCGCGACCGCGGCGAGCACGAGGACGAACACAGCGCACAGCGGTCGTTGCGATGCGGCGCGCATTCGCGGCACACTAGCGCTCGCACCGGAGCCCGGCGCACCGGGCGGAAAAGCTCGGCATTTGCGGGAAAACGTGCGAAAAGCCCTGCATCGCGCGCAAGCGTCATTGCAGTCTGCTAGCGTGCCGCACCGAATGCCGAGTCCTTGACCAGAAGTCAGGGAACGGGGGACCCAGGTTGTTGGGGCGAATCCCGCGGTATCACCGTGAGAAGCGCAGGCTCTTTCAGCGCTAGCCCGTCAGCTAACCCCGCAGGCCGACGAAAGAGGTTGTTTCTGTGCGGGTTCGTAGCTTGGGCGCGGTTCTGTGTAGCGTGACGATCGCGGCGGTGGGCGCATCCAACGCGTTCGCTGCCGGACCGGGCGGGGTCGCCGCCGTCGAACCTCCTTCCAGCGCAGGTGGTAGCTCGACCACCTCTCCCGCGACGCCGCTGCACGCGGCGCCCGTGACCGCCAAGACGCCCAACGTCACCTACAAGGGCCCTGTCTACGAGAAGACGGCCACCGGCGAACTGGTCCCCTACACGCCGCCGTCCGTGGCCGGCGAAGCGAGCAGCCCGACCGGCGGGGCCGCGGTCGCCGCAACGGCCGAAGGCAAGCCCGAACTGCTCGTGCCGGGCACGCTCGCGCGCTACGTCGACGGGCTGGCGGCCGCGCCGGAGTCTGCTCCGGCGGCGGTGCAGGAGATCATCTGGGCCGGCAACCAACTGATCGGCCTGCCCTACATCTACGGCGGCGGCCACGCATCGTTCGTCTCTCCCGGCTACGACTGCTCGGGCACGGTCTCATTCGCGTTGCACGGCGGCGACCTGCTCTCCACCCCGGAGGACTCCTCGGAATTCATGGCGTTCGGCTCGGCCGGGGTGGGACGCTGGGTGACGATCTTCACAAACGCCGGCCACGCGTACATGACCGTCGCTGGGTTGCGCCTGGACACGAGCGCGGCGGACGATCCGACCAACGAGCAGGGCCCGCGCTGGCGCCCGCTGCGCCAGTCCAATGGCGGGTTCATGGTTCGCCACCCCATCGGTCTGTGACGGCCCTCGCCCGCGTTCGCCGACCGGCGGGCGCCTGACCGAGGCCGCATGTCCTGCGCGGGCCTGCGGTCGGCTACGCTAGACGGTGTTGGCCGAGCTCAGGTCGGTCGCCTCTCAGAACAGCAATAGGAGGATCAGATGGCCGGCTTGACCGGGCGCATGTCCACGGTGGTGAAGGCGAAGGTCTCAAAGCTTCTGGATCGGGCCGAAGACCCGGCGGAGACGCTGGACTACAGCTACCAGAAGCAGGTAGAACAGCTGCAGAACGTCAAGAAGGGCATCGCCGACGTGGTGACGGCGAAGAAGCGCCTGCAGATGCAGGAGAGCACGCTGCAGCAGAGCGTCGTCAAGCTCGACACGCAGGCCCGCCAGGCGGTCGCGGCCGGCAAGGAGGACCTCGCCCGCGCCGCCCTCGAACGCAAGAACGTGGCGCAGACGGAGCTGCAGGGGCTCGACACGCAGGTGGCCGAACTCGAAGACCAGCAGCAGAAGCTGACCGACTCCGAGCAGAAACTGCGTGCGAAGATCGAAGCGTTTCGCACCAAGAAGGAGGTCATCAAGGCCCAGTACTCGGCGGCGGAAGCGCAGGTGCGGATATCGGAGGCGGCCACCGGCGTGGGCGAGCAGATGGCCGACGTGGGCCTGGCGATGCAGCGAGCGGTCGACAAGACCGAAAACATGCGCGCTCGCGCCGACGCGGTCTCGGAGCTCGAAGCAGCCGGCACCTTCGACGATGTCACACAGCTGGGTGGCGGCGAAGACGACATCGACCGCCAGCTCAAGCAGCTGTCCAGCCAGCCTGCCGTAGACGACGAGCTCGAGAAGATGAAGGGCGAACTGGGCCAGCCCGCGGACGCACCGCAGATCGCTGCGCCGGGGCCGGCGCCGGCCGGCGCTTCGGGTGGCGCCGAGGAGGGCGGCCAGGCCGGCGAGAGCGATGGCCAGGCATGATCGTCCGTATCTCCGGCGAGGACCAGTACCGCCTGGCCGATGCTGACGCGCAGCGCCTGAACGAGCTCGAGAACGACGTCGTCGCGATCGTCGAGGGCGGCAGCGAGGACGGCTTCGGGGATGCGTTCGCCGCGCTGCTGGACTACGTGCGAACTCATGGCACGGCGCTCGGCGACGACGATCTGGAGGGCTCCGACGTGATCCTGCCGCCCGCGGACATCAGCTTCGATGAGGCCGCGCGGGAGTTCACGGGCGAGGGACTGATACCCGACTAGATCGGGATCCCCCACAGCGGGAACCAGCGCTCCAGTTCCGGCTCGATCGGCAGTTCCGAGGCCATCTGCGCCTTAATCTGCAGCTCGCGCTCGGTCAGGCGCGATTGCGCGTTGGCGGGGTCGGGAACGAACGGGTACCAAGAGCCGCGCTTGTAGTTGTAGATGAAGTAGATCCGTCGTTTCTGCGCGTCGGCGAAGGCGAACACCGCGCACAGCAGACGCTCGCCGTGGCCGGCCGTCTCGATCGAGGTGGAGACGGCGTTGATGCCCACCGCGAGGTCTTCCACGCTGGGGGCGCCATCTGGGTTGTGCAGCACCATCCAGCGGTAGCCGTAGCTGTCGTCCTCGGTGGAAACCGTCGTGCCGCTCTCCCCGCCGGTCGCCGTGACCACTTCTTCCATGTCGCGCAGCGTCGCTTCGAACTCGCTTGTGGCCAGCGCCTGGAAAACGATCGCGGCCTTGCCCGCGGGGTCGATCTGGTGCTCGGCCTGGAGCGTGACGTAGGCGGTGGAGATCGCGAACAGGCGGTCGGGCGCGGGGCCCTTGACCGTGTGGCGGCCGGTGAGGATGTCGCGCAGGCCCACTGCTCAGGCGGAGCTTTGGAGCTGGGACTCCAGCCGCTCGAGCGCCGCCAAGCGCTGCTCGAGCGGCGGGTGGTCGGCGAAGATGTTCATCAGCGACTTCTTCGTCCTGGCGGGCAGGATGAAGAACGCGCTCATCCCCTCCGCCCGGCGCAGGTCCTGCGTTGGCACCCGCTCCATCGTGCCGCTGATCTTCAACAGCGCCGACGCCAGCGCGCTCGGGCGCCCGGTCAGCACCGCCGAGCCGCGATCGGCGGCGAACTCGCGGTAGCGCGACAGCGCCCTGAGCAGCAGGAACGAGATCGCGTACACGAGTACGGACACCAGCAGCACCAGCATGATCTCCTCCTCCTCGTCGCGGCCGCGTCCGTAGCCGCCGCCGAAGCCGCCGAAGAACAGCGCGAACTGGGCGATCATCGAGGCGAGCGTGGCGAAGAAGCTCGCCAGCGTCATCACCAACACGTCGCGGTTGATCACATGCGTCAGCTCGTGCGCCATCACGCCTTCGAGCTCGGCCGGCGAGAGCAGTTCGAGGATCCCGCGCGTCGCGCACACGGTCGTCGCCTTCTTCGATTTGCCCATCGCGCAGGCGTTCGGCATCGAGGTCTCGATCACGCCGACTTTCGGCTTGGGCAGGTCGGCCTGCACGCACAGCCGTTCGATGATCCCGTGCAGCTCGGGCTCCTGGGCGGGGGTCACCTCCTTGACCCCCATCGTCGCCAGCGCGATCTTGTCCGAGCCGAAGAACTGAACCAGCAGCAGCACCAGCGCGACGATCACGATCAGCCCCGCGGCCGCCCCCGCCGCGAACAGCACGCCGATGAAGACCACGTACACGAGCCCCAGCAGGAACATCGTCATCACCATCCGCGCCTGCAGGCCCGTGTCCTTGCCGAAGCTCGATCGTCTCCCAGCCATGTGGCTGGATTGTCGCAGAAGCAGATACACCTGCCCTAAAGTTCAGCCGCGAGCACGACTCGATCCGAGCTCGCCCGCAGACCTCACGCGATGAAGCCGGAAATCGAAATCCTGGGCATCTCGATCAAGACGTTCGGCGTGATGTTCGCGCTGGGCTTCCTCGCTTGCGGCTTCGTCGTCGCTCGCCGCCTGCGCGAGTTGCACAAGCCGGTCGACTGGGCGTACGAGATCACCTTCTCCGCGCTGCTCGGTGGCGTGATCGGCGCGCGCGCCTACTACGTCATCCAGCACTACAGCCAGGTCAGGCACGACCTGCTCGCAAGCATCTTCTCGGGCTCCGGCCTGGTGTGGTACGGCGGCGCGATCGGCGGCGCGATCGGCGTGCTCGCGTGGATGCGCTGGCGCCAAGCCCTCGAACTGCGGATGTTCGACACGTGCGCCACCGCGCTCGCGCTCGGTTACGCGATCGGGCGCATCGGCTGCCAGGTCTCCGGCGACGGCGACTACGGCATCCGCTCGAGCCTCCCGTGGGCGATGGGCTACCCCCACGGCACGCTGCCCACGCCGCCGGGGGTTCGCGTGCAGCCGACCCCGATCTACGAGACCGTCAGCATGTGCCTGCTCGCGTACGCGCTGTGGGCGCTGCGCGACCGCGTGCGGCCGGGCGTGGTGTTCGCTTTGTATCTCGTCGGCAGTGGGCTCGAGCGCTTCCTCGTGGAGTTCATCCGCCGCAACAAGGAGGTGCTCGTCGGGCTGACCGCGCCGCAGATCGAGAGCCTCGTGCTGCTCGCGATCGGGTTGGTGTGGCTCGCGAGCATGCTGCACCGCGGCGGCGTCGGGGCGCTGCGAGCGGCGAGCGTCTGACGAGATCCCCAACGCAGCGGCGATAATCAGCGGCGTGGTCACCGGCACGAGCCTTTCCAGCGTGTTCCCCGCGGGCAGCCGCCTGAACGAGCGCGGCCGCCTGGAGGTGGGCGGCTGCGACGTGATCGAGCTTGCCAGCGAGTACGGCACCCCCGCCTACGTCGTCGCCGAGGACGACCTGCGCTCGCGCGCTCGCGCGTTCGCGCAGGCCGGCCACGACGCAGGCCACCGCGACTTCCACGTCGTGTTCGCGTCCAAGGCGTTCCCGTGCACCGCCGTGCTCGCGCTGTTCGCCGGCGAGGGGCTGTGGTGCGACGTCGCCTCCGGCGGCGAGCTGCATCTGGCGCTTGAGGCCGGCTTTGCGCCCGAGCGGATCGTGCTGCACGGAAACGCCAAGTCGCACGCCGAGCTGCGCAGGGCGCTGGCGCACCGGGTCGGGCTGATCGCGATCGACAACTTCGACGAGATCGAGCGGCTGGCGGCGCTCGTCGCCGAAGGCGAGCTGGCTGACCGCGGGGGCATCGACGGCGCAGCCGGTGGTCAGCCGGTGCTGGTGCGGGTCACCCCCGACGTCAAGGGCGAGACCCACGAGAAGATCTCAACCGGCCAGGCCGACTCCAAGTTCGGCTTCTCGATGGCGCACGCGGGCGAGGCGATCGCGCGCGTGCAGGCGGTCGCGGGGCTCTCGCTGCAGGGGCTGCACGCGCACATCGGCTCGCAGCTGCTCGGGTTGGAGCCCTTTCGCCGGGAGGTCGGCGAGCTCGCGAAGCTCGGAGACTTCCCCGTCTGGGACCTCGGCGGCGGCCTGGGTGTTCGCTACACCGAGCGCCAGCCCGAGCCGCCGTCGATCGAGGAGTACGTCGGCTCGCTCCTGCAGGCCGCCGACGAGCACGGCATGGGCTCAGACAGGCGCGTGATGATCGAGCCCGGCAGGGCGCTGTGCGCGAACGCGTGCGTGACGCTGTACACGGTCGAGAGCGTCAAGCAGAACGTCTCGCGCTGGGTGGCGGTCGACGGCGGCATGTCCGACAACATGCGCCCGATGCTCTACGGCGCCGGCTACGACGCGCACGTCGCCGATCGCTTCGGGGGCGCCAGTGCGTGCGTGCTCGCAGGCAAGCACTGCGAGTCCGGCGACGTGATCGTGCGCGAGGCGCTGCTCGACGATCCCAAGCCCGGCGACGTAATCGTCACGCCCGCCACCGGCGCGTACGGCTACGCGATGGCCAACAACTACAACGGCGTGCCGCGTCCCCCCGTCCTCTTCTGCCGCGACGGCGACGCGCGCGTGGTGGTCAGGCGCGAGACTTACACCGACCTGAACGCTCGCGATGTCCACTAGCGCCGCTGGCGCAGGCTCGGGCTCCGGCAGCGAGGCCGGATCGGCGAGTGGGGCTGGTGGGACTCTGTTCAAGGTCGGTCTGCTCGGACACGGCACCGTCGGCGCGGCGTTCGCCGTGCTGCTCGACGAACGCGCCGATGAGATCGAACGCTTCAACGGGCGCAGGCCGGTGATCAGTGGCGTGCTCACGCGCACGCGCGGCGACTTCAGGGAGATCCTCTCTGACGCCGACCTGCTGGTCGAGCTGATCGGCGGCATCGAACCCGCGCGCGAGTACCTGCTGGCGGCGATGCACGCCGGCAAGGACGTCGTCAGCGCCAACAAGCAGCTGCTCTCCCAGCACGGCGAGGAGCTGTTCGAGACCGCACGCGAACGCGGTGTCAGGCTGCGCTTCGAGGCGGCGGTCGCGGGGGTCGTGCCGGTCGTGCGCGTGCTCGAGGAGTCGCTTTCCGCCACGCCGATCGAGCGCATCCACGGGATCGTCAACGGCACGACCAACTTCATCCTCACCGAGATGACCGCCGGCGCGAGCTACGCGGAGGCACTCGCCGAGGCGCAGCGCAGCGGCTACGCCGAGGCCGACCCCAGCGACGACGTCTCAGGGCGCGACGCCGCCGCCAAGATGGCGATCCTCGCACGCCTGGCGTTCGGCACGCCTGTGCACCTGAACGACGTGCACTACGAAGGCATCGAGCATCTGCACGGCGACGACATGCAGTACGCGCGCGAGCTCGGCCTCGGGCTCAAGCTGATCGGCACCGCGGAGCGCCGCAAAGGGGGGCTGTCGGTGCGGGTGCACCCGGCGTTCCTCTACGGCGGCCATCCTCTGGCCTCTGTGGTCGGCCCGTTCAACGCCGTCACCGTCGAATCGGAGGCGATCACCGAGATCACCATGTCCGGGCCCGGCGCGGGCGGCCGCCAGACCGCGAGCGCGGTGCTCGGCGATGTCGTCAGCGTGATGACCGGCGGCGCGCGGCCGCCCGCGCCGCCCCTCGCCCTGCCGCTGATCGAGGACGTCGAGAACGCCTTCTACGTGCACCTGGACGTCGCCGATCACCCCGGTGTCCTGGCTGCGGTGACGAAGGCCCTGGGAGAGCAGGGGGTGTCGATCAAGTCGGTCGTGCAGCGCGGCCTGGGGGAGAACGCCCGCCTGGTGATGGTCACCCATCCGGTGCTCGAGTCGAGCATGCACGCCGCGATCGATCTGGTCGGGGCCTTCGACTTCGTACGCTCGGCACCAAGGACCATCCGCGTGATCGAAGAGGAGTTCATATGAGCGAGACCAGCGCACCAAACCTGCCGAGGGTCGAAGGAGCCGCCTTCTCCGGCTCGCACGTGCCGCTGATCGAGCGCTACCACGAGCGCCTCCCGTTCGACCCGGGCGACCCCCTCGTCAGCCTGCAGGAGGGCTCCACGCCGCTGCTGCGCGCGCCAGTCCTGTCGGAGATGGTGGGGGCGACGGTACGCCTGAAGCTGGAGGGGGCCAACCCCACGGGCTCGTTCAAGGACCGGGGGATGACGTGCGCGGTCTCTGCGGCCGTCCGTGAAGGCGCCAAGGCGGTGATCTGCGCCTCCACCGGCAACACCGCCGCCAGCGCCGCCGCCTACGCGGCACGCGCGGGGATCACCTGCGCGGTGATCGTCCCCGAGGGCAAGATCGCGCAGGGCAAGCTCGCGCAGACGCTGATGCACGGGGCGCGCGTGATCGTGCTGGAGGGGAACTTCGACCAGGCGCTGACGCTCGTGCGCGAGCTCACCGACGCGCATCCGATCGTGCTCGTCAACTCGGTCAACGAGTTCCGCATCGAAGGCCAGAAGACGGCCGCGTTCGAGATCCACGAAGGCCTCGCCGGGGAGCTGGAGGCGCTGTGCATCCCCGTCGGCAACGCCGGCAACATCACCTCCTACTGGCGTGGTTTCACGGAGATGAGCGCGGCCCCCAAGCTGTTCGGCTTCCAGGCGGAGGGCGCCGCGCCGCTCGTGCTCGGCCATCCCGTCGCGCACCCGGAAACCGTCGCCAGCGCGATCCGCATCGGCAACCCTGTGCGCTGGGAGGACGCGATCGCCGCCGCGCGCGACTCGCGCGGCTCGATCCGCTCGGTCTCAGACAGCGAGATCCTGGCCGCCTTCCGGCTGCTCGCGTCCAAGGAAGGCATGTTCTGCGAGCCCGCCTCCGCGGCGTCGGTGGCCGGGCTGCTCAAGTACGGCGCCGACGGCGCCGAGCAGATCGTCTGCGTGCTGACCGGCCGCGGGCTGAAGGACCCGGAGACGGCGATCGCCCACAACGACGGCAAGGTGATCCCCTGTCCGGTCGAGATGGGACCGCTCGAGGAAGCCGTGCTTGGTGATTCGTAGAGGCGCTGGGTGATCCGCAGACGTCTGGTGCGCGTGCCCGCGTCCTCAGCCAACCTCGGCCCGGGGTTCGACTGCATGGCGGCGGCGCTCACGCTCGCGCTGGAGGTCGAGGTCGAGGAGACGGGGCAGTTCGCAGTGCGCACCGATCTGCCGGTGGGCCTCGGGCGCGAAAACCTGTGCGTGCGCGCGTTCGAGCGCCTGCATCCGGCCGACGGCTTCACCTTCACCATCCGTTCGCAGATACCGCTGTCGGGCGGGCTGGGCTCGAGCGCCGCCGCGATCGTCGCGGGGCTGATGGCCGCCGACCACCTGTTCGAGCTCGACGCCGACCTACTCGCCCACGCCACCGAGCTGGAGGGCCATCCCGACAACGTCGCGGCGGCACTGCTCGGCGGCTTCGTCGTCTGTGCCGACGGTCAGGCGACGCGCTTCGATCCACCCACCGGCCTGGAGGCGCTGGCCGTCGTCCCCGCCCAGGAGGTGCGCACTCGCGCCGCGCGCGCAGCCCTGCCCGAGCAGGTGCCGATGCAGGACGCCGTCTTCAACATCGCTCATGCGGCGCTGCTGACGCTCGGTCTCGCCAGGGGAGACTGGGACCTGCTGGCCCGCGGCCTTCAAGACCGGCTCCACCAGCGCCAGCGCGCGAGCCTGTTCCCGCGCTCGTATGAGCTCGCCTGCCGCGCGAGCGAACTGGGCGCGCTGGGGGCGAGCATCTCGGGCGCCGGGCCGACGGTGCTCGTGTGGTGCTTCTACGAGCAGACGGGCGCCGTCGCCGCGGCGCTGGCCGAGGAGATCGACGGCTGGGCGAGCCTTCTGCGCCTGCCCTTCGAGCAGCAGGGCGCCTACGTCGAGGCGCTCTGAGCGAGCTGGGCCAGGCGTTCGCTGGCGTCGTCCAGACCCTGCAGGCGCTCGAGCACCTCCGCCGCGAGCGCCAGGTAGTCGATGCCGAGGTCGGGGCGGTGGTCGAGGATCGAACGCGCCCGCTCGGCCGACTCGGCGTAGGCGATCGAGGTGCGGATCACCGAGTCGAACACCTGCTCGCCAAAGCGCTCCTTCAGCGACGCGAGGGCCTCGCGCGAGTGGATCGTGCGCATGTCGGCGAGGTTCAGCAGCACGCCCAGCAACGCCAATTGCGGGTTCAGGCTCTCGCGCGCGAGCTCCACTACCTCGATCGCCTGCTCGACCCCCTGCAGCGCGAAGTACTGGGCCTCAGCGGTGATCAGCGCACGGTCGGCGGCGACCAGCGCGTTGACCGTCAGCAGCCCCAGCGAGGGCGGGCAGTCGATCAGGATCACCTCGTAGTCGTCGCCCACCTTCGCCAGCGCCCGCCTCAGAGTCAGCTCGCGTCCGATCTTGCCGCCCAGCATCAGCTCCGCCTCGGCGAGGCTCAGGTTGGCGGGGATCAGGTCCTCGTGGATCGCGTCTGCCGTTGCCGCGCGACCGGCGAGCACGTCCGCGATCGTCGGCTCGACATCCGTCGGCAGGTCGAAGTAGTCGGACAGGTTGCCCTGGGGATCAAGATCGACGGCGAGCGTGCGCACCCCGCTGCGACGCAGGACGTCTGTGAGCGTGCGCACCGCGGTCGTCTTGCCGGTGCCGCCCTTCTGCGAGAGCACAGCGATCGTGTGGGCCATGTCACAGCGATACTACGCGGCGGCGGGCGAACGAGCGCGGCGCGCGTCAGCCGACGCTCGGAAGCGGCGCCCGTTCGGCGCCGACGTCGTGTGCGCCAGGCTGCGCGGGCACGCTCACGAAGGCGAGGCGGTAGCGCCCCACGATGATCTCGTCGCCGTCCTGGAGCACCTTGCCGTCGACGCGCGCGCCGTTGACGAACACGCCGTTGAGGCTGCGGTCGTCGAGCAGGCGTACGCCGTCGGGATGGCGCACGATCAGCGCGTGGCGGCGCGAGACGGTGGGGTCGTCGAAGCGCACGTCCGCCGCCAGGCTGCGTCCGATGCGCGTCCACTCGCGTGTCAGCGCGAACGTCCGCACGTCGCTGCCGTCCTCGAAACACAGGTACTCGCCCGGCTGCTCGATCTGCTCCCTGGCCCTCGCCAGCCGTGCCTCGCGGTCGGGACCCGGCGAGGCCAGCAGCGTGCCTTCGCCGCCTCCCGCGACCGACTCGTGCGTCCCCGCCACGATGCGCTCGGTGCTGAACAGCGAGGCGCGCGCGAAGCGGCGCCCTCCGCACTCGGGGCAGTCGGAGAGCATGTCCGAGCCGTCAAGCCTGAGCGTGTAGTCGCAGCGGATGCAGCGAAACGAGCCGGCCCCCACAAATGTGCCCGAAGTAAGTGACTCCATGCTGTGCTCCTCCCTCTGTGTTACGGCTGAGGATCGCTGCCGGGGGGGCGGGCCTTTAAGTCGGGGGAAACTTGTGGCGATCATAACAAGATTGTCAAGCGGGGCCGAAGTTCTGAATAACAATATCCGGGAAGCTGCCCGCTGCCTCTCCTTCGGCTTCCAGCTACCCCGCCGCTCGCCTGCTCAAACGACTCCCTGGGATGCGCTTCCCAGTAGCAGGAGAGAGGTCATGGGAGGGCGAACTCCACGCCATCATGGCTTCGCCTGACCCTCATGTCGAGCAGCTCGAGCGCGTGCTGCTGCGCCGCGGGCTGGGCGTCCTCGAGGCGGACCGCAATCGCTGCGCGGACTGCGGGCGCACACCGTTGACCGGCGAGCAGGTGCACCTGTACGGCGGGCATCAGCATTGGGTCGTCTGCGAGCTCTGCCGCCCGGCGCGACGCGACGCTCCCGTGGCGAGCGAGCTCGTCAGGCACTGCGAGCACGGCCACGCCGTGCGTCTGACCGCGCGCGCGGCCTAGCGCCGCGGGGGGACGCCACCCGCCACAATCCCCGAGGGATGCTCCGAGGCCGCGCCGCGCGGCCTGCCAATAGACTTGCGCTCGCCATGGACCCGATGACCGTCTCGATAATCGTGTCCGCTCCGCCCGAGCGGGTGTTCGACTACCTCCAGGACCTCGCCAACCATGCGGAGTTCACCGACCACTACCTCGTCGACTGGCACCTCACCAGGATCGAGTCGGTGGGCGCCGGCGCGGGCGCGCGCTTTCGCGTGAAGGCGCCGGGCAACCGCTTCAGCTGGGGGGACGTGACGTTCGCGGAGGTCGAGCGTCCGCACCGGATCGTCGAGGTCGGGCGCACCGGCAAGAACAACCGCATCCGCACGCTCGGCGTCTACGAGCTCGCGCCGGCGGCCGGCGGCTCGACGCGCGTGCGCTTCACACTGCAGACCCAGCCGGCCACGCTGACCGACAGGCTGATGGAGGGGTTCGGCGCGCGTTCGTGGCTGCTGCGCAAGAACCGCAAGGCGATGCACCGGCTGCGCGGCATACTCGAGACCGGGGAGGGCCGCGGACGGCGCGTCACGGTCGCGGGCGGATAGACTGCCGCGTCGCATGTCCAGCCGCCTGCGCAAGCTCTCGCTCGCTCTGCCCGCGCTGCTCGCCGTCCTCGCCGTGAGCGCGTGCGGCGACTCCCACACGCGCGTGAGCACCGGCACCTACGCCGGCGAGTCGGGCAAGAACGCGCCGTACCTGGACGTGGGCCCGCTCGTCTACGAGGTCCAGCTCTCACGCGAGCTGAACCCCTACAACAGCGAAGACGCCACCTACCTTCAGGGCCTCACGCCGCAGCAGCGCAAGCTCGAAGTCGGCCAGGAGTGGTTCGCGGTGTTCATGCAGGTCTACAACAACACCTCTCAGGAACATCCCGCGGCGAGCAGCTTCACGATCACCGACACCCAGGAAAACAGCTACACCCCGATCCCCCCGAGCGAAACCAACCCGTTCGCCTACCGCGCCGGCATGGTCCCCGCCAAAGGCCAGCTCCCCACGCCCGGCACGCTCGCCGACGACGATCCCGCGCAGGGAGCGGTGCTGCTCTACAAGATCCAGATCGTCTCGCTGGACAACCGGCCGCTGGAGCTGAAGATCGTCGACCCGGACGACCCCAGCCAGACGGCTTCGGCCGAGCTCGACGTCTAGCCTGGTCTGGTGGCCGCCGGCCTCGCGGCGACCACCGTGCGACGGGTCTGTCGGATGGGCCCAGCAACACAGCCCTCCCGCGTGTCAGGTGTGCGCGGGACCGGCCAGAGCCGTGACCATCATCCGCACCCAGGTGTCGACCAGCGTTTGGTCATCGACTTGGGCTGGGATGCCGAGGACGTCGCGTAGCAGGCGTGAGGAGAGCAGCGACCCGAGTCCGAAGGCGGCTATCGCCGTCGCCTCCTCGTCCGGGATCGGGTGCTCGGCTCGTTCGCTGATCCACGTGGCAAAGCCCGTGAACGTCGAGCCGACGAGCTCCTCGACGGCGGTCGTCAGCAACTTGGGCCGGTTGCGGGCGTCGGAGGCGAGGATGCGCAGCAGCTCAGACTCGCTGTCCAGCTCGGCGAGAACGTAGCGGGCCGTTAGCGTGAGTTCGGCGCGGAGGTCTCCCAACGATCCGAGTACATGCCGTATCTCACGGAGCGCGCCGAGCCTCGAGAGCTGGCGCTCGATGCCGGCCGCAAGGACCGCTTCCTTGCTCGCGAAGTGGTGGTAGAGCCCACCCGCTCCTGGGGTGAGTCCGGCGGCGGCCTCGATCTTGGCGATGCTGGTGGCCGCATAGCCGTGTTGGCTGAACAGCCGCATTGCTTCGTCGACTATGCGCTCGCGGGTGGTGGTTGACATGAGTCTGTCTAAGAATACACTTGGTTAAAGTCAGTAGACCGAGGAGCGAGGTGCGTTTGATGTCCGATGTCGGGCTTCCCCCCAACCCAGGCGACGCGCTGTCGCACGGCGATGGCATTGGCCGTGGGCGCGTGCGACGTGTCGCCCCTCTGGCCGCACTGAGCGCTCGCACCGCGGGCGAGGCGGCCGTGGTTGGGCTGCGGAGCAAGCTGACGGGTACCCACCCGACCGAGTTTCATGTGCGCACAGCCGAGCGCTACGCCGAGCTGCTCGGTCGCTCCAAGGGCGCGCTGATGAAGGCCGGCCAGATGCTGTCGATGATCTCGCTCGGTCCCGCGATGCCCTTGGAGTTCCAGTCGACTTACCAAGCGGCGCTCACGCGTCTTCGCGACGACGCGCCGCCGATGGCGGGCGAACTGGCGCAGGCGGTGTTCGAGCGTGAGCTCGGTCGCAGGGCTCTGAGCGCGTTTGCCGAGTTTGACTTGGAGCCGCTCGCAGTCGCGTCGATTGGCCAGGTGCACACGGCGCGCTTGCACGACGGCCGCGCAGTGGCCGTGAAGATTCAGTATCCCGGGGTCGCGGACGCGATTCGCGCCGACCTGAAGAACACGCAACTGCTGGTGACGTTCCTGACTTTGCTTGCAGGTCTATACACACGCCGGCTGAACGCTGATGTTCGAGCTGCAGCACGCGACATGAGTGAGCGCATCGTCGAGGAGCTCGATTATAGGCTCGAGGCGGCCACCCAGGCCGAGTTCGCCGAGCATTACCGCGGACACCCGTTCATCCACGTGCCGGAGGTCATCGGCGAGCTGTGCACCGGTCGTGTGCTCACCCAGGAGCTTCGTCTAGGCCGCTCCTGGAGCGACGCCGTCGGGGCGGAGCGGGACTTGCGCAATCAGTGGGCAGAGGCGATCTGGCGCTTCGTGTACGGCTCGTACGACCGCCTCGGCATGATCAACGCCGATCCGCACCCCGGCAATTACTTGTTCCACGACGACGGGAGCGTGAGCTTCCTGGACTTTGGCTGCGTACAGCGCTTCCCTCGCGATCGGACCGAGATGTCCTTGGCGATCGTGCTGGCGTGCGTGCGCGGCGATGTGCTCGGAACATGGAGGGCGTGCGTAGAGGCCGGATACTGGAGATCTTCGGACCCCGTCAGTCCCGAGGAAGTGTTCGCCTGGTGGCACGAGCCTTTTCAGTATCTGTGGGCAGAGCAGCCGTTTACGTTCACCCCCGAGCGTGCCGCGAGTTGGATCGAGTACAGGTTCTCGCCGACCGGACCCTCGGCGAACGCGCTGCGATACCTCACCATGCTGAGCGACTGCCTGGCATGGACCCGGATCGAGCTGGCGCTGACGTCGGTGATGGGCCAGCTGCATGCCACAAATGACTGGGCGGCCATCCTCGCCGAGTACCAGGGAGATGCCCCGATCACCTCGATGGGGAAGCTCGACTACGCGTATTTCGCCGAACGCCAGGTGGCAGGCCGTGCCTGAGCGGGCAGCCTGAGGTCGCCCACTCAGCTTTTGCTTGGCGGTTGACTTCAGGCTGTCCGGGGCCGCAAGTCCTCGGCCTCCCGGCGCGGGCACGGCGCCTTGTAGAACGTTGTCACGGGCTCCGGTTTCGACGGTTCTCCGTTTTCGGCGAAGATCACTTCGTTCTTCAGCGGGAAGCCGCCCTTCGGGCACGTCTTGGGGACGCGGCCGAAGTAGATCGTCTTGCCGTGAGACTTGATCGCCGCACCGAACGTTGCGGTGATTGTCTTGACCGATGCGTATGGCGCGCCCGGAACGCTCGCGACGAGCGGCACTTCGTCTTCCTCCTCGAAACCGTACCCATTGGCGCCACCCATGTGGCTGAAGCGGCCCCTGGCCAGGAGTTCGATCAGCGCCGGCGAGTGGCCGTCGGCGAAGAACTCGATACCGCCACCGGGTTTGAAGAACACGAAAAGTTCAACGATCTCTTCAACGCGTTCGCCGCCGAACGTCACGTATCCGAGCGCCGTGCCGTGCCCGGCCGACGAGCCCTTCGGGCACCCGCTCGGGCCGATGTTGACGATCACTTCTTCAGCGCATGTGGGAAATCCGCTCGTGTCCAGCACGGTGCCCTTCGGCGCGTAGAAGCGGTTGCCGATGATCGGTGGCGGCGAACCGAAGTATTCGGTCCCGGCTATCGAGTATTCGACCGTCACGTCCGTGCCTGCGCCAAGGATGTCGCCGGTATGTGGGAAGCCCGGGATCGGCACGGCCTCCCCTTTGACGGTGACGGTCGGCGTCGCCGACGCGAGTCCCGGCAGGGTCAGTACAGCCAGGCCAAGGACGGCAGCACAAGTACATGCTCTGCGCATCAGATTGCTCTCCTCTCTAGATGGACCGCCTCAATCCGGATAGCTCCGTATGGGGTCCTATCACGCTGATTCATAGATCACTGACTTTAGCTAAGTATACACTTAGACACCGACCATGTCAAGCACGATGCGCACTGCACCGAGCCGGATAGCGCCGAGACGACTTCTCGCTGAGCAGGTTCAGGGTGCCTGCGGAGTCCAACCGGGGGTCATCTAACCCGGCGCGACAGTCGTGACAGAGCCCTGAACCCGACGGAGAATTTCGATCTAGCGTTCCCGCAGAGCCGCTTCGAGCACTTCGCGGGCGACCGGCGCGGCCGTCGCACCACCGGCGCCGTCTTTGACGAGCATCACGCACACGACGATCCGCGGGTGAAGCGCCGGGGCGAACGCGGCGAACCAGGCGTCGGTGTTGGCCGCTTCGCTTTCCGTGCCCTGACAGCCTTCCTTGCCGGCTTCGTGGGATTCCGTCGAGCTCGTTTCGGCGGCCGGGGAGGAGGTGCAGGCGGTCTTCAGTTCGGCGGTGCCGGTCTTGCCGGCGACCGTCACTCCGGGGATCGCCGCGGCCGTGCCCGTTCCTTCGCGCACGACGCCGATCATCAGGTGGCGCACTGTTCGCGCCACCGACGCGCTCATCGCCTGCACGCCCGCCGCGGCCTTGCCCGGGAGGAAAGTCGGCTGCGGCCGTCGTCCGCCGTCGGCGACGGTCGCCGCCACCGTCGCCATCTCCAGCGGGCTGGCCAGAACCTGCCCTTGGCCGATCGCAGTTGATCCCACGTCCAGTTCGCCCTGGATTTCGTCCGCCGCCGGCAGCGTGCTCTCGGACGCGCCGGCGATTCCCGGCGCGTGGTTGAAGCCGAACCGTTCGGCCGTGGCCACCAGCCGCGGCGCTCCGAGCTTGACCCCCAAGGGCGTGAACACGGAGTTGCACGACACGGCGAACGCGAGTTCGAGCGTGCCGCCGCATTCCTCGCCGTTGGCGTTGTTCAGCCTGACGCCGTCGAGCGTCGCGTAGGTCGCGTACGGAAAGACCGTGTGCGGGCTGGCGATCTTCGCGCTGAGCACGCCGGTGACGGTGATCATCTTGAACGTCGACCCAGGCGGCTGCAGTGCGTCCAGGCCGAGGCCGGCGACCGCCAGGATCTGTCCGGTCGACGGCTGCATCGCGACGATCCCGCCGTACTGGCCGCCGAGCGCGGTCACCGCCGCGCGCTGGATCGCCGGCGAGACCGTGGTGCGGACCGGCGCCGCCGCGTGTGGCGTGGCGTGGGCGAGCGTCCGGCGCCCCGCGAGCAGCTCGCCCCCGGGGGTGCCCCGAAGGCGTTCGTCGAGCGCCAGCTCGAGGCCGCTGAGGCCGACGATCGCCTGCGCCGGCACGCCCTGCTGTTCGAGCGCCCGTCGGCGCGAGGCGGGCACCGGCCCGATCGTGCCGAGCACCGCGTCGGCGACGGTGCCGAGTGGCGAGTTGCGGGTGGCTTCGACGACGGGCGCGCCTTCGGCGGTCGCGGGGACGCTTTCCGCGAGTACGCTGCCATCGCGAGCCAACAGCGGCGCGCGGCGAGGCAGCGAGGTGTCGCGGCTGAGCAGCTCGCCCGGGCGCAGGCCGGGGAACGTGAGCGAGCGCGACCATTGCACGCGCGGGCTGCCGTCGGGGGCGTCGAGGACCTTGATGTCGAAGTCGAGCGACAGCGCTCCGAACAGGCGCGTCTGCACGCGCACGGGTACCGCCACCTGGCCGTGGGCGGCGCTTCGCGCCTGTCCCGTGACCTCCAGTCGAGTAGCCGTCGCGGTGGTCAGCGCTTCCTGGTAGGCGTTGGCGAATTCGCTCGCCGAGGTCGAGTGCCGCGAGGAGTCGCCGATGTCGGAGTACATCGCGAGGTAGTTGCCGTGCGTCCATGCCTTCACGAACCCGGCGGCGAGCGCGTCGGCTGGGGAGGAGGAGTGACGCGCGCCGAGGATCGCGCCGAACGCGAAGGCGACCACGGCCAGCAGCAGCACGGGGCGCGCGCGTCGCAGGCGCTGATTGGGTCTTTCACTCACTGAGCTTGTAGAACATGACAGGTGACCCAGCTGGACTGGATAATTGTCGCGTTCGCGTCCCTACTCGCGTTTCTCGGCTTCCGTCAGGGGTTCGTCGTGGGTGCGCTGTCGTTCTGCGGGTTCGCGATCGGTGCGCTGCTAGGGACGCGCATCGGTCCGCTGCTGCTGCCCCAGGGCTCCGCCTCGCCGTACGCCCCCGCGTTCGGCCTCGTCGGCGCGCTGCTCGGCGGAGCGATCCTGGCGAGCGGCCTCGAGGGCCTGGGCTTCAGGCTCCGCCGCACGATGATCATCCCCGGTATGGGCCTGCTCGACGGCGTCCTCGGTGCGGCGCTCGGTGCGGCGCTGGCCCTGGGGATCGTGTGGATCGCAGCGGCGGTTGCGGGGCAGTCGCCCGGCGAGACCCAGCTGCGGACCGACATCCAGCGTTCGGCGATCCTGCGCAAACTCAACGAGGTGCTGCCGCCGTCCGGGTCGATCCTCAACGCGCTCGCGCGCCTGGACCCGCTGCCGTCGATCAGCGGCCCCTCGCCCGACGTCGCCGCGCCAGAGCCCGCGATCGCCCACGCTCGCGGTGTCCAGAGCTCGTCGCGAAGCGTCGTGCGGGTGGACGGCACGGCCTGCGGCCTGGCGATCGAGGGCTCGGGCTGGGTGGCTGAGCCCGACGTGGTCGTGACGAACGCGCATGTGGTGGCCGGCGAGCAGGACACGACCGTGGAGGTCGACGGCGAATCGCCGAGCCTGCCCGCGCAACCGATCGAGTTCGATCCCACCCACGACCTGTCCGTGCTGCTCGTGCCCGGCCTCGGGCTGCCGGCGCTGAGCCTCGCGCCGAGCCCGGCGTCGGGCACGCCCGGCGCGATCCTCGGCTATCCCGAGAACGGCCCGTTCGACGTACAGCCGGGACGCATCGGCCGCACCCAGAACGTGATCACCCAGAACGCGTACGGTCAGGGGCCGGTCTCGCGGCTGCTGACGCCGCTGCGCGGGCTGGTGCGCCCGGGGAACTCCGGTGGCCCGCTGGTCAACGCCGACGGGCAGGTCCTGACGACGGTCTTCGCGGCGACCGTCGACAGCCAGACACGCGGCGGCTACGGCGTCGCCAACGAAACGGTGGCGACTGTGCTGCGCGAAGCCGAAACGCACGAGCGCGAGGGCGTCCAGGTGAGCACCGGGCCGTGCACCAGCGAGTGAGCCCGGCCTCGCGCGCAGCCGACGCAAAACGTCGGCGGTCCGATCGCCCGCTACGCTGACCGCCATGTCCAAGACGCTCCTCGTCGCCGAGAAGCCCTCCGTGGGGCAAGACCTGGCGCGCGTGCTGCCCGGTCCGTTCAAGAAAGGCGAGGGCTTCCTTGAGGGCCCTGAAGACGTGATCACGTGGGCGGTCGGGCACCTCGTCCAGCTCGCCGAACCGGAAGCGTACGACGCCAAGTACAAGAGCTGGCGGATGGCCGATCTGCCGATCGTGCCCGAGCGCTTCAAGCTCGAGGTCCGCGACGAGCGCTCGCGCAAGCAGATGTCGGTCGTTACCAAGCAGCTCGGCCGCGAGGACATCGACGAGGTCGTCAACGCCTGCGACGCCGGTCGCGAGGGCGAGCTGATCTTCGCGTATCTGTACGAGAAGGCGAAAGGCAAGAAGCCCGTCAAACGCCTGTGGCTGAACTCGATGACGAGCGCAGCGATGAGGAGCGCGCTGGCGTCGCTGCGGCCGGCGCAGGAGTTCGAGCGCCTGGAGGAGGCCGCACGATCGCGCTCGGAGGCCGATTGGATTGTCGGCATGAACTCCACTCGCGCAGCCACGATCCGCCTGCGCAGCTCCTTCGACGGTGCCGTCTCGCTCGGACGCGTACAGACCCCCACGCTCGCGATCGTGGCTCATCGCGAGGAGGAGATCAGGGCGTTCAAGCCGGAGCCGTACTGGCTGGTCGACGCGACGTTCGCCGCCGGCGCGCTGGAGGGTGAGCCGGCGGGCGGCGAGCGGACCTACATCGGCAACTTCCAGGCCCCCGCTGGCAGCCCCGGCAACACCAAGGGCCCGCGGATCGGAACCGAGGAGGAGGCGCTAGCGATCGTGGCCGCCTGCGAGGGCAGGCCGGGAACGATCACGAAGCTCGAGAAGAAAGAACAGCGCGAGAAAGCGCCGATGCTGTACGACCTCACGACGCTGCAGCGCGAGGCGAACAACCGCTACGGCTTCTCGGCCAAGCGCACGCTCGCGGCCGCGCAGCGGCTGTACGAGGAGCACAAGGCGCTCACCTATCCGCGTACGAACTCGCGCTACCTGACGACCGACATGGTCGAGGAGATCAAGCCGATCGCCGAGTTGGTGGGCGCGCACAAGGAGTACAGCATGGGCGCCGAGTACGTGGTCGGCCTCGACGTGCTGCCGCTGGCGCGCGTGGTCAACGACGAGAAGGTCTCAGACCATCACGCGATCATCCCCACGCGCTCCGAACACAACCTCGACAAAATGGGCTCCGACGACCGCCGCATCTACGACATGGCCGTGCGGCGCTTCCTCGCGGTGTTCCACCCGGAGGCCGTGTTCGAGAACACGCGCGTAGAGACCACCGTCGCGCTCGCCGACGGCGGCGACAGTGCCGCCGGTCACGTGTTCCGCACCCGCGGCAAGCTGCTGATCGTGCCCGGCTGGCGCGGCGTCTACGACGAGATCTCAGCGGACGCGAAAGCCGCCGAAGCGCAGGAGCGTGGCGAGGAGGACGAGGAGACCGACCAGCAGCTTCCGCGCCTGCTCGCCGACGAGCAGGTGCAGACACGCGAGATCCGCAGCGCGCGCAAGGAAACCAAACCGCCGCGCCGCTACAGCGACGCATCGCTGCTCGGCGCGATGGAGACCGCGGGCAAGCTGGTCGAGGACGACGAGCTGCGCGAGGCGATGAAGGACTCGGGGATCGGCACGCCGGCCACGCGCGCAGCGATCATCGAGCGGCTGATCACGGTCGGCTACCTCGAGCGCGACGGGCGTGCGCTGGTGGCGACCGAGAAGGGCCTGAACGTGATCCGGCTGCTCAACGAGCACGCGCTCACCTCGCCCGGACTGACGGGCAGCTGGGAGCAGCGGCTGGGCAAGATCGAGCGCGGCGAGGACTCGCGCAAGCAGTTCATGAGCGACATCGCGGGCTTCGCGCAGGAGACCGTCAAAGAGCTCGACGAGACGCTCAAAGACGTGCGCATCCCCCGCGCGCGGCTCGGCCCGTGCCCGGTCTGCGGCCACGAGATCGTCGAGAACCGCAAGGGCTACTCGTGCTGGGCGCGCGAGGACCCCGGCTGCGGCTTCGTGATCTGGAAGTCCAAAGCCGGCAAGACGTTGCCGCTGAGCATCGCGCGCGAGCTGATCAAAACCGGCTACACCGCCCAGGCGGTGACTGGCTTCCGCGGCCGCAGCGGCCGCAGCTTCCGCGCGCATCTCGCGCTCAGCCAGACCGACGAGGGGAAATGGCGCGTCGAGTTCGACGAGGTTTGGGCGCAGGAGGGCGCCAAGCCTCCCGAGGCCGAGGGAGAGGTCGAGGTGGCGGGCGCGGCCGTCGGGGCCGCCAGCGCCGCGTAGGCGGTGCCGATAACGCTGGTAACGGGCCCCGCGAACGCGGGCAAGGCGCAGGTGGTGATGGACGCCGTGCGCCGAGAACTGGCCCACGGCGAGGAGCCGCTGCTGATCGTCCCCACGCGCGCCGACGCCGAGCACTACCTGCGCGAGCTGGCCGGCGACGGGGTCGCGATGGGGGTGCGCGTGGAGCGCTTCGCGGGCCTGATCGGCGAAGCGGTCAAGCGCGCGGGGGTCGCCGAGCCGCTGCTCGGCGGCGCGGCGCGCGAACGGGTGCTTGAGGCGGTGGCGGCGCGGGCGGGTGCGCCGAGCACGCGCGGGTATCTCAGCGCGCTGGCCGAGCTGTTCGCGCAGCTGCTCGTTCGCCGCCTGACGCCCGCGCGCCTCGGCGATGCACTGTCGAGGTTGCGCGAGGCCGACGGGCCGGGCGCCCACGCCCACGACCTCGGCCTGATGTTCGCCGACTACGAGGCGACGCTCGAGCGGCTCGGGCGCGTCGACGAGGAGCGGCGCGCGATCAAGGCGCTGGACGCACTGCGCGAACGCCCCGCGCTGTGGGGCCGCACGCCGGTGCTGTTCTACGGGTTCGACGACCTGACGAGGCTGCAGCTGGACGCGATCGAGACCTTCGGAAGGGTCGTCGATGCGCCGGTTACCGTATCCCTGTCCTACGAGCCCGCGCGCGTCGCGTTCGCGGGGCGCGCGGAGAGCTTCCACGCGCTCGTGCCGCTGGCCCGCGAGCATCATCAGCTGCCGGCCCGATCCGAGCACTACACGCCGCACGCGCGCGCCGCGCTCGCCCACCTCGAGCGCTCGCTGTTCGAGCCGGATGCGGCGCGGATCGACTCGGACGGCGCGCTGCGGCTGCTAGAGGGCGGCGGCGAGCGCGCCGAGCTCGAGCTGGTGGCGGGCGAGATCGCCGAGCTGCTGCGGCAGGGACTCGCGCCGGGCGAGATCGCCGTGCTGGTGCGCCGCGCGGGGACCTCGCCGGAGATGCTCGAAGAGGTCTTCTCCGCGGCGGGCATACCGTTCGCGCTGGCGCGACGGACCCGCTTCGCCGACACCGCGATCGGCGGGGCGCTGATCGGACTGTTGCGCTGCGTGCCCGCCGGCGGGCGCCCTCCGGAGCCCGCACCGCCCCGCCCGCCCGCCGGTGCCCTTCAGGGCGCGCCCGCACAGACACGCACGGGCGGGGTCGAGGACCTGCTGGCGTGGCTGCGCGCGCCCGGAGTGCTCGAGCAGCCGGCGCTTGCCGACCGGCTGGAGCTCGCCGCGCGCCGCGCCGGGGCCGCTGACGCGGCCGCTGCGAGAGCGCTGTGGGAGGAGCGCAACTGGCCTCTGGAGGCGATCGATCGGCTGTTCGAGGCGCAGGCGCGGGGTCCGCTTGCGCTGTGCGAGCGCGCCGCACGCGAGCTGTACTGGCTGTTCTGCGCCCCAAGGCGCGGCGGCGCACGCGTGCTGGAAGCGGACGAGCTCGAGGACGCGGGCGCGCTAGCCGTCGGTCGGCGTGCGCTGGCGGAGCTGCGCGAGCTCGCGCGCGGGGCGCCCGAGCTGGCGCCGGCCGAAGCGGGCGAGCTCGCGCACGCGCTCTCGCGCCTGGAGGTCGTGGGCGGCGAGGGCGCTGCGGGCGACGCCGTCGCGGTGCTCGACCCGCTGGCGCTGCGTGCGCGCCGGGTGTGCGCGCTGTTCGCGTGCGGCCTGCAGGAAGGCGTCTTCCCGGCGCCGGCGCGCCCGCACGCGCTGCTTTCAGAGGACGAGCGCCGGCGTGTCGCGGAGGTCTCGGGGCTGAGGCTCGGCGAGGACGCGGACAGCCTCGCGGCCGAGCGCTACCTGTTCTACGCGGCTCTCTCCCGCCCGCAGGAGCGGCTGTTCTTGAGCTGGCACGTCGCCGACGACGAAGGCGAGGCGATGTCCCGCTCGCTGTTCGTGGACGACGTGTGCGACCTGTTCGAGCCGGAGCTGATGAGCCGCCGCGCAAGGCGGGCGCTCGGCAGCGTCGACGGGCCCGCGGGAGCCGCGCCCGGAGCCTCCGCACTTCTCGGGCGCGCCACGCGGGCGGACCCGCGCGCCGTCCAGCCGCTGAGCGACGAGCGCCTGCTGGCGTGGCTGCGCGAGCGAGTGTGGTCGGCCTCCTCGCTCGAGAAGTGGATCGGCTGCCCGGTCGGCTGGTTCGTCGAGCGGATGCTCGACCCCGAGCACCTGGACCCTGATCCCGAGCCGCTGGCCCGCGGAGCGCTCGCGCACGCGGCGCTGAAGGACACCCTCGAGGCGCTGCGGCGCGAGCGCGGAACAGCGCGGCTGACGCTCGCCAGCCTCGCACGGGCGCGCGAGCTGCTGGCGATCGCGCTGGCCGACAACGAAGCCGAGCATCCGCTGTCCGTCGCGCCCGAGCGCCGGATGGCGGTGCGCCGGCGCCTGCACGTCGACCTCGAGCGCTACCTGCGCCACGCCGCCGAGGTCGACAGCCCGCTCGAGCCGAGCGCGCTGGAGCTCGGCTTCGGCTTCGCCGAGGGCGACGAGCGGGGTGGCGCGAGCGACTTGCCGGCGCTCGAGCTCGGCGGCGGCGTGAGGCTGCGGGGACGGATCGACCGCGTCGACGTCGGCGAGCGGGGCGAGGCGGTCGTGTACGACTACAAGGGAGGGCGGGCACCGGCCGGCGCGAGGTGGATCAGGGACGCCAGCCTGCAGGTCGCGCTGTACATGCGCGCGGTCGAGGATCTACTGCACCTGCGCGTCGTGGGCGGCTTCTACCAGCCGCTGACCGGCGAGGACCTGCGCGCACGGGGCGCGCTGGACGGTGACGCCGGACTCGAGCTCGACTGCGTCGGCCCCGACGTCTACGAGCACGCCGAGATGCGCGAGCTGCTCGAGCAGGCGCTCGCCCTCGCCCGTGCGGCCACCGCGGAGGCCGGCCGCGGCGAGCTACAGCCGCGGCCGCACACGTGCGCCTTCCGCGGCGGCTGCATGTACCCCTCGATCTGCCGCTGCGAGCGATGACGCTGAATCTCACCAGCGAGCAGGCGCGCGCGGTCGAGCGCAGGGCCGAGCCGCTGCTGCTGTCCGCGGCGGCGGGGAGCGGCAAGACCTCGGTGCTGGTCGAGCGCTTCGTGGCGGCCGTGCGCGAGGACGCCGTCGCACCCGCGAGGATCCTCGCGATCACGTTCACCGAGCGCGCCGCCGGCGAGCTGCGCAGCCGCGTGCGGGCGCGGCTACTGGAGCTCGGCGAGCGCGAGGCCGCGCGCGACACCGAGGCCGCGTTCGTCGGCACCTTCCACGGCTTCTGCGCCCGCCTGCTGCGCGCCCACGCGCTCGCCGCGGGGCTCGATCCCGACTTCGAGATCCTCGACGAGGGGATCGCAACACGCCTGCGCGAACTCGCCTTCCAGGCGGCCGTGCGCGAGCTCGCCGGCGGTCGGGCGGCGGCGGTGGACCTGCTCGCCGCCTACGGCGTCGATCGCACGCGCTCGATGATCGAGCGTCTTTACGCGGAGCTGCGCAGCCGCGGGCAGCGCACGCCGCGACTGCCCCAGCCGATCCTCGCCGAGCGGCCCGACGCGCGCGATCTCGACGCCGCGGCGGCGTGCGCGCTGCTGGACGAGCTGCTGCTGGGGTTCGGCGTCGCCTACGAGCAGATCAAGCGCGGACGCAGCGCCGTCGACTTCGACGATCTGGAGCTGCTCGCGCGCGACCTGCTGGCCGAGCGCGGCAGCGTACGCGCGGCCTGGTCCGATCGCTTCGAGCTGATCATGGTCGACGAGTTCCAGGACACCAACCCACGCCAGCTGGACGTCCTGATGGCGCTGGAGCGGAGGAATCTGTTCACCGTCGGCGACGAGCTTCAGTCGATATACGGCTTCAGGCACGCCGACGTGCGCCTGTTTCGCGCGCGGCGCGCCGAGCTCGACGAGCAGGGCGCCAGTTTGCGCCTGACGCAGAACTTCCGCAGTCGCGCCGCGCTCGTACACGTGATCAACGCCGTGTTCGCACAGCGGTTGCGCGACTACACGCCGCTGGTCGCCGGTCGCGCCGGCCCCGCCTTCGTCGGCGAGGAGCCGGTCAGTCCGGTCGCGGGCGACGCTGGCGAACCGGCGGTGGAGCTGCTGCTGACCGACGTCCGTGGCTGGGAGGATGACGAGGATCTGGCGCGGGCGATCGCCGCCGGCTTGCCCCACGCGCAGCCGTGGCGACAGGCCGAGGCGCGGCTGCTGGCCCAACGCGTGGCCGAGCTCGTGCACGACGGCCGGGCACGCGCGGGTGAGGTGGTCGTGCTGCTGCGTGCCTCCGGGGACCTCGAGGTGTTCGAGCGCGCGTTGCAGCTGCGCGGCCTGCGCACGCTGGCGGCCGTCGGAGCGTTCTGGGGCCACCAGCAGATTGGCGATCTGATCTGCTGTCTGCGCGCGCTCGCCAATCCGCTCGACGAGCAGGCCCTGTACGGGGCGCTCGCATCGCCGCTGGCGGGATGCTCGAAAGACTGCCTCGCCCTGCTCGCGGATGCCGCGCGCACCGCCCGACGGGGCGTTTGGGAGACGGCGCTGCGGTTGACCGACGACGAGGAGCTCGCGAGCACGATCGGGCTCGCGCCGGGCGATCGCACGGCGCTCGCGGGCTTCTGCGCGTGGCTGGCAGACGAGCGAGCCGGCGCAGCACGGCGAACGATCTCCCAACTGATCGAGCGCGCGATCGAGGCGCGTGACTACCGCCGGCACGTGCTTGGCCTCGAGTGGGGGGAGCGACGGCTCGCCAACATCCACAAGCTGCTGCGCCTCGCGCGCCGCTTCGAGATCACCGAGGGACGGGATCTGCGCGCCTTCCTCGACCATGTCGAGCGCCTGCAGGCCGGACCCGACGTCGAGCCCGACGCCCCCGTGGAAGGGGTCGACTCCGACGCGGTGCGGCTGATGACCGTCCACGCGGCCAAGGGCCTGGAGTTCCCCGTCGTGTGCCTGGCCGACCTCGGGCGCCAGCCCAACACTCAGACCCCCGACCTGCTCGTCGACGGTCCTCGCGTCGGCCTGCGGCTGATGCGCCTCGACGGCGCCGCATCGAGCCCGGCGCTGGAATACGAGCAGCTGTGCGAGGAGCGTCGCCTGCGCGAAGCCGAGGAGGAGGACAGGATCCTCTACGTCGCGATGACCCGTGCCCGCGAGCGACTGCTGCTGAGCGGCGCGATCGACTTCGAGCGCTGGTCGCAGGCCGCGCCCTCCAGGATGGCCACCAGCGCGATCTCGTGGCTGGCACCGGCGCTCGCCCCCGATCTGCCGGCGCTGCTACAGGCAGGCGAGGCCGCCGTGCACGACCTCGGCGCCGGCCCCCGCGGAGAGGCGACCGTGCGCTGGCGGCTGAGCTCCCCCGCCAGCGCCGGGGAGGTCCTGCGGCTCGGCGAGGCCGAGCCGGTCGTCCGTGGGAGCAAGTCCGTCGCCGCCGAGCGGGAGCCGGCTGTCGGCGAACAACTCTCTCTTTCCACGGAAGGTGCGCCATCGTCTATACCTGCTGGCCCAGGCGTGGATCCGCCGGTGCTGACCGCGCTCAGCTACACCTCGCTGAGCGAGCTCGAGCGCTGTGGCTACCGCTACTACCTGGAACGCGTGGTCGGGTTGAGCGAGGATCGCTCAGCGATCCGCATGGGTCCGGAGAATGGTGGGGCGATGGAGGCGCGGGCGCGGGGGACGCTGATCCACCGGCTGATGGAGTCACTCGACGTCGCCAGCCAGACCGGACCGTCGGGCCAGCAGGTCGCGAGCGTCGCGCGCGAGCTGGGCATGCGCGTCGGGCGCGAGGAGCGCGAGCAAATCGCCCGACTGATCGGCGCCGCGATCACGGCCCAGCCGTTGACGCGAGCGGCCGCCGCGCTGAGCGTGCGGCGCGAGCATCCGTTCGCGTTCGCGCTCGAGGACGGGCAGCCGCTGATCAGTGGCGTGATCGACCTGCTGGCAGAGGAGCACGACGGCTCGTTCGTGGTGCTCGACTACAAGAGCGACAGGGTCGGTGAGGGGGCCGATCTCGGTACGCTGGTGGAGCGCGAGTACGGCATCCAGCGCATGCTGTACGCGCTCGCCGTCCTGCGCGAAGGCGCTGCGTGCGTGGAGGTCGTCCACTGGTTTCTGGAGCGTCCGCACGACCCGGTCGTCGCGAGCTACCGGGCGGGAGAGCGCGCCGCGCTGGAAGCGAGCTTGGCCTCGCACGTGCTCGGCGCTCGCTCGCGTGGCTTCAGCGTCAGCGCCAATCCCCACCGCGGCCTGTGCCTCACGTGCCCGGGGAGGGTGGGCCTGTGCTCGTGGGGTGAGCGGGAGACCCTGCGCGAGCCCTAGGATCGCGCGCGCGCAGGCGGTTTGCGCCTTCCCCGCACTGCTACGCTTTCCGCTCCGCCTCCAGGTGTCTGCCCGCCTGCCTGCGCCCGCTGGGTGCGCAGATGGTGGGCATGCCCGCAATGTGGTCTGTCCAACCTCTGCGCGGGATGCACCGCCCCCCGGGAGCACTTCCATGAACTCGCACACCAAGCAGCCGCCAAAGGCCGTCGGACTCTACGACCCTCGCTTCGAGCACGACGCTTGCGGCGTGGGAATGGTCGCGCGCCTGGACAACACGCCCACCCATGAGGTGGTCGCGCGCGCGATCACGGCGCTAGAGAACCTCGAGCATCGCGGCGCCACCGGCGCGGACCCGTGCACCGGCGACGGCGCGGGGATCCTGATGCAGATGCCCGACGAGCTGTTTCGCGCGACCGTCGACTTCGAGCTGCCGCCGGCGGGCTCCTACGGCGTGCTGATGTGCTTCCTGCCGACGGACACCGCCGCCCGCGGGCGCATGGAAGCGCTGCTCGAGCGCATCGTGGACGAGGAGGGCCAGCGGCTGCTCGGGTGGCGCGAGGTACCGATCGACGAGGAGCACACCGGCGAGGTGGCGGCCGCGTGTCGCCCGGCGATCCGCCAGCTGTTCGTCGGCGCCTCGGCTGCGCTGGAGGCCGACCGCGACGCGTTCGAGCGAAAGCTGTACGTGATCCGGCGGATCAGCGACCTGACCGTACAGGAGCCCGGCCTGTACGTGACATCGAGCTCCTCGCGCACGATCAACTACAAGGGCATGCTCATCAGCTACCAGTTGGCGGCCTTCTACACGGACCTGCGCGACGAGCGCTGCAAGAGCGCGCTCGCGCTCGTACACTCGCGCTTCTCCACCAACACGTTCCCCAGCTGGGAGCTCGCCCACCCTTACCGCGTGATCTGCCACAACGGCGAGATCAACACGATGATGGGCAACGTCAACTGGATGCGCGCGCGCGAGAGCGAGCTGCGCAGCGAGCTGTTCGGCGAGGACCTGAACAAGATCCTGCCGGTCGTCACCCCCGGCAACTCCGACTCGGCGACGTTCGACAACGTGCTCGAGCTGCTGATGCTCGCCGGGCGCTCGCTGCCGCACGCGGCGATGATGATGATCCCCGAGGCCTATCGTGGCCGCGACGACCTGCCGGACTACCTGAAGGGCTTCTACGCTTTCCACTCGTGCCTGATGGAGCCGTGGGACGGACCGGCGTCGGTCGCGTTCACCGACGGACGCGTGGTCGGCGCCACGCTCGACCGCAACGGCCTGCGCCCCGGGCGCTGGGTCGAGACCACCGACGGCTACGTGGTGCTGGGCTCGGAGTCCGGACTGCTGGACATCCCCCCCGAGAACGTGCGCCGCCTCGGGCGTCTGCAGCCGGGCAAGCTGTTCCTGGTCGACCTCGAACGCGGGCGGATCGTCGAGGACGAGGAGGTCAAGCGCGAGGTGGCGACCCGCCATCCCTACGGCGAGTGGTTCGCCCGCAACGCCGTCCCATTCAGCGAGCTGCCGGCGTCCGACCAGGTGACGATCTCGCGCCAGCCGCTGCGCCTGCGCCAGCGCGCGTTCGGCTACACGCAGGAGGACATGCGCGTGCTGCTCGCGCCGATGGCCAGCGAGGGCGCCGAGCCGGTCGGATCGATGGGCAACGACATCTCGCTGGCGGTGCTCTCCGACCAGGCGCCGCCGCTGTTCTCCTACTTCAAGCAGCTGTTCGCGCAGGTGACCAACCCGCCGATAGACCCGATCCGCGAGGAAATCGTGATGAGCCTCGCGACGAGCCTTGGCAGCGAGCGCAACCTGCTCGACGAGACGCCCGAGCACGCGCACAAGCTGCTGCTCGACCAGCCGATCCTGCTCAACCGCGAGCTCGAGACGCTGCGCAACGTCGAACACGACGTGTACGCGGCCGAGACGATCGACATAACGTGGCCGGTCGCCGAGGGGCCCGACGGCATGGGCCGCGCGCTCGAGCGGATCTGCACCCAGGTGCACGAGGCGATCGCCCAGGGCGTGAACATCATCATCCTCTCCGACCGAATGATCGGTCCCAGGCGCGCGCCGATCCCGTCGCTGCTGGCGATCGCCGCCACCCACCATCACCTAGTGCTCGCGGGCACACGACTGCGAGCCGGCATCATCCTCGAGTCCGGAGAGCCGCGCGAGGTGCATCACTTCGCCACGCTGATCGGCTACGGCGCCAGCGCGATCAACCCCTATCTCGCGCTCGAGACGCTCGACGAGATGGTCATCGAAGGACGCATCGGCACGGGCGCCGCGAACGGCACCGCGCGTCCGCCGCAGCCCGAGGAGCTGAACGAGCTGCTCGAGCGAGCCGCTCAGAACTACGTCAAAGCGGTCGGAAAAGGGCTGCTGAAGACGATCTCGAAGATGGGCATCTCCACGATCCAGTCCTATCGCGCCGCGCAGATCTTCGAGGCGGTCGGACTCGAGCGGGAGCTGATCGACACGCACTTCACGCACACCGCCTCGCGCGTCGGCGGGATCGGCATGGAGGTGCTCGCGCGCGAGGCGCTCGAGCGTCACGCGCGCGCGTATCCCGCGGGCGGGCGAGGGCTCGATCCGCTGCTGCCGGTGGGTGGCGTGTACGCGTGGCGCCGCGACGGCGAGCACCACATCTGGAACCCCGAGACGATCGCGCTCGTCCAGCACGCCGTACGCGCGGCCAACGGCGACGTGGGCGCGGCGCTGAAGGGCGACCGCGAGGCGTACGCGACGGTGCGCGAGAGCGCCGCGTTCGAGAAGTATCGCGAGTATGCGCGGGCCGTCAACGAGGACGCCGCGCGCAAAGCGACGCTGCGTGGCCTGCTGGCAATCGGAACCGGCCCCGCCGCGGCCGGCTCCGCGGCGATCGACCTGGACGAGGTCGAGCCGGCGAGCGAGATCGTCAAGCGCTTCTGTACGGGCGCGATGAGCCTCGGCTCGATCTCGCGCGAGGCGCACGAGACCCTCGCGATCGCCATGAACCGCCTCGGCGGGCGCTCGAACACGGGCGAGGGCGGTGAGGATCCCGTGCGCTTCACGCCCGACGCCAACGGCGACCGCCGCCGCTCGGCGATCAAGCAGGTCGCCTCCGGGCGCTTCGGCGTGACGATCCACTATCTGGTCAACGCCGACGAGCTGCAGATCAAGATGGCCCAAGGCGCCAAGCCCGGCGAGGGCGGCCAGCTGCCGGGGCACAAGGTCGACGCGTACATCGGCTCGATCCGCCACACCATGCCCGGCGTGGGACTGATCTCGCCGCCCCCACACCACGACATCTACTCGATCGAGGACCTCAAGCAGCTGATCTACGACCTGCGCTGCTCGAACCCGCAGGCGCAGGTGTCCGTCAAGCTCGTCTCCGAGGTCGGCGTGGGCACGGTCGCGGCCGGCGTGTCCAAGGCGAACGCCGACCGCGTGCTGATTGCCGGGCACGACGGCGGCACCGGCGCCTCGCCGCTGTCTTCGATCCAGGCCGCGGGCGTGCCGTGGGAGATCGGCCTGGCCGAGACCCAGCAGACGCTGCTGCTCAACAACCTGCGCTCGCGCATCGTCGTGCAGACCGACGGCCAGCTGAAGACCGGTCGCGACGTGATGATCGCGGCGCTGCTCGGTGCCGACGAGATGGGCTTCTCGACCGGGCCACTGATCGCCA
>Ga0302325_10001223_pt1 | contig 66426 bp, 62 predicted proteins | sample Palsa_T0_2_FD_201948 | JGI IMG/M metagenome (GOLD analysis project Ga0302325, IMG submission 201948) | Peat permafrost microbial communities from Stordalen Mire near Abisko, Sweden - Palsa_T0_2 | ecosystem: Environmental > Terrestrial > Soil > Palsa > Peat permafrost | place: Sweden: Abisko...
AAGTCGCGCGTCTCCGAGGCGGTTGCTAAGATCGCCGACGAGCTCGTCGCGCTCTACGCCGAGCGCGAGATGTCGCGCGGCTTTGCGTTCGGCCCCGACACCGCGTGGCAAGCCGAGATGGAAGAGGCCTTCCCGTACGATCCGACTCCCGATCAGCAGAAAGCAATCGAGGCGACGAAAAGCGACATGGAGGCGGCGCGTCCGATGGATCGCCTCATCTGCGGCGACGTCGGGTACGGCAAGACCGAAGTTGCGATGCGCGCCGCGTTCAAAGCCGTCGCGGACAAGAAACAGGTCGCGGTGCTGGTTCCGACGACGCTGCTCGCCGATCAGCACTATCGCACCTTCAGCACGCGCTTCGGCGCGTTCCCGGTGCGCGTTGAAGAGCTTTCGCGCTTCACGCCCAAGGCCGATCAGAAGCGCATCGTTCGCGATCTCGCCGAAGGCAAGGTGGATATCGTGATCGGCACGCACCGGCTCCTGCAGAAAGACGTCGCGTTTGCCGATCTCGGGCTGATCGTCGTCGACGAGGAGCAGCGCTTCGGCGTGATGCACAAGGAGCGCCTCAAGGAGTATCGCGCGAGCGTGGACGTGCTCACGCTCTCGGCGACGCCGATTCCACGAACCTTGCACATGTCGTTGATGGGCGTGCGGGATCTCTCGCTGATTCAAACCGCGCCGAAAAACCGCATGTCGATCAAGACGATGGTCGTGCCGGCGAGCGACGCGATCGTGCAGCGCGCCATCACCGCCGAGCTCGATCGCGGCGGCCAAGTCTACTACTTGCACAACCGAATCGAGTCCATCCACGCCGTGCGCAACGCGCTCGAGCGGCTCGTACCGCGCGCGCGGTTGGGCGTCGGCCACGGACAGATGCGCGAGACCGAGATCGAACCGATCATGGAGCGTTTCATCGACGGCGAGATCGACGTGCTGATCGCGACGACGATCATCGAGAACGGCATCGACATTCCCAACGTCAACACCATGATCGTCAACGACGCGGACCGCTTCGGACTCGCGCAGCTCTATCAACTGCGCGGCCGCGTCGGGCGATCGAACCATCAGGCGTATTGCTACCTGCTCTATCAAGGGCACAAGGCACTCACCGAACAGGCCAAGGCGCGGCTGGAGGCGATCCGCGAGTTCGCGCATTTGGGTTCGGGGCTGCAGATCGCGATGCGCGATCTCGAGATTCGCGGCGCCGGCAACTTGCTCGGGGCGGCCCAATCCGGGTTCATCGCGTCGGTCGGCTTCGACGCCTACTGCGAGCTGCTCGCCGAGGCGATCGCGAAGCGCCGCGGCGGCCCGGGCGCGCTCGAAGACCGGCAAGAGGCGGTCATCGACGTTAAGATCGACGCGTTCATTCCCAACGATTACATCGCGCAGGTTTCGCAGAAGATCGCCGTCTACCAGCAGCTCGCGAAGGCACGAACCGCCGACGAGGTCGAGGAAGTCGCGGCGGGCGTGCGCGATCGTTTCGGCGCGTTTCCCAAGCCGCTGGCAAATCTCGTCGAGATCACGAAGCTGCGCGCGATCGCCTTACGCAAGCGCGTGACGCGGGTCGTCGTGGACGAACGCCGCCTTACCCTCGGCGTCGGCACGGGCTTCCAGCTCGACCCCGCCGCGGTGCCGAAGTTTCAGGCGCTCACAAAGAATCGCTTCCGCTTCGCCGAAGGACGGATTCTCGTCGATCTGCCGCCATCGGGCGCCTGGATGCCCCTCTTAAAGAAGCTGCTCGAAGCAATCTAGCCAGTCCGCCGCTTTTGGAGGAGGTCTCCCATTCCGCGCGAACCTCGGCGCCGTGATGCGGGGCCTTGGGCCCCGCTTACTACGCACTCCAGCCTTCCATACGGAGCTATGATGTCGAACGCCCTACGAATCACCGTGGGCCTCGCGAGCCTTCTCTTGGGCACGACCCTCGCGGCGTGCTCGGGCGGCGCGGTCGCGACGGTGAACGGTCAGCCGATCAGCCGGTCCGATCTCGATACGCGCATCGAGAACAGCCAAATGGGACCGCAAGTTCTTCAGCAGATGGTGCAAGAGAAGCTGATCCAGCAATATGCCAAGAGCAATAACATTACGGTCACCGACGCACAGATCGACGAGAAAGAGAACCAGATCAAGGCAAACTTTCCGACCGGTTCGTGGGACGAGATGCTCAAGGCGCGCGGCCTCACCGAGGCCGAAGTTCGCGAGGCGCTGCGCGAGCAGCTGATCATCGATCAAGCGCTCTCGAAAGACGTCAATATCACTCCGGCTCAAGTCAAGGAATACTTCGACAAGAATCACGCCTCGTTCGATAAGCCGGAGCAGGTGACGGCTCGTCACATTCTCGTGCAGAGCCCGGCGCTCGCGGCCCAAATCGAGGCCGATCTCAAGGCGGGTCAGAGCTTCACGGATTTGGCGAAGAAGTACTCGACGGATCCGGGCACCAAGGATAAGGGCGGCGACCTCGGCTCGTTCCGTCAAGGGCAGATGGTTCCGGCGTTCGACAAGTACGCGTTCTCGGCGCCGATCGGTCAGATCAGCCCGCCGATCAAGTCGCCGTTCGGGTATCACATCATTCAAGTCGAGTCGCGCACGCCCGGTCAGAAAGCCACGCTCGCAAGCGCGACGGCGCAGATCACCGACACCCTGCGCCAGCAGCAAGAGGCGCCGCTGACGCAGCCCTTCCTGCAAGGGCTTCAGCAAAAAGCCGATATCAAGGTCAACGATCCAAAGCTTGCCGCGGCCTTTGCGACGCCTGGCGCGGCGACGAAGTAGCCGAGAATAACGGAGCAACGAAAACGATTATGCCGAGATCACGACGCACTTCCATAGGGCTGAGTGCCCCGCTGCTTGCCTTTGCCGTTACCGCCTGCTCGGGCGGCGGCACGGTCGCAACGGTCAACGGCGAGCCGATCACTCGAGCCGAGTACAACGCGCGCCTCGAAGCCAGCCCCGCATCTCGCTCGACGCTGCAGCAGCTCGTGCAGCAGACGTTGGTCGAGCAGTACGCCAAAACCAACAACATCACGGTCACCGACGAAGAAGTTACCGCCCGCGAGAACGAGATCAAGTTGAACTTCCCCGGCGCCGCGTGGACCCAAATGCTCGCGTCGCGCGGTCTCTCAGAATCCGACGTCCATAGCGCGCTGCGGGATCAGATCATCCTCGACAAGGCGCTCTCGAAAGACGTCAAGATCACGCCCGCGCAGATCAAGGACTACTACGAGAAGAACCACGCGCAGTTCGATAAGCCGGCAAACGCGACCGCGCGTCAGATCCTCGTTTCGAACCTGGCGCTCGCGAATCAGATCGAAGGCTACTTGAAGGCCGGCCAAAACTTTGGCGATTTGGCAAAGAAATATTCCATCGACCCCGTCAGCAAGGACAAGGGCGGCGACCTCGGCACGTTCCGCCAGGGTCAAATGGTGCCCGCCTTCGACAAATACGCGTTCTCGGCGCCGATCGGTCAGATCAGCCCGCCGATCAAGACGCCTTTCGGTTACCACATCATCCAGGTCGAGTCGCGAACGCCGGCGCTGAAGGCCACGCTCGCCAGCGCGACGCCGCAGGTGATCGAGCAGCTGCGCCAGCAGCAGGAAGCCCCGCTCGCGGCGCCGTTCCAGCAGAGTTTGCTTCAGAAAGCCGACATTAAAGTGAACGACCCGCAGTACTCGATGATGTTCGCGACGCCCGCGCCGCCGCCGAGCGCTCCGCCGACGGTCGAGCCGAGTGCCGCGCCGTCGACGGCAGCCACGAAGTAGCCGGGGACGACCGACCTCGATGCACGCGCAGCGGCGCCGCTTCGGCGCGATCGGAGTCGCCGCTGCGCTCGCGTGTACGCTGCTCGCGGCGTGCGCGAACAACGACGTCGTCGCCACCGTCAACGGCCAAGCGATTACGCGGGCCGAGTATGACGAGCATCTCGAGCGCGACAATGCGGCCGCGCGCGACTTACTCGCGCATATGGTAAACGATATGCTGATCGATCAGTATGCGAAAAACGCCGGCATCACCGTCAGCGACGAAGAGATAAAGAAGCGGATCGCCTCGGTGAAAGCGCGCTTCCCCGGCGATGCGTGGAACGAGATGCTGCGCACCCGCAACCTCAGCGAGGCGGACGTCTCATTCCTCATACTCCATCAGCTGATCCTCGAAAAAGCGGTTGCGAAGTACAATACGGTCGCTCCCGCCGACGTCGAAGCCTATTACCAGAAGAATCGCGCGCAGTTCGACAAGGAGCACGCCACGCTCGCAAGCGCCACGCCGCAGATCGTCCAAACGTTGCGCACGCAGCAGATCGGCCCACTCAGCGAAGACCTCGTACAACGGTTACAACGCAGCGCAAAGATCGTCTATCTGGACCCACGATACGACAACTTGTTCGCCGCACAGCCCGCGACGCAGCCGGTCGGGAGTCCGCACATCCCCTCGCCTTTGACGAAGTAGTCCGCGCGCGGTTTGCGAACCCCCCAGCATGCTGGTTCGCATTGCGGGACTCGGTCCGGGCGATCCGCGGCTGCTGACGATCGGCGGCCTCGACTCGCTGCGCGAGATCGGCAGGGCCGTCGCGCTGCTCGCGCCACCCGATCTAACCGGCTACCTCGAGCGCAACGGCGTCGAGATCGTCCGCGGCTTCGTCGACGACCCGGCACTCTTCGTGCGCGGCAGCGCCGACGAGATCGCGCGATTCGTCGATCGGGTCGACGGCGGCGCAGACGCGCTCGTTCTGGGCGTGCTCGGTAATCCGCTCTCCGACTTCCCCGGCCTGCCGGAGCTCCTTCGGGCGCTGGAGGCGCGCGGCGTCGCCACCGAGATCGTGCCCGGCGTTCCGCGCGCGACGCTCTCCGCCTCGATCGCGATGCCGCTCGTGCCGCTTCCACCCCAGTCCTCGCATTATTCGTGGGACGACGTCGTGGAAGTGATGGCGCGTCTGCGGATGGGCTGTCCGTGGGACCGCGAGCAGACGCATCGCACCCTAGTTCCGTATCTGATCGAGGAAACGTTCGAAGTCGTAGAGGCGATCGAGATCTCGCATCTCGACGGACTCTGCGAGGAGCTCGGCGATCTTCTTCTGCAGGTCCTCTTTCACGCGCAGCTCGCGATGGAAACGGGAAAGTTCAGCATCGCCGACGTCGTGGACGCACTCGCCAATAAAATGGTGCGGCGCCATCCGCACGTCTTCGGCGACGCCGTGATCGAAGACGTTGACGCCCAATGGCGGAATTGGGAACGGCTCAAGGCGCTGGAAAAGACCGGACGAGCGCGCCGCACGCGGCTCGACGGGATCCCGAAACATCTCGGCGCGCTCCAGCGCGGTCAACGAATGCAGGAGAAGGCCGCGCGCGTCGGCTTCGACTGGCCCGACGTCGGCGGCGTGCTCGATAAGCTCGAGGAAGAGCTGCGCGAGCTCGCCGATGCGCGGCGCGAACGGCAAGACGATCCACGCGTGCGCGAAGAGCTCGGCGACGTCTTCTTCACGCTCGTCAACTTGTCGCGCGCGCTCGGCATCGACGCCGAAACCGCGATGCGCGAGGCGAATGAAAAATTCTACCGGCGGTTTTCCTTCATGGAAGAGCGCGCCGCCGCCGGCGGGAAGAACCTCTCCGATCTCTCGCTCGACGAACTCGAGGAACTATGGCAACTAGCGAAGGTTTGAGCGTAACGCTGCGCGTGCGCATGAGCGCGCACGATGCCCACTACGGCGGCGGGCTCGTCGACGGCGCACGCATCTTGGGGCTCTTCGGCGACGTCGCCACCGAGCTGCTCGTGCGGACGGACGGCGACGAAGGGCTCTTCGCCGCCTACAGCGAGGTGCGGTTCCTCGCCCCGACCTACGCCGGCGATTTCATCGAAGCCGAGGGCCGCATCGTCGCGGTCGGCAAGAGCTCGCGGCGGATGGAGTTCGAGGCGCGAAAATATATCGCGGCACGCCCGGAGATCGGCGATAGTGCGGCCGACCTCCTCGATCCGCCCGTCGTCGTCTGCCGCGCCACGGGAACGTGCGTGACGCCAAAAGAGAAGAAAAGGGCCTGAAATTCGCCTCAAAAAATGGTACGAACGTACCAAGGAGCGGACGGACGAATTCGGCAAGGCGAACGAGGGCTCCGCGGCGTTGCGTCTCTGAGGGTAAGACTTCGCGGAGCCTTCTCTTTGGCTAAACGAGCCGCGCGTGCGTCTTGCGCTTCCAGACGAACTCGTAGTAGCAGAACTGCATCACGAGGCCCGCGCAATACGCGATCGGATAGCCGAGCCAGACGCCGTCGAGACCGATCCGGTGCATGAGGATGAACGCCGCCGGTACCTCAACGCCCCAAATCGCGAAGATGCCGATCGCCGTCGGCCAAATCACGTCGCCGCTTCCGCGCATGATGCCGCTGAGCACCGCCATGTTGCCGAAGATCGCGTAGGCCCAAAGCGTGATCATAAGCAGCTCGTGCGCGATGCGCAGCGTTTCCACGTCGGTGATGAACCAGCCTAAAATCGCCCACGCAAAGACGTAGCAAAGACCGATGATGGCCGCGCCGATGGCGTAGTTGAGCCCGACCGCCGAGCGGATAACGGTACCGAGTTTATCCTCGCGCCGCGCGCCGATGCACTGCGCGCCGAAGATCGACGCCGAGATGCCGATCGAAATTGCGGGAAACTGTACGTACCCGATGACCTGGTTGACCGCGCCGTACGCCGCGGTCGCGCGCGAGCCGAAATGGTTGACGAACGTGATGACGGCGATCTCGGCGAGCGAGACCATCATCACCTGAATGCCGGTCGGCAGGCCGATCCGCACGACCGAGCGCAAAACCTGCCAATCGATGCCCATGTCGGCGAGCATCTCGCGGTCGAACTTAAGCGGATGATCGCGGCGATTGAGATAGTAGAGCAGCCACGCGAGCGCGGCCGCGTTGGCGATCAGCGCGGCGACGGCCGCGCTCACGACGCCCAGCTTCGGCAAACCGAAGGTGCCGACGATGAAGAGCGGCGTGATCGCGATCGCCAAAACGGCCGAGACGATGAGCGCGTAGAACGGCGTCGTCGAATCGCCGGTCCCGCGCAAGATCGTGGCATAGACGAAGTAGACGAAGAAGACCGGCATCGTCAGGAAGATCACGCGCGCGTAGGCATCGGCTTGGCCGATGATATCGGGCGGCGTCGCAAGCCACTTCAGCACCGTCGTCGAGCCCAGCGCGCCGACGACCGCAACGATGATGCCGAGATAGAGCGCGGCACCCAAGACGGTGCCCGCGATCTTCTTGACCTTGTGATGGTCGTGCGCCCCAAAAGCTTGGCCGATCAGGACGCTGCTGCCGCTCGAAACGCCGAAAACGAACGAAAACAAGAGAAAGACGATCGGAAAAACCGCCGAGATCGCACCGAGCGCTTGCGTCGAGATGAGCCGGCCGATCCAGATGCTCGCCATCGTCTGCGACGCGGACTGCAGCACGTTGCTGAGCATGAGCGGCACGAGAAAGACGAGGAGGATCCGCCACATCGGCTTCCCCTCCTCAAAGATGTTGACTCCGTGACGCCGCGGGGCCGCCCGCGGCTGGGCTTCGGGCATTAGAACCCTCTATTCGTCGGCAAGCAGCCGATAGATCTCCTTGCGCGCTTCGTCCAGAAACTCGCGCGCGCGCTCGATGGTTTCGGGCTTCGATGAGGGCCCGAGCTGCGAGATCGCCTGCATCAGGCGTCCCGCGGAATCGCGCAGTTGTGAAGCCATCTCTCCAATCCCCTCTTCATCGTCGGTTTCGCGATCGTGGAGCAGGCGCTCGACCTCGGCGGCGTGCTCGCCGAGCAGCCGGCGTCCTTCTTCGGTGATCTCATAGATTCGGCGATCGCCCTCGTCGCGACCGGCGATCAGGCCCGCGCCTTCCAGCGCGGAGAGCAGCGGATAGATCGACCCGGCCCCGCCGCCCCAGCCCTTCTCGCGCACGGCTCGAATCAGGTCGTAGCCGTGGCTCGGGACCTCGGCGAGCAGCTTGAGCAGGGCAAACTTCAGTATGCCGCGCCGCAGCCGGCGGCGCATTCCCCCGCGGTGCTGCCGCCCTTCGTGCCACCAGCCCCCCGACCGAGGGCCGCTCCAGAATCCTATATTCATTACGCAATAGTATTCGATATATCGCGATACTGTCAATGAGGTCGGCGCGCCGCCGCCGAAGCTGCCGCCGTGCGGCTCGATAAGTTCATGAAGGTCTCGCGGCTCGCCAAGCGCCGCAGCGAGGCGCACGAAGCTCTGGAGCACGGCCGGATCACCAAGGAGGGCAAACCGCTCAAGCCCGGCTATCAGGTGCGGCCCGGCGACGAGTTGGAGATTCACTACGCGAGCAAGTTCGTAACGGTGCGCGTACGCGAGGTTCCGCTGCGCGTGACCCCGAGCCTCAAGCCCGCCGACCTGTACGAGATCTTGAATACGCGCAAGGACGAGGACGCCGGCTGGCTGTGATCTCGGCCGATACCAAAGACGCGCTCGCGCGCGACCTTCCCGACGCCGATCACTGCCGCGACGCCCTGCGCGCCGGGCTCGCGCTGTATGGAAGCGTGCGCGGCGAGTTCGTGACGCACCGCAACGCCGTCGCGCGGCTTTTCTGGTCGCTGCTGGACGAACGGAAATCGCATCCGATCGAATCGCGCGCGCCGACGCGGCTTCACCGGCTGCCGACCTTCGCCATCGCCATTCCCGAGCCGCTGCGCCACGCGCCGCTCAAGCCCGTGCACAAGTGCGACCGGCTCATCGAGCTGCGCGCGGCTTTCTTGGCGTGCGGATCGCTCGCGGCCGGCGCACACGGTTACCATCTCGAGTTCGTCGCACGCGAAGCCGAGACGGCGCGGCGCTTACAATGGATGCTGCGCAGCGCGGGCGTTCCACCCAAAGAGACGCGGCGAAAGACGCGCTACGTTCTCTATTACAAAGACTTCGACGCGATCGCGGAAGTGCTCGCGCACGTCGGCGCGTTTGCCGCGGTCTTGCAGCTCGAAGACGTCCGCGCGCTGCGCGAGACGAAGAATCGCATTCATCGGTTGGTGAACACCGAGGCGGCCAACCTCGAGCGCAGCGCGTCGGCGGCCGCGTCGCAGCGCCGCGTCATCGAGTATCTGCGCAGCGCCTACGGGCTCGCGCGCCTCACGCCGCCGCTGCGCGAAGTCGCGGAGCTACGTTTGAAGCACCCCGACGAGTCGCTCGCGGAGCTCGGCCGCCGGTGCAATCCGCCGATTTCCAAGCCGACCGTAGGCAGCCGCCTCGGCGCGCTCGTCCGCCTTGCCGGCCAGCTGCACGGCGTGCAGGGGAGCGCGAAAGCCGTCCGGTAAACGCCGCTCATGCGCATTGGAATCAACGGCTTCGGCCGCATCGGACGAAACTTCACCAAAGCGATGGTGGAACGCCACCCCGAGATCGAGATCGCCGCGGTCAACGATCTCATTGACGCGCAGCAATGCGCGCACCTCTTCAAGTACGACAGCAACTACGGCATCTATCCCGGCAACGTGGCCGCGAAGGACGGTGCGCTAACCATCGACCGGCAAAACATCCGCGTCTTCGGCGAGCGCGACCCCGGCAAGCTGCCGTGGAAGGATCTCGGCGTGGACGTCGTGATCGAATCCACGGGCCTCTTCACCGATGCGTCGAAGGCGCGCGCCCACATCGACGGCGGCGGTGCCAAGAAAGTGATCATCTCGGCGCCGGCCAAAGGTGAAGACATCACTATCGTACTCGGCGTCAACGGCGACCGGTACGATCCGGCCAAACACAACGTGATCTCCAATGCGTCGTGCACGACCAACTGCCTTGCGACCGCCGTGAAGCCGGTCGTCGATGCACTCGGCTGGGTCAAAGGCTTCATGACGACGATTCACTCGTACACCAACGACCAAAACGTGCTCGACGGACCGCATAAGGATCCGCGGCGGGCGCGCAACGCCGCGACCAACATCGTGCCGACGTCGACCGGTGCCGCCAAGGCGCTCTATCTGACGATTCCCGAGGTGGAGGGCACGTTCGACGGCTTCGCGCTGCGCGTTCCGACGCCGACGGTCTCCATGATTTATCTCGTCGCGCAGACCCGCAAGCCGACGACGCGCGCCGAGCTCAACGAGATCCTGCGCCGCGCCGCCGAAGGCGAGATGAGCAAGTACGTCGCCTATACGGAAAACGAGCTGGTCTCGAGCGACTTCAAGAAAGACCCGCACAGCTCGATCGTCGACGCCAAGCTGAACAACGCGAACGGCGACCTCGTGCAGATCGCCGCCTGGTACGATAACGAGTGGGGCTATTCGTGCCGGCTCGCCGAGCTGAGCGCGATGATCCTGTCGACGATCCCCGCCAACGTCTAACCGCGGCAGGCACTCGTTGTCGTTCCGGCGGTTGCAAGACCTCGACGTTCGGGGTAAGCGCGTTTTGGTCCGCGAGGATCTCAACGTGCCGATCGACGGCGGTAAGATCCTCGATTACGCGCGCGTCGACGCGGCGATTCCGACGTTGCGCTGGCTGCACGAACGCGGCGCCCGCACGATCGTGCTCTCGCACCTCGGGCGTCCCAACGGCAAACCCGATCCGCGCGCGTCGCTCGCCCCGATCGCGCCGGCGCTTTCCGAGCGGCTCGGCATCCCGGTTGCGTTCGCGAGCGACTGCATCGGCCCAGCCGCCGAAGAAGCGGTCGCGCAGATGCACGACGGCGACGTGCTGCTGCTCGAGAACGTTCGCTTCCATCCTGGCGAAGAGCAGAACGATCCGGCATTCGCGCGCGCGCTCGCCGCGCTCGGCGACCTCTACGTCAACGACGCCTTCGCAACCGCGCATCGCGCGCACGCCTCGACCGAAGGGATCGCACACGTGCTTCCCAACGCCGCCGGCTTCCTCATGGAGGCCGAGCTCTCGGCGCTCGCGCGTCTCGTCGAGCGGCCCGCCAAACCGTTCGTATGTGCGATCGGCGGCGCGAAGATCAAGGACAAGATCGGCATGTTGGAGCGGCTCGCCGAACTCGTCGACGCCTTCTGCGTCGGCGGCGGGATGGCGAACACGCTGCTCGCCGCGGCAGGAACCAACGTGGGACGGTCGTTGCGCGACGACGACCTCGAGCCGGCAAAGAAGATTCTGGCGGTCATCGCGGAGCGAAACGGCGAGTTGGGACTGCCCGTTGACGCGGTCGTGGCGCCCTCGCTCGACGCCGAGAGCGCGGCGCACGTGGTTTCGATCGGCGACGTCGGCGACGAGGCGATCCTCGATATCGGGCCGCAGACCGCGCGGGCGTACGCACACATCCTCGAGCGCGCCAAAACGATCGTCTTCAATGGGCCGATGGGCGTCTACGAGCGTCCGGCCTATCGTGCGGGAACGCAAGCCGTCGGCGATGCGATCGCGCGCGCGACTGAGGGTGGAGCGGTGAGCGTGGTCGGAGGCGGCGACGCCGCGGCGGCCGCTCACATGCTGGGTTTCGCCGACAAAATGACCTTCGTTTCGACCGGCGGCGGAGCGACGCTGGAGTTCTTGGAAGGCAAAACGCTGCCGGGAGTTGCGGCGCTCGATGTCTAGGCGGATCGTCGCGGGAAACTGGAAGATGTATAAGACCGCTGCCGAGACGGCGGCCTTTTTCGACGCCTTCTTGACGAGGGCCGCGGCGCTTCCGGAGCACGTCGAGATCGTCCTCGCTCCGCCATTCACCGCGATCCCCGCGGCCGCAAACTTTGTAAAAGGCACGCGCATTCGCCTTGGCGCGCAAACGATGCATTGGGAGCTTAAGGGAGCCTATACGGGCGAGATCAGCGCGCCGATGCTGCTGGAGTTCGGCGTGTCGCACGTAATTTTAGGACACTCCGAACGCCGCGCCTCGCGTGCGGAGACCGACCGCACCGTCAACCTCACGGTCCACACCGCGCTCGCGCACGGCCTGACGCCGATCGTCGCCGTGGGAGAGACGCTCGAAGAACGCGACGCCGGAAAAACCGACGAGCGAGTGGTCGCGCAGACGCGCGCGGCGTTCGCAGGCGTCGCGTCCGGCGCGTTGCGTGACGTGATCGTCGCGTACGAGCCGATTTGGGCGATCGGCACCGGCAAGAACTGCGATCCCGACGAAGCGGATCGCGTCATGGCCGCGATCCGCGCGTCGCTCGACGGCCTTGGCCCGACACCGATTCTCTACGGCGGAAGCGTCACACCGGCCAACGTGGCGGAGTACGCGGCGCGTCCGAACGTCAACGGCGGCCTCGTCGGCGGCGCGTCACTCGATCCCGACGCATTCGCAACGCTGATCGCGAGCGCCGCATCTCCTTCGACGAGCTCGTGACGATGCGGTTTCGCCCGATCGTTCTCGCCGTGCTCGACGGCTGGGGATGCCGCGATGAAACGCACGGCAACGCCATCGCGGCGGCGCGGCTGCCGTGCTGGCACGCGCTCTGGGACGGCTACCCGCATACGATGCTGCAGGCATCGGGTGAAGCCGTCGGCTTGCCGAAGGGCGTGATGGGCAACAGCGAGGTCGGCCACACGAACCTCGGCAGCGGTCGAGTCGTACCGCAAGGCGTGACGATTATCGATGCGGCCGTCGCAGCCGGCGAGTTCGTCACCAACGAGACGCTGCGGCGAGCCTTCGAACACGTCCGGCGCAGCGGCGGAACGCTGCACGTCATGGGATTGCTTTCGGACGGCTGCGTGCACAGCTCGATCGCGCACTGCTTTGCATTGATCGACGCCGCCGTCGCAGCGAACGTCCCGATCGCCGTTCACTGTTTTCTGGACGGGCGCGATACGCCGCCCCGTTCGGCGCTCGAATACGTCGCTCGACTTGAAGCGAAGCTGGCCGAAGTGGGCCGCTCGGGTGCGATTGCGAGCGTCACGGGACGGTTCTACGCGATGGATCGCGACCGGCGCTGGGAACGCACCCAGCGCGCCTACGATCTGCTCGCGCAGGCGCGCGCCGGCCTAAGCGCCCCAAACGCCGCCGCGGCCGTATCCGACGGCTACGCCCGCGGCGAAGACGACGAGTTCGTTGCGCCGACGATCGTCGGGCCGCCGCGTCCGATTGCGGACGGCGACGCGTTCGTCTTCTTCAACTTCCGCCCCGACCGCGCGCGACAGCTGACGATGGCGTTCGACGCCGGGACGACGTGCTATTTCGCCGACGGGTTCGACGCCTTTGCGTCCAAATCGTACGCGAATCCGTTCTTCGCGACGATGACGAAGTACGACGAAACGTACACCAATCCGGTTCTGTTCGGCCCGCGGCCGCAGTACGATACCTTCGGCGAGATTCTCGCGCGCGATCATCTCCGTCAACTGCGTTTGGCCGAGACCGAGAAGTACGCCCACGTAACCTATTTCTTCAACGGCGGGCGCGAGGAGCAGTTCGACGGCGAGGAGCGGGTGCTCATTCCATCGGACCGCTCGGTTCCCACGTACGACCTAGCGCCGGCGATGCGCGCGCGCGAGATCACCGATGCCGCGATCGCGGCGATCGAGGGCGCAACCTTCGACGCGATCGTGATGAACTATGCCAATGCCGATATGGTCGGGCATACCGGGACCTGGCTGCCGACGATCGAGGCGGTCGAAGTGATCGACGAATGCCTCGGACGCTTAGCCGGCGCCGCGTTGCCGGCCGGCGCACTGCTCGCCATTACCGCCGATCACGGCAACGCCGAGGAGCAGCTCGACGCGCAGGATCGCCCGGTGACCGCGCACACAACCAATCTCGTTCCGTTCGTCTTGATCGGCGACCACCTCCACGGAACGCTCGCGAACGGCGGCAAGCTCGGCGACGTCGCGCCCACGCTGCTCTCCATCATGGGGCTGCCGATCCCCAAAGGCATGACCGGGAAGAATCTCTTTACGCCCGCATAGCTCGCTCGCTCGAAAATTCAGAGGAATCACAGGCTCCTCTACGTTGGGTACCAGCATCGCATGAGATGGTAGGTGCGTGAACGACGCACACGACGTACTCCTCGTCACGCGAGCCCTGATCTATTTCGTCTTCGCCGGTACGGCAACGGTAGCCGTCGCGGTTCTCGCGCACTTGGTCCCGATCGGTGGTTAGAAATCGCACCGATAGCAACCGCTGGGATCGACCTGCACTCGGCGATCGCCGACGCCAACGGCACGGACGCGGTGATCCCAGAAGCAGAGAACGTGCACCGCCGCGGGGCGAAGCCTCGCGATGATCTCCCGGGCGCGCTGGGAAACGGCGACGGCGTCTTTGACCCACCGGGGCTGATCGCGCGGGAGCAGCGCCGTTTCGAGCTCGGCCTCCGCGACCACAGGAACGATCGCTTCGGAGCGATTGGCCCCGATCTGCAGCGGGGCAGCGGCCGTCGCATCCTCGAGTTCAATGCGCCGCAGCATGAGCGTAACGCTTGAGCTTTGCGAGCGCGCTCGTGTGCAGCTGCGAGGCGCGCTGCGGGGAGATGGCAAGGCGCCGGCCGACCGCCCGCAGTGACGTTTCGTTGAAATAGTGCATCATCACGACCGTACGCTGGCGTTCGGGCAACAAGGCGATCATCTCGGCCAGCCGCGCGCGTTGCAGGCGCCGCACGACGATCCTCGCCGGGTCGTCGGCCCAATCGTAGGCAAGCGCTTCGCCGCGCGGCAACGGCGCGTCGAGCGAGAGCGGCTGACCGCGATACGCGGCGGCAACCGCGCGACGGTATCCGGGGCAACGGCGCTCCATCTCCAGCGTACTCGGCACGTCGCCACGCTCCGCGGCAAGCTCGTATCGCCGATTCTCGCCCTCACGAACGAGCCGGCGCGCGCGTTCCGAGACGGGATCCATGCGGCGGACGCCGTTGAGCATCGCGCCGACCACGAGCCGCCGCGCGTATTCCACGAGCTGCGGGCCGCGCTGGGGATCGAACGAATCGACGGCTCGGATGAGACCGATGCTCCCATCGCCGACGAGATCGTCGATATCGAGGCTCGGCACCAGGCGCTTGAGCCGTCGCGCGCAGGTTCGCACGAGTGGAAGCAGCGTACGGACGGCCTGCTCGCGCTCGGCGTCGCTCACGGTTTGCGCTCCAGCCGCGTCGCGATCAACGCTGCGAACCCGCGGCCGTCGTGCCGCGCGATCTCGCCGGCGAGCAGATCGAGCTCGTAGTCGCCGAGTATTCCGACGCCGGCGATCATCGGCCGCAGGATCGGAACGAGCAGCATCCTTTCGATCGTCTCGCCGGCGCGCCGCGCCGTGACGCCATCCATGCCGCGATCGTAGCAGCCGATTGTTACGAGAGTGTCATCGCCTCGTTACGCCGAAGAACCGGCGCGTGATCGATCACGTCATCTACGCCGCGCCGGATCTGGATGATGCCATCCAAACCTTCGCGCAGAGGTACGGCGTTGAGGCAATTCTTGGCGGACCGCATCTTGGATTCGGCACGCGCAACGCGTTGATCGGTCTCGGCCGCGGCGCCTATCTCGAGCTCATGGCGATCGATCCCGCCCAGGACGTACCGCCGGAACGCCGGTTCTTCGGGCTCGATCGCGATTCGCCGTCGCGGTACGTTGCGTGGTGCGCGCGCTCGTCGCGGCCGCTCGAAGAGACCGCTGCGTTCGCGCACGCGGCCGGACTCGACCTTGGCGAGATCTTCGGGATGTCGCGCCGTCAACCGAGCGGTGAGCTCGTGTCGTGGCGGCTCACCTCACCCTTCGCCGACCGCTCCACCGTCTTGCCGTTCTACATCGATCGCGGGGACGTACCGAGTCCCGCACGGTCGCTTCCGGCATCGCTTACGCTCGAATCGCTTACGCTCGTTCATCCTGAGGCAAGACGCATACGCGCGATCCTCGATGCGCTCGGCGAGCACGACGTGACGGTTGCGTCCGGCCCCGCGCCAACCTTCGAGGTGCGACTACACCGCTAGTTCATCCACGCTGCAGGTTATTCGCGATCCGCAGCATTTCGTCCGCCGCCTGAACTCCTTTAGCGATGCATACCAAAAGCAGACGATAGACCATGCAGAAATCCTACAGAGCGACTGTTACCGTGCCGCGATCCCGGCGCTGCCGGCAAGCCAACGCTGTCGGCGGTTGCCCTTGCCGAATCTTTGTGACGGCCATTCTCCGCTTGATTTGAGTGCTAAGATAAACTTGGAGATCCACAAAAGGGAGGATTTCGTGAGGAATACAGCTGTCTTCGCCGCTGTAGCGGCATCGCTGACGCTGGCCGCTACTCTTCCCGCACGATCGGCAACGGGAATGGAAGCGATGCAGTACTACGTCGGAACGTGGTCATGCACCGGCGGCTTAATCGGTAAACAACCCTTTCATTTTACGGTGACTTACGCCATGAACGGCGCCATTTTGCGAAGTTGGTTCTCTGCGAAGGGGTACGTCCAAAGCGGCTCGCTAACGTATGATTCGAAGAACCATCGTTACATAAATGCCGCCGTCGCCAACGATGGCACTTGGTTTGTTGCTTACGCGACCATCAGCGGAACGGCGGAAAGTTCTATTGACCATGTTACCAGCGAGGGAACGTTGGGACGCCTTATAATCGTGCGCGCCAGCAATACGCGCTTCGTTTCTACCGGTTATCCGGCCGTATCGGATGGGAAAGCTTTTTTAAAAGCGACCTGCCGGAAATCGTAATGCTACGTCCGCTGCAGATTGTTGGCGATGCGCAGCATTTCATCCGCTGCTTGGACGCCTTTGGCATTTGCCTCGTATGCGCGCTGCGCGGTGAGGATTTGCATCATCGCGTCGATGATCGTCACGTTCGACTCCTCGAGCATGCCGAAGCGCAACTGCGGACCGCCGTCCCCGCCCGGAACGATCTCGCGCACTCTGCCGGCGGCCGCGGTGGACTCGAAGAGCGTGCCGCCTACGGCGCGCAGCCGCTCGGGCGCGGGGAACTCGGCGAGGCGAATATGGCCGATCGTGCGCGCACCGCTCGCAAACGTCGCCGCAACGGTCCCGTCGGCGGTGACGGTTGCGGTGAGCGCATCGGGTGGAATGCGAAGCCCGGCGAGCCGTAGGTTGCCGTCGTTGCGCAACGTGCCGTCGGCGGCGCGCGAGAACTGGCCGTCGCGCGTGTAAAAGCGACGGCCGCGCGCATCGGTGAGCGTGAAGAACCCCGGACCGTCAATCGCCAGATTGAACGGTCCGGGACTCCGCGCCAGCTTCCCCTGCGCGAAGAATATGCGGGCGCCGAGCGCGACGGTGCCGACGCCGCCCGCTCCCGGAGCAACGAGCTCGGCGAAACGCTGGGCCGAGCCTTTGAAGCCGACGACTCCGGCGTTCGATAGGTTGTCGGTGATCGTATCGAGATTGCGCTGTTGTGCCGCCATGCCGCTCGCGGCGGCAAAGAGCGCGCGATCCATCGTCGTCCTCCTCAGGCGATCCGAGCGGCGTCGGCGGCCTTCTGGCGCGTCGTGTCGATCGCGGCGACCGTCTTCTCCGCGCTCTCGAACGATCGCTCGGCCGCGAGCACGTCGACCATCTCGTGGATCGCGTCGACGCCGTTGCCGAGCCGCGGCTCGGAGATACTCGGCGCCCGCTCGCGCGCAATTGCGACGCCGAGTGCCGTCAAAAACCCGCGCGCGGTGACGGGGCGAAAGCCGTCACTCGAGACGTTGGCAAGATTCTCGGTCGCGATCTCGAGCCGAGTCCGCGCCGCCACCATCGCGCTCGATGCCCATGCAATCCCATCCACAACCGCTATTTTACTCGGCGGTTGTTACGGGATCGTTGCCGTGATCCGTACGCTATATGAAAAAGGCGCGCGGCGGAAGCCGCGCGCCGAATCGATGAGGAGAGAGCGGTTATTTCTTGACGAGCGGTGACGACGCGACGCCCAGCGCCTCCGATGCGCCGCTCAGCGTAGAGAACGGACTGGTCTGACCGGACTTATATCCGACGACGTTGTCGTCTTGATTCGTCTGGAAGAACAGACCCTTGCTCGTGACGCCGGCGAGCGTCGGGCCGTTGATGCCGTCGGTAATGGTCGTGGATGCGGTGGTCGATCCATAAGCGTAAATGTTGACGTCGTTTCCGCCAAAGTTCGAAACGTAGATGCTGTCGCTCTTGCCGAACGAAACGCCGATCGGGCCGACGACGCCGCCAAGGTTCGAATTCTGCGGCGTGGTCGTACCGGCCGGAATTTCGAACACGGCGTTGGAACTATCGCAGGCGACCCAGACGTTGTCCTTGCCGTCCACGCCGACGCCGACCGCCTGGCCTTCGCTATTGAAGTTGATCGTCGCGTACGGCGTCGTGGAGCCGGCCGCGTAGGCCGTGATGTCGTTCGTGCCGAGGTTGCTGACGAACACGTTGCCCTTCGAGTCGACGCCAATGCCGTACGGCGAGGAGATGCCGGTGCTGATGGTGAGGCTCGGCGAGCTCTGGCCGGCCGGGTACACCGTGACGGTGCTGTTGCCCAGATTGGCAACGTAGAGGGAGCCATGGCTATCGACGGCGACTCCGCCCGGAGTGTCGACGCCGGTCGTGATCGATCCCGTGGGAGACCCGTTCGCCGTCTTCGGATTGTAAATCAGCACGCCGCTCGATGCATCCGCGACGAAGAGCAGCGATTTCTTCTTTTTCTTTTTGTCGGGCCAGCCGGCGGGAGCAAATGGACGCGCAGGAACGGCGGGCACGACGATCGGGCCTGAGACGTCGGGACCGGGCAGCACGCGCATGCCGCCGACGACGTGCGCGGAGTTCGGTATCACCGACGGCGTTTGGCCTGAGTTCAGTGAGCTTCCGGAACAACCGGCGACGAATGAAAGCGCTGCGCCGGCGACGAGCGCGCGGCGAGTGAGAGTCTGCAACATGGAAATCTCCTCTAGCGATGGTGGGGGTAAGAGAGGGAAATCGTGCGGCACCGTTCGACGCCACGCGGGCCATCCATCCTAACGGACGGATGCTTATAAACGCTCGATGACCGCGTCGGCGAACGCTCCCGTCGAGAGCGCCGGCGACGCGCCGCGCGCGAGCTCGGCGGTTCGCAGCCCGTCGGCGTAGGCGCGCTCGACGGCGCGCTCGATGCGCGCTGCGCCCTGCTCGTCCTCGAGCGAATGGCGCAAGAGCATTGCGGCGGAGAGAATCGACGCGGTCGGATTGGCGACGCCACTGCCTGCGATCGACGGCGCCGTGCCGCCGATCGGCTCATAGAGACCGAACTGCCGTCCCGCCTGCCCGAGCGTGCCCAAGCTCGCGCTTGGGAGCGTTCCAATCGAGCCGGTAAGAATCGCGGCTTCATCCGAGAGAATGTCGCCGAACATATTCTCGGTCACGATTACGTCGAAATCGCCCGGCCGCTGCACGAGCTGCATCGCGGCGGTGTCGACCAACAAGTTCTCGACGTGCACGTCGGGATACTCGCGCGCGATCGTCCCGATCACGCGGCGCCAGAGCCGCGAGGTTTCGAGAATGTTCTGTTTGTCGACCGACGTTAGATGCTTGCGCCGCGCGCGCGCGAGCGCAAACGCAACGTGCGCGATGCGCTCGATCTCGGGTGCCCGGTAGATCATCGTATCGACCGCTTCGTCGACGCCGTCGACGGTGCGCTGCTCTTTGGGTTTGCCGTAATAGATGCCGCCTGTCAGCTCGCGCACGACGACCAGATCGAGCCCTCGCACGATCTCCGGCCGCAACGACGATGCTTCTTCGAGTCCCGGAAAGACCCGCACCGGCCGCAGGTTTGCAAACAGCTCGTAATCGCGGCGCAAGAGAAAGAGCGCGTACTCCGGACGCTCCGGCAACGGCTTGCTTTCGTACTCCGGAAGGCCGACGCTGCCGAAGAGAACGGCGGCGCTTTCGTCGCAGAGCGCGCGCGTCTGATCCGGAAGCGCGGGCAGACCACGAGCGAGCGCATCGCCGCCGACCGCCGCCTCGACGTAATCGAGGTCGGGACGGACGCGCTGCACGACACGGACGGCGGCTCGCGTCACCTCGGGGCCGATGCCGTCCCCGGGAAGTACCGCGATCAGTACACGGTGATTCGCGTCGTATCGTCCTTCTTCGGCGCGGGTTCTTTCGGCGGCTCGGGTGGCGGCGCGGCGCTTTGCACTTCGCCGTTTGCCGGCGGACCGTCGGCGCGTTCGAGCAGCGCGAGATGCGTCATCAGCAGGCTGCGCAGCTCGCTGCGCACTTTCTCGGCGCCTTCGACGGCGCGCTGGTGTTCGCGGCGAACCTCGGAGATCGCGTCGTTATAGCCCGCGATCTCACGCTCTCCCGCCAAACGCGCCTGCTCGCGAATGAGATCGGCCTCTTTATGGGCCGAAGCTTTGACTTCGTCCGCCGTGCGCTGCGCGAGAACGAGCGTGTTCTGCAGCGACTCTTCCATCGCTTTGAAATGGCTGACCCGTTCCTTGAGATCGGAGATCTCCGCTTCGAGCGCCGCGCGCTGATGCGCTTCGTCTTCGAGCGTCTCGATGACCTCGTCGAGGAATCCGTCGACGTCGGCACGGTCGTAGCCCTGTAGCGCCTTCTTGAAGGTCTTGTGCTGGATGTCGATCGGTGTGATTTTTTCCATGCTTCGTGTCCTACGTTCGGTTTGTCAAGAAATCGAAGGTGCCGTCGGCCATCATCGAATCGCGCAACCCCGCGGCGTTCACTGTGATCCCCGCCGGGACGACGAGATAGATCGACTCGGCAAGCTTTTGGATCTTCCCGTCGATCGTGTAGGTCACGCCGGAAGTAAAATCGACGACGCGCTGCAGCAGCGTACGATCCGCGTTCTGCAGGTTCACGATGACGACTTGCTTATTTCTCAGCGCATCGGCAATCTCTACCACGTCTTGATAACTGCGCGGCGAGAAGACGCTCACTTGCGTTCCGGCTCTCCGTCCGACGGCAGAGAATGGAACGACGCGCGCCGACGAGCCGTCGTCGGCGTAAAACTCTTCTTCATCGTCGCGGATCGAAAAGAACGATCCGATTTTGCTGAACACGCTCACCGCCCAACCTCCTTCGGTCGTCGCGAGCCAAAGAGCGCCTCACCGATGCGCACCATCGTCGATCCCATCCGCACCGCCTCTCGCCAATCGCCCGACATGCCGATCGAGAGCGTACTTCCACCTATACGGCTCAACGTCATGGCTGCGAGCTCAAACGCGTGCAAGACGGCGTCGCGGTCGCCGCCGAGCGGTCCGATCGCCATGATGCCGTCGAGGCGCAGCCCGGGCTGTCCGCGCAGCATCTCGGCGAGCCGGTCGGCCTCCGCGGGCGGACATCCGAAGCGCTCGGCGGGCGAAATGTTGAGTTGCAGGAGCACCGGCAACTGCTTTCCCGCCTCCAGCGCCGCGCTCGAGAGGGCCGCTCCGGCGCGTTCGCGGTCGACGCTCTGCACCACGTCGAACGCTGCGGCGATCGTCTTGGCTTTGTTCGTCTGCACGTGCCCGACGAAGTGTTTGCGGACGGGCGGCAGGCCGGCGAGCTTTGACTGCGCCTCCTGCACGTAGTTCTCGCCGATGTCGGCAAGCCCGGCCTCGATCGTTTCGGCTACCGTGGCGGCGGATTGTCCTTTAGCGATGCCGACGAGCGTCACCGCGGCGGGGTCGCGCCCCCATCGGCGCGCCTCATCGTCGATCTCGCGCCGCAGCGCCCGGTAGCGCTCGGCGGCGCCGCTCATCCGCGCGCGGCTTGAATCGAGGCCGGCCCAACCTCGGTTCGGCTGCCCGGGCGCGTCGCGCAGTAGACGATGCCGACGATGCCGATCACGATCATCGGCATCGCGTAGAGCTGACCGCCCGTCAAACCCATCCAACTGAAATCCGCATGGCGCCAGAGCTCCGCGATCGTCCGCGTGATGCCGTACATCGTGAACCAGGTCCAGGCGACGACGCCGTCCTTCGGCTTGAGCCGGTACACGATCAACAGCACCGGCAGCGTGAGGATGTCGAGAATGGCTTCGTAGATCTGCGACGGGTGGCGGTAGACGGCGCTGCCGTTGACCAGCGGCGCGGTGGGAAAGACCAGGCACCACGCCCGGTCGGGAATGCATTGATCGCCCCACAGCTCGTCGTTGATGAAGTTGACGATGCGGACGAGCGTGATGCCCACCGGCAGCATCATCACGACCTCGTCGGCAAGCACGATGTACTTCAAACCGGGATGCTTGCGAACGAAGAGCCAGAGAGCAACGACCACGCCGATGAGGCCGCCGTGAAATGCCATGCCGCCGTTCCATACGGCGATGAAATTCAGCGGCGCCGAAAGATAAAAGGACGCGTCGTGCTTGCTGATGATGTCGTTGATGACGAAGAACGTGCGTCCGCCGACGAGCACGCCCACCAGCGCGTAGAACAGAAAGTCCTGAATCTGCTCCTTCGTAAGCCCCAAGCGCCGCCGTCCCGCCGGACGGCTCATCCACAGGTAGACGCAGATGAACGCGACCAAATAGGCGATGCCGTACCAATGCACGCCGACCGGTCCGATGCGGAACGCTACGGGGTCGATATATGTCGGATAGGTAAACCAGTGCTGCATTCCTAACCATGTTTGGCGCATGACCGCGACGACGCATATTACCGCCGGGATCGCCTTCCTTGCGGGCCTCGTTTCCTTCGTATCCCCGTGCGTCCTCCCGCTCGTGCCGGCTTACCTTTCGCTGATCACCGGTGAGAGCGTCGAGGATCTCGCGGCAGAGACGGGCGCCTCCGCGCGCTTGCGAACGCTCGGTCACGCCGCAGCATTCGTCCTGGGCTTCAGCGCGATCTTCATCGCGCTGGGTTTGAGCGCCAGCGCAATCGGCGGGGTGCTCGATGCAAACCGGAGCTTGATCGCGCAAATCGGCGGCGTGCTCGTCGTCATCCTGGGTCTACAGATGATGGGAATGCTGCAAATTCCGTGGCTGATGATGGATGCGCGGTTCCACCTGCGCCACGACCGGGCGACGTTTTGGACCTCGGGGCTCGTGGGCATGGCATTTGCCGCCGGATGGTCGCCGTGCATCGGCCCGATTCTTGCCGGCATTTTGGCAATCGCGTCGCAGCAGCACAGCACGCAAGCCGCGGTGCTGCTCGCCCTCTACTGCCTCGGCCTCGCGGTCCCGTTCCTCGCGGCCGCCGGCGCCGTGGGCGCCGTGCTGCCGCTGCTGCGCCGAATCCGTCCGGCGCTGCGCGCGATCGAGTTCGGTGCAGGCGCATTTCTGATCGTCGTCGGATTGGTACTAGTCAACGATGCGTTCCTCAACGTCGCAGGATGGTTCTATCAATTTGTCCCGCAACCGACTCTCTAGCCTAAGCGGCACGCTGCTGATCGCAGCGGTCGCGGTCTTCGTCCTTTGGGCCGACCAGTATTCGAAGCGGCTCGTCGCTTCGTCGTTCTTGCCCGGCGAGAGCCGGTTCGTCATTCCGCACTTTCTGAAATGGACGTACGAGCGTAACGTTCACGGCGCGTTCGGCCTCTTCGGGAACAACGCCGTCCTCCTCATCGCGATGGCGATCGTCGTGCTCGTGCTGTTCTGGTTCAGCTTCCGCGAGGCCGCAGCCCATTCGCTGACCGTGCGCATCGCATTCGGGATGATCGTCGGCGGCGCGATCGGCAACATCGTCGATCGCCTGCACTACGGTTACGTCGTCGATTTCATCGATTTCTATCGGATTTGGCCGAACATCTTCAACGTTGGAGATTCCTGTATCACGGTCGGAGTAGGGCTGCTCCTGCTCTCGAGTCTTGTTACACGTCGTCACCGCTGAACAGGCGGGCACGCGCACCGACGTACTCGTCGCCTCCCTTTCGGGCGCTTCACGAACTCTAGCCGCGCAGAGTGCCAAGCGCGGCGACGTCACGATCAACGGCGCGCGCGCGAAGCCGAGCACGCCGCTCGAGGCGGGCGACGTGCTCGAGTTCGACGTTCCGCAGCGCGCCGCGCTCGTCGCGCATCCCGAGCAGATCGCGCTTGCGGTCGTATACGAGGACGACGACCTGCTCGTTATCGACAAACCCGCCGGCATGGTGACGCATCCCGCGCACGGTGCGACGAGCGGAACGCTCGTCAACGCGGTACTCGCACACGTGGATGCCGCGATGCCCGGCGACGCGCTCCGGCCGGGGCTCGTTCACCGGCTCGACCGCGACACGTCGGGCTTACTGGTCGTCGCGAAGCGCGAGGATAGTCTGCGAAAACTCGCCGCCGCGATGAAAGCGCGGCGGATCGAGCGCGAGTATCTCGGCATCGTGCGCGGCGTGCCGCAGCACGCGCGCGGAGCGATCGAAGGGGCGATCGGCCGCGATCCGCGCAACCGCTTCAAGTTCGCGATCGTTCCGAACGGTAAACCCTCGGTGACGCACTACACGCTGCGTGAGGCGTTCGCCGATCACGCGGAACTCGTCTTCCGATTGGAAACCGGGCGGACGCATCAAATTCGCGTCCATCTTGCCGCCGCGGGACATCCCGTGCTCAACGATCCGCTCTATGGCAAGAGGGAGGCACGCTTCGAGCTGCCCGGACAGGCACTGCACGCGTGGCGACTGGCGTTTCGCCATCCCAGCACCGGCGAACGCGTGGAGTTCGAATCGGCACCGCCGCCTGCATATATGCAGGCCCGCGCCATCGCGTCGTCGTGACCGCATTCACGCTCATCGCCAACGACGGCGGCGCTCGCCGCGGGCAACTGCGCTTGGCCCACGGCGAGATCGGGACGCCGTGCTTTATGCCGGTCGGCACCGCGGCGACGGTCAAAGGGCTTACGCCGGCCGAACTGCGCGAATCGCACACGCAAATCGTACTCTCGAACACCTATCATCTGTGGCTGCGACCAGGCGTCGAAACGATCGAGCGCGCCGGCGGACTCCACCGCTTCATGGCGTGGGACCGCCCGATCCTTACCGACTCGGGCGGCTTTCAAGTCTTCAGCCTCGAGAGCCGGCGCCGGCTCGACGACGACGGCGTCACGTTCGCATCGCACCTCGACGGAAGCGAACACCGCTTTACGCCCGAAAACGTGATCGACTTTCAGCAACGCGCGGGCAGCGACGTGGCGATGGTACTCGACGTCTGCGTGAAGCTGCCGGCACCGCGCGACGAGTTGGAAGCGGCGGTGCGGATGACGACCGCTTGGGCGCGCCGATCGGCGGGCGTGCGCTCGCGCGACGGAACGCTGGTCTTTGCGATCGTTCAGGGCGGCCTCGATGCCGCGCTGCGCGAGCGCAGCGCGCGCGAGCTCGTCGGGCTCGATTTTCCCGGCTACGCGATCGGCGGACTCTCCGTCGGTGAGACGCGCGAGGAGATGTACGCAACGGCGCGCACGACGGCGGCACTGCTCCCGGCCGACAAGCCTCGCTACCTTATGGGCGTCGGGACCGTGCGCGACCTCATCGCCGCCGTGGATGCCGGCGTCGACCTCTTCGATTCCGTCTATCCGACCCGCTGCGGACGCAACGGCCGGGCGATGACGCACGGCGGGGAGCTCAACATCCTCAACGCCGCATTCGTTCGCGATGAGTCCCCGCTCGACGCCGCGTGCGATTGCTCGACCTGCACGACGTATACCCGCGCGTATCTCGCACATCTCTTCCGCGCCAAGGAGATGCTGGGCCCTCGGCTACTCTCGTACCACAACGTTTACATGCTCAACACGTTGATGCGCGACGCACGCGCCGCGATCGAGTCCGGCACCTGGAAGGCGTTCCGCGACCGCTAGGCTAGGGCGCGCACCACGGCGGCGCAGTCCGCGCAAATCTCCGGATGCCGCGGATCGGTGCCGAGTTCGCGATACTTCCAGCAGCGGACGCATTTCGCGCCGCCGGCAGGCGAAAGCGCGAAGCTCACAACGCCGTCCTCAACCTCGCCGTCGGCGCGGTCGCTCTGATGCAGTGAGAGCTGCGATACGACGAGCGCTTCGCGTAGATTATCGCCGAGCGCTGCGAGGCGCTTATGCGCCTGCGGAGTAACGGTCAGCGCAAGCTGCGCTTCAAAATCGCGCGGACTTTCCGCGGCGGCGACCCGCGCGCGCAGCGCGCGCAGCGTCTGCCAAAGCCGCAGGTCGCTCTCGCTCGCGCCGCGATTGCGCGCCACGTCGAACGACGCGTCGAAGACGCTTTCCGCGTCGCCGCGCAGCGCGGACGGCACCGCTTGCCACGCTTCTTCCGCAGTGAACGAGAGCACCGGCGCGAGCACGGTGCAGAACCGGCGGAGTACGTAGAGCAACGCCGACTGTGCGCTGCGGCGGCGAGGATCGCCGGCCGCGCGCGAGTAGAGCGGGTCTTTTAGCGCGTCGAAATAGAGGCTCGACAGCGCGCTTTCGAAGTCGACGATCTGCAGGTACGCGTCGTGGAGCTCGCATCGGTCGTACGAGGACTTGACGCTCGCGACGAACGCATCGGCGACGCCGCACGCGAGCCGGTCGATCGGTTCCATCGCTTCGCGCGCTACGACGGCAACGGGCTCGAGATCGTCGAGGTTGGAGATCATGAAGCGCAGTCGATTGCGCAAGTTGCGATAGACGCGCCCCACCTGCTCGACCAGGTTCGGCCCGAACCGCACGTCGTCGATCGGCTCGACCGACGCCGCCCAGAGGCGCAGCACGTCGGCACCCCACTTCTCCACGGCGTCCTTCACGTCGATGCCGGTGCCGCGCGACTTCGACATCGGACGTCCGTGCTCGTCGTTCACCCATCCGTTCTTGGTGACGTGACGGTACGGTGCGCGCCCTTTGAGCGCGACCGCCGTGATGAGCGAGCTGCGGAACCAGCCGCGGAATTGGTCGCCGCCTTCGAGCACCAAATCGGACGGCCACGGCATGCCGTCGCGGCCGAGCACCGCGAGGTGCGTGACGCCCGATTCGAACCAGATATCGACGATGTTCTTCTCTTTTTCGAAGCGCGTGCCGCGGCACTTCGGACAAACGAAATCGGGCGGCAGGTACGTCTCCACCGGATCGCTCCACCACGCGCTCGCGCCGGCCTGCGCGAAACGCTTGGCCGCGAGCCGCGCGACGCGCGCATCGAGCACCGCCTCGTCGCACTCAAGGCAACGCAGCGACGGAATCGGCGTGCCCCACGTGCGCTGACGCGAAAGACACCACTCGGGATGCGTCTCGATCATCTGGCGCTGGCGCGCGCGTCCCCACTCGGGCGTGTACTCGACGTCTTCGATCGCATCGATCGTGCGTTGGCGCAGCAGGTTTTGATCCATCGCGAGAAACCACTGCGCGGTCGCGCGGAAGATCACCGGATTGTGGCAGCGCCAACAGTGCGGATACGAATGCTCGTAGTTCGCCACGCTCCAAAGCGCACCGCCGCGCTCGAGATCTTCGACGATTTTCGCGTTGGCCTTAAAGATGTGCATCCCGGCGTACGGTCCGGCCTCGGCGGTGAAGCGTCCGGCGGCGTCGACCGGATTGAGGATCGGCAGCCCGTACTTCATGCCGGTATCGAAGTCGTCGGCACCGTGACCGGGCGCGGTGTGCACCGCGCCGGTGCCCGTCTCGAGATCCACGTAATCGGCCAGCACGATCACCGAATCGCGATCCATGAACGGATGGCGCACGGCGAGATCGTCGAGATCCGAGCCGCGTGCGCGCGCGACGAGCGTCGCTTGCGCGAAGCGCTCGGCCAACGCTTGCCGGGCGAGCGTCTCGGCCACAATCACCAGCTCGTCGCCGATGCGATAGAGTCCGTAGGTTGCATCGCCGCGCAGCGCGATCGCGGCGTTGGCCGGCAGCGTCCACGGCGTCGTCGTCCAGATGAGGAACGAAACCTTCGCGTCATCCTGAGCGGCGAAGTTGAATGCAGCCAGAATCGGCGCGGCCTGCTCGGGCGTTGCCGCGAATCGCACGTAGATCGACGGTGACACGCGCGGCTCGTACTCGATCTCGGCTTCGGCGAGCGCAGTTTCGTCGTGAATGCACCACAGCGTCGAGCGCAAGCCCTTGTAAATCTGCTGACGCTCGGCGAGATCGGCGAGAGCGTTGACGATCGTCGCTTCGAACGAGGGGTCGATCGTGCGATACGGATGGTCGAAGAGGCCGAAGTTGCCCATCCGCACGCGCTGTTCGCGCTGCCGGTCGAGCCAGAAGAGCGCGCGTTCCTTGCAGCGCTCGCGCAGCTCGAGCGGGTCGATCGCATGAAAGTCTTTGACCCCGAGAAACTTGAGCGTCTCGTATTCAATAGGGAGGCCGTGCATGTCCCAGCCCGGGACGAACCTCGCGTACTTGCCGTCGAGAAGCGCGATCTTCACGAAGACGTCTTTGAGCACCATGTTGAGGAAGTGCCCCATGTGCAGGTCGCCGTTGGCGTACGGCGGTCCGTCGTGCAGGATCCACGGCGGGTTGGAGGCGTTGCGCTCGAGCCGGCGTTCGTACGTGCGATGCTCGCGCCACCACGCGAGCCGGCCGGGCTCGCGCTTGGGCAGCTCCGCCTTCATCGGGAAGTCGGTCCTGGGCAGATTGAGCGTCGCGCGGTAATCCATCAGTCGTTCAGAAGCTCGCCGAGCACGTCGAAGTTGCGCTCCGCCTCCGCCCGAATGCGTTCGCGGCGCTGCCCCAAATGCGCGGCAAGCGCGTCGCGTTGCGCGACGAGCCGGTCGACGAGCGCGTCGATCTCGTCGTCGGCGGGCCGCCGATCCCCAGCGTTCCAAAGCGGCGCGAGCGGATACGCGAGATCCTCGCAGAGCGCCGAGACCTTCGGATCGTAAGCGAGCGCGAGAAACGGCACCGCATAGCGCGCCGCGAGCACGAGCGAATGCAGGCGCATGCCGATCACGACGCGTGCGCCGCGCAGAATCGCCGCCGCTTTATCGAGCGGACATTCGGGCAGCAGCACGGGGCTCGACGCGCAGGCGCGGATGACGTCGGTGGATGCCGCCGCGTCGCCGGCTCCTCCGAGCGGTAGAAACGCAGCTCGCACCCCGTGCCGTTGCGCGAGACGGTCGACGGCTCGGGCGAGTACGGCCGGCGCCTCGCGAAAGGCCGCCGCTTTGCGAACGCTGATCACCGCATACGCACCGCTCTCCGGCCCGAGCCCTTCGGCGGAGAGGTCGACGCGCTCGTCGGGCGCGTCGTAGAGAAAGACCGGGTCTGCCGTGCGCTCGACGGGCGTCTCCGGCACGAGCGCGCGCATGAGCGAGAGCGAGCGCGCGTCGCGGACCGTCGCGCGATCGACGCCTCGGCAAAATTGACGAACCAGCACCCGCCCCAAAAAATCGAGCGGTCCGACCGATTGCGCGAAGACCATCGTCTTGCGCCGCGCGCGGATCGCTTCGCGCAGGATCCCCGCATAGTAGAGCAGACTGCGAAGGCTGGTCGCGTTCTGCAGCAGGCCCCCGCCGCCGGAGAGCACGACGTCGGCACGCGCGATCGCCGCCCGTATCGCGCGCCAATCCCAGCGCGGCGTGGACGCCACGTTATGGCGCGCCGACGTCGCCACCGGTGTCGCCGAGAGCACTTCAAGCTGCGCCGACGGGAAGCGCCGGCGCACGCGCTCGACGATCACTTCGAGCAGCGCTTCGTCGCCGAGGTTTCCAAAACCGTAGTAGCCGGAGAGCAGCACGCGCGCCATCACACGGATGCCGGAACGGCGCGGCGATAGAGCAAAATCGCAGCGGCGCCGATGATGGCGCCGACGATCAGCCCGATGACGACGCGTAGAACGGAGATCTCGATCGGCGTGTGCAGATGCGAAAACGTGTCGATAACGTCGCCGATCCCTACGCCGATACCGAGCGCCAGCAACCATCCGACCGCGCGGCGATGCCGGGCGAGCAGTGCCGGCAGCAGCATCAAGCACGGAACGCCGACCAGAAACTCTTTGAAGCGCGGCCGCACGCTGAGCACGTGCGTGAGCGCGTGGCGCAGCGAGAGCTCGAACGCCGACGGCGAAACGTCGCTGTCGTTGCCGCTGCGCACGATCATCAGCGCGCCCAGCCCTACCACGACGATGCCGGCAAGAAGCTGATACGCCAGCACCGGCGAGAGAAAAACGTCGCGCGGTCGTTCCACGCCCGAGCCGAAACGCTTATCGAAGAGGTAGAGCACGAGCGAGATGAGCGGCGGCAGCGCGAGGATCAGCCGTACGCCGCGAAAGCGCTCGATCTCCTCCATCGTGAGCGGCGAACTCAGCACGCCGACCACGACCAGCGCCCCCACGAGCGCGACGCCCGTCGCCACGAGCGTCCAGCCGATACCGCGCGCGAGCTGCGTGCCCGATGCCGGCGCCGGCGTTTCGTTCCAGGCCGGAATCAACACGAGCAACGCCGCGGTTGCGAAGAGCAAGGCGCCGGCCAACGCGATTGCCGAGCGCGCGAAGGCGTCGTGGTGCAGTCCCACGCCGGCGCTATAGAGCAGCACCGTGAGCGCGTACGCAGCCGCCGCGAGGCGGCGCGAGTACCAGCCGAAGAGCTCGAGCAGAATCACGAAGATTGACGGCACGGCGAGCGCCGCGATGCCCACGAGAATCCGGTTGTTTCCGTGATACTGCGGAATCGGCGTCGCGCGTCCGAGCCTAAGTCCGGCGGCGCGCAGTTGACCCGCGATTGACTTGACCATCTCGACGTTGGTGGCTTCGATGGAGAGATCGCCGTCCTGATGACCCCACGGCCGGAGGTAAACCACGCGGACGTTGCGCTCGCGGACGCCTAAGACGTAGCGGTCGACGACCTCGTCGAGACGCAATTTGTCGAGCTCGGTCTTCGCGATCGCCTGCACGCGGACGGTACGGCCGGGAATCAGTTTGGCAAGCGTGTCGTTGCCCTTCTGCACTTGACTCGGATCGTACGTCTCGATCGAACCGAAGTTGAAGACGTGCCGCTTGAAGGCGTCGGCGGCCTCGGGCAAGTGATCGGGATAGCCGAGGACCTGATTGCTCAAGCCGAAGAAAATAACCGTCGAAACTTTGGGATCGTAGCGCAGCACGTCGGTGAACGTTGCGTCGATCTGCGACGCGCCGTACCGCTCGTCGTTCTGGAAGCGCGGCACGACGAGCAGCCCGAGCCTCCGCGCGAGCAGGATTTGGTCGGTCGGAATGCCGAGCGCGATGGCGTTGAAGTAGTCGATTTGGGTGCGCACTTCGAGCAGCCACGGCTTCGTCGTTCGCAAGACGCGTACGCTGCGCGGCATAAAGTGCAGCGCCAGCTCGCGCCGGTAGCGATGGTAGGCTGACGGATCCGAGACGAGCAGATAGACGGCCCCGTTGACGACGCGGCGCGTACGCACCAGATTCGCCAGCAGCGGATCGCCGATCGGCGAAACGCGCGCCTGGTTGACCAATGCGGCGCCGGTGGTGACGTACGCTTTGCCGTCCAGGCCGACGTTGGCGCCGAGCTCCTCGGTGAGCGCGAGCGACGTGAGGCCCGCTCGGCGCAGCGCGATCAGAAACGCCGCGGGATTATAGTCGTACGAGCGCGCGAGCGCGTCGAAATCGGTGAAATCCATCGCCAGCTCGACGCGATTGGCGTGCGCTTCGGTGCGCACGCGAAAGAACGCGACTGCGAGCGAAGCGAGGAGGGCAACGAGCAAGACGATGGCGGCATAGCGCGTCCGCGGAGGAAAGAGCGTCACGAAGGCGTTTTCATTCGCAGTATCCCGGAGGGGTCCTCGACGTAAAAATCACAGAAGGGCCCGCTGTTACAGCGAGCCCTCCTGCCGTCGCGTATGCACGGTTCCCTTTTTGTCGGGTCGCGCATACCGGGTGTGGGCGACGCTTTGACTTCCGCCGACGTTCGCTGCCCACCGTCGAGCGCCGCGGGCGGTCCCGGTTCAACGGTACCCACCCAACCCCTTTAGCGAGCCTTACGTCCGCCATTTCGGCGGACGGCGCTCGAGAAATGCGGCGATGCCTTCGCTTGCATCCGGCTCGAGCGCGTTCGATACCATCACCGCTTTCGCGTACTCGTACGCGCTCGTCTGATCGAGATCGATCTGCTTGTAGAACGCCGCTTTCCCCAATCCGACCACGCCGCGGCTGGACTGCACGATCTTGCTCGCGAGCGCGAACGTCTCGTCTCGAAGCCGCTCTGGTGCGACGACGCGATTCACCAAGCCCCACGCGAGCGCCGTCGGCGCGTCGATCGACTCGCCGGTGAGCAGCATCTCCATAGCGCGCTTGCGTCCGATCGCGCGCGAGAGTGCGACCATCGGCGTGCTGCAGAACAATCCGATCCGGACGCCCGGCACGGCAAACGTCGCTTCGGTGGAGGCGACCGCAAGATCGCAGGCTGCGACGAGCTGGCACCCGGCCGCGGTCGCGATCTTGGCTACTTCGGCGATGACGGGCTGCGGCGTGGCGACGATCCGCGCCATGAGATCGACGCAGGCGTCGAAGATCGCCGTGTAGGTCGCGACGTCGCGCCCGACCAACTCGCGCAGATCGTGCCCGGCGCAAAAGGCCGGCCCCTCGCCGCGCAGGATGATTGCCCGGACCTCACGCTCCCGCGCAAGCTCCGCGAGCGCGGCGTCGAGCTCGCGCATCATCTCGAGCGAGAGCGCGTTGCGCTTCTCGGGGCGGTTCATAGTGATGAAGGCGATCTCGCCCGCGCGATCGATCGCGAGGCCGGCAGTCGATGGTGAAACGTTCATAGGTAGAGTACACTTAACCGATGCATCGAGCCTACCTGTCGGCGGCCTGCGCCGCGGCACTCCTCGCCGACTGCGGCGGGTCGCATTCGTCGCCAACGCCGACGAGCGTCGTGCCGGAGTCGCGCGACAGCTTCGGTAACATCTACTGGAACAAGCACCGGTTGAACCTGCACTCACCGCCCGCGCCGCACGCGAAAGCCGTCCTCACCTACTGGGCGCCGAACGGCTACTATATCGTCGGGCCGACCTGCAAGCACGGCGGGACGATCTCGGCGACGACGCATGGATCGTGGGGAGATCCATCCGGTTACATGCACGTCAACTATTGGTTCAAGGCGAGGAGTGCCGGCCCCGACGAGTGCGGGTGTAGCGCGATCCTCAACAACACCGGCAGTCCGCCGATCGCGCCGATCAAGCTCCACATCGACGCGCCCACATAGCGCCTACGGCGCGGTGACGATATCCGGCTTGATCTGCGCGAGGAATGCGGCAAGCTGAGTCCGGAGCGGCTGGGGCAGGTCGAACTTGTCTTCGGTCTTGCCGAAGTCGGCGACCGCCGCGTTCCACTCATCCTCGGTGATGCCGAGACCCGCGTGGGCGGTTTTCATATCGGCGCCGGTATACACGCACGGACCACCGGTCTTGAAGCAGAGAAAGTCGACGAAACGCTGGCGAAGCACCGCTTTATGCTGGTCGTTAAGACCGACGAAGAACTTCGCGAGCTTGGGGTCCGCGGTAAGGCGCGCGAGCAAGTCGTCGGTTACCGCCGCGATGGCGTCGTAACCGCCGAGCTGCTTGTAGAGCGTCATCGCGGGCGGCGCGTCTTGTGCCCCGACCGCAGCCGGGGTGAAGGCGAGGACTGCGCCCGCCAGGGTCGCGACCGCCAAGAACCGAGTCACCATGGAGATTCCCTCCTCCTCGCAGTAGGCAAGTGCCCGGTAGTCGGCGAGAGGCGCCCTCAATCCTGTGGCTAACCCCTGCCCCGTGTTTATGAGGCCGCCACTTTTCGTCTCACACGTCATCCCGGCGCTCGCCCTGGCGGCAGCGGTGCTGCTGCCCGGATGCTCGGCCGGCGAGCCGCAAACGTTCGCTCCGGCTTTCGACTTCGCGCGCTCCGGCGTCGCTCCGAAATACCTCGCGTACCTGCAAGCGCATCCCACGCGGAATCGCCGTGCGATGCGTCTCAACCACGCCGATCTCTACGTTGACGACTCTACCGCGAACGACGTCGCCCTATTTCTCAACGGCTACTGGAGCCGAGCCGGCATTCTGAGTGCCGGCATCGACGGGCCCGACGGCAACTGGTTCGCGTCGGGCAAGCTGTACGTTGCCAACTTTGCCGGCGACGACGTCACCGAATATAGTTCGCCGAAGGTTGCCTTCACGTACGACAGCGGCATGGTGGATCCGGTCGGCGTGACCACGGACTCTGCGGAAAACGTCTACGAAGCCGATTACGACTTTCCGATCAACGACGGATTCGTCAACGAATACGCGCAAGGGAGTAACACGGTGGTCGCAACGTGCCACCCGGGCGGCGGTGCCGAAGGTGTTGCCGTCGACCGTCGCGGCGACGTCTTCGTGACGTTCAACACCGGCTCCGAAGGTCTCATCGAGGAATATCCGCGGGGCCTGGCTGGATGCAAAGGTAAACTGCTCCCCGTCACGTTCGGCTTCGCCGGCGGCGTGACGATCGACAAGCAAAAGAACTTGATCGTGTGCGACCAGTTCAACGCGAGCGTGGATATCGTGGCCCCACCCTACACGAGCATCACCGGTACGCTTGGATCGGGGTACGCGGACCCGTTTCACGTGACGATCGATAAAGCCAACGATCAGGCTTATGTCGCCGACCTCTCTGCGGCCGCGGTCTATATCGTGAACTATCCGAGCGGCACGAACGTCGCTACGCTGAACTCGTCCAACGGGCTCTCGAATCCGTCGAGCGCCGTCGACGCCGACAACTACACCCCGTAGCCCCTTCCCAGGCTAGTTTCAGGACTGTCCCGATAACCGGGTGGTACCTTTGTGCGGTCTGGAGCGAAAGGGGGTCAAGATGGCGCATCGGGTCGTCCTCGGCGGCGAATACGACCTCAGCCGTAAGGAGGAGGTCTCCTCTCTTTTCGATTCGCTTTCGACCGACGCGCCCGCCGTTGTGGATATGTCCGCCGTGACCTATGTCGACTCGACCTTCTTGCGCTTGCTGGCCGATCTGCACTGCCGATTTAAAGACTCGCCCGTGACGCTCACGGGCGTGAGCGAGCGGATCAAGCGCATCCTGCACATCGTCCGGTTCGACCAGCTCTTCCGCCTCGCCTAACCTATAGGCGCGCAAGAGACCCCGGTCGACCGTTTTATCCCCCGTTTATCCGGTCGCCGGGGCTGCCCTAGATAACGTTGAGGGCGCCGGCGCGGATTTTTCTTCTCAGTTTTTCTCAATACGAACACTGCCAAAACAGCACATTTCCCGAAGATCTATTAGATATAATACCTTCATAAGTCTGGGCGTATTTTGCCCGAGGCTTCTCGACTAGCCCTTGTCCCTCGTCGGAGTTTCTTCTACGCGTTTAAGGAACTCCGCGTACTTGCTTTCATAGTCCACGGGAGGCGGTCCACTTTCTCGTTCAGTCCACTCGCGCAGACGCGAAAAATCAATGCGATCGCGATGCGCCCGCGCTACACCAACGGCCGCATTGAGACTGGTGAAATCGTTCCAATGGTAAGAGGCCGCGAGTCTATCGCGGACGCAATCCGTAGCGGTGAGGATTCGCAAACGCAAGTCGCCTCGTTCGAGCGTAGTAGTCTCGTGAATGTAGTCGCCTCCCACTGCGAGCGGGCCACGCGGGAAATCGAGGGTAAACACAGTTTTAGGATGCTGGTACATTCCAACAACGACGGACGGGACGTACCCAATTCCTGCTAGAGCTTGCTCCAGGTGTCCCCGCTCTTGGAAGTTCGTCAACACAGAGTCCGCATCGTAGGACATATAGACATCCGGCGCATAGATGGTCGCGGCGCTGCCTCCGGTGAGGACTCCGGTGATTGAGTGCCCGTCTAATGCGCTACAGACCTCAAAGCACACGTCCTCAAGCGTCGAGACTCATCAATCACAAGTGTTTGTTGCGACGACGAGGACGTCGACGAATCGCTTCGGCTGTCTGTTGGTAGGCGGGATAACCCTCAGCGACGCGCAAGAGAAACGCCTTCAGCTCCTTTGCTGCAGGGTACGTTGGGTTAAGTGTTACCGCGCGCACGGCTAGTTGCCGCGTGGAAACTAGTCCTTCTCGTTCTAGGATATCTAAGGTTAGCTGCACCGAGGGAATGCTGGTTCCGCTATACTTGGCGAGCTCAGCCGGATACGTTTCGCCGAGCGTTGCAATAAGCAAAAGAAGCCGTGTCCGCTGTTCTGAGCCGAAGATCGCAGGAGCCTTGGGAGGCTCATAGCCTTCTGGGAGCGAGCGCCAGGTTAGAGTCATGATATATGTTTGTATATACTATAGTATTTGTAGATATATAGTTAACTATCTCCGCATATGTACCATTTGAGCACAAACCGGCGCCCCTAACGATGTCCACCCTGGGACTCCCGAACGCCTGTCGCTACCCTGGCCAGGCCGCCTCAGTTTGAGTGCGATCGGACAAGCCGCCGTAAGCGCGGGCGGTGACGGTCCGTCGGCTTCGGGCCCTTCGGGCGCGGAGCTTGTCCTGAGGCGAGCGTTAGCGAGTCGAAGGGCTCAGGATGACACTGGCGTAGCCACAATGACAATCTGTGGTGGGCGATGACGGGCTCGAACCGCCGACATCCTCCTTGTAAGGGAGGCGCTCTCCCAGCTGAGCTAATCGCCCCCGTGCGAGCGCCGCGGCAAATGCGGCCGGTTGGCTAGTTTGAACGTGACGTAGGCGACGGCCTTGCTCGCGAGTTCGAAGACGAACGGATCGTTGTTATCCAGATCGTCGCACCAGCGGTGCGGAAAATCGACGCAGCCGCCGTTGAAGCTTGGGATCTTGCCTTCGTAATTTCCAAGCACGCCGCCCCACAACTTGGTTTCCCACGCATGCTTGCAGCAGTCTTGCTGCGTCAGAATGCCGGTGTTCGGCACGCCGACCAGGCTGAACGAAAACGAGTCGGTCCCGTCGTTTCCGAAGTTCGCAAAGCGCGAGATCACGCCGCCCGCTTTGAAGAACTCGGTGAAGTACGCGTTGCCGATCTGCGACTGCGGTACGACGTTCTTGGGAAAGCGCTTGACCTTCGTCGCGTGTCCCGGATCGGCAACGAGAACGTCGAAGTTCGGCGTGGCCGTCACGTCGGCGTCGATGTCGTAGGCGATCTGCTCGAGCTCGGCGGGCGTGAGATGCGTCGTATAGTAGCGCGAGCCGAGCAGGCCGAGCTCCTCGCCGCCGAACCAAATGTATCGCAGCCGGTTGCGCGTCGGCGTCTTTGCAAGATCGAGCGCCACCTGGAGAATCGTCGTCGAGCCGGACGCATTGTCGAGCATGCCTTCGCCGTAGATCGCGTCCAGGTGCCCCTCCACGACCACCGTGCGGTTGGGATCGCCGTACGGCGAATCGGCGATGACGTTATAGTCGACGCCGCGCTTGCGGCGCGTCTCGACGCGAATGCGCACCGTGGGCGCGTGCCCCGCACGAAATGCCTGCAGCAAATTCGCGGCGACCTCGCCCGATACAAGACCGATCACGGGAATCGAAGCGGCGTCGACGAGCCGCGCTTCGGCGGGCCCGTTCTCGGAGTCGTAGAGAATCACGGCGGCCGCGCCGGCCGTTTCGGCGTTTTCGACTTGTGTATCGTAATCGCAGGTCGAGCTGCGCTGCACGATCGCGATATGACCCCGCGCGAAGCCGGCAAAGTCCGACGGCACGCAGCCGCCGGGAGACCCGCGCACGGGCTCGGCCGGAGCGGTAACGGTGCCGGCTGCCGAGCGGCGCGCGACGAACCAATCGCGCTCGAGCGCATAGTTGCGGTTCGCCGTTGCCAACTCGGGCATGCCGATCACGGCGTCTTTCGTGTAGATATACTCTTGAACCGTGACGTTGTAGCCGGCGCTCCGCATGAGTCCGGCAACGTAGGCGACCGACGCCAAATAGCCCGGCGTGCCGGTGTCGCGGTTCGGATGCCCTTGGCTCCCCGGATGCTCTTGCGCGATTTGCGCAAAGACCGCGAGGTGGCGCATGAGCCACGGACGCTTGATGCACGCTTCGAGCTTGGCGATCGTATCGTTATCGCGGCGCTCGCACGTCCGCGGATCGGCTTGCGCCGTCTGCGGCGCATCGACCGGCACGAAGGCGCCGCGCTGCACCCCCGACTGACACGCAACGAGCAGGCAGAGCAGCGCGACGGCGAGCGGCTTCGAACGCACGCCTAGGTCTTCGTCGCGATCTTTTTCTGCAGCAGCGCGATCGCCGCTTGCAACTGCGCGTCCTTGCTCACGTCGCCGAAGCGGGCGTCGCGATTCTCGATCACGCTAACGTCGGGGTCGATGCCGCGCAAATTGATGTCGCGCTGGCTCGGTGTGAGATAGTGCGCCGTCGTGATCTTGATGGCCGCACCGTCGGGCAGCGGCGTGAGCGTCTGCATCACGCCCTTGCCGAAGGTTCGCGCACCGACAAGCATGCCGATGCCGTCGTCCTGCAGCGCTCCTGCGGTGATCTCCGAGGCCGACGCCGTATATTGATTCACGAGCACCGTCACGGGAAGATTGATCGAGGGATCGGCGCCGGAATCGATCGTCGTCGCGTGCTTACCGCGTTCCTCGACCGTGAGCAGCGCCTTGTTGGCGATGAACCGCGAGCTGATATCGAGCGCCGAGTTCACGTATCCGCCGCCGTCGTTGCGCAGATCGAGCACGAGCGCCTTCGCACCCATTTCCATCAGACGCGTGATCGCGGTATCGAACTCGTTGGGCGTGCCGCGCCCGAACTCCATCACCCACACGTAACCGATGCCGTTCGGAAGCAGCTTGAACACCACGGTCGGCGGCTGCACGTCGGCGCGCGTAATCGTCATCGTCGCCGGGGCGGCCGGACGCTGCACCGTCACCGCGACGTTGGTACCAGCCTTTCCGCGAAGGTGTCCGCTCACCACATCAACGGTCATGCCTTTGGTCGGCGTGCCGTCCACGGCCGTGATCACGTCGCCGGTTTGGAGCCCGGCGCGTTCGGCAGGCGTGCTCGGGAGGACGTACGTGACGCGAACGCAGCCCGACGCCGTGTCGGGCTCGATCATGACGCCGATGCCGCCAATGCGCTGCGGATCGAGCGCGTCGTTGAACGCCTTGAACTCCGCCGGCGTGAAGAACTGCGTGTAACGATCGTTCGTCGCTTTCGCCATCGCCTCGATGGCGACGTAGGCGAACTCGCTGTCGGAAGCGTGCGCGGCGTGGGCCGCACTCGCGATGGCTCCGTCGAGCTCGGCGAGCGTCGCGTCGCGATCGCCTTCTACGTGCAGCGCCGGCGTTGCGATGGTGACGCCGCGCTTGTGCGCGGCTTCGACCAGCGCGTCGCTTGCGGCGGCGAGCAGCACTTGCGGATCGACGGTGTCGTAGTACGTACTCGTCAGCAGTTGAAAGCTTTCGGTTACGTCGCCGGCAACCTGATAGGGCAGCGACGACTCGGCGGAGGTTGCACCGAAGCAGAGCAGCGCGATCGCCGCGGTCAGCGCGGCAATGCGAGAAACGGTCGGAGAAAACGGCATCATGGCGTCCCTTCTTCTCTATTCACCGGCATAACGCATGGCAACCGTCAACTGTTTCGCGCGGCGGCGCGCCGGAGCCGATCCATGATTGCCAATCCCAGCCCGCTCTCAGGAAACGGTTGCGCATCGATTCTCACGACGCCCATCGCGTCGAGCTCGTGCAACGTTTCGAAAAACCGCGCGGCCGCGACGCGCAGATCGCCCTCGCTCGAGAGCGCGCGCGAAACGTCGTAGCCGCCGAAGGTGTGGCTCAGCGCAAGCGACGCGGCGCCCTGCCGCTGCGCCGGCGCCACCAATGCCGGGTCGATCACACGCAGACGCGTCGCCGGCGAGTAATGCTGCGGCAGGCGACCCGGGACGATCGGCGCGCCCTCAGCCTCTCGGTCGAGCGGGCCGGCGATTGCCTCGATCTCCTCCACCGGAATTGCGCCGGGTCGAAGCAGCAGCGGCCGCGGCTCGAGCGCGACGATCGTCGACTCAATGCCGTGTTCGGCCGGCCCGCCGTCGAGAATCAGATCGACGCGGGCGCCCAGATGCGCCGCGACGTGCCGGGCGTGGGTGGGGCTCAAGGCCCCGAAGGGATTGGCGCTCGGCGCGGCCAGCGGCGCTCCGATCGCTTCGAGGAGCGCCCGGGCGACCGGATGTGACGGCATCCGCACCGCGACGGTGCTCGCACCCGCCGTGACCAGATCGCCGATCGCCGCGCTCTTGCGCAACACTAGCGTCAAAGGACCCGGCCAGAAGGCCTCGATCAGCGCCAACGCGGCGGGTGGCACGCCGGCGACGACCTCGTCGAGCATCGCCCGACCGGCGACGTGGACGATGAGGGGGTCGAAACTCGGCCGGCGCTTGATCTCGAAGATGCGGGCGACGGCGGCCGAGTCGAAGGCGAGGGCGCCAAGGCCGTAGACCGTCTCGGTTGGGAAGGCCACGGTCCCGCCCGCGCGCAGCACCTCGGCGGCACGCGCTAGATTTGCCTCATTTACGGGCAAAAGCGGCACATGGAAGGGATGGCGCCCGGGCTGGGGCGATACCTTTAATACTATGCCCGGTGGCACACGCCGGCCGCGGTTCTTGCCGCTCGCCGCTCTCTTATTGACCGGACTCTTTCTGCCGATGCTCGACGCCTGCGGGGGCGGAGGCGGATCGTCGTCCGGCGGAGGATCGCTGCCGCCCCCGCCCCCGGCCAGGAAGGGCAAGTACTTCACCCACATCGTGATCGTCGTTCAAGAGAATCGCACGTTCGATAATCTCTTCGCGACGTTTCCGGGTGCCGACGGCGCGACGCGCGGCAAGACGCACGGCGGCGGCTCGATTCCGCTGCGCAAGGCGAATCTGGAGAGTCCGATTTCGCCGAACAATGGCTATCGCTACTGGAAGGGCGATTGGAACGGCGGCGCGATGAACGGCTTCTCCATCACGCCGATCGGCAAGACGCCGGGCACGTACGTCTATCAATATGTGGATCCCGCGCAGATCCGGCCGTACTGGGATCTCGCGCAGCAGTACGTACTCGACGACCATATGTTCCAGACGCAAGGCAGCGGAAGCTTTACCGCGCACCAAGATCTGATCCGCGGCGGCACCGAAGTCAAGCCTTCTCAAAGCCTCATCGATTTTCCGAACGATTCGGGATATCCGTGGGGTTGCGACGCGCCGCCCGACACGAAGACCGCGCTGATCACGCAAGACAACAAATACCTAGGATTGCAAGGCCCGTATCCGTGCCTTACGTATGCGACGCTGCGCGATCTCCTCGATTCGGCCGGCGTTTCTTGGCGCTACTATACGCCGGCGAGCGGAAACTTTGCGGGAAATCTCTGGAATGCGTTCGATTCCATCAAAGCGGTGCGCACGGGTTCCGAGTGGGCGACGAACGTGATCTCGCCCGAGACGCAAATCTTCACCGATATCTCGCGCGATACGTTGCCCAGCGTCGCCTGGGTGATTCCGGATTATAAGAACTCCGACCATCCCGGCGACAACTCCGATAGCGGTCCGTCGTGGGTCGGACAAGTCGTGGATGCGATCGGCGAGAGCAAAGCGTGGAAGACGACCGCCATACTCATCGTGTGGGACGATTGGGGCGGCTGGTACGATCACGTGCCGCCGCCGGGATCGCGCAAGTACGGCGGCCTCGGCTTCCGGGTTCCGTTCGTCGCCGTCGCCCCGTATGCCAAAGCTGCGTACGTCTCGCACGATCAATACGAGTTCGGCAGCATCATTCGGTTCGTCGAGGACAATTGGGACTTGGGCAGGCTGGGCACGACCGATACGACGTCGCCGGATTTCGTGGGCGACTTTTTCGACTTCACGCAGAAGCTGCGTGCGTTCACGCCGATCCAGACCGAATACTCGCGATCGCACTTCGCGAGCGAGCGTCCCTCGAACCATCCGGTCGACGACGAGTAATGGTGACCTGGATTACTGATGTTTATCAACGATTTCCAACGAATGAGACTTAGGAGCGGACGGCGAAGGATTGGCCCTAACACCTTATGACGATTTTAGAGAAAACTCTGGGTAAAATTACGGTCGAGCCGCGCATTGCGTCGGTTCCCGTGGTGCTTTCCGACTTCGAGCGCATCGAGGTCACTGCGCCCGTCCAGCAGGACGAGCTCAAAGCGATTCAAGCGCACTTCATGACGCTCGCTCAGTGTGCGGCCCGCCGAGTCGAAGATGCAACCGAGCGCGAGCAGGTCTCGAAGAGCCTGCACGATCGCATGGCGCGCTACGGCACCTCGTCGGAATACATCGCGCAGCGGCAAGTGAGCGTGCTGACGTCGCGATTCGTGAAGCCCGATCCCACGAGCGCCTCCGAATCGGTGCGCCGCTACGGGGATCTGCGGCTTCCGACCGGCGAGCTGCTCGACGAGCGGATGAAACTTTTCGAGGAAGTCGCGTTAGGCGTCTTCGAGCGCGTCTATCGCGATGCGAGCGCCCCGGCTCCCGACGACGTCGTCCACGTGAGCTGCTCCGGCTACCTCTCGCCGAGCCCCGTGCAGGCGTTTCTCTCGCAGCGTGCCTGGCTTAACGTCGGCGTGACCCACTCGTACCACATGGGATGCTACGGTGCGTTCCCCGCGATTCGCACGGCCGTCGGTCTCGTCGGATCGTCGTACGCCTCGCTGCCCAAACGCAAGCAGCGCGTCGATCTCGTGCATACCGAGTTTCTCTCGCTGCACTTCGATCTGCTCGGCGACGAGCCCGACAACTTCGTCACGTCAACGCTCTTCGCCGACGGCTTCATCAAATATGCGGCCTTTCCGCAGGCGGAGTTCGCCAAGCAACGCCGCCACGGCCTCAAGGTGCTGGCGATCGACGAGCATATTCTTCCCGACTCGCTGCCGGAGATGACGCTGCGCCCGGGTCCGCTGCAGTTCGACATGTCGCTCTCGAAGCGCGTTCCGTTCATGATCCGCGATTCGATCGCCGGCTTCGTCCGCTCGATCTGCACGCAGGTGGGCCTCGATTTCGAACGCGAGAAATCGGAAATGGTCTTTGCGATTCACCCCGGCGGCCCGGCGATTCTCAATCAGATCCGCACCAAGCTGGGCATCGAGGAGTCGCAGATCGCGCTCAGCCGCCGCGTTCTCCACGAGCACGGCAACATGGCCTCGGCCACGGCCCCGCACATCTGGCAGCACATCGTAGACTCGCCCGAGATCCCCGCCGGCACGAAAATTTTGAGCATGGCGTTCGGTCCGGGGTTGACGGTCATCGGCGCACTCTTCGAGAAAGTATAGGGCCGCTATGGCATCAACGACCGAGAAGACACCGCAGAAGTTCTCCGTGCCGGGCCCCTTCTATTGGAGCGTACGCGGCGTGCACGCCGCCGCGCCCCTCTTTGTGGGTCTCGGCAACCTCGAATCTGCCTTCCTCGCGCGACGGCTAGCCGGACAGCGAGTCGACCGGCCCGTCTATATCTGCGGGCTTCCTCGGGCGGGCACGACGATCACGCTGCAGATGCTCAGCGAGCATCCCGACGTCGCCACGCACAAATACGCCGATTTCTTAATGCCGTACACGCCGTTCGTCTGGAACAAGGTCTTTCCGAAGATTCCGGTCGACGCCATGCGCAAGCCGGTCCCGCGCATTCATCGCGACCGGATCGAAGTCACGCGCGACAGCGCCGAGATGGGCGAAGAAATCCTGTGGGAGCACTTCTTCCCGCACATCCACGAAGAATCGCACTATAGCGTGCTCGACGGATCCACGTCGAATCCGGCCTTCGAGCGGTTTTACCGCGAGCATCTGATCAAGCTCGCGCTCGTGCGCGGCCGCAGCCGCTACGTCAGCAAAGCAATTCTCTGCGTGCTTCGGATGCAGTATCTGCGAAAGATGTTCCCCGACGCGCGCTTCCTGCTCTACGTTCGCAATCCGGTCGATCACGTCGCATCGCTGATCAAGCAAGATCGCATCTGGGCCGAACTGGAGCGTTCCGATCCGCGGCAAATCGAGATCATCGAGCTGACCGGCCACCACGAGTTCGGACCGAACCAGGTGATGGCGAACGTCGGCGATCCGCAGCGTTTGCGCGAGATCCGTAAAATGTTCGACGACGGGCGATGGGCCGAGTCGCGCGCCCGCTATTGGGCGTACGTGTACGGCTTCGTCGCCAATCAGCTCGACGGCGATCCCGAGCTCGCGCGCAGCGTCTGCATCGTGCGCTACGAGGATCTCTGCAGCGATTCGCTCACCACGATCGACCGGATTCTGGCGCACACCGGGCTCGACGCTCCGAGCTTCGCGCAATCGCGCACGAAATACGGCGAAAAGCTCTCGTTCCCCGACTACTACAAGCCCTCGTTCGACGCCGACACCCTTGCGGCGATTGTGGCGAGCACCGGCGACGTCGCGAAGCGATTCGACTACGACGTTGCCGCCATCGCCCAAAAGGTCGCCGCAGCAGCGGCAACGTGAGCCGGCGCACGCTGCGCGCCTGCGCGTCCGCCATGGCCGCGAGCCTGGCGCTTTCGGCGTGCGCCCTTCGGCAGGGTCAGGGTGACATCGGGGCCGTCCCAGCGTCTTCCGGGGCGAATCGACCGCTGGGGCACCGGCATTCGGGCTCGGGCAGCACGCCGATCCAGCACGTCGTGCTCATCATTCAAGAGAACCGCACGTTCAATAATCTCTTCGCCGGCTTTAAGGGCGCCGTTTCGAGCAAGACCGGCAACGAATTGGTGAAGCAAGGCAGCGAGTACGTCGAGCAGCCGATCGCGCTCAAAGCCATCCCGCTCAGCGACGTCAAAGACGTGACGCACCGCTACGCAGCCTTCATCACCGCATGGCAGAATGGCGCGATGGACGGCTTCAACCTCATCAAAGCGCCGAGCAACGGCAAGCTCGAGGGAAGCGCGCCGTACGTCTACGTCGAGAAAAAAGATATCAAGCCGTATTGGGCGATGGCGGAGCAATGGGGCCTCGCCGACGAGATGTTCCAAACGCAGGGCAGCGATAGTTTTACCGCCCACCAGGATCTGATCCGCGGCGGAACGTTCATCGATGCCACCGATAGTCTCATCGATCCGCCGACGACCAGCGGCGCGTGGGGCTGCGATTCCCCGCCCGGCTCGAAAACGTCCACCATCAATACGCAACTCCAGCCGTCGTATGGAACGGGGCCTTTCCCGTGCACGAGCCAGTTCCCCGACTATCCCTCGAACGGCTATCCGACGCTTCGCGATCTGCTCGACGCCAAGGGCGTGTCGTGGAAATACTATACGCCGGTATGGAAGGCCGGAACGACGGCCGCGCTCTGGAACGCGTTCGACGTGGTCGCACCCGTGCGTTACGGATCCGAATGGACCACCAACGTCTCGTCGCCCGAGAAGAACATCTTGACCGACATTTCCAGCGGACAACTGCCGGCGATGTCGTGGGTGATCCCCGATTCCAAAGACTCCGATCATCCCGGCTTCCCGCAAAAAGACATGGGGCCGTCGTGGGTGGCGAGCGTTGTGAATGCAGTTGGGACGAGCCAATATTGGAACTCGACGGCAATCATCGTGGTGTGGGACGATTGGGGCGGTTTCTACGACCCGGTTGCGCCGCCGCTGCCGCGTGACGATCAGGGGGGTCCCGGTTTCCGCGTGCCGATGATCGTCATCTCGCCCTATACCCAGCTTGGCACGGGTAAGAAGGGCGGCTACATCTCGAATACCATCTACGGTTTCGGCAGCATCCTGCGCTTCATCGAGGATACGTATAACCTCGGGCGCTTGGGAACGACCGATGGAACGTCCACGAGCATGGCCGATATGTTTAACTTCTCCCAGTCGCCGCGTTCGTTCGGGGTGATTCCCGCCGAACACGGCAAGGAATACTTCCTCCATCAAAAGCCCTCGAACTTACCCGTCGATACCGAGTAAGATCCTCGCGGCAATCGCCGCCGCAGCGGGCTTGAGCGCGTGCACTCTGCGGCAAACGCCGGGCGGGAATGCGATCGGACTCGAAGCGCCGCCGTTAGAGCACTCGACGCCGATCTCCCATATCGTGGTGATCGTGCAGGAGAACCGCACGTTCAACGACCTTTTCGCGACGTTCCCCGGCGCGACTGGAACGACGACGGGCAAAATGCGCAGCGGACCCGGATCCGGCGCAAAAACGGAGCCGATCGCGCTCAAGGAAGTCCCGCTCTACGACAAATCGGACCTGCGCCACACCTATCCCGGCTACAAAACGGCCTATCGCGACGGCCATATGGATGCCTTCAACCTCATTCGCTCGAGCTCGAGCGGACGTTACGAAGGCCGTGCCCCGTATCAGTACGTGAATCCCAATCAAGTCAAGCCATACTGGGCGATGGCGCAGCAATACGCGCTTGCCAACAAGATGTTCCAAACGCAAGGCAGCGGGAGCTTCACCGCTCATCAAGACCTCATCCGCGGCGGCACCGAGCTCGGACCGAATCGCAGCGTGATCGACGATCCGACGAAGTTGCCGTGGGGCTGCGCGGCGCCACAGGGCACGCTGACGTCGGTAATCACGACGAGCGGGCAATACGAAGTGGATCGCGGCCCGTTCCCGTGCTTCAAGTACGACACGCTGCAGGTGCTCCTCGATGCCAAGAGCATCTCGTGGAAGTACTATGCGCCCGGCTATCGCAACGGCGCTGGCCGCTATTGGAATGCGTTCCTCGCGATCTCATCGTTCTATCACGACACCACCGAGTGGAACCAGCATATCTCGACGCCGCAGACGAACGTGCTGACCGACATCGCGCAGAGCCAACTTCCGGCGATGTCGTGGGTCATACCCGACGGACAAGATTCCGACCATCCGGCGTACGGCGGCGACACCGGGCCTTCATGGGTGGCGAGCGTCGTCAACGCGATCGGCGAGAGCTCGTACTGGGACTCAACCGCGATCGTGGTGCTCTGGGACGATTGGGGCGGCTTCTACGATCCGGTCGCGCCGCCGACGCTCGACGACCAGGGCGGTCCGGGCTTCCGCGTTCCGATGATCGTCATCTCGCCGTACGTACCGCAGGGCGAAATCTCGAACACGGTCTACGGGTTCGGCAGCGTGGTGCGCTTCATCGAAGACACCTGGAACCTCGGCCGTCTCGGCACGACCGACTCAACGGCCAAGAGCATCGGCGGGATCTTCAACTTTTCTCAGTCGCCGCGCGCGTTTCAAAAGATTGGGTCGAAATACTCCGCGCGGTATTTTCTCAGCCGCCCGCCCTCCGGGCTGCCGGTCGATACGGAGTAGCCGCTACTCCGCGTCGGGAATCCGCGGGTCGACCGGCTGCGCGAGGAAGAAGTTCTCGTCGAGCGGCGCCTTGATCGGCACGAACTTGCGCGGTTTCTGCGAGAAGTCGAAGCAGTCGCCGGCCGGTGACGTCGCGCGTTTATCCGCCGCCGCAAGCTGAGGAAGTCCGAAGAGATCTTCGGCAAAGCGAAGCACGCTGGCGGTTTCGTACTGCACGTGCGAGACGTGCCTCTGCTTAGCGTACGGCGAGATCACGAGCAGCGGAACGCGAAAACCGACGCCGTCATAATCTTTGAACGGCGGGGGCACCGGATCGTAGAGACCGCCCCAATCGTCCCACTGCACGAAGATCGCGGTCGAGTCCCAGAACTTGCTCTTGCCCACGGCGTTGACGACCGAGGCGACCCACGACGGACCGAAGCCGCCCCCGCACTCGGTATGATCGGAGTCCGGACAGGTCGGCGTGATCCAGGTAAACGCCGCCAGGTCGCCGTGTGCGACGTCGTGCAGAAATTGCTTCTGCGGCGTGATGACGTCTTTCTTCCAATCGGGCCCGTTGAAGATGTGGCTCACCGCCTGGTAGCCCGACCACAGGCCGCTATACGGCGAGCTATAGTTGCTCGTGTAGAATCGCCACGGCAGCTTCGCCTTGTCGAGCTCGTCGCCGAGCGTCGTGTAGTCGAAGCACGGCTGCTCGTCGCCGCCGTACTTTCGCTCCTGGGTGATCGTGCGCACGGGATCGCCGCTTCCGCCCTCGCAGCCCCACGGACCGTACGGGACGTCGACGCTCGAGGCGGCCTGCGCCGCGATCAGGTATTGATGGGCGACGAAGCTCTCGTCGAGCTGCGATTGAAACATATGATCGGCGAGCACCCACTCGTCGGCCATCGCCCAGTACGGTTTCGACTCCTCATGCGGCACGTAGACGTATTCGGGATACTTCACCCCGGGAGGGCCGCCGCTCGAGCCTTCTTTATCGAATGCGTCCATGCGGCAATCGGTGCCGGGGAGCTTGCCGGTGCCGTGGCAGGCGGCGAACATATCCGAGGCGCCGTGATTGATCCAATACGGCGTCTTTAAGCTGACCGGCTTGAGCGCGACCGTGTGCCCGCTCGAGATCGTGCCGCTGCTGACCGTCTTCGCGCCGGGATATCCCATGAAGATGTCGTTGAAGCTGCGGTTCTCTTGCACCACGAAGACGACGTGCGAGATCTTGCCCGCGCCGGTTCCGGCGAGCGCGCGCAGTTCGACATCGCTGTGCATCGAGGGGAGCGTTCCCGCAGTGGAGCAGCCCGCCAGTGTGAGCGCGAGCAGCGTGCGAACGGTTGCCTTCATGAAGAGATGCCTCGCTTCCGGGGGTCGGGCACACTTCGCTGGAGAGACCGCATTTGCATCCGCCGGCTCATTGCTCGTCGGGAATGCGCGGGTCGACCTGCTGCTGCAGGAAGAACGCTGGGTCGTACGGCGCGTGAATCGCCACGAACTTGCGCGGCTTCTGCGAGAAGTCGAGGCAGTCGCCGGCGGGTGAGTTCGCGCGCGCGTCGGCGGCAGAGAGATGCTTGAGCCCCCAGAGATCTTCGGCGAAGCGCAGTACGCTCGCCGTCTCGTACTGCACGTGCGAGACGTAGTCTTGCTTTGCGTATGCCGAAACCACGAGCAGCGGCACGCGGAAGCCAAGCCCGTCGTATCCTTCGAACGGCGGCGCGACCGGATCGTAGGTTCCGCCCCAGTCGTCCCACTGCACGAAGATCGCGGTCGAATCCCAAAACTTGCTCTCGCCGACCGCGTTGACGATCGACGCGACCCACGACGGACCAAAGCCGCCGCCGCAATCGAGATGATCGGAGTCGGGACAAGTGGGCGTGATCCACGTGAACGCCGCGAGGTGCCCGCGCGCGACGTCGTGTAGGAAGCGCTTCTGCGGCGCGATGATATCCTTCTTCCAATCGGGGCCGTCGAGGATATGCTTGACCGCTTGATACCCCGACCACATTCCGCTGAACGGTTGCGTGTATGCGCTCGTATAGAAGCGCCACGGCAGATGCGCGGCATCGAGCTCGTCGCCGAGCGTTTGATAGTCGAAACACGCCTGCTGGAAACCGCCGTACTCCCGCGCTTGGGTGATCTTCTCGACCCTATCGGTCTGGCCGCCCTCGCATCCCCAGGGTCCGTCCGGAATGTCCACGCTCGACTTTGCCTGTGCTGCGATGATGTACTGATGCGCGACGAAGCTTTCGTCGAGCTGCGATTGGAACATGTCGTCCGCGAGCACCCACTCGTGCGCGATATCCCAGTACGGCTTCGATTCGACGCGCGGCACGTAGACGTACTGCGCGTTGGGCGGCCCTCCGACCGACGTCTCCTTGTTGAAGCCGTCCATCCGGCACTTCGTTCCGGGCAGCGTTCCCGTGCCGTCGCACGCGGCGAACATCGCTTTGGCTCCGTGCTCGATCTCGTAGGTCGTTTTGAGGCTCACCGCCGCGAGCGCGATCGTCTTGCCTTTGGAGTTCTTTCCGCTCTTGGCCGTCGTCGCGCCGGGATAGCCCATGAACAAATCGTTGAAGCTGCGATTCTCCTGCACCACGTAGACGATGTGTTTGATCTTACCGGCGCCCGTCTCGCTCAACTCGCGCAGCATCGGAGTACTCCGCATATATGGTAAATTGTCATCCTGAGCGGAGCGCCCAAAGGGCGCGTAGTCGAAGGACGCACATCCCGTAAGCAACAACGCGAGCGCCGCAGCCACGAGCTTATTCATAGTCGGGGGCTTGGTATTCGCCGTATTCGCCGTATTGCTGCATGAAGAACTTCGGCCCCAGCGGCGCCTGGATCTTAACGAACGCGCGCGGCGGCTTCGAGAAGTCGAAGCAGTCGGCCGGCGACGCGGCGCGTTTATCGGCCGCCGCCATTTGCGAAAGGCCGAACAGGTCTTCGGCGAAACGCAAAACGCTCGCGGTCTCGTAGTGCGTATGCGAGACGAAATCTTGTTTGGCATACGGCGAGATCGCCAGCAATGGAACGCGGAAACCGAGGCTGTCGCGGTCGAGGTGGGCTGGCGGAACGTGATCGTACATGCCGCCCCAATCGTCCCAGATTACGAAGATCGCGGTGGAATCCCAGAACTTGCTCTTGCCGACGGTGTTCACCAGCGCCGCAACCCACGACGGACCGTAGCCGCCGCCGCAATTCGCATGGTCGGAGTCGTCGCAAACCGGCGTGATCCAGGTGAAGTTTGCCAGATGCCCCGCGCGCACGTCGGTGATGAAGCGCCAGTTCGGCGAGATAACGTCCTTCTTCCAATCGGGGCCGTACCGGATATGCTGCACGGCCTGGTAGCTCGACCAAAAACTCCCATCGCCCGACGAGTTGCTGCCGTACCGGCTGGTGTAGAATCGCCAACTAAGCTTCGCCGCGTCGAGCTCGTCGCCGAGCGTCGTGTAGTCGAAGCAAGGCGAGATCTTCGGGCCATAGCCCATCCGGTTCTTCCCGATCGTGTCGATCGTGTCGTGCTTGCCGCCGCCGCATCCCCACGCGCCGCTGGGGAGATTCACCGACCACTCGGCCTGCGCCGCGATCGCATATTGATGCGCGACGAAACTCTCGTCGAGCTGCGACTGGAAGGTCTTGTCGGCCAGCGCCCACTCGTGCGCCATCGCGAAGTAGGGCGCGGATTCTTTTGCGGGCACGTAAACGAACTGGCCGTGATAGGGTCCGTTTAAGACCTCCTCTTTGTCGAAGCCGTCCATCCGGCAGTCCGTTCCCGGAATCTTGCCGGCGCCGTCACACGCCTCGAACATCGCGTCCGACGAGTGATCCACGTCGTATTTATCCTTAAGGCTCACGGCTTTGAGTTTGATCGTCTTGCCGTCGGAGCTCTTGCCTTCGGAAACCGTGTCGGCGCCCGGATAGCCTTGGAAAAGATCGTCGAAGCTGCGATTCTCTTGGATGATGAACACGACGTGCTCGATCTTGCCGGCACCGGTACCGTCAAGCGCTCGCAGCGCAACGGCGCTGCGCATGTACGGCAGCATCTTGTCATCCTGGGCGAAGGCGCGTAGCGCCGTAGTCGAACGACTAAGGCCGAAGGGCGCGCATGCCGAAAGCAGCAAGGCCGCGATAGCGGCAAACGCCCTATTCATAATCCGGCGCCATTTCGTCGCCGCGGCCGTAGTGCATGAAAAAATCGGGACCGTGCGGCGCCTTGATTTTCACGAACGGGCGCGGCTGTTGATTGAAATCGAAGCAGTCGCCGGCGGGCGACATCGCGCGTTTGTCGGCGTCGGCCAGTTGACCTAAACCCCACAGATCCTCGGCGAAACGAAGCACACTCGCGGTTTCGTACTGCTCGTGGGATACATGGCCGTGCTTGGCGTACGGCGAGATCACCAGCAGCGGCACGCGGAAGCCGAGGCTGTCGCGGCCGAGATACGGCGGCGGAACGTGATCGTAGGTGCCGCCCCAGTCGTCCCAGATCACGAAGATGGCCGTCGAGTCCCAAAACTTGCTCTGCCCGACCGTGTTCACCAGCGAGGCGACCCACGATGGCCCATAACCGCCGGGACAGTTGACGTGATCGGAGTCCTCGCAGATCGGCGTGATCCAGGTGAAGTTCGCGAGTTTCCCGGCGCGGACGTCGGTGATGAACTTCCAGTTCGGGGAGATGACCTTCTTCCAATCGGGACCGTAGCGGATGTGTTTGACCGCCTCATAGCTCGACCATTCCGCGCCCTGGCCGCTCGAGGCGCTGCCGTAGGCGCTTGCGTAGAAATGCCAGGAGAGCTTCGCCGTGTCGAGCTCGTCGCCGAGCGTCCGATAGTCGTAGCACGGCGCGATGCGCGGACCCTTGGGGTCGCGGTTCTCGGTGATCGTGTTCACGCGATCGCCGTGACCGCCGCCGCAGCCCCATCGCCCCGACGGCAGATTTACGCTCCACGCGGCCTGTGCGGCGACGACGTACTGATGTGCGACGAAGCTCTCGTCGAGCTGGGATTGAAACATCCGGTCGCCGAGCACCCACTCGTGCGCCATAGCAAAATACGGCGCTGAGTCGTCGTGCGGGACGTAGATATACTGCGGATTGCCGGGTCCACCGTAGGCGGGCTCGTTGTTGAAGCCGTCCATTCGGCAATCCGTTCCGGGGAGCTTACCGGTTCCGTTGCAGGCGGTGAAAGCGGACTGCGCCGAGTGGTCGATGTCAAACGGCGGCCCCGCGAGCGGATACGGATGGAGCTCGACCATCTGGCCGCGCGAGTTCTTCCCGCGCGAAACCGTATCGGCGCCGGGATATCCCTGAAACATGCTGTCGAAGCTGCGGTTCTCTTGCACGATGAAGACGACGTGCTGAATTTTGGCCGCCCCGGTCCCGGCGAGCTCGCGCATCGCAACGTCGCTCCGCATATACGGCAGCATCGTAGCGCCCTGACACCCTGCCAGTGCCAGCGCGGCGACGAAGCGGGCGCTATTCGTAATCCGGAGCAAAATAATCCGGCGGAAGGTTCCGCATAAAGAAATCTGCGCCGTGCGGGGCTTTGATGCGCTCGAACGTGCGCGGCTTCTGCGAGAAGTCGAAGCAGTCCGCGGCTGGTGAAGTGGCGCGTTTGTCGGCGGCGGCAAGCTGAGATAGGCCGAAGACGTCTTCGGCGAAGCGCAGCACGCTCGCGGTTTCGTACTGCACGTGCGAAACGTGTCCGTGCTTGGCATAGGGCGAGATCACGAGCAGCGGCACGCGGAAGCCGAGGCTGTCGAGGCCTAAGTAGGGAGGAGGTACGTGATCGTAGAGTCCGCCCCAATCGTCCCACTGCACGAAGATCGCGGTTGAATCCCAGAACTTGCTCTTGCCGACCGTGTTGACCAGCGATGCAATCCATGACGGGCCGTAGCCGCCGCCGCAGTTGACGTGATCGGAGTCGCCGCAAACCGGCGTAATCCAGGTAAAATTGGCGAGCTTGCCGGCACGCACGTCGCTGATGAACTTCCAGTTTGGCGATACGACGTTCTTCCAGTCGGCCCCGTAACGGATGTGCTTGACCGCCTGATAGCTCGACCACTCCGCGCCTTGGCCGCTCGACGCGCTTCCAAAGCGGCTGGCATAGAAGCGCCACGAAAGCTTGGCTTTATCGAGCTCGTCGCCGAGGGTCTGATAGTCGTAGCAGGGGTGAATGCTGGGACCGTTCGGATCGCGGTTGCCGACGATGGTGTGGACCGTGTCGCCTTTGCCGCCGCCACACCCCCAGCCGCCCGTCGGCAAGTCGACGCTCGAGTCCGCCTGTGCGGCGATGATATATTGATGCGCGACGAAGCTCTCGTCGAGCTGCGACTGAAACATGCGGTCGGCGAGCACCCACTCGTTCGCCATCGCGAAGTAGGGCGCCGAATCGCTGTGTGGAACGTAAACGTACTGCGGATACTTCCCAAGGCCGTCGGTTTCTTCGTTGTTAAAGCCGTTCATCTGACAATCGGTCCCCGGAACCGATCCGGTTCCGTTGCACGCCGCGAACATCGCATCGGCGGAGTGATCGATGTCGTACGAGACCTCAAGCGGCACCGGGCGCAGCTTAACAGTCGTTCCATCCGAAGTTTTGCCCTTCGAAACCGTATCGGCACCCGGATATCCCTGGAACAGGTTATCGAAGCTGCGGTTCTCCTGCACGATGTAGACGATATGCTGAATCTTCCCGGCCCCGGTGCCGGCCAGCTCGTGCATGGCGACGTCGCTGCGCATGTAGGGCAGCGTCGTACCGGACGAGCATGCCGCCAGTGCGAGTATAGCGACGAGCGAGGCCTTATTCGTAATCCGGAGCAAAGTAGTTCTCCTCGGCGTCGTTGTGCATGAAAAACTTCGGTCCGAGCGGTGCTTTGATCTTCACGAACGGTCGCGGCTTTTGCGAAAAATCGAAGCAATCCGATGCCGGTGAGGCGGCGCGCTTATCGGCGGCAGCCAGCTGGCCGAGGCCGTAGAGATCCTCGGCGAAGCGCAGCACGCTGGCGGTCTCGTACTGCACGTGCGAAACGTAATCGTGCTTGGCGTACGGCGAGATCACGAGCAGCGGCACGCGAAACCCGAGGCTGTCGCGATCGAGGTGCGGCGGCGGCACGTGATCGTAGAGACCGCCCCAATCGTCCCAAATGACGAAGATCGCGGTCGAATCCCAAAACTTGCTCGCACCGACCGTGTTCACCAGCGCCGCGACCCACGAGGGCCCGTAGCCGCCGTAACACGCAACGTGATCGGAGTCGTCGCAAACGGGCGTGATCCAGGTGAAGTTTGCGAGCCGGCCGGCGCGAACGTCGGTGATGAACTTCCAGTTCGGCGAGACGACGAATTGCCAGTCGGAGCCGTCGCGAATGTGCTTGACCGCCTCGAAGCTCGACCATGCCGCTCCCTGCCCGCTCGACGCGCTGCCGTACGTGCTAGCGTAGAAGCGCCACGAGAGTTTGGCCGCGTCGAGCTCGTCGGCGAGCGTTCGATAATCGAAGCACGGCGGAATCTTCGGCCCGTTGGGATTGCGGTCGCTCGTGATCGTGTGAATCGTATCGCGCTTGCCGCCGCGGCACCCCCACTTGTAGGTGGGAAGGTCGACGCTCATCCCCGCCTGCGCGGCGATGATGTACTGGTGGGCGACGAAGCTTTCGTCGAGCTGCGACTGAAACGTCTTGTCGGCGAGCGCCCATTCGTGCGCCATATCGAAGTACGGCTTGGAGTCGGAGTGCTGCACGTAGACGTACTCCGGGTTGCTCGGCCCACCCGAGCTCGGCTCGCGGTCGAACCCGTCCATTTGACACTTCGTTCCCGGCAGCGAGCCTTTGCCGTCGCACGCTGCGAACATCGCTTGCGCCGAATGGTCGATGTCATAGGGATAGCCATTGAGCGGATAGGGCTGCAGCGCGATGGTCTGCCCTTTTGAGTTCTTGCCGCTGGAAACGGTGTCGGCGCCGGGATAGCCTTGGAACATATTATCGAAGCTACGATTCTCTTGCACGATGAAGACGACGTGCTTGATCTTACCGGCGCCGGTCGCATCGAGCGCCTGCAGCGCCACGCTGCTGTGCATATAGGGCAGCGCGGCGGGGGAACATCCGGCCAGCACGAGCAGTGTGGCGACCGCGAGCGGCTTACTCATAATCCGGGATCTGATACTCCGGGCTCTGCTTCATAAAAAACGGGGCACCGAGAGGTGCATCTATTCTCTCAAACGGTCTTGGCGGCTTGGAAAAGTCGAAACAATCCGTCGCGGGCGACGTCGCTCGCTTGTCGGCATCCGAAAGCCGTTCCAGCCCGAAGAGGTCTTCGGCGAAGCGAAGAACGCTCGCCGTCTCATATTGTACGTGCGAGACGTAGTCTTTCTTCGCATAGGGCGAGATCACGAGCAGCGGCGTGCGAAAGCCCAAGCCGTCACGACCGAGATAGGGGGGGGGAACGTGGTCGTACATCCCGCCCCAGTCGTCCCAAATGACGAAGATTGCGGTCGAACTCCAAAACTTGCTCCTGCCGACCGTATTAACCAGCGTCGCAACCCACGAAGGCCCGTACCCGCCGCCGCAGTTCACGTGGTCGGAGTCGCTGCAGAGCGGCGTGATCCACGTGAAGTTGGCGAGCTTGCCGGCGCGCACGTCGGCAATGAAGTGCCAGCTCGGAGAAACGATCTTTCTCCAATCGGGCCCGTACCGAATGTGCCGAACGGCACGATACGCGGACCAATTGGAGCCCGTGGCGCTCCCGCCTCCGCCGAACGCGGCGGCATAAAAGCGCCACGAAAGGTTCGCTCTGTCCAACTCGTCGCCGAGCGTTTGATAGTCGTAACAGGGGCGGATGGGCGGCCCATCGATGGAACGCTTCTTGGTGATCGTGGCAACCGCATTGGTCTTGCCGCCGCCGCAACCCCACTCGATCGTCGGCAAGTTGACGCTCCAGGCAGCCTGCGCTGCGATCGCGTACTGATGCGCGACAAAACTTTCGTCGAGCTGCGACGCGAAATTCTTGTCGGCAACCACCCATTCGCGCGCCATGTCGAAATACGGCGCGCTCTCTCGGTGCGGAACGTAGACGTATGCTTGCGGGTTCTGCGGGCCGATCGGCGGTCCACTTTCCAAGTTAAAGCCGTCCATTTTGCAGTCGGTACCGGGAAGCGTCCTGCTCCCATCGCAGGCGGCAAACATCGCCTGCGCGTCGTGCCCGATGTCGTACTTTGGCCCCTTGAGCGAATACGGCTTGAGTTTGATCATTTGACCGAGCGAGTTCTTCCCGCTCGATACGGTATCGGCGCCCGGGTAGCCCTGAAATAGATTATCAAAGCTCCGGTTTTCCTGGATGATGAAAACGATGTGGCTGATCTTCCCGGCGCCCGAGCCGTCGAGCTCGCGCAGCGCCACGCTCTCATGCATGTACGGCAGCACGGCGACGCCGCCCTCAGCTTGTTCGACCCCCACGGAGCAGGCGGGAAGCGCTGCCGCGACGGCTCCAATCGCGACGAATCTATTCATAGTCGGGCGCCTCGTACTCGCCGTCGCCGCGCATGAAGAACCGAGGCGGGAGCGGTGCTTTGATCTTCACGAACGGACGCGGCTTCCGGCTGAAATCGAAGCAATCCGCCGCGGGCGACATGGCTCGCTTATCCGCATCGGCGAGTTGCGGCAGACCGAAGAGATCCTCGGCAAAGCGCAGCACGCTGGCCGTCTCGTATTGCACGTGTGAAACGTGCCCGTGTTTCGCGTACGGCGAGATGACCAGCAGCGGCACGCGGAAGCCGAGACTGTCGCGCCCGAGATACGGCGGCGGGACGTGATCGTAGAGCCCGCCCCAATCGTCCCAAATAACGAAGATCGCGGTCGAATTCCAAAACTTGCTTTGCCCGACCGTATTCACAAGCGCCGAAACCCACGACGGACCGAATCCGCCGCCGCAGTTGGTGTGGTCGGAATCGTGACAGTGCGGCGTGATCCAGGTGAAATTCGCTAGAGTGCCGGCGCGAACGTCGGTGATGAATTTCCAGTTCGGCGAAATCACGTCTTTGGTCCAGTCGGGACCGTAGCGAATGTGCCGCACCGCGCGGTACGCCGACCACTCCGCTCCCGGGCTCGTCGAATCCTTACCGAACGGGCTTGCATAGAAGCGCCAGCTGAGCTTCGCCTTGTCGAACTCGTCGCCGAGGGTTTCGTAGTCGAAGCAGGGCTTCATCGCCGGGCCGTTCGGATTGCGATCCTTGGTGATGGTGGGAATCGTATCCACCTTCGAAGCGCCGCAGCCCCACGTCGTCACCGGCAGATCGACCGCCCAGTCGGCCTGCGCGGCAATCATGTATTGATGCGCGACGAAACTCTCGTCGAGCTGCGAGGCGAAGGTCTTATCGGCCAGCACCCACTCCTGCGCCATCGCAAAGTAGGGCGCGCTATCGGAATGCGGCACATAAACGTATTGCGGATTCTGCTGCAGCGGCGGCCACGATTGCTCCAGATTGAAGCCGTCCATGCGGCAATCGGTGCCGGGCAATTTACCGGCGCCATCGCAGGCTTCGAACATCGCCTGCGCCGAGTGGTCGATCGAAAGCTGATAACCGAGCCCCTTCGGCTGGAGTTGCACCGTCTCACCTTTGGAATTCTTGCCCTTCGAGACGGTATCCGCGCCCGGATAGCCTTGGAAGAGGTTGTCGAAGCTGCGGTTCTCCTGCACGATGAAGACGACGTGCGAAATCTTGCCCGCACCGGTCGTATCGAGCGCCTGCAGAGGCGCGCCGCCACGCATATAAGGCAGTGTGTCATCCTGAGCGAAGGCGCCTAGCGCCGTAGTCGAAGGACGAAGGGCGAAGGACGAGCACCCGGCCAGCAGCAGCGCACCGGCCAATGCGAGACGCCGGCTACTCATAATCCGGCGCTTGGTACTCGCGGTCTTCGTGCATGAAGAACTTCGGCCCGAGCGGCGCCTTGATCTTCACGAATGCGTGCGGCGGCTGCGAGAAATCGAAGCAATCCTTCGCGGGCGAGTTGGCGCGCGCATCCGCCGCGGCAAGTTGGCCCAGACCGTAGAGGTCCTCGGCAAAGCGCAGCACGCTCGCGGTCTCGTACTGCACGTGCGAGACCTTGCCTTCCTTCGCATACGGCGACAGCACGATCAGCGGAACGCGGAAGCCGAGGCCGTCGTAATCTTCAAACGGCGGCGGGACGTGATCGTACGTGCCGCCCCAATCGTCCCACTGCACGAAGATTACTGTAGAATCCCAAAACTTGCTCTTGCCGACGGCGTTGACCAACGCTGCGACCCACGACGGCCCGTAGCCGCCGCCGCAATTGACGTGATCCGACCAATGGCAAAGCGGTGTAACCCATGTAAAGTTTGCTAGATTGCCGGCACGCACGTCGGTGATGAACTTCCAGTTCGGCGAGATCACGTCGGCTTTCCAATCGGGCCCTTTGAAGATGTGCTTGATGGCCTGATAGGACGACCACGTATAACCGTCTTGACTCGAACCGAAGCCCGCGGCGTAGAAACGCCACGAAAGCTTCGCGCCGTCGAGCTCGTCGCCGAGCGTTTGATAATCGAAACACGGCGAGATTTCCGGGCCGTACTGGCGCTGCGTCGTCAGCGTTGCAACGGTGTTTTCTTTGCCGCCTCCGCAGCCCCAGTTCGTCGCGGGAAGATCGACGGCGGAGCCCGCTTGCGCCGCGATGATGTATTGGTGCCCCACGAAACTCTCGTCGACCTGCGACTGGAACATCCGGTCCGCCAGCACGCCCTCGTGCGCCATATCGAAGTACGGTTTCGAATCCTTGTGCGGGATGTAGACGTACTGCGGGTATTGCAGATTTTTGGGAGCGTCGAAGGTCATCTCCTTATCGAACGCATCCATGCGGCAGTCCGTTCCGGGGAGCGACCCAGTCCCGTCGCATGCGGTGAACATCCCGTGGGCCGAGTGGTCGATCGAGTACTGCGTGGCCAGGCTGACCGGCTGGAGCGGGACGGTCTGCCCCGTGGAGATCGTCCCGCTCGAAACCGTATCGGCGCCCGGATACCCTTGGAAGACGTCGTCGAAGCTGCGGTTCTCTTGGACGATATAGACGACGTGCGTGATCTTGCCCGCCCCGGTCTCGCCCAGCCCGTCTAGCACGGAGGCCGACCGCATATCCGGGAGAGCCGCCGACGAGCACCCCGAGAAGGCGAGCGCCAGCGCGGCGAGAGTCGAGCGTTTACTCATAGTCGGGCACCTGATATTCTCCGTTTCCGTGCATGAAGAACCCCGGCCCGTGCGGCGCCTTGATCTTCACGAACGGCAGCGGTTTCTGTGCAAAATCGAACGAGTCACCGGCCGGCGAGTTCGCGCGGCGATCGGCGGCGGCGAGCTGTCCCAAACCGAAGAGATCTTCCGCAAATCGCAGCACGCTCGCGGTTTCGTAACGGACGTGCGTCACGTGGTCGCGCCGCGCGTACGGCGAGATGATGACGAGCGGAACGCGAAAGCCGAGGCTGTCGCGGTCGAGATACGGCGGCGGCACGTGATCGTACATGCCGCCCCAGTCGTCCCAGATCACGAAAATGGCCGTCGAATTCCAGAACTTGCTCTCGCCGACCGTGTTCACCAGTGCCGCCACCCACGAGGGTCCGTATCCGCCGCCGCAGTCGCTGTGGTCGGATGATGTGCAGACCGGCGTGATCCAGGTGAAGTTGGCCAACTCACCCGCGCGAACGTCGGTGATGAACTTCCAGTTCGGCGTGATCACGTCTTTCTTCCAATCGGGCCCGTAGCGGATGTGGCGTATCGCGCGATAGCTCGACCAGTTGGCGCCGCCGCCGCTTGCACCCTTATCATAGGTACCGGCGTAGAACCGCCACGTTAGTTTCGCCTTATCGAACTCGTCGCCGAGCGTTTCATAGTCGAAGCACGGCTCGGTCTTAGGTCCGTCGGGGTCGCGATCTTTCGTGATCGTCGGAAGCGTATCGAACTTGCCGCCGCCGCATCCCCATTTCGTGACCGGAATGTTGACGCTCCAGGCCGCCTGCGCCGCAATGATGTATTGATGAGCGACGAAGCTCTCGTCGAGCTGCGATTGGAACATCCGGTCGGCGAGAACGCCTTCGTGCGCCATCGCAAAGTACGGTGCAGATTCTTTATGCGGCACATAGACGTACGCGGCGTCCGGCGGGCCGCCGAAGCCGAGCTCGAGGTTGAAGCCGTCCATGCGGCAATCGGTTCCGGGAAGTTTGCCCGTCCCGTTACAAGCGGCAAACATATCCTGCGCGGCATGATCGAGACTGTACTTCGTCGCGAGGCTCACCGGCGCTAGCGGGATCGTTTGCCCCATCGAGTTCTTGCCGCTCGAGACGGTATCGGCGCCCGGATAGCCCTGGAACATGTCGTCGAAGCTGCGGTTCTCTTGCACGATGAAGACGACGTGCGAAATCTTGCCCGCACCGGTGGCATCGAGGCGATCCAGCGCGACGCCGCTGCGCATGTACGGAAGCGTCTCACCCTGAGACGAGCAGCCCGATAGTGCGAGAGCGAGCGCGGCGATTGCCAGGCGTTCATTCATAGTCGGGGGCCTCATACTCGCGCGGCTGCTGCATGAAGAACTTCGGCCCGTGGGGCGCCGCAATCTTCGCGAACCGGCGCGGCTTCTGCGAAAAATCGAAACAGTCGGTCGCCGGAGAGGTGGCGCGCCGATCGGCCGCCGCCAGACGATCGAGGCCCCAGAGGTCCTCGGCGAATCGCAGCACGCTCGCCGTCTCGTACTGAACGTGCGAGACGTAGTTTTGCTTGGCGTATGGCGAGATCACGAGCAGCGGCACCCGGAAGCCCAAGCCGTCGTAATCTTCGTACGGCGGGGGCACGTGGTCGTAGGTGCCGCCCCAATCGTCCCACTGCACGAAGATTGCGGTCGAATCCCAGAACTTGCTCTTGCCGATGGTATCGACCAGCGCCGAGACCCACGAAGGACCGAATCCGCCGCCGCAGTTGCCGTGGTCGGAATCGCTGCAGACCGGCGTGATCCAGGTGAAGTTCGCCAAGTGGCCGGCGCGTACGTCGAGAATGAACTGCCAGTTCGGGGTGATGATATTGCTCCAATCGGGCCCGTGGCGAATGTGCCGGACGGCCTGATACCCCGACCATTCACCGCCGGCATAGTTGTCGCCGTAGGTACTTGCGTAGAAACGCCACGAAAGATGCGCGCGATCGAGTTCGTCGCCGAGCGTGGCGTAGTTGAAGCACGGCGAGATTGACGGGCCTACGGTGCGCTCCGACGTAATCGTCGAAACGAAATGGTCCTGATCGCCGTTTTCGCAACCCCATTTGAGATTTGGTAGATTTACAGCCGACTTCGCCTGCGCGGCGATGACGTATTGGTGCGCGACGAAGCTCTCGTCGAGCTGCGATTGAAACATCCGGTCGGCGAGCACCCACTCGTGCGCCATGTCGAAATACGGCTTCGATTCCGAATGCGGAACGTAAACGTACTGCGGGTAGGCGATCTTTTTCGGGCCGCCCTCGGTAAACTCGCGGTTGAAGCCGTCCATCCGGCAATCCGTTCCCGGCAGCGTGCCCGTCCCGTCGCACGCCGAGATCATTCCGACCAGCGAATGATCGATCACATACTTATCGGCAAGCGAGTCCGGCAGCAACTTGACGCTCTTGCCGGTCGAGATCTTGCCGCTCGAAACCGTATCGGCGCCCGGATAGCCTTGGAAGAGATTGTCGAAGCTGCGGTTCTCCTGCACGATGTAGACGACGTGCTCGATCTTCCCGGCACCCGTTGTGCTGAGCGCCTGCAACGCCGCTTCACCACGCATGTACGGCAGCGTGTCATCCTGAGCGAAGCGTCCGGAGGACGCGTAGTCGGAGGGCGCACACGCCGCCAGCATCGTGCACAGCACCGCGGCGATCGCGCGCCTACTCATAATCGGGCACTTGATACTCTCCGCCGTTGTGCATGAAGAAACTCGGCGGTTCCGGCGCCGCGATCTTCTCGAACGCCCGCGGTTTTTGATTGAAATCGAAGCAATCTTTTGCGGGGCTCGCCGCACGCTTGTCGGCCGCGGCTAGCTGACCAAGACCGAAGAGATCCTCGGCGAACCGCAGCACGCTGGCGGTCTCGTATTGCACGTGCGAAACGTGATCTTTCTTGGCGAACGGCGAGATCACGAGCAGCGGCACGCGGAATCCCAGACCGTCGTAATCCTCGTACGGCGGCGGAACGTGATCGTACATGCCGCCCCAGTCGTCCCAGATCACGAAGATGGCGGTCGAATCCCAGAACTTGCTCTTGCCTACCGTATTAACGAGCGCCGCTACCCACGACGGTCCGTAGCCCCCCCCGCAGTTGCTGTGATCGGAGTCGTCGCACACGGGCGTGATCCACGTGAAGTTTGCGAGGTTCCCCGACCGGACGTCGGTGATGAAGCGCCAGTTCGGCGAGAGGACGTCCTTCTTCCAATCCGGGCCGTAGCGGATGTGGCGTACCGCCTGATAGCTCGACCAGACGGCGCCGTCGTCATCCGAAGCGCTCCCGTAGCGACTGGCATAGAAGCGCCATGAGAGTTTCGCTTTATCGAGCTCGTCGCCGAGCGTCGTGTAGTCGTAGCACGGATGAATAAGATGCCCGAAGATCATGCGGTTTTGCGTAATCGTGTTGACGACGTCGATCTTGCCGCCGCCGCAGCCCCAGTTGGAAAACGGTAGGTTCACGCTCGAGGCCGCCTGCGCTGCGATCACATACTGGTGCGCGACGAAACTCTCGTCGAGCTGCGATTGAAAGGTGTTGTCGCCGACGACCCATTCGTGGGCCATGTCCCAGTACGGCTGCGCGTCGGATTGCGGCACGTAGACGTACTGGTCGTTCTTGGGTCCGCCGTATGCCGCTTCTTTATTGAAGCCGTCCATCCGGCAATCGGTCCCGGGAAGAATCTGCCGTCCGTCGCAGGCCACGAACATCGCAGTTGCATCGTGCGCGACTTGAAACTGGAGCGACAGCTTTACCGGGCGGAGGCGGATCCGTTTCCCGATCGAGTTCTTCCCGCTGTCGACCGTATCGGCGCCGGGATAGCCGTGGAACAAATTATCGAAGCTGCGATTCTCTTGAACGATGAAGACGACGTGCGAGATTTTGCCCGCGCCCGTCCCGTCGAGCGCGCGCAGCGCCGCCGCGTCGCGCATATAGGGCAGCGTCTGCTGGCCCATCGTGCAGCCGGTAAGCGCGAGAACGAATCCGAGCGCGGCCCGGCCGTTCACTGCGCGTCCGGAATTCTCGGGTCGCCGGGCTGGCGCAAGAAGAACGCGTCGTCCTTCGGCGCCTTGATCGGCACGAATTTACGCGGCGGCTTGGTGAAATCGAAGCAATCGTCGGCCGGCGAGACGGCGCGCTTATCGGATGCCGAGAGCTGGTTGAGCCCGAAGAGATCCTCGGCGAAGCGAAGCACGCTCGCGGTCTCGTACTGCACGTGCGAAACGTAGTTCTTCTTGGCGTACGGACCGATCGCGATCAGGCCGACGCGAAAGCCGAGCCCGTCGTAATCCTTGAACGGCGGTGGGACGGGATCGTACATGCCGCCCCAGTCGTCCCACTGCACGAAGATGGCGGTCGAATCCCAGAACTTGCTCTCGCCAACGGCGTTCACGACCGAGGCGACCCACGACGGACCGAACCCGCCGCCGCACGCAACGTGATCGGAGTTCTCGCAGGTCGGGGTGACCCAGGTGAAGCTCGCGAGCTTGCCGGCCTTGACGTCGGTGAGGAACTTCTTCTGCGGCCAGATCACGTTCTTCCAATCGGGTCCGTTATAGATGTGCTTCACCGCTTGGTACGACGACCAGAATCCGCCGTACGGAATCGTGAACTTTGTCGTGTAGAAGCGCCACGGGAGCTTCGCGGCGTCGAGCTCGTCGCCGAGCGTCCGATAGTTGAAGCACGGCACCTGCGAATTGCCATACGTGCGTTGCTTGGTGAGCGTGGGCACGGAATCGGCCGGTCCGCCGTAACAGCCCCAATACGAGTCGGGAACGTCCACGCTCGACTTCGCTTGCGCCGCGATGATGTATTGATGCGCGACGAAACTTTCGTCGAGCTGCGACGCGAACATGCGGTCGGCCAGAACGAACTCGTGCGCCATATCCCAGTACGGCTTGCTCTCGGCGTGCGGAACGAACGCGTACTGTCCGAGCTCGGGCCCGCCGTAGAGATGCTCGCGATTGAAGCCGTTCATTCGGCAATCGGTTCCGGGGAGTTTTCCCCGGCCGTTGCACGCTGCGAACATGCCGTCGGCGGAGTGATCGATCTCGTAGACGGTCTTGAGCGAGATCGGCTGGAGGGTCACGTCGTTACCGTACGAGTCCTTACCGGACGTCACCGTGTCGGCGTCGGGATAGCCCTCGAACATATCGTTGAAGCTGCGGTTCTCTTGCACGACGTAAACGACGTGCGAGATTTTGCTCGCGCCGGTGGCGAGCACCATATGCATCATCGCATCGCTCCGGTACGGCAACGGCGCGCCAACCGGGCCGGAGCAGCCTCCCAAAGCAAAAAGGGCGGCCGATACCGCCGCGGCGCTACGAAGCGGCTTCATTCTAGTGCAAAATGCGCGAGGCTTGGGCTAGGCCCCTCTCGGGAACTTTTCGGGCTCTCGTACGTTCCTTAAATGGGGGCCCGGGCAGGTAGGCAGTTCAAGCAGACGTAACCAAACCAACCCCCACATCAGGCCCACGTGAGTAAGGAGCTTTTGTGAACGGATCCATCAGACTTGTGGTGCCGCTGGTTGCGGTGCTTGCGGTCGCGGCATGTAATGCCGGCGGCACGTCGAGCGTCCCCGGCGCACCCGTACAGACCTCTCAGAGCCACTCGATCCCCGATTGGCAAGCAACCGGCAAAGCGAAGCGGGTTTGCGAAGACACTCGGCCGGGATACGCCCAGTGCGACGCCCTGCTGATAAACGGCGGCGGTAAGATCTCGCCCGACGTTGCCGGATGGCAGCCGGCCGATTTCCAAGCGCGCTATAACCTCCCGTCGTCGAGCAAGGGCGCGAACCAAGTAGTCGCGATCGTTGACGCGTACGACAACCCGAACGCCGCGTCGGACATCGCGACGTATCGCACCGAGTTCGGCCTCGGAACGGCGAACTTCACCAAGTACAACCAGACCGGTCAGACCAGCAGCTATCCCAGTCCCAACAAGGGCTGGGCGCTCGAGGAAGATCTCGACATCGAAATGGTCTCCGCGGTCTGCCCGAACTGCACGATTTATCTGGTCGAAGCGAACAGCAACGGCACGAGCGATCTCGATACTGCCGAAGCCGAAGCCGTAACGCTCGGCGCGCACGTCGTCAGCAACAGCTGGGGTGGGGGCTCGGTCGACTCATCGTATTTCGATACGCCGGGCGTGGTCTATCTCGCGTCCGCGGGTGACGGCGGCTATGGAACGCAGGAACCGGCGGCGCTTGGCAGCGTCGTCTCCGTCGGCGGAACCACGCTCACCAAGAGCGGCTCGCCGCCGACTTACGCGGAACGCGTTTGGTCGGACACCGGCTCGGGCTGCGCGACCGGAATCTCCAAGCCCTCATGGCAGCACGACAGCGGCTGCACGTCGCGCACGATGAACGACATCTCGGCGGTTGCCTTCGGCGTGGCCGAATACGACTCGTACGAGTACAGCGGCTGGATCACCATCGGCGGTACGAGCGTATCGTCACCAATGATGGGCGGCGTCTTCGGGCTCGCGGGCAACGCATCCAAGCTCGATGCCGCTAAGGGCTTCTGGACGCAAAAGAAAAAGAAGTACGCCAAGGATCTCCACGACATCACCGAGGGCAGCAACGGCTCGTGCGGCGGCAGCTATCTCTGCACCGCCGGCACCGGCTACGACGGCCCGACCGGCTGGGGCACCCCCAACGGCATCAAAGCGTTCTAGTCTCTAACTAGGGCAAACGGAGAGGCGGCGCTCGGGCGCCGCCTCTCTCTTTTTATCTACTGCTCGTCGGGAATGCGATAATCGGCGGGCTGCTCGCGCAGGAAAAAGTTCGCGTCTTTCGGCGCGTGGATCGGCACGAACGCACGCGGCTTTCGCGTAAAATCGAAGCAATCGCCGGCCGGCGATGCGGCGCGCTTGTCGGCTGCGGCGAGTTGTCCGAGTCCGAAGAGATCCTCGGCGAAGCGGAGCACGCTGGCGGTTTCGTACTGCACGTGCGAAACGTAGTTTTTCTTGGCGTACGGCGAGATCGCGAGGAGCGGCACGCGAAAGCCGAGACCGTCGAAATCTTCAAACGGCGGAGGCACCGGGTCGTAGAGGCCACCCCAATCATCCCACTGCACGAAGATCACCGTCGAATCCCAGAATTTACTCTTGCCGACCGCGTTGACGATCGACGCAACCCACGACGGACCGAATCCGCCGCCGCAGTTCACGTGATCGGAGTTCGGACAGATCGGCGTGATCCACGTAAAGTTCGCGAGCGTGCCGGCGGAAACGTCTTGGAGGAAGCGCTTCTGCGGCGTGATGACGTCCTTCTTCCAATCCGGCCCGTCGTAGATATGCTTGACGGCTTGATACGCCGACCACACCGCCGAATCGCCTTGACGGCTGCCATATCGGCTCGAGTAAAAGCGCCACGA
>Ga0302325_10001224_pt1 | contig 66420 bp, 61 predicted proteins | sample Palsa_T0_2_FD_201948 | JGI IMG/M metagenome (GOLD analysis project Ga0302325, IMG submission 201948) | Peat permafrost microbial communities from Stordalen Mire near Abisko, Sweden - Palsa_T0_2 | ecosystem: Environmental > Terrestrial > Soil > Palsa > Peat permafrost | place: Sweden: Abisko...
GGCTGGATGCCGTGCTCGGCGACGGCGGCGGTGTGGGCGGGAATCTCGCGGCGATGCAGGATGCCTCCGTGAACTTTGGGATGGAGCGTCTTGACGCGGCCATCGAGCATTTCCGGGAAGCCGGTGAGTTCGGAGATGTCTTTGACGGCGATGCCGGAATCACGCAGCAGCTTGGCCGTGCCTCCGGTGGAGACAAGTTCGATGCCGAGGCCGGAGAGCTGCCGCGCGAAATCGACGAGGCCAGTCTTATCGGTGACGCTGAGGATGGCGCGCTGGATCTTGGACATTGGAGACGCTCAGATTTTAGCAGGAACAGCGCGGCTATCTGAGTCGCGGCGTGGATTGGATTCCCGTGCTTGCGGAACTTGCGACTTCACCGGGTGTTGGTTTTCGCAGCGACTCCACAATGCGATTGATCTCTGGCTGGGTAACTCCGGCGGGGTTCGTGTACTTCTTCGGCGAGAGAACCATCTCGAAATGGTCCTGATCGGAATACAGGTCAACAACAACTTCATCCCTGTTGACTTGTGGATCGCCCTGCTGGAAACCCCGGTAGAACTGGTTCGAGATGTTGAAAATTCCTGACGCTGCTGCTTTCACTGGCATTATCGACTTGGTTAAAAGCACCATTTGCTCGCGAGCATGCAGGCGCGGCGAAAGGGACCAGTAGTGCATCTTGTCAGGCGTGAACCCGTACACGTGACTCACAAAAGCATAGTCAGAGGTCGACGCTCCAGGGCCAAAGAGCAGCTCGACTCCTTGCGGCTGAATTTTGAACTCTGTAGCGCAGAGGCTCGCGAATTCTCGGGGCGGCACGGCGGTCACCATGAGGCGTAGCCCAGATCGAAAAGAGAGAACAACCCTGGTCTTCTCGGGTTTGTCCTTGGGATAGAACGTGGTCTTGGTCTCATCGAGGTCGCTCCAGGGAACTTCAAAGTCATACCCGAGGTACGACAGCTTCATTCCGGTTGCCTGCGAAACGGAGTGATCTTTCAGTTCCGTGGGTACGACTCTGGCCACGGGAGGAACTTTTCTGGCCTCATAAAAAGAAAGTGCGACGGGGGCGATCCAGTATATGCACGCGAGGATGACCGCGAGCGTGATGACTATCGTGGTCGCGATGCGTCGCAGGAGCTTCATAGTCGATCCACTATGTCTTGGCCTTGGCCTTCAGCTTGACATGCCCGTCGGCGAGTTCCACAGAGAATTCAACGTCCTGGCATCCGTACTGCTTGCGGATCTCTGCGGTCTTTTTCTGCACGAAGATGGAGAAGGAATCGAGGTTGCCGGAGACATTTTCTCCCGCCTTTTTCTTGGCCGCGACCAGGGTGTTGTAGAGGCGTTCCAGTTGTTCGCGTCCCGCTTCGTTTTCGTGCATCGTGAAGGGCTGCGAAGTGGCTGGCGCTGGGGCGGCACCGGCGGCGGCATGGCTGAGGCCATAGACGGGATGGTGCTGGGGCTTGTGCTCTTCTTCGGTGCGCACGCCCTGCACGGAGAGAAGCGCATCCTGCGGGCGGCGATAGCCTTCCTCGCGGATACGGGACTTCTTGCGCCACAGATCGCTGTAGACGGCGTAGCGCTGCGCCATTTCGTTATAACGGTAACGTTGGGAAAAACTCATGCGGCCGCCGTCGGAGAATTTGCGCAGCAGGGAGAGTACCTTCCACTCGATATCGGTGGGAGGACGCTTGGTCGGGTTGCTGAAGTAGACCTCATACTCGATCTTCAGCCGGCGCAGCTGAGTCTCGAGCACGTTCAGTTCTTCATCGGTGGTCACTGGGAATCTCCAGGGAACAGTGTAGTGAGAAGGGGGCGTGGCGGCGAGGTACCCGGCGGTCACCGTGGTTATGGTACGAAAGTAATTCAGCTTTTGGCTCTTAGCTATTGGCTTTTGGCTTGAATCCCACGAAGGGATGCTGCGGGTGAGGACCCGGCGTCTGGTTCGACTGGGGTAGGAAAGCGGGGGATCGGCAAATCAGCTGGAGGCGAGGGACTGAGCTAAAGGCCAAGACCTAATGGCTAAAAGTTCACTTCGCTGAATTCGACGCCATCTTCTTGACCATGGCGAGGACCAGCTTGCGGTCACTGTCGTTGAGGTTGGTGGCGTAGCGGCGAACCTGGCTCAGGAAGCGGACTTCGTCGTCGGAGAGCTGGGGCAGTCCCTTGGAGCCGTTGTTGTGCCCGGATTCGGAAAAGAACTGCGAGAGCGCAATCTCCATAGCCCCGGCGATTTTCGACAACGTGTCGAGCGAGGGGATGGTGTGGCCGTTCTCCACGCGCGACAGGTAGCAGCGCAGCAGGCCGGTGCGCTTCTCGATGTCTCCCTGAGACATACCTTTCTGCAGCCGGTAGTCTCTTATGGTCTGGCCGATATTGATCTGGGGGAGCATTGCAGGATGCGACATAGTAACCAGATCGGCATTTTCTGGCAAGTGGAAATTCGTGCTATGACAAAAGTGGTGCAAATTAGAGCTTGATTAAGACGGCAGCACGAAATGCTTAGACTCTGTGCGAAACGATCGTACCCCGGCGGCCGCTGCGGCACCGCGCTCCAAAATTACTTTTTCAAGTTCTGCTCAAGAAAGGTGACGGTGCGTTTCCAGGCGTCCTCGGCGTCGTCGGCGCGGTACCCGGTCTTGTTGTTTGGGTTTTCGAAGGCGTGGCCGGCATCGTCGTAGATCTTGACGTCGATCTTCTTACCTTGCTGTTTCATCGCCGCCTCGAATTTGTGCACGTCGTCGGGCGTGATGCCCTGATCCTGGCCGCCGAACTGGCCGAGGATGGGAGCATTGATTTTCTTGATGGCCTCGGGATCGGTGGCGAGATGTCCGTAGTTGATGACGTCGGCCGCGAGGGCCGGTTCCTGAAGCGCAACATCGAGCGAGTAGCCGCCGCCCATGCACCAGCCGATGGCGCCAATGCGGTCTTTCTTAACGTTGGGCTGCGATTGCAGAAATTCAAAAGCCGCATGCAGGTCGCGCTTGGCGCGGTCTTCTGGGACTCCGCGCATCAATTCGTGGGCCAAGTCAGGCGTGGTGGCTACCTTGCCGCGATATAAATCAATCGCGAGAGCCACATAGCCCTGGTCGGCGAGCTTCGAAGCTTGCTCCTTGACCCAATCGTTCAGGCCCCAGTATTCGTGGATGACGATTATGGCGGGAAAAGGTCCTTTGCCCGTGGGCGTATAGAGGATGGCTTGAACGGTTTCGTCGCCGCTCTTGTAGGAGACGGACTTGGAATCGGCGGCGACGCAGGTGCAAACGATCAGCGTGATGAATAGGGAGGTGAGCAAAGGGGCGATGATCTTTTTCACGACGTCCTCCGGTCGAGCTGAGATTGTTGTGGGTACGGAAAGCCCGCAGTCACAATTCCAACTCCATGTACATGGCTCCGGCAATGGGATTGGGGCGATAGGGAGCGGTCTCTTTGAACCCCAGCCTGCGATACATTGCAACCGCATCTTTCATCATCGGCTCGACGGTGTCAAGGCGCATTTGCCGGTAGCCGATCTGGCGCGCTTCCGCGATGATCCGCTCCGCTAGAGCGCGTCCCAGGCCCTTGCCGCGAAATTGCGAACGCAGGTAGAGGCGTTTCATTTCGCAGATGCCATCGTCCAGCTTGTGGAGCGCGACACAACCGGCGAGTTGACCTTCGTATTACGCAAGCAAGAGGCAGCCTTGCGGGGGAGCGTAGTCGCCGGGGAGTGTCGCGAGTTCGTGGTCGAAGTTCTGAAAGCACAGGCTGAAGCCGAGGGACTGCGCGTACTCCAGAAATAGTTCGCGGCCTTGCGCGATCTGGGAGGGCGACTCAGCTTGAGCGAAAGTCAAAATCTTGAACACAGGGGGCACAGGGTAAGTCAAAGGCATCGTGTCCTTGGCTTTCATTTCTTCTGTGAACCTCCGCACCTCATTGTTGAGGAGTGCTATCCCATCAGCATCCCGCCGTTCACGTTCAGTACGTGGCCCGTGATGTAGGAAGCCTCGTCCGACGCGAGAAAGGCTACGGCACTCGCAACGTCGGCGGGCGAACCTACGCGGCCGAGCGGAATCTGTTTGGCGGCGGTTTGCTTGAACTCGTCACCGAGCACGTCGGTCATGGCGGTTTCGATGAATCCCGGAGCGACAGCGTTGCAAGTAATGTTACGCGATCCCAGCTCGCGCGCAATAGCCATGGTCAAGCCGATCAACCCGGCTTTCGACGCAGAGTAGTTCGCCTGCCCCGCCTGCCCCATCTGTCCGAAGACGCTGGCGATGTTGATGATGCGTCCCCAGCGCTGTTTGAGCATGGAACTGGTGACCTGCTGAATGCAGAGGTAAGCGGAGGTGAGATTGGTTTGCAGCACGGCGTCCCAGTCGGCGCGCTTCATGCGCAGGACGAGCTGGTCGCGGGTGATGCCGGCGTTGTTGACCAGGATGTCGATCTTGCCGAAGTGCGCGATGGCCGCCTTGATGGTGGACTTGATTTGCTCCTCGTCGGTGACGTCGAGTGGGAAGGCTGTGGCGTTGCCGCCTGTGGCGGAGATTTCCTGCACGAGTTCGGTCAGCTTTTCTAGATTGCGCGCGGCGAGGGCAAGCGCCGCGCCAGTTGTGGCGAGCTTCAGCGCGCAGGCGCGTCCTATGCCTTGCGACGCGCCGGTGACGAACGCCACGCGTCCTGAAAGGGACATGAAATTCTCCTGATGATTACCGCGACTTTCTTCCATAGGACTTTACGCTGGAACGTGGAATTATACCCGCTGCCGCTCTATTCGGTGGGCCACGGGCAGGGCAGGAATGTCGAACTGGCTTACGCAAGTGCTGGTGTCATTCTTCTAACGGATTGCACATTGCAGATTGTTCTCGCGCCGATTAACATTCAAACACTCCCATGCCTCAGACTATGACTAACGAAGTGATCGCCATGCCCGAGCCTTCCAGCAAGAATTCATCCGCGGCGGATTCGGTTTCGGCCGGCTCCGGGCACAGCTCGCCGCAGCGGGCTTCTGCCACCGACAACTTTTCAGCTCCCGAGGAACTGCGGGATGCCGCGCCCTCCACCGAAGTGTTCGCGGTTTATGGCGTGGAGCCGGAGATTCAGGCCTATGCCATGGCGAAGTATTCGCGCTCGGCGCTGTCGATGAAGGAGTCGCTGCGCGAGATCAACTCGCAGAAGGCGGAGAAATTTCTCAACACGTTTTATTTTCAATACGGACACCGGTCGATTGCCGATCTGGCGCACATTGCGCTGGCGGTTGAGCGGCTCTCGATTCTGGCGGCGATTGAACTGGCCGACGAACCGCGCTGGGACGGGCAGGAACGGTCGACACGCTATCAGGACTTCAAGAAGAGTGGCTATTACGTTCCTGACTTCGGCGCCGATGACGAAGCTCGCAAGTTATATCGAGAGACTCTGGATAGTCTTTTTGCCGAATATGACGTGCTCTCGGCGCACATGACGCAGCACCTGATCAGCATCACTCCCAAGCCAGCCGAGATGAAGCAGGAGGCGTATGAACGCGCGCTGAAGGCACGGGCGTTCGACATCACGCGCTACCTGCTGCCGCTGGCCACGAATACTTCGCTGGGCGAGATCGTTAATGCGCGGACTTTGGAAACCCAGGTGGCGCATCTGCTCTCGCACACGCACAAGGAAGTGCGGGTTCTAGGCGAGTCGTTGAAGAAAGCCGCAACATCGGCGGCTTACAACGTGAATGCGGAATCGTTGTGGGATTTGGTTGAGGAGATTCGGGCTGTGAGTCCGGAGCTGGGTGCGCGGGCGGAGCAGGAATTGCTGCACGAGGTCCGGGTTGCGCCCACGCTGGTGAAGTACGCCGACCCGAATCCGTATGAGATGGAAACGCGGCGCGAGTTGCGGCAGGCGGCGCGCGAGTTGATGAAGAGCGAGCAGCTTGCGCCATCGAAGGCGATTGTTGACCTGCTCGACGAAGAGCCGCTGGAAGTGGAGATTGCGACCACTTTGCTGTACGAGCACTGCCACTTTTCTTATAGGCAGGTGCGGCAGGCGCTGCAGGTTTCTGGCGAGCGATTCCGGCGCGAGATCATCGACCTCGGCCTGCGGCATCGCGGCAAGCACGACGAAATGCTGCGCGGCTTCCGCGCCGGGCAGCAGTTCCGCTTCGACATTCTGATGGATACGGGCGGCTTCCGCGACATGCACCGTCACCGGCGCTGCATTCAGGTGATGCAGGGGTTTACCACGCAGCACGGCTACGAGATGTTGCTCGATGTGGAAGACGCCGGGATGCGTTTGCGCTTCGATGCCGCCATGCGCCGCACTCAAGCGGCTGTGGAGAAGCTAGCCGCGCGCAACTCGCCCGAGGCTGAGGAGAATTCGCAGTACGCGATTCCGCTGGCCTATCGCAAGCGCGCGCTGTTCAAGATGGACTTCGCCGAGGCGGTTTACATCTCCGAGCTGCGCACCACGCCGGCGGGACATGTTTCCTATCGCAACGTGGCTTATGCGATGTATGAGGCCGTGGCGCGGAAGTATCCGGCGCTGGCCAAGTATTTTCGGGTGCACGACGTGACGGCGCCGGTGGATTTGCTGCAGAGGTGAAGTAGTTACATTTGCCTATACATTTGAGTATCTAGTCCGTTATCATGGTATTGCAATTCGACGGCTTTGATTGGGACCGAGGTAACAGAGCCAAGTGCCAGAAGCACGGGCTTTCCATTGCACTGATTGAAAGCTTGTTCGCCCGGCCTCTTGCCATTCTTCCCAGCGCGGCCGATTCGCAGGATGAACGCCGCTTTTGCGCTGTGGGACAAACTGGCAACGGTCGGAGAGTATTCCTTGTCTTCACGCTGCGGCGCAAGGGCGATAAGCACGGGGGCGATAAGCAATTGATAAGGCCGATCAGCGCGCGTTACATGCACAAGAAGGAGATCGAATCCTATGAAAAAGAAAATCCCGGCATTTAAGAGCACCCGCGCGGCGGCGGCCTTTGTCGACAAGGCCGACTTGTCACAATATGACCTCTCGGGCGCACAAACGGTGCGCTTCGAGATGAAGCGCAAGGACAAATCAATCAATTTGCGCCTGCCCGAAGAACTCTATGATGCTGTGCGCCAGCGCGCCATTCACGCAGGACTGCCGTATCAGCGCTTCATCCGCCTGGCACTGGAGAATGCGATTGCGACGCGGAAGTAGACTGGGTGAGGTGCGAGATGTCTCGAGGGCGTGGGGCGGAAGTATCCGGCGCTGGCTAAGTATTGTCGCGTGCACGATGTGACGGCGCCGGTGGATTTGCTGCAGAGGTAGAAAATCGGACGAATAGGCTCGAAGGAGGCGATGGCGATGGGTTGGATATATGTAATCGTCCTCATGCTAAACGCGCTCATCGTGATTGCATCGCAGATCTCTACTGGTGACCAGCGTGATAAGGCATTTGTAATCGAGGCTCTCAAACTCGGCCTAACGAAGGTTGCAAGCGATTGGTAATAGGAACTCGCCGGAGGGGTTCGGGGCGGTTTACGGCAAAGCCTTGTACCCGCCTGCCGAGTACTTCCCCATACCCGGAACGATGGTTTACGGCGTCATCGACGGCTGGGAAACGATTGTGTGGAGTTTCACGTGTAACTCTCAAGAGGCATCGCATACCGGCGCGGGCTATCGGATCCACTCCTCATTTGCTGCGCTCTCCAAACCCTCAAGGCGACTCCCAAGGTTTATGTCTGGCAGGAAGCCGGATAGTTTCCAGAACCTTGGGGAAGATCGATTAAACGAAGGCGCTGTCGACGGCATGCAACAATTGCGCGAATGTCGGTTGTCTGTCGAAAGTGATGGGCGGTGGCTGCTGTTTCAGGCTTCAGATGAGCCCCTCCACCTGCTTGGATATTTGCGAATAATCACGGATTTTGCGAACAGCGTGAAGACCAAAGGACCTAACCCTTGGCCGGCTCGCGACTTGTAGCAAAATCTAGTTTTATCTTGACCCATGCCTACCCTTGCGTCCAGAATTTGAATGAGACTATCTGGTGCCGCGCACCGTCAAGATCGCTTTGGAAATCGATGCCAAGCTCTATGAAGAGCTCGTCTCCGTGGCCAAGGAGAACCAGCAGTCGCAGCGCTTTGTGCTGGAGTTGGCGCTGCAGCATTACCTGTACAACGTGGTCCCTTCTCAGCACATGGCAAGGTCTGAGGTAATGGCCGCCTATCGCCGCTCCAACAAGAAGTATCGTGAGCTATACAAGCGGCTGGCCAAGTAACGCTCTTGCCCATTTCGGAACGATTTCCACTGTTTATTATTAAGATTCGCCTTTTATTCGCTTCATTCTGTATGTATAATCCGGCCAGATTAGTTTCGCGATCTTATTAAGGAGCCACACTTCCATGGCGGATGAACGCGGTAAGGCAATCGAGTTGGCGGTTTCGCAGATTGAAAAGCAGTTTGGCAAAGGGTCGATCATGCGGTTGGGGTCGAAGGAAGCGATTGTCCCCATCTCTGTGATCTCGACGGGCGCGATCTCGTTCGACGCGGCGCTCGGCGTAGGCGGCTTTCCGCGCGGGCGCGTGGTGGAAGTGTTTGGTCCGGAGTCTTCTGGCAAGACCACCATCACTTTGCAAGTGATTGCCGAGGCGCAGAAGACCGGCGGCATGGCTGCGTTCGTGGATGCCGAGCACGCGCTCGATCCCGGCTACGCGAAGAAGCTGGGCGTCGACGTAGACAACCTGCTGGTCTCGCAACCGGACTATGGCGAGCAGGCGCTCGAAATCACCGAAGCGCTGGTGCGCTCGAACGCCATCGACGTGCTGGTGGTCGATTCGGTGGCCGCGCTGGTGCCCAAGGCCGAACTTGACGGCGAAATGGGAGACAGCCACATGGGCCTGCAGGCGCGGCTGATGTCGCAGGCGCTGCGCAAGCTGACGGGAACGGTTTCGAAGTCGCGCACCTGCCTGATCTTTATCAATCAAATCCGCGAAAAAATCGGCGTGATGTTCGGCAATCCTGAGACGACTACGGGCGGACGCGCGCTGAAGTTTTATTCGTCGGTACGGGTGGATATTCGCCGCATCGCGGCCATCAAGGAGGGCGACGTGGTCACCGGATCGCGTACCCGCGTGAAAGTGGTGAAGAATAAAGTGGCGGCGCCGTTTCGCGAAGCCGAGTTCGACATTCTTTATGGGGAAGGCATTTCGCGGGAAGGCGACTTGCTCGATATTGCGGTGAACAACAACATCCTCGAAAAATCCGGCTCGTGGTTCAGCTACAAAGGCGAGCGCATCGGCCAGGGCCGAGAAAATGCGCGTCAGTTCCTCAAGGACAACAAAGACACCATGGCCAAGCTCGACACGGAAGTGCGCAAGGCGCTGGGGCTTATTGTCAAGGATTCGCCCGCGATTCCGCTGCAGGTGCCAAGAGACCTCGATATGTCCACGGGAGTCAAACCGATCGGTGGGCGACTGCAGCCGGTTCCGATGGCTCCGCCTCCTCGTGGCATGGAACCTCCTCCCGAGATGCCGGGTAAGGTTTCAGCGGGAAAACGCTAGCACTCGAGACGGGAGCCGATGTCTAACAGGAGTGTCATCCCGAGCGAAGCGAGGGACCTTGGCGTTTGCCTGCGCCGTCTGTGATTTGTGCTGCGGGCAGAAACCAAGGTCCCTCCCCTTGCTCGGGATGACAGGTTGGTTGGAGGTCTGGCATGAGCGAAGAAAGGCGCTACTTCGTCCACATCATAGCCAATGCTTCACGCAGGCTTTACACCGGCATGACCAACAGCCTTCGACGCCGGGTGCGGGAGCACAAACTAAAGCTGACGCCCGGTTTTGCGGCGAAGTACAATATCACCCGGCTCGTCTATTTCGAGAGCTTCGAGGACGTTCGCAATGCGATTGAGCGCGAGAAGCAGATCAAAGCCTGGACTCGCGCCAAGCGGCTCGCGTTGATCGAGTCTACGAATCCTAAGTGGGATGATCTGTCACGAGAGTGGGATCAGCCGCGGACGCTTCGTTTTGTGCCGAAGATCGCATAGGGCGTGGCTTCCAGCGGCCCGACAACGCAGGCGTACTGCAACAGAGACCAAGGTCCCTCGCTTCGCTCGGGATGACAATTCTTTAAGGTTCATTCCAATTGCCATCTCCACTCCCGCCCGCATAGAATCTTTTATTCGGCACCACCGCTTCCTGCGAGGACCATTGACCAAAGTAAGCGCTCTTTATCCCGGCTCTTTCGATCCGCCTACCAACGGGCACCTTGACTTGATTGAGCGGGGGGCCAAGATATTTGAAGAATTGGTGGTGGGCATTCTACGGAATTCGGAAAAGGTTCCGATGTTCAGCTTGGCGGAGCGGTTGGAGATGCTGAAATCGCTCACCGCACATTTGGAGAATGTGCGCATCGAAGCTTTTCACGGACTGATGGTCGAATACGCCAAGTCGATCAACGCGACCTGCGTCTTGCGCGGCATTCGGGCGGTGAGCGATTACGAATATGAATTGCAGATGGCGCTGATGAATCGCAAGCTCGAGCCCACGCTGGAGACCGTGTTCATGATGCCGGCCGACAAATACTCCTACGTCAGTTCGCGCCTGGTGCGGGAAGTGGCGCAGATCGGCGGCCCCGTGAAGGGGCTCGTCCCGGAAATCGTCGAGCAGAAGTTGCGCGAGAAACTGGAGCCGGCTTACAAGTTCCACGACGAGATGCAAGAAGCTACGGCTCGTGCCGCAGTTGCAAAAGAAAAGAGGAGAAAAAAGAAATCATGACAACGGCAACCACCGAAGCGCTCCGGCTTACCGATAGGATCAACCGCATTCAGCCCTCGGCCACGATGGCGGTGGTGGCGGAAGCGGATAAGCTGCGCGCGCAGGGCATCGATGTCGTGGATTTTGGCGCCGGCGAGCCGCACTTCGCGACGCCGCAGCACATCAAGGACGCGGCCATCGCCGCCATTCAGGGCAACTTCACCAAGTACACGGCGGTTCCGGGCACTGCGGAGCTGCGCGACGCGATTGTGCATCGCCACGCGGTCGATTTCGATTCCGATTACCGGCGCGACGAAGTCATCGCTTCGACCGGCGGCAAGAATGCGCTGTTTAATGCGATTCAGGTGCTGGTGGATCATGGTGACGAAGTGATTTTGCCGGTGCCTTATTGGGTTTCGTTCAAGGACATCGTGCGCTACGCCGGCGGGGAGTGCGTGTTGCTGCACTCGGAGGAGGCGCAGGGTTTTCGAGTTACGGCGGAAATGGTCGCGAGACTGATTACGCCCCGGACCAAGGTGATCATTCTGAATTCACCATCGAATCCCTCGGGCGCGGTGATGAGTGCGAAAGACTTAACGGAAGTCGTGCGCCTGGCGCATGAGCAGGGAATCTGGGTGCTTTCCGACGAGTGTTATGTCTACTTGAATTACACCGGCAAGAATTTTTCCGTGGGATCGCTGCGCGAATATAAAGAACGCATCGTGGTGCTGGGTTCGCTTTCGAAGACTTATGCGATGACGGGCTGGCGGCTGGGTTATGCGCTGGGCCCGGCGGCGGTAGTGAGCGCGATGTCGAAGTTGCAGAGTCAGAGCACTTCGAATCCGACTTCGATTGTGCAGAAGGCGGCTGTGGCTGCGCTGAAGGGACCGCAGGAGTGCGTCGAGCAAATGCGGCGCGAGTATATCGAACTGCGCGACCACGTGGTGAAGGGATTGCGCTCGATTCCGGGCGTGACTTGTACAGTACCGGAGGGGGCGTTTTATGCTTATCCGAACGTCTCGGCATTTTTGGGACGCGGCAACGTGAAATCCGCGTCAGACGTGGCCGGACGGCTGCTCCGCGAAGCGCACGTGGCCACGGTGCCGGGAGAAGGATTCGGCACCGGCGACCACATTCGCGTCTCCTATGCGACTTCGAAGGCGGAGTTGGATCGCGGGCTGGAACGCATGCGGAAGTTCTTTGCCGCATTGTAGTCGCAGTAGTTCGTGCGCTTGAGTTCACAGTTGGATACATAGTTTCGGCTGAGGCCGTCCGTTCGCGAACGGCCTTTTCTATCTAGATCGTCTGTCATGGGAAATTTATATCCGCTCTTGATGCTTCCGAAATTCGATCCGCGCCCATGGGGCACGCACAATCTATCCCCGATTTACCCCAATCGCCAGTTCGGGGAGAAAATCGGCGAGGCCTGGCTCACGGGAGACGATTGCAAAGTCGCGAACGGGCCGCTCACCGGACAAACGCTGGCACAGCTCAGTGAAAAATATCAGCGGGAGTTGGTGGGCGACGCCGCCCGCGACGCGCGGCGCTTTCCGTTGCTGCTGAAATTTCTTTTTCCGCATGAGAAGCTCTCGGTGCAGGTTCATCCCGATGACGAACAGGCTCGCAAGGTCGGGCAACCGTGGGGTAAGACCGAGTGCTGGTACGTAGCCCATGCGAAGCGAGGGGCGCAGATCGGATTGGGATTGAAGCCGGGCGTGACGGTTGGGCAATTCAAAGATGCGATCGAAGAGAAGCGCGCCGAGGAGTCGCTGAACTGGCTCAACGTGTACACCGGTGACATGATTTATGTTGCCGGAGGAACGGTACACACTCTGGGTCCCGGATCGGTGATTGTCGAGACGCAGCAGCAGTCGGATACTACGTATCGTTTGTATGATTACGGACGTCCGCGTGAGTTGCACTTGAAAGAAGGACTGGCTGCGGTGAAGGCGAAGGTGGCGTCTGGAAAAGTGGTGCGGCCGGCTCCGGCACAGATTCAAGGCAGCAGCAACCGGCAGGCCGCGCTTGTGGCGGCGCCTTACTTCGTGGTGGATATGTTTGAGATGAAGGACGCGCAGGAACTGAGCACGCGCGACGGTTCAGGCAAGAGTTCCGCGCAGATCCTGGTGGCCGTGGAAGGGTGTGGCGTGGTGGAAGCTCCAGGAGCGGAACCGGTTACCGTGGCGAAGGGTGATGCGGTGGTGATTCCGGCGTCGACGGAGAGATTTACGGTGCGCCCGCAGTGGAGCATTGAGTTTCTGAGATCGGGCGTTCCCGGGGCTGTGTTGCCCGAACCAGAAACGCGAATGTAATGAAAGAAGCCAACAAACGTGGCTAAGAACTCGAACTTTTATCCTGTGATCCTGGCTGGCGGGCGGGGCACGCGCTTCTGGCCCCTGAGCCGGAAGAAGCGTGCCAAGCAACTGCTGGCGCTCGATGGAAAGCAGACCATGATCCAGCAAACGGTCGCACGGCTGCTGCCGCTGGCAGCGCCGAAGCGATTCTGGATCATTACCAACGAAGACCTTCGTTCCGCAATCCTGAAGCAGCTTCCGAGGTTGCCGAAGGCGCAGGTGCTACCGGAGCCCGTGGGACGCAATACTGCGCCTGCCATTGGTCTCGCCGCTTTTCTTCTGTCGCGCGAAAATCCCGATGCGGTCATTGGAATGTTTCCCTCCGATCACGTGATCGCCGATGAAAAAGGCTACCGCGCGACGATCGAACGCGGAGTTGAGATTGCGGCATCCGGCGAAAACATTGTGGTCCTCGGCATCCGTCCGAATCGCGCGGAAACCGGATACGGCTACATCGAGGCCGGAAGCATCGCCGACGGGGGCGCTTACCGGGTGCGCCGCTTTACCGAGAAGCCCGACGCCGAGAAGGCCGCAGCTTTTGTGGCCGCGGGGAATTATTTTTGGAATAGTGGAATGTTCTTGTGGAGCGCTCGCACCTTGGTGAATGCCCTACGTGAGCACCTTCCCAGAACTGCTTCTTTGCTTGAGGAGATCTCGGCTGTTTTCGGGACGGGCAAGTTTGCCCCGACATTCCGAAAGCTTTATCCCAAGTGCGAGAACATCAGCATCGATTACGCCGTGCTGGAGCCGCGTTCGGCAAAGGGTGAGCAGGCGGGTAAAATCTTTTGCCTGCCTGCGGATTTCGGCTGGAACGACCTGGGTTCGTGGACCGCGCTGCACGAGCACCATATGGGGAAGAGCAGCCAGGCTGCGGGGAACCTCATCCATGGCGCAGGCGTTTTCGCGCTGAATTCCAGCGGCAATTATGTGCATGCTCCGGGGAAATTTGTCGCCGTCATCGGAGTGAATGATCTCGTGGTAGTTGAGACCGACGATGCGTTGCTGATCACGACCCGACAGCAGGCGCAAGACGTGGGTAAAGTGGTGAGGTATCTGGATGAGAAGAAGCTACACAAGTTGACGTAAGAACAGTGGCCAGTTTTCAGTGATCGGTGGCCAGTAAAACCAACTCCCACTGACTACCGGCCACTAATCACCGCGCACTGAATTTATATGGCTCAAGAAATTAAGTTTGGAACCGACGGATGGCGCGGCATCATCGCCGACGATTTTACATTTGACAACGTGCGCCGGGTGGCCGGGGCAATTGCCTCTTACGTTTTGAAATACGAGGATGCGCGGCGCGGAGTCTTCATCGGCTATGACACGCGTTTCGCCTCGCAACGCGCGGCGCAGGTGGCGGCGGAGGTGATTGCCACTGCCGGCATTCCGGTTATGCTGGCCAACGATTACACGCCGACCCCAGCGGTCTCCTATGCGGTGAAAAACAAGAGCGCGGCGGGCGGAGTGATGGTCACCTCCAGCCACAATCCCTGGAACTGGAACGGAGTGAAGTTCAAGGGCAATTTTGGCGGCTCGGCGACTCCGGGCATCATGAAAAAAGTTGAGGACGAGTTGCGCGCCGGCGCCATGCCGCAAGGCGTGAAGGCCGCCGTCGAAGAGGTTGACCTCAAGTCGCCTTACATTGCGGCGGTTTGCCGCTTTGCCGACATGGATCTGATCGGCAAAACCAAGTTCAAGTTCGCGATCGATTCCATGTATGGCTCCGGACGGAGAATTCTTGCCGGAATCTTGCACGACCGCGGGGTTCGGCACGTTACGATTCGTCAGGAAGTAAACCCGCTGTTTCCCGGCATCAATCCTGAGCCGATCCAGCCGCATATTGCTCTTCTGCAGCAAACGGTCGTGCAAGAGAAGTGCGACGCCGGGCTGGCCACGGACGGCGATGCCGACCGCATCGGCGCGGTCGCCGAGGATGGCAGCTTCGTGGACTCGCACAAGATTTTCTGCGTCCTGTTGCATTGGTTGCTTGAGCGCAAGAAGTGGCAGGGAGATGTAGTGCGGGCCTTCAACACCACGCGCATGCTCGACCGCATCGCCGCGAAGTACGGCCGCAAACTTTACGAAACGAAAATCGGATTCAAGTACATCGCCGATTTGATGATGGAGCATGACATCCTGATCGGCGGCGAAGAGTCTGGGGGCATCGGTTACTCGCGCTTTCTGCCCGAGCGCGACGGCGTGCTGAATTGCCTGCTGCTGGCCAACGTGATGGCCGAGGAAGGCAAACCGCTGGGCCAACTGGTTGCGGATCTGCAACGCGAGTTCGGTCCGCATTACTATGGCAGGCGCGATCTGCACATTCCGGAAGAGATGAAGCAGAACGCAATTCAGCGGGCCGGGGCCGAAAGCACGCAGAGCCTGGGGCGCTATCGCGTGGTGAAGAAAGAAAATCTCGATGGCATCAAGTTCTTTCTTGATGCACCGACGAACGGCAACGGAGCGGAAGCATGGATTCTGCTTCGTGCTTCGGGGACGGAGCCGTTGCTGCGCGCATACGCTGAGGCCGCGTCCCCGGAGTTGGTGAATGAAATCCTGACAGCGGCGGAGAGTTTTGTTAGAGACGGCGGCTAAAAGGCTGCTGATCCTGCCCAAAACTCCACATTTGACGCGGCAGTAATGCGATACTGCTAACTGAGCATGCCCTTCGCCGGAAGCACAACCTCGACTCCAGACGACTCGCCGCAAGCGCGCCGCTACAACAGGATTCATCGCTGGCTGGGAATTGCCGATTTTGTCATCGGTTCCGCTTTCCTGGTTGTTGTGCTCAGCACAGGCTGGACGGGCTGGCTGCGCGATTTGGCTTACCGCTGCGGATTCCAGCACTACGCGCTGGCCGTCTTCCTCTATTTGTTGTTCTTGCTATTGATCAGCAAAGCTCTGGGCCTGGGTTTTGATTATTACGGATTCCGGCTGGAGCGAAGATTCCAACTTTCAACGCAAAAGTTTCGCTCGTGGATTTGGGATGAAGTGAAGGGCTTTCTGGTGGGACTGGTGCTGGCGGGGATTGTGGTGGAGTTGCTTTATTTCATGATTCGCCAGTTCCCGCAGCATTGGTGGCTCATTACGTGGGCGCTATTCATGGGGTTGTTCATATTGTTGGCACAGCTCGCCCCCGTGGTGCTGTTCCCCATCTTCTACAAGTTCGAACCGCTGGAGAACGAAGATCTACGCCGGCGGCTGGTTCAACTGAGTGAGCACGCGGGCACGCGCGTGCGCGGAATTTATCGCTGGAAGCTTTCGGAAAAAAGCAAGAAAGCCAATGCGGCTCTGACCGGACTCGGACGAACGCGGCGCATCATCCTGGCCGATACGCTGCTGGACAATTACGCTGCCGAGGAAATTGAGGCGGTCCTGGCGCATGAACTCGGTCATCACGTTCACCGGCACATTCTTAAGAGCGTCTTCGTGCAGGCCGGAACTACCTTGCTCGGTTTCTGGGTGGCAAACTGGGTGCTTCACTACTCGGTCGATCGTCAAATGTTCGAGGAACTTTCCGATTTTGCCAACCTGCCTTTGCTGGCCCTTACCACGACTGCGCTTTCGCTCCTGCTGATGCCGGCGCTCAACGCCTACTCGCGTTACAACGAGCGGCAGGCCGACCGTTATGCTTTTGAATCGATCGCCAGCGTGGAGCCGTTCATTTCGTCGATGAACAAGCTGGCACAGCAGAACCTGGCGGAGCGCACACCTTCGAAGTGGATTGAAGTGTTGTTCCACTCACACCCGGCAATCTCGAAGCGCGTGGCGGCAGCGGAGGCGTGGGGGCGTGTACAAGGTGCAAACCCGCAAGGGTGAACGTGAGCCCTGATTCTAGAAGGGAATCAACGCTTCCGCAGAATTTGGGTCACCCTCTGCAGATCTTCTTCCGTGTCTACGCCCACTGAATCGTAAGGCGTTTCGCCCACAAAGATCGAGATTCCGTTTTCCAGGAAACGCAGTTGCTCCAGCCGTTCGCATTTTTCGAGCGCGGATTCTGGCAGGCTCATGAAGAGATCGAGCGCGGGCTTGCGGTAGGCGTACAGGCCGAGATGTTTGAAATAACGCGGGGCCGTGCCATCGCGGTCGAAAGGAATTGTAGCCCGGGAGAAATAGAGAGCGCGACCGCCGGGGTCGGTCACGACTTTGACCGCGTTGGGATTATGAACTTCTTCCGCGGGGCAAAGAGTCTTCACGGTTCCCACCTGCACTGCCGGATCCTTCATTACATCCAGCAGGCTGACAATGTGTTCCGGACGTATTAACGGCTCGTCGCCTTGCACGTTGATATAAACGTCCGCTGTGATCAAGTTCGAGATTTCATGCACGCGTTCGGTTCCGCTGCGGTGAGTGGATGAAGTCAGTTGCGAGCGCCATCCATGCTTGCCGCAGGCCTCCATAATCTCTTCGGAATCGGTTGCGATGATGACCTCGGCCAGAAGGGGAGACGAGCGAACTGCCTCGTACACCCAACCCACCAGCGGCTTCCCTGCAATTTCCCGCAGCATCTTGCGCGGCAGACGCGTCGAGGCCAGCCGGGCCGGAATCACAGCAATTGTTTTCATGAGACAACCAGTTTCTAGTTTCCGGGCGTAACTGGCAAGTGTCGCGTGTGCGAGCGAAGACGCTTCACCTGTTTGACACGTTTTTGCGGCGGCTCTTAGAATAAGAGATTGGACGTGACGCGCCACTCCGGTCCGTTGTGTTCAAGGCAGCGAGGATATTTTGCAGCAGACGGCCTCAAGTCCCTCTCGTTGCGTTTTCCCAACTTGCCGGCGGCGTAGCTCAGGTGGCTAGAGCGACGGTCTCATAATCCGTAGGTCCGTGGTTCGAGTCCACGCGCCGCCACCAGATTCAAACAACAGTAAACAGAGGCGTTTACTGGATTGCAGCAGGCGGACGAGGTAGACGCACAGTTGACCCAGTCGATGGACAGCTTCATGGACGCCATGCGGGCGCCGGCAGCTGCGCAGCCATCGCCACAATCGCACGCGGAAGACAAATATTGGTAGTCGGTTTATTTCATTGCCAGGTGGGTCGGGATCTTAGGATTTTCTTCGCCCGAGGCTAGGATCTGATGACATGCGGAGCAGTCATCGGTGGCCCGACACGGTTGGCTGATTATTTACCGCGGCTGAGACGCCGCTTTCAACGACCGTGTGGTGCCTGTCGATGACGATCTTCTTGGCCTGACCGAGGTCGGAAATCTGTACGTTTCTCAGCGGGAAGTCCCCCGTGATGGCCTTGCCCCCGGTGAGAAGGGCCATCTCGTCCAACATGCCCCTGCGCTGATCCCCACAGGTAGGGGCTCTTACGGCAGCAACTTGCAGCGGGCCGCGCAACTTGTTTACGACGAGAGCAGCCAGCGCCTCACCCGCAACATCTTCGGCGATTATAAGCAGCGGCTTGCCACTGTCTGTGATCTGCCCAAGTAGCGGGAGCAGGTCTTTTCTGGAACTGATTTTCTTTTCGTAAACAAGAACATAGACATTCTCGAACGTAACTTCCATGCGTTCAGGGTCAGTAATGAAATAGGGCGAGAGGTATCCGCAGTCGAACTGCATAGCGCCAAACCGGAGTTTGTCGCAGGCGCTGCGGGAAACGATCCCCTCGTCGATGGAACTGGGTTCTTCCAAACGCGCCAAGATTTGGTCATCTGCTGTAGTAAGCTTCGCAGTCACGATTGCAGAACCTCACGTTGTTCACTGATCGGTTGTAGTAGAAGGCTCCGTTGTTCCAGTATCCGCCTCCATAGCCGATACCGCCGTATCCGAAACCGTAGTTGACGCCACCGTAGAAGCCGATCTGCGCACCCCAGTAGCCTTCATTCCAGGCGAAGGCGTTGCCGCCCCACCCCCAATAACCGGGAGTCCAAAGCAAGCCAACCGTGGGTGGCTCGACCCAGGTGCCAGGCACCCAGAAGTATCCTTCATCCCCGTAAGACCAATAGCCGGGCGTCCACAAATAACCGGCTGGGGGAGCATGGGTTGCGTGTAAATCGGCAACGCAGGCGGGGCGATCATGACCGACACGCCGAACTGCGCGAACGAGGCAGCCGGTATGGCCAATATCAGAACTGCTAGCAGCAGTAAACGAATGTTACGCATCTTGAACCACCTTGCCAGATCACCCGTAAGATTGCCCGGTCCGACCTTAGCTTCTGCGGGCTGCTTGGTTAGAGGTCTCGCGTCGTCTGCAAGCCTTCCACGGATACACTTCCTAGTCTGTGCACTTTGGATCACTTTGCGTGGAATGTCCCAGAGTAAAGTTGCTGAATCGATTCTCTCGAGATGAACTTTGTGGGCAACGGAAAGAAAGCCGCGGCCCGAAGAGAGCGGAGCCAAGCTGATTAAGCGTCAGTCCAACCCGAACAAGTTGGAAGCCAATCTGCCTTCCGACCCACGCCTAAACTCATAAGACACTGCGGTCAATATTGACCAGTAATCCGAAGGGCGAAGGTCTGATACTGGACTAGATTTCGAATAACTCCCGACGGTTGAAAAATTGCCGGATCTTCCGGGCGTAGATCTCTTGTGAGCCGACAACATGAAGAGTTCTCCCAGAATCACCACCGCCGTGCGAGCCAGTCGGAGAAAACTACAGGAGAGAGTCTATGAAACTGTTAAAGACGTTAGCAACCTTATTCTGCCTCATTGCGCTCTGTGCGATCGTCGTGCCGACCGCAACGGCGGATGACTGGAACCGGAAGACTGTTATCACCTTCAGCGGGCCCGTCGAAGTTCCGGGCGTGGGCCAGCATAATTTGCCGGCCGGCACCTATGTCTTCAAGATTCTGAATTCACAATCCGACCGACACATCGTTCAGATTTTCAATCAAGACGAAACCCAGGTACTTACGACAATCCTCGCAATTCCGAATTATCGTTTGCACGCGACTAATAAGACGGTAATTACGTTTCGCGAACGGCCGGCCGGACAGCCGGAAGCCGTGCGTGCCTGGTTTTACCCCGGACGAGAATGGGGCGAGGAATTTGTCTACGCAAAGTCGAGAGCCATAGAGCTGGCCAAGGAAACCAATGAGCCCGTGCTCGCGACCCCGGTCGAGCTGGATGCGGCTCCCATCGAGGCGTTGAACACGGCGCCGGTCGAGGCCGTTGCCCCTACGGGAGATCCAGTCGAACTAGCTCAGGTTGTTGAACCACCCCCAGCGGATGCCCCCATGGCTGCCGCAACACAACCTGCGGCCGATCCCTTGCCGCAAACTGCCAGCCCGCTGCCCATGATTGCACTGCTTGGGCTGATGCTGATCGGCGCCGGTCTTGCTCTCTCGGCTTTTTCGAAGCGACCCGTTTGAGTTGCGCCAAGAGATCGGAGCGTGGAAGACCCAGAGGAGTTGGGCCGGATGCCCGACGGCGAAGCGGGTGGTACGCGAGTGCCGCCTCTTCGCCCCGCTCCGCAATGTTTAGACCGCACTGTAGAAAGGACTAAACGGATGACAGAGACGCCTTCATCCGCTCCATGTGTGCAGCGCCAGGAGAAATTGCACGCCGCAGAAGTCGGCACCGGAGCGCACATCTTTGAGGAGTTTGCCTCCACGCTCCGGTACCTGGCTAGTGTTGTCCTGCTGATCGCTGTAACGAGCTTTGCCTGCGCGCAAAAATCCTCTCCGTCGCAGAGTCTCCCGGCCAAGCCCTTCACCATGAAAGTAAATGTGGACATGGCGGTCTTGCACGCAACCGTCCAGGACCGCAAGAACACTCTCGTTTCTGGACTCTCCGAAGACGATTTCCAGGTTTACGAGGACGGAGTGCTTCAACCGATCAAATATTTTAGCCACGAGGATATCCCAGTCACGGTCGGTCTGGTCATCGATAACAGTGGAAGCATGAAGCCGAAGCTCCGTGACGTGGTTTCCGCGGCACTGGTATTTGCCCGTTCCAGCAACCCGCAGGACCAGATGTTCGTGGTCAATTTCAACGAAAGGGTTTCGTTTGGCCTTCCGGACAACGTGCCGTTCACAGACCAGGTGGGTCAATTGGAGGGCGCCCTTTCTCGAGTCCGCGCCAATGGCGAGACGGCACTGTACGATGCCGTTGCTGTCGCGCTCGAGCACCTGAAGAAGGGTAACCGCGACAAGAAAGTGCTGATCGTAATCAGCGACGGAGGCGACAACGCCAGCCGGCATAAGCTGGCCGAAATCATGGCTCTGGCAGGAAAGCCCGACGTAATCATATACACCATCGGTATATTCGATGAGCAGGACACCGATCGAAACCCGGGCGTGCTCAAGCGGCTTGCCAAGGACACGGGGGGCGAGGCTTTCTTGCCTGCATCATTAGAGGACGTTGCGCCCGTCTGCGAACGGATCGCTCACGATATTCGGAGCCAATACACCATCGCCTACGTCCCCACGAATAGAAATCGGGATGGAAACTATCGAGTCATACAGGTGAAGGCAAACGCTCCGGGCCGCGGGCGTTTGCTGGTCCGCACCCGAACCGGTTACTTCGCACCGGCACAATCTCAGCCATCGCCGGCGGCGAAGGTCGAGCAACCATGAAGTTCACAACTAAGAAAGAGATATTTCCGACGCGAGTCCAAAACTTCCTGCGCTGGAGTCAACGTCTCCTTTTCCTGACTGGCATCCTCGCGCTCGGTTACGTCGGCTTCACTCTGGTCGACGCCAGACTCTACCAGGTATCTGCAAAACGGTCCTTGGAAAATCAGATCCAGGTGGAAAAAGAGCACCCACAAACACAGCCCAAACCAGCAATCAAGAAGGGTAGCGTTCTAGGCCGCATCGATATCCCGAGGTTGGGAATTTCCGTCGCAGTTCTACAAGGGACCAGTTCGCGAGTATTGCGGCTGGGTGCGGGACATATCGAAGGCACTCCGCTTCCAGGGGAGACCGGGAACAGTGGGATCGCCGGGCATCGCGACACCTTCTTCCGTCGGCTGAAAGACATTCGCAAGGATGACGAGATTCAGCTTCAGACGGCAACTGGGCTATTTCGCTACGACGTAGAGTCGGCGAAGGTGGTCGAGCCCGATGACACTACAGTTCTGGAGCCTTCGACAACAGAAAATACGCTCACGCTGGTGACTTGCTACCCATTTTATTTTGTTGGTCCGTCGCCGAAGCGGTTTGTCGTGCGAGCGCACAAGTATTAGCCACTCACCCGAGATTCCGTCAGCACGGAAACCCTTAGATCTGGTCCGGCGGAGTCGTTTCGGTATTGACATTGCGACATGCATTTGTCATAGTCTCAAAGCGGTTAGACTGGTAACGTTTCTTAGGTATTTCTGCCGCTTTATGAGGGACGCAAGCAAAACCGAGTTTCTCGTTCATTCTTCCCATTTGCCGGAACAGCGGGGTGGCGGATTGATCCATTTGGCTCGACAGCAAGCTGGCTGGGAATGGATGAGTTTCTTCGTGCGACGGCTGCAACCCGGCGACGAACTGCGCACGAGAACGGACGGGGAAGAGGCAGTGTTTGTCCTGTTGGGCGGAAGCTGCACTGCCAATTGGGGCAAGGGTCGCATGTCTATCGGAAAGCGCAAGAACGTCTTTGACGGCTTTCCCTACACCTTATACCTGCCAGCCGGGAACGAAGTCATATTCACGGCGCAAACCGTCTGTGAAATTGCCGAGTGCCGGGCACCTTCCGAGGCGCTTCTCGAGGCTCGGCTGATCACTCCGGATGATGTGGTCAGCAGCCTGCGCGGCGGGGGAAATGCGTCGCGCCAGATTGTCGATATCATGGGCCCGGCGTTTCCCGCCGACCGGCTTATGGTGATCGAGGTTTATACGCCGGGCGGAAATTGGTCCAGCTATCCTCCGCACAAGCACGATGTGCACAACCCGCCTGGAGAAGTCGATCTGGACGAGATTTACTACTACCGGATACGCCAGCCTGAGGGCTTTGCCTTCCAGCATTTATACGCGGGCGAACATGCGGGCGAGCAGATCCTGAAACCTCGAGACGGCGATGCCGTGCTGGTGCATAGCGGTTACCATCCTGTGGTTGCCGGGCCGGGATACGACGTCTATTACCTTAATTTTCTTGCGGGGTCTTCGCGCGCCCTTGCCGTTACAGAAGATTCCGACCACGTCTGGATCCGTTCCACGTGGAAAGAAACCGATCCTCGTTTGCCGCTCGTGAAATAGAAATTTGTTGGCGCCGGAGAATCAGTTGGGGACGAATTATAACCGCTTAGAAATTTCCCCCTCTTCGCTTCAGTTTCCGCGGCGAGCACGGACTTGTCGTCGCGAGGTTTCATGGGTCTACCTCAGAAATCCATGGGGCGCCCGACCAGCGATCGGCGGACAACTTCCCATTCGCTTCCCATCCGGCCGATGGCACGGTAGACTTCTCCGCAGTTACCCCGCACTCCGGAGAAGTATTTCCCTATGAGCGTGAGATTAACTGCGGCGCAGGCGACGATTGCATTTCTTAATGCCCAGTTCTCCGAGCGGGACGGAAACCGCTACAAGTTCTTCGGCGGCTGCCTGGGAATCTTTGGACACGGAAACGTCGCCGGCATCGGTCAGGCTCTGGAACAGAATCCGGGATTGCGCTATTACCTGTTTCGCAACGAACAGGCGATGGTTCATGCGGCAATAGGATTTGCGAAGGCAAGTTTCAGGAAACGAACTCTCGTTTGCACGACATCGATTGGTCCAGGCGCCACGAATATGATCACGGGTGCGGCCACGGCAACAGTGAATCGATTGCCGGTTCTGCTGCTGCCCGGAGATATTTTTGCGCGGCGCAACGTCGCCCCGGTCTTGCAGCAGTTGGAATCTGCGGCAACCCAGGATATTTCCGCCAACGATTGCTTCAAGCCAGTCTCGCGCTATTGGGACCGGATTCAGCGCCCGGAACAGATTCTGACTTCCCTTCCCGAGGCAATGCGTGTGTTGATCTCTCCCGCGGAAACAGGCGCAGTCACAGTGGCCTTTCCGCAGGATGTACAGGCGGAAGCGTTCGATTACCCCGAGGAGTTCTTTCGCGAGAGAGTTTGGGTGATACCTCGCACCCGCAGCGATCGAAATCTTCTGAGCGAAGCCGCCAAATGGATTCGGGCGTCGAAGCAGCCTTTGATTGTGGCCGGCGGTGGCGCGCTTTATTCCGAAGCATCCGCGGCCCTATCGAAATTCGCCGAGACCACCGGCATTCCAGTGTGCGAAACTCAAGCTGGAAAGGGTTCATTGCCTTTTGATCATCCGCAGCAACTGGGTGCGGTCGGCGTAGCCGGTACGCCCGGCGCCAACATTCTGGCCCGGGAAGCGGATCTGATCATTGGAATCGGCACTCGCTACAGCGACTTCACCAGCGCTTCCAAGACGGCCTTTCAGAATTCCGCCGTACGCTTCATCAACATCAACGTCGCGGAGTTCGACGCCTACAAGCATGCGGCTCTGCCGCTGACCGGCGATGCACGGGTCACAATCGATGAGTTACATTCGACTCTTCTCGATTGCGAAGTCGAGAAAATATACCGCGAGAGAACGCAAGAGTTACGTTCGCAGTGGGAAACGGACGTGGATCGCATCTACAGCTTGTCGATCGATCCGCCGATCACTCAGGGAGAAGTAATCGGAGTTCTGAACAATTTCACCGATGCTTCGGACGTTGTAGTCTGCGCCGCTGGGAGTTTGCCAGGGGACTTGCACAAACTGTGGCGAACCCGGCAGCCCGGCGGCTATCACATGGAGTATGGCAATTCCTGCATGGGATACGAGATCGCGGGAGGCCTCGGCGCGAAGATGGCAGACCCGCAGCGAGAAGTGTACGTTTTGGTTGGGGACGGCTCTTACCTGATGATGGCGCAGGAAATTGTGACATCCTTGCAGGAAGGCTATAAGCTCAACATCGTACTGTTGGATAATCACGGGTTTTCGAGCATCGGTGGGTTAAGCCGCGCTTGCGGGAACGAGGGGATGGGCACCAATTATCGGTATCGCCGCGGCGAGAAGTACGACGGCGAAGTTTTGCCCGTGGATTTCGCCGCGAACGCGGCCAGCCTGGGCGCGTGGACTGCTACCGCGAACACTGCCCAGGAACTGAAGGCCGCGTTAATCGCCGGAAGAAGACAGGATCGTACGGCTGTGGTCGTGGTTCCGACGTCTTACGATCAAAGGGTGCCGGGCTATGAAAGCTGGTGGGACGTGCCGATTGCAGAAGTCTCAGAGCGCGAGGCTGTTAGGGCCGCTCGCAAGAATTATGACGAAGCACGCAAGAAGGAACGCATGTTTTTCTGAGCGATGTTTAGGAATTTTCAAATAGCGATTTGAAGTATCAAATCTGCGGACTTGGGGGCTAGGGTGGCGACATCGAGCGGTGCAGTCCAACCATCCACCTCCGCGCAGCCGCATCTGAAGCGCGTTTTGAGTTTGTGGGATTTGATTTACTACGGCATCATTCTCACTTCACCCATCGCTGCGGTACCGTTATTTGGAGAGGGTCAAGTCCTTTCGCACGGGCATACGGTTGCAACCCTGCTGCTGGCGATGGTTGCCATGTCGGTGACGGCAATCAGCTTTGGGCGCATGGCGAGCGTATATCCCTCCTCAGGATCGGTCTACACCTACATCAGCCGGGAACTGAACTCGCATGTGGGATTCGTGGTGGGTTGGGCGATGTTCCTGGAATACTTATTCCAGCCGGTGCAGAACGCATTGTATGCCGTGCTCGCCTTTCAAAGAATGACGCCTCGCGTCCCTTTCGCGGTTTTAGCGGCACTCACCGTGGGATTGATTACGATCATGACCGTGCAGGGGATCAAGTTTACCGCGCGCACGAACGAGGTACTGCTGGGCTTTATGTTGCTGGTCACCACCGTTTTTCTTGTGGAAGCTTTCCGCTACGTTGTACTTCACCATCGCTTTGTGGGGCTCATCTCATTGCAGCCCGTTTATAACCCTGCCACTTTTAACATAAGAGGATTAGCTGCGGGAACCTCGCTGGCGGCGCTGGTTTTCATCGGTTTCGATGGCGTCTCCATTCTCGCGGAAGAAGTGGAGAATCCCAAGAAGAATGTGCTGCTAGCTTCGGTTCTGGTGGTAGTGTTCACCGGACTCTTCAGCGGATTGCAGGTTTACATGGCGCAGCGCGTCTGGCCCGATTACACTACGCTGCAAAATCCAGAGACGGCTTTTATGGATGTCGCCCGCCTCGCCAGCGGACCGTTCTTATTTGCAGCTTATGGAGTGATGCTCTTGATTTCCAGCATTGCCTGTGGCTTGGCGGGTCACGTTGGAGCGTCACGGCTTCTCTACAGCATGGGACGCGATGACGTGTTGCCGAAGAAGATATTCGGCTATCTCAGTTCCAAGAAGAGCAATCCTGTCTACAACGTGTGGATCGTAGGCGTTGTCGCTTATATTTGCGTAATCACAATCCCATGGGAGCACGCTGCGGAGATCGTAACGTTTGGCGCGCTCCTGGCTTTCATGGGCGTTAATCTGGCGGCTTTGATGCATTTTTGGTTTGCGCCGCAGGCGCTTTTGACGCGCAGGTTTTTTCTGGATGCGTTCGTTCCAGGGTTTGGCATTGCCTTCTGTCTCCTTTTGTTGGTCAGCCTGCAATCCTGGACAAAGTACGCGGGAGCCGCGTGGCTTGTGATTGGAGTTCTCTACGGCGCATACAAGACGCGCGGGTTTACCGTTCGTCCTCAACTGATCGACTTCAGCGAGACATAGGCCCGGCGGCATCAAACTACTCGGACCACGGCGTCACACGCCTTTTGACGACTCGTTCGGCGCGGATCTTGGATTACGTGGACGTGTTTCTTTTTTAGGCCGACGGCGCAATATGCTGAGTGCAAAGCCGCAAGAATCGCGGATGCGAAGTTCCGTCGGTAATTTTTTCACGACTGGGGGGCTACGGTCTCCTGCAATTCGGCGAATGAGCAATTCAGCCGCCTCACTTCCCAGTTGGTGCTTCGGTAACTCGACTGTGGTCAAGCGGGGATAGAAAACGTCCAGCCAAGGATAGTCGTCGAAGCTGACCAATCCAAAATCTTCGGGGCAACGCAAGCCAATCTCCTCCGTTGCCTTCAGTAATCCCACGGTCATCAAGTGATTCGCCACATAGATCCCGTCCGGGTGGTGGGAGAGGAGCGCGTGTCCAGCGCGAAATCCCGACTCGATCCGGTAATCACCCTCGACGACCAACGCACTACTGTAAGGAAGACCCTCGGCCTTCAATGCATCGCGAAAGCCTTCCCAACGCGCCAGCGCATTGCTAACCTTCAAAGGGCCGCTGATCAAACCGATGCGCCGCCTTCCTGCGCGTGCCAAATGCAAGACCGCATCATAAGCGCCTCGATAATCATCCGTGATCACGGCATCCTTGGTCAGTCTTGGATAGGTGCGCATGACCAGGACGAACGGAATGCCCACTTCCTCGATCATCTGCCGCAACGAAGGCCGAAAGTCCTCGCCCGCTTTTGTAAGCAGAATTCCATCCACTCGTTTTGAAAGCAATAATTCGACCGAAGCCTCCTCCTTGGCCAGGCTATCGTCGCTATTGCAAAGCAGCAAGTTATATCCGTGCTTCTGAGCGGCATCCTCGGCGCCACGAACCACCATGGGGAAAAATGGGTTCGCAATGTCGGGCACAATCATTCCGATGGTATGCGTTCGCTGTTTGGCCAAACTTCGGGCGATAAGGTTGGGACGGTAGTTGAGTTTGCTGATGGCAGCTTCCACGCGCTCGCGAAGCTTTTTGCCCACGTGTTCCTTACCGTTGATGACCGCGGAAACAGTAAAGACGGAAACGGAAGCCTCGCGCGCAACGTCATAGATGCTCGCTGACTTGGAAGGCTTTGTGCGGTTACCGTTCTTCGAGGATGACATACGTTGGAAACTCTTGAAGCGAACCTCTATTCAGCTGCCGCTCTCTTGGCGTTCAATAGGAGATGGCAACAGTCTTCTTCTCTCGTGCCGACTTATAAATCGCCTCGATGATGATCATATCCCTGTTGCCTTGAACGCCGTCCGGTTCAACGCTACCATGTTTTTGAATAGCGCTGGCAAAAGCATCGATCTCCGGCGCAAATTCATCGACCACTCCGAAGCTTCGCTCGATGTGGCGTTTCCCGATCTTACCTGTGAGTTTCCGCTCCTCGTCGAAGGGAAAAGCTGGGGATAAGGATGCCCAGCCGGCCGTTCCTTGAACATATAAGAAGGATGACGGCGCCGCGCCATAGGTCGAACTTCCATGAACCACCAGTCCGCTGGGGAATCGCGAGCGGAATGAAATACCCTCCTCCACTTCGCGGAACCTTGCGCGATCGTTCACCCAAGACTCAGCGTTTACTTCGGCAGGGTCTTCGTCCACAAGCCAACGAGTGGTGTTCACACAATACACACCCAAATCCATGAGCGGACCGCCTCCCGCCATTTTCGCATTCAACAACCAAGGCAACGATTTTCCGGGTGAATACAGCTCGCTGAATGCGGTGTGGATGACGTCGATACGGCCGAGTTCGCCGCTCTGAATGAGTCGTTTTAGATAGAGGGTGCTTGCTTCGTAGTACTTCCGGTATGCCGTCATAAGCAGCACACCACTACGGCGGCAAGCCTCTACCATGATTGCGGATTGCTCCCGCGTGGCTGCGAGAGGCTTCTCGCAGAGAACGTGCTTGCCGGCTTCCGCCGCCTGGATGGTCAAGCGAGAATGCTCACCTTGCGGAGTGGCGATGTAAACTGCAGAGACCTCGGGATTCGCCAGGCACTCGGCGAAGTTATCGCTGTGATATTGCGAGACCGCTTTGAATTTGCGAGCTAATCGCGATGTTTCTTTGGACTGTCTTCCCACCACTGCTACAAGTTTCGCGTGTTTACATCTTGCGAACGCGGAAAGAACAGAACTCTGCGCGATGCTGCCGAGACCGATGACTGCAAACCCGGTCTCACCTATTACGGATTTCTTCGGCATAAGCATGGGATCCTAGTCTCGGCAGCGACACCGAGTTCCTGCTTAACTTTCCCGGTCGGCCCGGCCTAATCTTTGGTTGCGTATAGCTTTGTGATCTAACCCACGAAGTTCTTCCACATTGCTGAGCACCTTCAGGATTCCATCCGCGATGGTGTCGACGTCGGCGGTGCCGCCCAGGAAATGCTGATGCGGAAGCCAGACAGCTTCTTGATAGGCCGCGCGGTCCGATTCGGGGCAGGAATACATGCTCCGCAGATCGAGGGCCTTATCGCGGCCCCATGTGAGCGCCGGAAAGTCCGCCGACTCGAGCGGAAATAGCGAACTCTTGTAGACCGGTTCATAGAAAAGGCCATCGCACGGAATGCCCTCGAGTTGAAGCGCAGCGACAAACGCCGCACGCGGGATGTCCTTCACCTGGCTCGAGAAATACTTGAACACATATCCGTAGGGAGCGAGACGAGTAATGCGAGGTTCGGGCTTAAGCAGGCCAATGCCTGGCGGGTTCTGCAAACGAGTTTCAAGATGCTTCATGTTCTGTTCGCGCAGTGCGGCCTGCTTGGGTAGCCGATCAAGTTGCGGACCCAAAACCGCAGCCTGGAATTCACCCAACCTGTAGTTGAATCCGATGATGCGATGATGGTATTGGTCGGTAAGGCTGGCGCGGCCGGCGTTGATGTAACTTTGCACTAACTCCATATACTCAAGATTATTAGTGATCACCGCTCCGCCTTCTCCCGACGTGATCAGCTTGCTCGATTGAAAACTGAAAGCTCCGAGATCTCCCATGGAACCTGCGCCTTTGCCCTTCCACATTCCTCCATGAGCGTGGGCACAATCTTCAATGACCTTTAGATTGTGCTTGGCCGCGATGCGCAGGATTTCATCCATATCGGCAAAGCGCATTCCCAAATGAACGGGAAGGATGGCCTTGGTTTTGGGAGTGATTGCCGCCTCGATGAGCTTCGCGTCCAGACAATACGTCTCCGGGTCCACATCGACAAACACCGGAACCGCATTGAGCAGGAGCACCGGACCGACGGTCCCTTCCCAGGTGTATGCGGGCACAATTACCTCGTCGCCGGGACGGATGTTGATCGCCTTTAAGGCAGCTTGAATCGCGACGGTCCCAGTGCTCACGCACTGGGCATACTTTGCAGTGTGGACCTCGGCAAATTTCTTGGCGAATAATTCCGCGTGCTTGCCGGGGAACGGCTGGCCTCCCCACTTAGAACTGGTGAGCACGTCTTCGAGCGCAGCCGCTTCTTCCTTCGTCGACATCGGCCACTGCGTAAAGGGTGTCTTGCGCAGCGGTTCGCCACCTGTAATTGCTAGTTTTCCCACGTACGAGCCTCCGGTAAGATATCGAAGTTGTAAACTTAGTGTAGTACCGACGCGCTTGTTACTCGATGAGCTAACGAAACCTTCTCAAGCGGCTAAGCCACGTCTGGATCCGGAATCAGAACGTCGCGCACCACACCGTCCAACTCATGGCAAGCGGAAACAAACTGGCGAAGAGTGCGACGCGTGGGTCCGAAGGAATCAAACTCTTGTACCGATAAACCTTGCTCAGTACTGGCGCGGCGGAAGTCCGCGAATTTTCTTGAGAGCTCCGAGTCGATCGCTTCGGAAACTGGGTCATCGATCCGGGAGCGGACCGCGACATCGCTCGCGTTGAAGCGCACCTGCCAAGCATAAGGAGGAGAAATAACCAAATCACCTCCGATGAACTCGCTCCAGTGCATGTGATTGCGAAAAGCAGCCGAGAGCAGGCGCGTGCGGTATCCACGCTCGCGATACAGCCGATAAGCCTTCTTCAACACCGCAACCCCGGCCCACTCCAGATAGCCGGGGTCGATGGTGATGTTTTCTTTTTCCAGCAGGACCTTGAGCCAGTCGTCAAGCCGGCCGGCCATAATCGTGCATACCGGACCCATGCTCGCGGTTTCCAGGCCGTCCGACTCCCTGCGCTTCAAACCGCGCTCGATGGCCTCGGCGACGGCTACAGCCTGGGGCAGAGTAAAGCTGACAGTCGCGTTGATGCTCACGCCACGGTACGTGGCTTCTTCGATGGCCGGTATTCCAGCAGAGGTCGCCGGAAGTTTTACGATCATATTGGGCGCGAGCTCGTTGAATTCCAGCGCCTGCTCAAACATCGCATGCGAATCCCGGAACAACCGGGGATCGGTCTGAATGGAGAGCCTGCCATTCTTTCCTTTGTGGTCTCTAAAAGCCGGTTCTAAAAGGCGAGCAGCCTGAACGGAAACTTCACGAACTAACCGCCACGCGATCTCGTCTTCGGTTGCGGTGGGCAGCTCTCTTGCCAGCGTACTGATGCGCTCTTTCCAAACCTTCAGCTCTTTCTTGATTACACCGAGCACGATGACCGGATTACAGGTCGCTCCCACGGCGCCGTGCTCGATCGAGTACCTCAGTTCCTGAAGCGACGCCGAGTCGTTCCACAGGCACGTGGGCGTGGTCTGCGTCATTTTGTGCAACGGACTCTTATAAGCGGTGAGTTCTGCAACTGTCATACTTAGTCCTCTCGCGGGCCGTCTAACTTCCGCGCCATCACGAAACTGTCCCGTCCAAGCGAATTGTGACTGGCCTGGATTCCTGATGAGAGTTTTCGGCGGCTACCGCGATTGCCAGAGCCTTCAAACCGTCGTCACCGGAAATCCTTGGCGCGTTGTCGTTCAGGATGTTATGCACAAAATCTTTCATTTCGCTCAGGTAAGCATCCGCAAAGCGCGACAGAAAATGATCGGCAAGCATTTGTTCGCCGCCCCGAGACGTCAGGAATACTGCCGGCATCCGGTCGAGACTACCAACCAGGATCGATCCCTTCGACCCCACAATCTCTGTGCGGACGTCGTATCCGTACACCGCCTGCGCATAAGACTCGATGTTTCCAATCGCGCCCCGGTGATATTGCAGATTCACCACGCTCGCCACCACGTCGCCGTACCTGGCAACCTCGGGACGGATTACGCTGGTGGTGTAGGCATGAACCTGGGTGACTTCGTCCTGCATGAGCCATCGCGCAAGATCGAAATCGTGAATCGTGTTGGTATAAAAAATCATGCCGTTAACGCCGGATTCGTAGGCTGCGAGCGGGGGCTGATCCCTATCGCGGCCAACCGATTTGAAGATCACCGGAGTTCCGATCTCGCCGGTCTCTATGCGCTGCTTCGCCGCAGCGTAAGCGGGGTCGTAGCGCCGCATGAAACCAACTTGCAGACGGCGGCCTGCTTTCGAGACGGCGGCAATCGCGGCCCGCGCGTCGGCCAGGTTCAACGCCAGCGGTTTCTCGCAGAGAATGTCCTTGCCGGCGCCGGCTGCGAGTTCCACCGCTTGCGCGTGAAACTTGTCGGGCGTGGCGATCACCACCGCTTCTATTTCTTCGTTATCGAGCATCGCTCCCAAACTGCTGTACCCATGCTCGATCTCCAACTCCAGAGCGGTCTGGCGCGCACGGTCTTGGGAGACATCGGCGACCGCAATCAGTCGAGCCTCGGGCACGTTCCGGCGAAGGTTCTCCGCGTGGCGCCTCCCCATCTCTCCCACTCCCACCACGCCCACACCTAGCTTGCGCATTAGACCATTTCCTCGGGGAATTTCCTGTTAAGGTGCGCCCGCGGTGACGCCGAGATTTGTTACAACCTCGCGCAGATACTTCAGGCTGGCTGCAATACTTTGCGCGGGAGGAACCGGCGTGGCGCCGAACTTCACATCCTGTTCCACGACTGACCAGCCGGAATAATTATTCTCGACCAGAGTGCAAAAGAAGGCCGGAAAATCGATATCTCCCTGGCCGATGATGGTGAACACTTTGTGCTCGATGGCTTCTTCAAAGGTCCATTTGTTTTCGCGGGCCTGCTTCAGAACTTTGACGTCGCAATCCTTGATGTGAACGAAGCGCAACTTGCTCTTGTATTTTTTCGCCTCGGTCACGGAGTCGCCGTGCCCGTAAACGCAATGGCCCGTATCCAGGCATAGGCCGACGTTGGTATGCGACGTTGCGTCATAGAACAGTTCACACTCTTCCGGCGTCTCCACATAGGTAGCGACATGTGGATGAAAGACCAGATCGAGTCGGAATTCGTTGGCGACTTTTTCCGCATCGGCCACCATTCTTCCGATGTGTTTCCACTGCTCTGCGCTGAGCGTCGGACAACCTTTGTCATAGACTCGTCCGGAATACGCGTTTCGCTCCGGCGATTGATCGTCGGCGATCACCAGAAAGGGAGCTTTGAGAGCCGCAAGCAAACCGCCCACCTTGCGAATGCGCCCCATCACGGCTTGGCTCGCATCCGGATCGGTCATCTTTACTGGAACGAAAGACGCGAGAAGCTTCAGTTTACGCTTTTCGAGTTGTGGCTGAAGGACTGCTGCATCGGTTGGAAAGAAGCCGTAGGGGCCAAGCTCCGAACCGGTGTAGCCGGCTTCAACCATCTCGTCCAACATTTTTTCGTAGGATTGATTCCACGAAGGTCCGGGATAATCCAACACTCCCCAGCTATCGGGCGCCGAAGCAAATTGAAATCGCGTATTCGTTGTCGTCATCATCGCTTCCTTTATCAAGACGTAAGAGTTATCCGCACGAATGCGGGCATTTAATTCCAGGGTTGAAGAACGACTTTCATCGAGTCTGCTTCCATTGACTTTCGCATCGCCGCGTCGACATCGTGCAGTCCGAACCGGTGAGTGACCAAATCCTGCATTGGATAATGCTTCATATACCGCGCCATCTGTCGCATTCCCGGACCGTATGCAGCCGGTTCCTCGCCGCCAACCCCAAGGATGCGCGCATTCTTGGCGCACAGATGGCGATGCGGGCTGAACAAAACTTCGCCCAAATCGGAAAAGTTTCCGGCTTCGACGAGCAATCCGCCGACACGCAGCATTTCAAGACCTTCGGGAACCGCTTGCGGCACTCCGGCACATTCAATCACCATGTCCGCGCCTCGTCCAGCGGTTAGATCTTTTATCATTCTTATTCGGTCGAGCTTCGAAATGCTTCCGGCATTCACGACCCTGTCGGCGCCCAACTTCTTCGCAAAATCGAGGCGGTAATCGGAGAGGTCCACCGCAATAATCGTTCCCGCCCCCAACATGCGCGCCTTCATTAGAAAACACATCCCGAGCGGACCCACACCCAGCACTACCACTGAATCGTCGAAACGAAACGACTCGTTGGGAAAAGCTGACATCTGCTTCGCGCGATCCAGCCCAACCGTCACGGCAAAGATTTCGGCCAGCACGGCAACTTCAGAAGGCAGTTCATCTGGCACTTTCACCAGGAAGCTTCCGGGGACGATATACATGTATTGCGACCATCCTCCGAAAAGGTGCGGTGGATTTTTGGCGCTCAGATTGTTGCCGTAATCGGTCGTGTTTTCGCAACAGTAGTAAGGAAAATCGTGACGGCAGTAATAGCACCGCCCGCAGCAAACATTCGCGCCGACAACCACTCGGTCGCCCACGCGCAGCGGAACGCCCTCAAAGTCAGTATAGGTTCCGTTCCCTCCGATGGCCGCGATGGTGCCCACGTTTTCGTGCCCCTGGATGATCGGAAACTCCAGCTCGCGGCTTCCGTACTGCGTCGTAAAACCCTGAAAGGTGTGCTTGTCGGTTCCGCAAATTCCCGAGAGCTCCATCTTTACCAGCACCGACCCCGGAGCCGGCTCGGGAAGCGGATACTCCCGTATCTCGTAGCGTCCGGGTTCTACAAGAGTCGCCGCCAGCACACCTTGGGCTGCCATAAATACTCTTTAACCCTGAAATACCGAATTCTAGAAAGTAACTCTCAGAGCAAGCTGACCAATGCGGGGCGCTTGAGCCGCCGAAACATCGCCGAATGAGGCTGAGCCGGTAAGGCCAGTTGGCCCTAAGAATTGAGTGTGGTTGAATAAATTGAAGAACTCCGCGCGGAATTGCAGGTTAACGCGTTCAGTAATTTCTGTGTTCTTTAGAAGAGTGAGGTCCCAGTTATTGATCCCGGGACCATGGAAGAATCGCCGCCTTGAGTCACCCTCCTGTCCCTCGGCAGAGTCCTCGAAGGCTCCAGGATTGAAGTATTGAAACTGTCCCGGAGTTTTTCGCGGGTTGCTGATAGTGAGCGGTCCAACAAAGTTCGGCGTATCCACAGGTAGCGTGATCGGGCCGCCGAATGCGGTTCCGAGCAGCGACTGATCATCCGTTTCGACCAGGGTTACGGGCAATCCAGTGGAGAATCGCGTGATGCCACTTACTGCCCATCCGTGGGTGAGCTGCTTCGGGCCGGCCAGCTTGTCGAAGGGCAAGGTGTAGCTGTAGCTGGCGACGAAATTGTTCGTGCTGTCAAAGGCAGACAGTCCGCGACTAAGGCGGGGGTTGATGGGATTCATCTGTTCGCCGTAGCCGGAAGAATTGTCGAACGCCCGGCTAAAGGTATAACCGATGAGCGTCTGGAGCCGGCCACTGGTGTGCCGGTAATTGATCTGCGCCGAGTTGTATGCAGAATTGCCTGTGGTGATGAAATAGGAATCGTTGCCGAAGGGAACAATCGGCTGGCCAGCCAGGCTTCCGCCGTTTGCCGGTACTATAAGTCCGGGAAAGTTAGTACGCGTCCCAATTACCAGCGAACCATTGGCACGTGTGTAAATATCATTTTCGCCGCCGGGCCCGCAGGTAGGAGTGTTTGGAGCAACTTCGCTGGGCTGACTTACACTTAAGCATAGGGCCGGACTTCCAGGGTTCGCTGATTCCGAGGATAGAAGCCGGTGTCCCTCAGTTCCAACGTAGCTCAAGGTTACAAGGTCCGATGGTGTGACTTGATGCTGGATCGACAGCTCATACTCTTCCGCATAGGGAAGTTCGTTCTTGTTATAGAAGGCCGGCGAGCTGCCAATTGTCCCAAAGGCATTAAAGAATTCGCTCAGATTGTCATAAGGAGGCCCGGATGCTGGATCCTTTGCGGAGAAGTGAAGCGGGGGTTGCGGCGCAGGAAAGAAATTCGTGATTGACGTACCGCTCGCACGATTGGTGAAGGGCGCAGCGAACGTCGAGGCGAACTGGCCGGTGTAGTTTCCGAAGGGAGCGTCGCCAATCTCGTTGAAGTCGGTGGCCCCTTCGAACGTGCTGTAGAACATTCCCCAAGCCACACGCAGACTCGTGGAACCAGGAGCGCCGAGTATTTTGCCAAGCATGCCGTCATGCTCGCCAAACGAATACGCAAGTCCAAGCCGTGGAGCAAAGTTGTTCCAGCGGGTCGGCGCCAGCGAACTGGGAACATGAGGATCGCCCGGGAATACCCAACCAGTGGGCGAGCCCGGAAAAACCACCGACTGTTCTCCGGGAATCAGGGTCTGAATCTGGTTGTTCTTCTCGCTCCAGGGAGCGCTGACGTCATATCTCAATCCATAGTTAATCGTGAGATTAGACTTGGCGCGCCAACTATCCTGAGCATAGAGTCCGAAATAGAAGTTGCGTCCGTAGGAAGGATACGATTGCCCTTGCACATAAGAACTGGGCGCACCAAGAAGAAAATCTACAAAGTCACTTCCGGTTTCGCTCGCGCCGCCATTGAAATTGGTACCGAAGAAGAAGTTACCATTCGACACGTTGTCGATCAGATCTTCTTCAAGCTGATCGTAGTGATACTCGCCTCCGAACTTGACCGTGTGCGTGCCCACGACTCGGCTGTAGCTGTCTAGAGCTTGATAAATGTTGTCGATCAGGCCGTTGGGACGGCTCGGGGTTCCGATGACAAAGTTGTCGAAGTCAATTTCCGGAACGCCCTCCAAGGTTGGCGCCAGCGGCACGATTCCCGGAGCGCCACCCGCGCCGGAAGCGAATCCGAGCGCGGCCAAGGTGGTATTCGTTCCTCCCAGGGGCTGGTTAAACTTTGTATCAAGGCGGAAATATCCCAGGCGAAATTCATTCACCGATGCGGCGCCCAAGGTTTTAGTGTCCGCCAGGGTGATGTCATGAGTTTGCCCTTTTCCATCCACGGCAAAGCCCGGATACAGAGGCGCGTTCCCTGGCCAGTAAGGATCGACCCGATTGAACCTATCGAAATAGTAATAGCCACTCAGCAATCCGAAACTGGAATTGGCATCCAGCCGCCCGCTGAACTTGTTGTCACTTAAATTGGTCGCGTTGGAGCTGTTTTCGTAGATCCCAGTGCCGTTCGCTCCCACCGTCCCAGCGGGTAAAACATATTGCAGCAGCTTGGCTGAGATCGGACTGAAAGCGCCGGAAGATAATTGTGCGTTCGGGAAAACACACTGAGTGCTGCTGGTGCAGATGGTGCCGTAAGGGGCCAAGGACACGGGGTTAATCGTAGTCGCGTTGTAGTAATAGGGCTCCCCATTGCTCACGGTCTGGCCGAGCTGACTTGTCAACTGGTTGGCCCAAGCGCTGCCGTTCACCACAGTTGCGCAGGAGGGCTGATTGTTGGGGCAGGTCGTCGTAAAAACGTTGGCGCTGGCATTAGCCAGCCCCGAGAAATTCCCACTCTCCGTTGCCGCGCTAGGCGCGCCGTTGATCAGTTCCGTTATACCTTGAATCACGCGATTGCCTTGATAGTCAGCGAAGAAAAAAATCTTATCGCGCTGGATCGGGCCGCCGAATGTGCCGCCGAACTGGTTTTCATGATAGGCGCTTCTCGCTCCTCCAGCGAAGTAGTTGGCGGCGTCGAAGTCGGTATTGCGGAGGAATTCAAAAGCGCTTCCGTGAAAGCCATTGGTACCGGACTTGGTGACCACGTTAATCTGTCCGCCGGAATAGTTGCCGTATTCGGCGTCGGCGTTGTTGGTTAGAATGCGAAATTCAGCGAGTGAATCGAGGTTCGGAATCGCCCCGGCGCCGGAAAATCCAATTTCCTGAACCAAAATCCCATTGAGAATGAAGCCGTTTTCCGACTCGCGCATACCGTTCACCGAGAGCGCGCCGGAGTCTTCATTACCCGACACGAGCGGGGCGGCAAAACCGGCGGATATGAAGGATCCTGCATAGGCGCCGGTCATTCCCGACGGAGAAGACACAACGCCGGGCTGCAGCGAAAGCAGATCCGTATAACTCCGGGTCACGAGCGGCACATCGGCCATTTCCTTGTCGGTGATCACCTCGCCCATCTGAGTGGTCGCAGTGTCCACGTGCAACGCGGTTCCGGAAACCTCGACTGACTCCGATTCCTTCCCGACCTGCACTCTTACGTCCACCACCAGGGCTTGATTCACATCCAGCACCAGCCCGGTTTGCTCGTAATCCCTGAATCCAGGGTGCCTCACGTTGATGGTGTACTTGCCGACGGGAAGCGATTGGAACGAATAAAAACCCTGGGCGTTAGTTGACTTGACAACAGCCACACCAGTTTCCACGTTGGTCGCGGTGACAGTGGCGCCCGTCAGTACTGCGCCGCTGGCATCGCTCACGGTGCCGGATATGCTGGCGGTTACACCCGCAAAAAGCCTGCCAGTCGCAGCAACTATGACCACCAAAAACAGAATGCCCAAAACCTTGCCGCCTCTTGAAGTTCCCATCTCAGCCCCCCGATTATGGACAGCGTTGAGTGACAGAATTCGATTCTCGAATCGTTCCAGACCTCGACCCATGTCGCGCGAATGTTCCTGACTGCCGGCCACGAACAAAACATGAAATATTCTAACCGCTTATTTCACAGGACACGCTAATATATAACTCTCAAATATTTTGTCAAGTTGTTTCGGAACGCAGATCCGCTTCGTGAGCCTGGGAAAGCACAAATGGTCTTCATTCAAGAAATCAATGCTCCTGCTGAGTCGGATCGCAAAAGGTACACCGGGAAACGCGGGCGGTTCGCGAACAACTGAGGAAGAGACGTGCCCAAAAATCAGCCTGTCCCGGTTGGCCGCAGGATGTCTAGTTCTAAACGGTTATCCTTGGTGTCCGCTTTACCTTCCTCCGGTTGGGCCAGCCGGCGGCCCTTTGGAAAGTACATTTCATAATCCGCAGGTCCGTGGTTCGAGTCCACGCGCCGCCACAAAATCTGCAATCACCTGGAGCGATTTCGTCAAAATTTCCTTTGCACGTGGTTTCCGGGACATGCGGATCTTTGGCCAAAGTTGTTTCCGCCGGTTCTGACATAATTTCATCGGGTCTGACATCTATGCGCTGGAAAACCGCCTGAAACGATTCCAACGGCGATGACACTATGATTAAGGAGGACTAGCAAAATCGTGCTTAGCACGGCTGCATTTACGCGCGTTCTGCCGGCTCTTGCCTGCTTTCTGTTTCTCGCGTTACGTACTGAGGCGGCGATCGACGCCTACGGCCTGGGCGCAAGCTGCGATTCGACTCAGAGCAATGTTGTCTTCCGCGTTTATTCCGCGCGCGCCACGCGGATAGAGGTTGACCTTTACGCGTCTCCAATGGGCTCACCCGAGGTGTTGCGCGTTCCACTCACCGCCAACACTAGTACTAATATTTTCTCTGGTTCGGTACCAGTTGCGACGCTGCAGGCAGCGGGCATCACTGGGCCGGTGTACTACGGTTATCGCGCATGGGGACCGAACTGGCCTTTCTTGACCAGTTGGACCAAGGGCTCCAGTGCCGGTTTTATCTCTGACGTGGATGCTCAAGGAAACCGCTTCAATCCCAACAAGCTGTTGATCGATCCCTATGCGCACGAAATCAGCCATGACCCGGTCAACGCTACCTGGACCGATGGCACCGTGTACGCCTCCGGTGCCAGTTACCGCAACGTTGACAGCGGTAACATGGCGCCTAAGAGCATCCTGTGGGTGCCTGCCAGCCAGAGCGTTGGCACCAAGCCCACACGGGCGCAGAAAGACGACATCATCTATGAAGTGAGCGTGCGCGGCCTCACGAAGAACGACAGCAGCGTTCCAATCGCTGTGCAGGGCACCTACGCTGGCGCCGCGCTAAAGGCTTCGTATCTTGCGAGCCTCGGGATAACTGCGGTGGAATTTCTGCCGGTGCAGGAAACGCAGAACGACTCCAACGACAATACGCCGAACTCGACGGCCGGCCAAAATTACTGGGGCTACAGCACGCTGAACTATTTCGCGCCGGATCGCCGCTATTCGTCGAACAAGGCTCCGGGGGGCCCGACCAGCGAGTTCCAGGCCATGGTGAAGGCCTTCCACGATCAGGGCATAAAAGTTTATATCGACGTGGTGTACAACCATACGGCCGAGGGCGGGGCGTGGAGTGCGAACGATGCAACCACGTATTCGATCTTCTCCTGGCGCGGACTCGACAACCCCACCTATTACGAACTGACCTCGGACATGCAGTTCTCCTACGACAACACGGGCGTGGGCGGCAACTACAACACCTACAACACCGTGGCACAAAACCTGATCGTCGATTCTCTTGCTTATTGGCGCGACACCATGGGGGTGGACGGCTTCCGCTTCGACCTTGCCTCGGTGCTGGGCAATACGTGCACCGTGAGCTGCTTTAATTTCAGTAACAACGATAGCAACACGGCGATTAGCCGCATTCCGCGCGAGTTGTCACCGCGCCCGGCCGCTGGAGGTACCGGCATTGACCTTTACGCCGAGCCTTGGGCGATCGGCGGCAATTCCTACCAGTTGGGTGGCTTTCCGGCAGGCTGGTCGGAATGGAATGGCAGCTATCGCGACACCGTTCGGCAGGCGCAGAACGATCTGGGGGTGGCCACAATCACTACCGGCCAGTTGGCGACTCGCTTTGCGGGTTCGTCCGATCTGTTCGGCAGCCGCAATCCGTGGAACTCAACCAACCTTCTGGTTGTGCACGATGGCTTCACGCTCAATGACCTGTACAGTTGCAACGGGCCCAACAACAGCCAGGCGTGGCCGTACGGGCCTTCAGACGGCGGGAGCACGACGAATTATAGCTGGGACCAGGGCGGAGCCGCGGCCGACCAGCGCGCCGCGGCACGCGTAGGCTTTGCCTTATTGATGCTGAGCGCCGGCACACCGTTGATGACAGGCGGAGACGAGTACCTGCGCAGTCTCCACTGCAACAACAATGCCTACGACGTGGACTCGATCGCCAACTGGCTCAACTACAGCTGGACCAGCGACCAAAGCAACTTCAACGCTTTCGTGAAGGGCATGATCGCCTTCCGCCAAGCCCACGCCGCGCTGCGCCCACTCAACTTCTACCCGAGTGCGCAGCTGTTGTGGTGGACGCCGGCTGGCGCGACACCGGATGCCACCTACTTCAACAGCGGCAGCAATCATGCCATCGCCTATCAAATTAACGGCAGTGCGCTCGGCGACAGTTATTCGTTCATCTACGTTGCCTATAACGGTTGGAGTGGAAACGTGAATTTCGTCCCGCCGTCGCTAGGTAAGGGCACGAACTGGTACCGGGTCACCGATACCTGCGGCTGGGCAGAGGGCCCAGGCCAAGTGCGCGCGCCCGGCGCGGAGGATTCTCTTGGCGGCCAAGGCTCTGCGTATCAATTGTGTGGGCGCGGGCTGCTGCTGTTGATCGCGAAGTGATCCGGAGAATTAGGAAATCGAAATCCCGGTCGAGCTTCCTCCGCACGCGAGATATTCAGTACAACTGATTGGCTGTTAGAAATCGATTACGCCTTTCTACGTTCCAGATGCCCTCTCGGAGGGATTCTCGGCCTGCGAATAGAGCGCCCATGCGCTCGCCAAATCCTGGACGACATGGCCGAGGGATTTGTAAACGGTGATCTCATCTGGCGAGCGGCGGCCCTCGACTTCGCCCGCCAACACCTGGCCAATCTCAGCGACGATGTGATCGTCGCCGATTAGGCCTGCCGCCTTAGCGCGCAGAAACTCTCCGCCTTGCTGTAGAACCCCTTCGCGACTGTCGGCGATGAAACGCGAGCGGGCGACCAAGTCATTGTCCACCTCGGTTGGCCCCGCATAGCTCGAGCCAACGAGATTCAAATGCGTGCCGGGCCGTACCCATGCGCCTTTCAAGATGGGCTCGGAGGCCGAGGTGAGAGTACAGATAATGTCGGCGTTGGCGACCGCTTCTTCTACGGATCCTGCGACAGTGATCGGCACGGCAAATTCCGCTTGCATTCGCGCAGCGAAGGCGCGGGCGCGTTCCCGTGAACGTCCCCATATCGAGATGGACGCAAGGTCGCACACTTTGCTGATGGCCCGCGCGTGGGTCGCGGCCTGTTCGCCATAGCCCAGGATCGCCAGGTGGTGAGCGTCTGGGCGAGCCAATGCGTCGGTGGCGACCGCGCTCGCGGCAGCCGTGCGAATGGCCGTGATCTCTCCCGCATGGACGACGCACACGGGCGCGCCGGTCTCCGGGTCGAATAGAATGACGAGACCCTGGTGCGACTGTCTTCCTAAAGAAAAGTTCTCCGGGAACACACTGATCAACTTTGCGCCGAACGGTGCTTGCGCTCCCATGGCGCCGGGCATGACGCCGAAGAGACGCCCGTTGGAGAGCGGGATGATGGACCGCAGAAGCTGCCTGGTTTCGCCCCGCGAGAATGCGATCATCGCGTTTCGCACGATCGGAATGCACACGTCGTAGGTAAGGCGTCGGGCGACTTCTTCGCGGTCGATGAATCGCATCAGGCGCTTCCTCTTGTTCCGAGCACGTGGCGTTCTAATCTCAATCCAGCCGTTGGAGAACCGTATCAGTTTAGTTTAAATTGGTGCAGCTATCCGAAGACGCTGAAAAGAACTGAACGCTGCGGCATCGCCTGAAGGTTTGGATCGACCGTTCGATCCCCAATCGATAGAACCAGGAGATAGAAATCGTTATGCGCGTTGGAGTGTTTACGCCCCTGCTGTCGCACCTTTCGCTACCCGCGGTTCTCAAGAAGCTCAAGGCGCTCCAGATCGATACCGTCGAACTCGGAACGGGCAACTATCCCGGCGACGCGCACTGCAAACTGGGAATGCTCGACGATGCTTCCGCTCTCGTCGAGTTTCAGAAGATTCTGGCCGATCACGGCGCGACGATCAGCGCTTTGAGTTGTCACGGAAATGCGCTACATCCCGACAAAGTCCGCGCGCAACATGATCGGGAGGTGAGCCGCAAGACCGTACTGCTCGCCGAGAAGCTGGGCATCTCTGTGGTGGTTGACTTCTCAGGATGTCCCGGTGATTCACCGCAGGCGACCGCTCCCAACTGGGTTACGTGCCCGTGGCCTCCCGATTACCTCAAGGTTCTCGACTGGCAGTGGAATGAAGTAGTCGCACCGTATTGGATCGAGCATGCGAAGTTCGCCGCCGAGCACGGAGTGAAGATCGCAATCGAAATGCATCCGGGGTTCGTGGTCTATAACCCGGAGACGATGCTTAGGCTGCGCTCCATCGCGGGTCCGAACGTGGGCTGCAACTTCGATCCGAGCCATCTCTTCTGGCAGAGCATCGATCCCATCGCAGCTGTCCGCGTACTTGAACGGGTCATCTTCCATGTCCACGCCAAGGACACGCAGATTTATTCCGCCAACCTCCCGCACACAGGCGTACTCGATACGAAGCCTTACACCGATGAACGCGCACGCAGCTGGATCTTCCGCACTTGCGGCTACGGTCACGGTGGTGAGTGGTGGAGGGAGTTTGTTTCCACCCTGCGAATGTTCGGCTACGATGATGTGCTTTCGATTGAGCACGAAGACAGCCTGCTCTCGCCGGAAGAGGGACTTACCAAGGCGGCGACCTTTCTCAATAGCATTGTGATTCGCGAGCAGCCGGGCGCTGCCTGGTGGGTCTAGCGGAGATGGGAACACGATGAAAACGATCAGGACGGCAATCTTCGGCACGGGCTTCATGGGCCGTGTACATCTGGAAGCGGTGCGGCGGGTGGAATTTGTCGAAGCGGCAGCGATCGCGGGCAGAAACGAAGAAGCGGCGCGACGGCTGGGCGCGGGCTTTTCGGTTCCCACGATTGCGAGCCACTACCGCGGTGTCCTGCGCGATCCGGCAATCGATGCGGTCCACATCTGCACGCCGAATGCGCAGCATTTTTCCATGGCCAAGGACGCGCTCCGGGCTGGCAAGCACGTGATTTGTGAAAAGCCGCTGGCCACAAGCGTGGAAGAGGGCGAAGAGCTAGTCTCAATCGCAACCGGGGAGGGACTGCGCAACTGTGTCTGCCACAACCTACGCTATTACCCGATGGTGCAGCAGATGCGCCGCATGCGCGAAGCCGGAGACCTGGGTGAAGTTCTTGTCGTGCAAGGAACGTATTCCCAGGACTGGCTGCTCTATGACACGGACTGGAACTGGCGCGTCGACGCCAAGGCCGGCGGACCGTCGCGCTGCATGGCCGACATTGGTTCGCATTGGTTCGATATGGCCGAGCACGTTACCGGGCTGCGAGTGACGTCTCTCTGTGCCGATCTTCAGACCTTTCACCGCACGCGCAAGCAGCCGAAGCATTCGGTCGAGACTTTTGCCAACAAGCTACTCGGCCCGGAAGATTACATCGATACAGCCGTGGATACGGAAGACTTCGGCGCTGTGATTTTCCGCATGGGCGCGCGCGCGCGGGGAAGCGTCGTGGCCAGCCAGGTTTCGGCTGGACGCAAGAACCGGCTCAGCATTGAGATCTACGGCACACGATCTTCCGTCGCGTGGGACCAGGAACGCCCCGACGAACTTTGGGCCGGTTATCGCGACGCTGGCAATCAGATTTTCGTTAAAGATCCGTCTCTGCTTAAGCCAGCGGCGCGGAGTTACGCCGATCTTCCCGGCGGGCACAGCGAAGGCTATGACGACACATTCAAGCAGGTCTTCCGCCGCTTTTATGCATCGATCGGCGAACCGGGCGGGGGCTCAGAATACCCGCAGTTTGTCGATGGACTGCGGCAACTGATCATCCTCAACGCTGCGCTGCAGAGCAATTGGACGCGGGCATGGATCGATGTTCCCGCAATCGATTCCGAAAGATGAACCTGGCAATTGAAAGGAATTCCGCCCCATGCTGATGCTCTGCGCTATCGCTGTTTTCTTCCTCTACGGAACGATCGCCGCCATGCTGGGCACGATTTTGCCGGACCTGTCGGAGCGCTTTCATCTTTCGCCTAACCAGAACGGCACCATCGCTTTTGCGCAGGCCTTGGGGCTGATCCTGGCATCGCTTGCCGTGGGCCCGCTGCTCGACAACGAAGGCAAGAAGCTCGGTCTTATCCTCGGCCTAATCCTCATTTCTATCGCGCTGCTCTCCTTGCCTCGGGTATCGGGGTTCCGCAGCATTCTAGTTCTGTTGTTCACGCTCGGGGTGGGCAGCGGCATCGTTGTGACGGCCGCAAATTCCTTGGTCAGCGATGCCGGCGAGGCCCATCGCGGCATCGCGCTGAACCTTACCAATCTTTTCTTCGGGCTCGGCGGATTGGCCACGCCTTTCATCGCCGCGAATCTTTTCAAGCGGAACTGGGTTCGCCTTTGTTACACCATCGCGTCTCTCACCTTCGCGACGATTGCGATCCAGGCTCTTACCAAAATGCCCGGGCCCACCGGAGCGGGGCGCTTTATACTCGCGGACGCGGCCCCAGTGCTCGGACGTCCGCTGCTGTTTCTGGTCGGACTCTTCCTCTTTCTCTACATCACTTGCGAGGTGGGCATTTGGAATTGGTTGCCCCGTCATCTCATTGCGCAGGGCATTCCGGAATCGCAGGCGCTTAATATCCTTTCGCTGGGTTTCGCGCTTGGCCTTCTGATCGGGCGTCTGGCGGTTTCTCCGATTCTCATCCGCGTGCCGCCGGTCACGGTCACGCTGATTGCATCGGTCGCGATGGCGGTGACGACGTTCCTGATGCTGCGGACCAACCGGCCGGCAGCGGCATTCGCTCTGGTTTTTCTTGCGGGAATCTCGATGGCGCCGGTTTTCCCCACCACGCTGGCGATTGTGGGCGATGCGTTTCCCCGCATGACGGGCACGGCGATTGGCTTCGTGATCACTTGTGGATGGACTGGCCTGGCTGTCAGCTCACGCATCATTGGAGCCATCGCCGGCGGCGACCCGCGGCGATTGAAGAAAGCTCTTCTGGTGATCCCGGCTTCGGCCGTGCTGATGGTGGGCTTAGATCTGGCGATCCGGAGCGCGTTGCTCTAGGTACATCGAGCTACACCACCAACGCACGCATGTAGTCTGCGTCGATCCTCAGTGCTTCCATCTCGGGCATGTCGAACTCTTCCTGTTCGACAAAAAGGTGTTCGATGCTGGCCTTCTTCGCGGCTTCAAAGATGGGATGATAGTCGATCGTGCCGCGACCCAACTCCGTTGAAGGCGGCGCGTTTGCCGGAGTGACCGCAGGGGTCATCTTAAAGTCCTTCACGTGCAGCATGGAAATGCGCGTGGCGTAGCGTTTCAGGAGGTTTGCTGGATTCTGGCCGGCTATCACCGCCCAGCCGCAATCCAGTTCCATCGTTACCTTCGCTGGATCGGTTAGGCGCAACAACTCGTCGTAAAAAAGAATGCCGTTTTCTGAGCGGAATTCCGGCGTGTGATTGTGATAGGCGAAGCGCATGCCGGCGGCGTTTACCCGCTCTCCGATGTGATTGAACTGATCGGCATTCCAGCGCCAGTCGTCGAGCGTCATCGACTCCCGGGCCGAGCGCGAGCCGGCGTCCTTTATGCGAGACGGATCCTTCAGCATCGGCGACGAGCAGACGATGTAGTTGAGTCCCAGATCCTTGCCGAACTGAATGGTTTCGTCCACCTTGGGCAGCAGATCCTTCAGCGAATAATGCGCGCTCACGCAGCGCAGGCCGGCATGGTCCATCGCCTGCTTCACCTCGCTGGGAGTGTGGCCGAAAAAGCCCGCAGCTTCCACTTCGCGATAGCCCAGCGCGGACAACTGGCGCAACGTTCCTTCATAGTCCTTGGGCAGAATGTCGCGCACCGAGTACAGCTGCAATCCGATGGGCAGACCCAGGGGATTGGCCATCAGCCGGGGTACGCCGTTCCATAGAGACACGCAGGCGGCCGAGGCGGAGGCGGTCTTCAGAAAAGTCCTTCTTGAAATTCGATGCATTTTGGATATCCTCAATTTCGAACATCTTTTCGTGGAACGGCCTAGTACGGCCTTGAGCCGCGACTCATCCACGAATCGTCTTCGCGTTCGCGTCCCACGTTGCAATGGTGTTCCTGAAGTAGGCGTAGTTGGCCAGGTGGCAACCGATTGCCGCATGGTTGCCAAATTCCTCGTTCTCTATGGTTGGCTTGCGGGTGCGAACCGCGTTGAAGAAGTTTGCCTGATGGGCCGACACATCGCTGTAATCCGGCGGGGCCGTAAAGATCTCAGCTTCCGCCGCCTGATAGTCGAGCGGTCCGGGCTGCGGATGTTCCGCAGTCCACTGAGCGAGGTACTCCTTACGCAATCGCGCCGGCCAGCCTTTCAGCGAATATCCTTCCGGCCGTGGGATCGTGTCCTGAGGCGTGAAGGTTAGCGTCTGTCCGATGATTTCCATGGTGCCTTTGGTGCCGTGAAACTTGATCGGTTCGCCGCCTGCATTGTTCAGATTGCAGCGCAGCACCACGCGGAACCTCGGATAATCGAAAAGCGTCTCGATGAGATCGGGGAAGTCGCGACCGTCCTTCCAGCGAAACAGTCCGCCGCCCGATTGCGCCCGCTGGGGCGCTTCATTCGTTCCGGAAATAAAGTAAATCCCCGAAAGCAGGTGCACGAACAAATCGCCGGCCAGCCCCTCGCCATAATCGGAGAAGCAGCGCCAGCGGAAGAAGCGCGCGGCATCAAACGGCCGCTTGGGAGCGTCCACCAGAAAGGCATTCCAGTCGATGGTCTGCTCGCTGGCGTCGGGGGGAATCGGATAGACCCAGGCGCCGCTGGGGGAATTGCGATCCGACGAACCTTCGATGAAGAACACATCGCCGAGCGCTCCCGCTGCGAAGAGTTCGCGTGCTTTCTCATAGACAATGGAACTCACGCGCTGGCTGCCGACCTGCAGGATGCGATTGCCCTTGCGCACCGCTTCCACCATGGCGAAGCCGTCTTCGACCGTGTGCGACATTGGCTTTTCGCAGTAGACATCCTTGCCCGCTGCGCAGGCGTCCACCACGATCCGGCGATGCAGGTGGTCGGGGACGGCGACGATCACCGCGTCAACATCCTTGCGGTCCAGGATTTCCCGATAATTACGCGTTGCCGGCACTTGCTTCTGCACGGTCTCTTGAGCGGCCTCGTGCCGGCTGTCATAGAGATCGCACACGGCGACGCATTCTATGCCGGGCACAGCGAGCGACGCTTGCAGCAGTTCGCATCCGCGAGTGCCGGTGCCGATCGAGGCAAATCGCACTCGATCGCTTGGCGCTACCGCGCGGCCTGCGCCCCACAGCGTAGCCGGCTCAAGCAGGGTAGTCTTTACCACGGCTCCAGCAGCCACGGAGCCCGCGCTGATGCGCATGAAGTCGCGCCGCGTCAAAGGATGCATTCTGTCCCTTCCTCTATCTCAGCATTTTTCGAGTTCTGCGCCACGAGCGCTGCGCGGAATACACTCGAAACTGCCACGAGATGGTTCGTCCCATCATCAGCCCGCAGAATTTTACGTCGATGAAGTGGGCAAGTCAACGAAACCCGGGGTGCCTGCCTTTTTCCCTCGGAGAGAAAAATGATTGCGACCAGGTTCCTGACAGGCGGAGCCCCTAACTCCCCCGCGCCAAGCTCGACACCTGTGATGTAGCGGCGGAACTACGCAAACCAAGCCGACGGGCGGCGTTTAAGAAGGCTTGGTTCTGCGCTGGCGTGCCAATCGTCACGCGAATACAACTCGGTGCGCCCCACGGTCCCAGCGGGCGCACGGACACGCCCTCATCCCGCAAGCGAACGGAGACGGCCGCGGCATCTTCTCCCAGATCACAGAACAGAAAATTCGCGGAGGTGGGAACCACGCGGTATCCCAGCCCTGCCAATCCCTGAGCGAGAACTTGTGCCTGCGCGGCGTTATTCTCCACTACGCGCTGAACGTGATGGTGGTCCTCGAGAGCTGCCACCGCCGCGGCTTGTGCCACTGACGACACGGAAAACGTGTTGCGCATGCGGGCGCAGTATCCAAGTAGTTCGGCGGGGCCTAAGCCGTAGCCCACGCGCAGGCCGGCGAGTCCGTGAGCCTTTGAAAAGGTTCGGAGCACCACCACACTCGCACCCTGGCGGACGTAGTCCAGCGAGTTTGAGTATGTGACGTGGCGCAGCGCGGCGAAATGCAGGGCGAACTCGTAATAGGCTTCATCCAGAAGCAGAACAACGTGGCCGGGAAGTTGCTCCAGAAAACGCTCCACCACTGCCGCTTCCACCATAGTGCCGGTAGGATTGTTGGGATTCGCCAGGAACACGATGCGCGTGTTCGCGTTGACCGCAGCTAGAATCGCGTCGAGATCGAAGGCGTCGTTGCGCATGTTTGCCTCAATCAGATGCGCGCCAGTTGCCTGAACCGCCATCGAATAAACAATGAACGAGCGCTCGCTGGTGACCGCGTTCAGCCCCGGTGCGAGCAGCGTCTGGCAGAGCAGGCTCAGCAACGCGGTTGAGCCTGCAGTCACCAGCACTTGCTCTGGTGCTAATCCGGGACGAGCGGCGAGTTGCTGGCGCAGTTCGCTGCAATCATCGTCGGGATAGAGATTCACCACGCCCAGCGTGCTTCTCATGGCGTCGATGGCGTGTTCCGAAGGCCCGAAGGGATTTTCGTTGGAGTCGAGTTTGATGACGTGCGATCGGCGCTCGATCGGGGCTGGCATTGTGCCCGGAGGATTTGACGTGCCCATTTCACGGGCGGGTTTCGAGACCAGATCGAAGAAGCGGCTCATACTTGCCGCTCATCATGCCATGGAAGGCTTTGTTCCCGCTATTGGTTTGTTGCAGGCGGTCCGCAGGCGATCGACTTCCTGCAAGGTCAGCGAACGGAATTGCCCCGGTGGAACATCGAGAGTAAGCGGGCCGTAGCGGACGCGCTTGATCTTTTCCACGTGGTGACCGACCTTTTCAAACATTCGGCGGATTTCGCGATTGCGGCCTTCGATCAAAGTGACTTCGTACCAGGGATTCGTCGCTTCTTTGATCAAGCGGATGCTTGCCGGGGCGGTCCGCACCCGGCGGCCGTCTTCGGTGGCGATGGAGACGCCTCCGCGCAGTTTCTCCAGTTCTTCGTTGCTCGGAGCTCCGGCGATTTTTACCACATAGGTCTTGGGCACCTGCGATGCCGCCTTCATCAGCTTGTTGGCCAACGCGCCGTCGTTGGTTAAAAGCAGCAGGCCTTCGCTGGCGTAGTCGAGCCGTCCTACAGGGTAGACGCGCTTCTTCACGCCCCGGATCAGTTGCATTACCGTAGGCCGGTTTTCAGGATCGCTCACCGTGGTCACATAACCTTTAGGTTTGTTGAGCAGCAGGTAGACATGCAGCTGCGCGCCTTGCAGCAGCTTTCCGTCGACGCGGATATGATCGGTGTCAGGGTCGGCCTTGGTTCCCAGTTCCGTCACCACGGTTCCGTTCACTTTTACGTGGCCGGCTGTAATCAGCTGTTCGGCCTTACGACGGGATGCGATCCCGGCAGCGGCGATTATTTTTTGCAGGCGTTCAACCGGCATTGGCCAACTTCCTATCTGAGATTTCCAGTCTGAGCTTTCCCTAAAAGAGGATAGTTATTCCTTCTGAGAGGCGGACTCAGTAGTCACGGGAAGAGAAGGATCGGCCTCCGTAGATGTTTCGGACACAGGCTCCGAATTATTGGAATCGCCTTCCGCCGCGTCTTCCGCCGGAATCAATTCCTCCTGGAAGGATTCCGCTACCAGCTTCTCGAACTCTTCCATGCTGGGAAGTTCGTTGACGTCCTTCAATCCAAAGCGCATCAGGAATTCTTTTGTCGTTTTATAGAGAATTGGCCGGCCGATCACCTGCTTGCGCCCGGCCGTCGTGATCAGCTTGCGATCGAGCAGGGTGGCAATTACGCCGCCGGAATCCACGCCGCGAATCTCGTTGATCTCCGGCACAGTGGCGGGCTGCTTATAAGCAATCACGGCCAGCGTTTCCAGGGCAGGCAACGACAGCCGTATCGGCGGCTTCAAACTCTTGGCAAAACCGCGCACCACCTCATGCTGCTCCGGCTTGGTGGACATGCGATAGCCGCCTGCCACCTGGCGAATCTCGATGCCATGATCGGGGCCGCCGAATTCGCCGACTAATTCTTCAAGACTGGATCGCACTCGCGATTTCACATCGGCGTCATCGACGGCGCCCGCCGCGATGACACTTTCCTTCACGAGTTGGGTTATCTGCTCCAGCGTGACGGGCGTCTCCGCAGCGTAAACAATCGCTTCGAGTTGTGCTTTCAGACTCATAATAAAAAGTGGCCAGTGCTCAGTGGCTAGTGGTCAGTAAAATCCGTGGCTCCAAGACTGACCACTGATCACTGGCCCCTGACCACTGCTTTTCATCTCCAATCGTCGCGCACCGCAGTCTGTTCCGCCATGATGGCGTCGAACCCAACATGCTTGCGGACGGCAATCTCGCCGAAGAGTTGATCTTGCCGAACCTGAATCGCCTGCAGCCGCACCATTTCCAGCAACGCCAGAAACATGCACACCAGCGCCGGCCGCGAGGGAACGCGCATGAGAAGCTGCTTCAGGCGGATGGGGCGAGACTCGAGTGATAACCGCCGCCGCAGATAGTCGATCATCTGGCCAACCGTAACGGTTTCTTCGTCTACGTTGATCACAGGCCGGGTGCGCACGCGCTCCAGAATCTGCTGGAACGTTTTGACCAGATCGATCACGTCCGCGGCCATTTCCGGCTCGGTGCCCTCCGCATCCATGAATTCCTTCAACGCCGGATTCGTCAGCACCGCGTCTTCGATCTGCTGCTTCTGCAGGAGCATCTGCGCCGCCGACTTGAACTTTTCGTGTTCGAGCAGCCGGTTCACCAGTTCCGTGCGCGGATCTTCCAGTTCCTCAGCTTTAGCGGAGGGATCGCGCGGCAGCAGCATCTTTGACTTGATGTGAATCAGCACTGCGGCCATATAGATAAAGTCGGCCGCCACATTTACATCCAGCTCGCGAATCTTTTCCACGTAAGCCAGATACTGCGCGGTGATGCGAGCGATGGGAATGTCGTAGATGTCGATGTCCTGCTTGCGAATCAGATCGAGCAGCAGGTCAAGCGGTCCTTCGTATACATCGGTAACCGAAACCGCAAACGGAGAATCGCTCTCTTCTTTCTTCGCAGAGTGCAGATCTGATTGTCGATTCGGCGACGAGTGCACCGCGACGAGTGCGGGCGAGACGGTACCGTTCACGTTATTCTCGGATGTAACGATCCTGTCTTCCATCCTACTTTCCATCGTTCCCCGCCGGCGCCTCGTAAGTCAGCGACATTCCCATCGACGCACGCACTCCGTCCATGGTCTGGGCCGCAACCGTGCGCGCCCGTTCACTGCCAGCTTCAAGAATATCCCAAGCCAGCCGGGGATTCTCCTCGAATTTCTTGCGCCGCTCCTGCATAGGACTCAGCAGTTGCACCAGCGCATCGGCCGCCCAGCTTTTGCACTCGATGCAGCCGATGCCCGCCGACCGGCAACCGGCGTTCACTTTGTCCATGGTGGCGCGATCGCTGAAGATCTTGTGCAGGTCGCCCACGGGGCACACATCCGGGTTTCCAGGGTCGGAGCGCCGCACCCGCGCCGGGTCGGTCACCATCGTCTTCAGCTTCTGCCGCACCACCAGCTCCGGGTCGGTGAGCAGGATGGCGTTTCCGTACGACTTCGACATCTTGCGGCCATCGGTGCCCGGCAGTTTTGGCGCGCGCGTCAGCAAAGCTTGCGGCTCGGGGAATACATCGCCGCGTTTTCCGTAAAAACCGTTGAAGCGGCGCACAATCTCCCGCGTGAGCTCCACGTGCGCCACCTGGTCCTCGCCCACCGGAACTGCATCCGCCTTATACATCAAAATATCCGCCGCTTGCAGCACCGGATAGCCCAGGAATCCATACGTTCCCAGGTCTTTGTCCTTGATGTTTTCCCGCTGCTCTTTGTAGGTGGGGACCCGCTCCAGCCAGCCCAGGGGCGTGATCATCGAAAGCAGCAGGTGCAGCTCGGCGTGCGCCGGCACGTGCGATTGGATAAAAATTACGGACCTTTCCGGATCAAGCCCCGCCGCCAGCCAGTCGAGCGCAACTTCCACCGAATTCTCTTTCACCCGCGAAGTGTCGGCATAGTCCGTCGTGAGGGCGTGCCAGTCGACCACGCAGAAGAAGCATTCGTATTCATCCTGCATGCGCACCCAGTTATCGAGCGCGCCCACGTAGTTGCCGAGATGCAGTTTTCCGGTCGAGCGCATGCCGCTGAGCACGCGCTTACGCGTATTTTTCGAGGGTTCCATTCTTCAGTTGCTGCGCCGCGCTGCCCGAAACCATAAACCGGATATCGGCATTTATAAATGTTAAGGAAGGTACGGGGAGCCGAACACCAAGAGCGATTGTCACTGCTTGGAATGCGGCTTCTTGCGCTCCGCTTCCAGCAAGCTCACCCGCTCGTTCAGACGGAAAGACGTTTCGATGTAATCGAACCTGCGATTCATCTCCAAGCGCAGATCCTCGACCTTTCCGTTTAGACCCTTGACCTCGGTCGCCAGCGCCCGCATCTCCGGCGTCACAAGATCCTGAAATGGCTTGCGAACTTCGTCCACCACACCCATAACTCAATTATATCTTTCGTTCCTGTATGCTGCCCGTTTTTCGCGAGTTCGGCAGTCAGCTAAATGTGTGCTGCAGTCATGCTTTATAATTCGCCCTCCATCGAGGCCGAACTCCCTAATGTCACATCTCGCCCGCAAACTTCGCCTCACCGACTACTTCACGCTGGCCTGGGGGACCATGGTCGGCGTCGGCTGGCTGGTGGTGATGGATGACTGGCTGTTGCGCGGGGGCGCGCTGGGCGCGCTGCTCGGTTTCGCCATCGGCGGTGCGCTGCTGTTCCCGATTGGATGGGTCTACGGCAGGCTGGTGGCCGCCATGCCAGATGCGGCGGGGGAGATCGCTTATACTGCCGCCGCTTTTTCTCGGTCCGTGAGTTTCTCCACCGGATGGATGATGATGCTGGCCTACTTTATCGTCTGCCCCTGGGAGGCCGTGGCCGTGGGCCGCATCGCCGGCTACATTGTTCCTGCGCTCGATTCGATCGAGATCTACCGCATCGCCGGGCGTCCGGTCTATCTTCCGCACCTCATCATCGGTCTCGGCCTCACGGCGCTACTCACCACGTTGAACTACCGTGGCGTCCGCCTCAGCGCGACTTTTCAGAATTGGACTTCCTTCGGCACGCTCGCACTCTTCATCGTCTTCGTCGCGCTCGGCGTCAGCAAAGGATCGCCGCGCAATTTTCCTCCGCTCTTCACTCATGCGCCGCTGGTTTCGTTTCTGCTCGTGGTGCAGATCGTCCCGTATTTCATGACCGGATTCGAATCCGTCAGCAAGGCTGCCGAGGAATCTACCTCCGAATTTCGCAGCCAGAGCTTTCTCAGTGCCATCTGGATGGCCATCCTTGTCGGCATCCTCTTTTACACGATCATCATCGCCGCCGTCGCCTTCGTGGCTCCATGGCACAATCTAACCGGCGAAAAATTCATGACCGCCGTTGCTTTTCAGCATGCAGTGGGTTCGCGCTGGATTGTCAATGTGATCCTCGCCGCCGCGCTCTTATCGCTCTTCAAATGCTTCAACGGAAATTTTGTAGCGGCCAGCCGGCTGCTGTTTGCCTTGGGACGCCGCGGCCTGGTCGACGTACGCGCCGGCCAAATTCACCCCCAGCACCAGACGCCGTCGGCCGCGGTTCTCTGCATCGGTCTGGCTACGAGCGCGTGTATGCTCCTTGGAGATGCGATTCTGGTACCGATCACTGAGGTCGGCTCGGTGGCCTGCGCGATTGGATGGGCGGCCACCTGCGCAGCATACCTGCGTATGGGACGCACCGGAACACTGCCAGGTCGGTCAAGGCTGTCGGCAGTCGAATGGTCAGTCGCAGGTTTAGGGTTGCTCGTGGCCATCGCGATGATGCTGATGAAAGTTGTCCCCGCGATTCCCGGACATTTCACGGTTTACGAATGGTTGGCGCCCGGGACTTGGATTGCCCTGGGTGCGATCGCAAGACGCCGTTCGACGATAGTACCGAGTTGATACGTCCGGCCCGAAGACCACCGAAGTATTGTTTCTCATGGAGAAGGAAATCTGATGAAAGCTCACAGACTGAATGCTTTAGTCGTGGTGGCGATATTCCTCGCCGCCAGCAGCCCGTTGATGGCGCAAACGCCAACCGCGTTCGATCTCGTCATCATCAACGGCCACATCATCGACGGCACCGGTTCGCCGTGGTATTCCGGAGACCTCGGCATCCGCGACGGCAAAGTCGCCGCTATCGGCAACCTGGCTGCCGCGCCGCGTAAGCGGACCATCGACGCCGCCGGTAAAGTCGTTGCGCCGGGCTTCATCGACATGCTCGGCCAGTCCGAACTCTCCATCCTCGTCGAACCGCGCCTACCTTCGAAAATCTACCAGGGCATCACGACAGAGATTACCGGCGAAGGGGGCTCGATCGCACCGCTCAACGATGCCATTATTCAGTCCGATCGCGAAGGCTACGAGCATTACCACATCACTCCTGACTGGCGAAGCTTCCGACAGTACTTCGCTCGTCTCGAAAAGCAGGGGATGGGCATCAACCTGGCCAGCTATGTGGGCGCCACGCAGGTTCGCCGCATGGCGCTTGGCGACGACAACAAGCAACCCACGCCCGAGCAGCTTGAGCAAATGAAGGCGCTGGTGCGCGAAGCCATGAAAGATGGCACGGTCGGCGTTTCTACCGCCCTCGAGTACGCGCCCGCTCCTTACGCAAGAACGGACGAGTTGATCGCTCTGGCCGCAGAGGGCGGCCGGTTCGGCGGCATTTACTCGACCCACATGCGCAATGAAAGCGATTCCGTGCTTGATGCCATCGACGAAGCCTTGCGCATCGGCCGCGAGGCGCATGTCCCGGTCGAAATCTGGCACATCAAAGTCGCCGGGAAAAATAACTGGGGACGCATGCCGGAGGTGGTGGCCAAAATCAACGCCGCGCGCGCCGGAGGCGCCGACGTCACCGCCGACACATACGCCTACACCGCATGGTTCAACGACTTCTCGGCCTTTGTTCCCCCGTGGGCGCACGATGGCGGCGCGGCGAAACTGGTCGAACGCCTGAAAGACCCCGCCACTCGCGAGCGCATCCGCAAAGACATGCTCACGCCGTCGAAAGATTGGGACAACGAATGGCAGGAGATTCCCGGGCCTGAAGCCATCATGATCGGCGTTGTGCAGAATCCAAAGATGCTGCCTCTGCAGGGCAAGCGGCTTTCCGAGATTGCAAGACTTTGGAACAAAGATCCGATCGATGCCCTGTTCGATTTTCTCATCGAAGATCCCTATGCCGGCGTCGCCGTGTTCGGCATGTCGCAACCTGATGTAACGCTCGCGCTGCAGCAGCCCTGGGTCGCCATCGACAACGATTCCTCCGGAACTTCGCCAGAAGGGCTTCTCGGCCAGGAACATCCTCACCCCCGCGCTTATGGCACGTTCCCGCGCATTCTGCGCAAGTATGTTCGCGAAGAGAAAGTTATTACGCTCGAAGACGCCATTCGCAAATTTTCTGCGTTACCGGCCCAACGCCTGCGGCTTACGGATCGAGGTGTTCTCAAAGCTGGCATGTGGGCAGATGTCGTCATCTTCGATCCCGCAACCGTGCGCGACTTGGCCACGTTCGATAATCCGAATCAACTTTCTGAAGGGATGGACTACGTGCTGGTGAACGGAGTGCCCGTGATCGATCGGGGCAAGATGACGGGAGCGCTGCCGGGGACAGTTCTGCGCGGCGCAGGCTACGTACCGTAACGCAGCGAGGGAAATTGTCGCGGTCAGAGGTGATGACGGCTGCCTAGGGTTTCAGCTGCGCTTGCGTCTCCGGTGCCGGAGTCAGCGTCACGTGTGGTTCGGTGACGGTGCCTGTAATGCTATAAACGAGCGGCCCCCCGCCCGCTGGTTTCATATCGGCGCCGCGTGCCAGCTTGAGGTCCAGAACTTGACCCAACGAAGCTGTGCCGTTGATTTCGTACGCTCCAGCGATAGAAACCAGCTTGCCCTTTTCGATCTCGATCTTTCCACCCTTCAGGCGTGCACGGCCCTGCCAGCGCGCGATCCGCAGCGGTCCCTCATCGCTAGGTAGCGAAATGTGGGAGAAACCTGCGTCCTGCAGATCGAACTGCACGGCCCCGTCGGCCGATTGCCAGAATGCAGCAAAATCCGCGCCGGACGCTGTCAGCTGATACGTCCCCGCCGCTGTTCCTGAAATCCAGGGATCGTGCATCGCACCGGCCATTTGTTCGAGCGAAACGCCTGTTAGAGTTCCTGCGCCGCTGTAAACCGGAGAGCTAGCCGTGAAGTCTGCCTGCCAATCGCCGCGATGCTTTCCACCCAAAAGGTTCGCGCGCAGGTCTGAAACCTTAAGCTTCCCGCGGTCCAGATCAAGAAAAGCGGAAACCCGTTCCGCGGCGATGTTATGAATCAACAAGCGGCCGGCGTTCACTTTGCCTGCAGCCCGCAAGTTTTTCAGGAACGGCGATGCGGTGGACTCGGCCGGAGCCAGCACCTGATACCAGCGTCGCCGGCTGGGTTGGGAACCCAGCCACTCATAGAGATCGCTTAGCGCGAGCTCTTCGGTATTCAAGTCGAAGTGGACCAAACATGCCCCCGGCATTCCGCAACCGCGCGGCAAGGACACAGAACCCGTCCAGTGCGTATCGGCGGCTCGTGCGTTCAAGTTTTCGACGCGGGCTTCATCGGGTAGAAGCGCTAATTCGGCGGACGAGATTTCAATCGGCCGGCTCGTCCCGCGCACGGTAGCCCGCACATTGTGCAGCTGCGCCGTTCCCGTCACCTCCGGCAAAAAGAAACTGGAAGTTCCGGAGACAGTTCCTGCCCACGATCCCGCGATCTGCAAGTCCATCTGGGCCACGCCCTCCACGGTGGCCTTCGTTGCAGGAAGGCCAAGCAGAGTGGCCAATCGCAAGGTATGTGATACCTCCGCCTCGCCACGGATAACCAGTTCATAACCAGATCGTGTCATCCAGCCTCGCGCCTGTGCGGGCACAGGCCGTCCCAGCGCAACTGGGAAGGGGCCGTACTCGATGTGCAGCTCATCCGGAGCCGACAAACCGTTAAAGCTCAACGAACGAACAGATTTACTCCTCGATGGCGCGTTCGTTCCATCTGAGCGCAGTACAAATGGCACGTTTCCCGGAGCGAACTCCACTCGAGTGGTCGCCGACAGTATGCGAAGATTGGTGATCTCGCCCCCACCCCGAAACTGGAGTCCGGGCGGGGATGGCCCATCCTCCTTCACGGCGAAATTGGCCTCCATGTTTCCGAAGGACACAAGATCCGCCGGCAGGTCTTTTTTTGCTCGCCGGGCGAGCTGCGCCACCGCGCTGACAGGTACCTTTTCGAAGTTCAAGGACAAATTTACTTTGTGCATTCCGGGCAGCCCGGCATCGCCATGCAGAGTGATCATGCCATCGCCGACGGGCGAACTGCAGAACATCTCGTGCACCATGCCTTCCACTGAGCTGTAAGTGCCATCACAGTGAGCGGCCAGCCGCAGCCCCTCACTGCTCGAGATATCGTAGCGGTGGAAATCCTGAACGGATGTATCGGCTGTAACCTGCATCGCCGCCGGGACGCCGCTCAGCGTCGCCTCCAGCCGAACCTCTCCACGCCAGCCTTTGTCGTTTCCCGATGCGAGCTTGGTCAGTTGACCGAGTTGCGCGTGGTTCCACTCCAGGCTGAACTGCAGGGGCGTTTCGCGCAGACTCCCGGCCCGCTGCCATATCCCATTCATGCGCAGCAGGCCGGTGTCGCTCAAGTTCATATCGGTGCGCAGCGGTTCTGCTCTCAGCCGAACTCCCCAGGTGTTCTCCGATTCCTGCCACAAGGCAAAGTCCGCGTTTAGCAGCGCGTACGGCTTTTTCTCCTGACCTGTTTTGAAATTGATACGGCCCGAACTCGCCTCGATGTAAGGAAAACCTGGGCGCGCTTCGGACTTTGATTTCGCCGTGGGCGCCAGCGGAGTTCGCTGCGTGCGTTCCAGCAGAGCTTCCAGGTTCCAGCGTCCGTCGCCTCTTCGCACCAGATTCAAGCTAGGCTCGGTCAGTTCCAATCGGGCAACGTCCAGCCGGCCCCGCAACAGAGACGTCAGCCGCACCACTGCCGTAACTTCCGGTGCGCGGAGCATAGGTTCGGCTCCGAACGCCGGATCTTCATAAATGACGAGGTTTTCCAGGTCAAACCCGGGCTGCGGCAGGAATCGAAGGTGGACCGAACCGATATCTACAGGACGCGCGACCGCCCGGCTGATCGAGGTGGTTATGCGGGACTTCAGGCGCGAGGCCCCCGGACGCAGAAGGAAGAGGCCCAGCAGAATCACTACTGCCGCGGTCACAACCCGCCGCTTGGAGGAGAAAAATTTCACCGCACCACTCGTAGCGTTCGCCGCCACCGTGTCTCGTCAAAGAAGTGCAATACCACGTGCGCCAGGAACCCGATGCGATCGCCGAAGTCAGTTTTGCGGTACTGGTCCCCCGGCGTCTCAAAAGACCAGTAAATGAACATCGGTCTCCCGATCACATTTTCCTGCGGAATGAAGCCCCAGTAGCGGCTGTCCAGGCTCACGTCGCGGTTGTCGCCCATGCCGAAAAAATGGCCGGGCGGCACGACCAGATCGTCCCCCTGGATGTGCGTGGGCAACTCCGGCTCCCAGCACGGGTAAACGTTGTAGCTTTCCGATGGCGGCACGGCGGGAAAATTGTCGCGGTAAGGATTCGGAAATGAAGCCGCATCCTGCGAGTGAATCACGTACGGCTCTTTTAACGCCTCTCCATTGCGGTAGACGACGCCGTTGCGCAAATGGATGTGGTCACCGGGCACACCCATAATCCGCTTCACCACGTACAATCCCGGCTCGCAGGGCGCCAGAAACACCACGATATCGCCGCGGTGCACCTCCCGATAGGGAAGCAGCGGCCCCATCCATGAACTCTTCGGCGCGAACTGAATGCGGTTGACAAAGACGTGGTCGCCGATCAGCAGCGTGTTCTCCATCGAACTGGAAGGGATCTCGAAAGCCTGCACCACAAAGGTGATGATGAACAATCCCGTTACCAGCACGGCGGCCAGCGACGAAAGAAACTCCACTGTAGTCTCGTGCGGTTTTTCTTCGACGTCGTTCTTGGCTTTGCTATCTTTTTTCGCCACTGTGATCAACCCGTCCTTGTCTTCAGTGCAGTGCCAACATCCAGGTTCTTAGCCGCGGAAGCTTAATTCACCAGCCGCAGCGTGCGGTGCCAACGCGTGATCTGGAAGATATGAGTGATCGCGTACGCAAAATGGTACAGCTTGCCACTCACCGAAGACGGCGTTATCCCGTCCCCTTCATCGTTTTGCACCGACCAGTAAATCACCAGCGGACGCCCGATGATATTGGCTTGCGGCACAAATCCCCAATATCTGCTGTCGGAACTATTGTCCCGATTGTCGCCCATCACAAAGTAATGTCCCTCGGGAACGATGAGCCGTCCGTCCTCCACCAGCTTGCGCAACCGTATCCACCACTCCGGAGTTTCGCCCGCTGCGACCTCCAGCCGCGGAAAGTTATCCCGGAACAAGTCGTCCGCCGGGCGGCTGAAGTGCGCGTAGGGTTCCTTCAAGGGCACCCCGTTCACAAACACCTGCTTGTTCACCAACCGCACGCGATCTCCCGGCACTCCAATCACGCGCTTTACAAAATGCTGCGCCGGGTCTACCGGATAATTAAACACGACGATGTCGCCGCGTTGCACCCGGCGGTAGGGCATGAGATAGTCCCCTACGCTGCCTCCTCCATAGCAGAGCTTGTTGACCAGCAGGTAGTCGCCGATCAGCAGCGTATTCTCCATGGACGGAGACGGAATCTGGAACGCCTGCACGATAAACGTGATGACAAACACCGCGATCACCACGGTTCCCAGCAGCGACTGCAGCGAGCCGGTCAAGCTCGCCTCACCCGCCCATGTAGCTTTCTTATCGGCTGGCGAATGAATATCCGGAGGGTCATCCGCCGGAGAATGATTCTCCGGGGAATAACCGTCTGGCAAATGATCGGTTGACGAATTCATTCACTCCACTTATCCCGCCACTCTACCGATCCGCGGATCGCGATCCCCGCGCCAGCCTGGCGCCCGCGGATTGCGGCCGCGAAGCCAGATAGGATAGCAACTGACGCGCCGCATCCTGCTCCGCCGTCTTCTTGGTGGAACCTTGCGCGCGTCCCACGAATTCCGCCCGGCCCTCGCCGTTCTTCGTATTCAGATGAACTTCCACCGTGAATGTCTTGCTGTGTTCCGGTCCCGCCTCCTGCACCAATACATACGAGGGCTGCGGCATTCCCAGTCCCTGCAAAGTTTCCTGCAGAGCCGATTTGAAATCGGTCATCGGCATCGCACCGCCTTCCCGCTCCATCCGCTCCAGTTCGGGCGTCAGAATCTCCCGCACGATGAATTCACGGGCCGGTTCCATTCCTCCATCCAGGTAAATCGCCGCCAGGATCGCTTCCAGTGCGTCTACCAGGATCGCCGTCTTGCTCCGTCCGCCGCTCTTCTCTTCACCACGTCCCAAGCGGAGATAGTGTCCCAGTTCTAACCGTTGCGCCACCCGGATCAGATGACGTTCGCTCACCACGTGGGCTCGCAGTTTTGAAAGTTCACCCTCTCGAAACTGCGGAAAGCGATGGAACAGTTCTTCGCTGGTGACCAGCGCCAGAATCGCATCCCCTAGAAACTCCAACTGCTCGTTGTCGTTGACCTTGTACTTGCTCTCCACGGCCTGCTGCGCCTCCCGCTCCCGGGCTTGCGAGCTGTGGGTAAGCGCCTGCTCGATCACCCCCCGGCGGCGGAAGCAGTAGCCTAACGCCGTTTCCAGCGCGGTGATTTCCCGTTCCTTCATGATTGCACTGCCGCGCGTGATCCGCACCAGCCCGACCGGTGCGAAAACTTTCCGCTGAGCATTAATTCTTTGGCGTGTCGGGGATGCCGCCAACCAACTGGATCAGGCGATCTTTCTCCTTGCGTGCCGCATCCCCAGCGTTGGTGCCAGCCTTCGTCAGATCGACTGCTTGGTTCGCATACTTCAGCGCGTCCGGATACTTATTCTGCATATCCAGTGCCACCGACAACCGGAAGACCGCGATCGGGTCCACCTCCTGCGGATAGGCCTCAATCGACTTCCTCAGATTTCCTTCCGCGTCCGCCCACGCCTTAGCGTTGAAATCCAGTGTCCCTAGAATCGCATAAGCCTCCGAACGCACGTATCCCTTATATACGTCCACTTTTTCCGCAGGGAGGCCGGCGGGAATATCTGTATCCACGGTCACCAGCGCGCGTTGCGCGTCTTTTCTAGCTTCTGCAATGCGCTGATCCTTATCCAGGTCGGTGTCGCGTGTACGCTCCGCGAGCACCTGGGAGACGCCCAACAGCGCCTGCGGATCGTCTGGATCGAGAGTCAAAAGCTTCTGCGACACCTCCAGCATCTTGTCCGTGTTGTTGGCTTGTTGGTACGAGTTCATCACCGCCTTGTAGAGCAAAGCGCGTAACTCGCTGTCGGGAAACTTCGCGGCGAAGTCGTCCGCCGCTTTTTGCTGTGCCGCCGGATCGGTCAACGCTGCCGCCGCCTTGTACGCATCGAACTCGGGTTGTGTCTTGGCCTGCGGTGGACGCTTGCCCGCCGGTGCTGCCGTTTGTCCCGCAGTTTGCCCGGCCGGAGGGGTCTGGGCCGCAGGCTTATTCTGGGTGAGACTCCAGGCTGATATTCCCAGCATTGCAATGATGATTGCTGTTCGCTTCATGCATTCTCCTTGTGCTGCCCGCTTCATTCGATTTCCATAAACTTCCAGCTGCCGAGCATTGTAAATGCAGATCACATTGTAACCGCGCGAGTTCTTCTCTATTGCGGTTTGGCCGGAGGTTCGTACGCTTGCTCCAGCCCACGCTCCGCCGCCGCCTTTATCTCGGGCAATCCTCCGCCCGCACTCAACGCGGCCTTGTACTCCTGTAATGCCGCTTCGCGCTCCTCTTTCATATCCAGAATCCTGCCCAGATACACGTGGGACCAGCCAACGACCGTGGGATCTTTCGTGGATTCAATAGCCTTTTGGAAATTATCCTGCGCTCCGTCCCGGTTCTTATTAGCGACGGCTACTTCCGCCAGGATGAACAGCGCCCGCCCCTGGTCCCCGATTTTCTTGTCCAACGCCTGCTGCGCCAATTCCTGCGCACCTTTGGGATCGCCGGCCGCCAGCCGCTTCTCCGCCGTCACCAGCATCCGCCGCTCCTCCGGACGCGACAGCCGCAACAGTTCCGGCGCCGTCGAACTCGCGAACTGAACCTCCGACGCCGCTTTCTCTTCTTTCTTCAGGTCCACGCCGTCGAGAAACTCGCCGTAAGCTCCGCGAATGCCCACCGGGTCTTTTTCGAACGCCACCACCTCGTCGTAAAAGGTCCGCGTCAGAATATACCCTTGCTTCACCGCGTCATCCACGGCCTGCGCTCGCATGGCATCCGCAGTCTGCTTGTTCCCGCTCATGCGGATCTCCATGGCTCGTATCAGGCTTTCGGTGACCAGCAGCGAGATGTCGGTTTTGAAACTCTCTTCCATCGGAGATCGCTTTACAGACTGCAGCAGCGGTTCCAGCCGCTTGATGGCGCTGGGGTGCTTGTCGGCGAGCGGATCCAACTCGTAGTGCAGAAATGTGTGGCGAATCTGGTCCATCTTCAGCGCCGACTGTGGCGCCGCACCCGAATTGGTATCCGGCGCGGGGAATACGATCACGAAGTAATCCGAACCGTAATTCCGCGCATCCGTTTCGTTTGGCGAACCCATGAAGTCCAGATAAATCGTGAATCTCCGCCCCAGGTATTGCGACGAAGGCTGCTTCAGATAAATCTCGGTGTCGAACACCATCTTGGCCAGCGGCGCGTGATAGCGATTCATCAGCGCCGCGTAGTCCTTGCGGTGCCGCTCCCAGATCGAGTGCAGTCCCGCTTTTTCGTAGAAGCGCTCCAGTAGCGTTCCAAAGAGCGTGATGGCGGCCGCATCCGGCGGCAAATCCTCTTCTTTTACGCGCGGCGCGAAATGCGGCGGACCGTCCATGTATAGCGCCAGAGAAATGTAGGGAGACAGGCTGCGGGTGGTATTCCTGTCGACCGTGTGCGATTGGTAGAACTCGCACAGCGCAGTTCGGGCGACTTCAGCGTCCTCCGAGTCCGCCAGAACCCTCTGTACTTCCGCCCGCACATTGCTGCGGGTAGCGTCCGATGTGGTCAGATCCTGATCATAGCCGCAGGAGTTGAGCGCGGTCAGCACGGAAAAAAGCGTCTCGTTGCTGTCCAGCGCGATGGGAGACCGCTCCTGCGGAAACGGATTCTGCGGAGCCTTCGGTGGCGTTGGCTTTTGTGGAGTCAGGCTCGGTGGCTGGTCCGGCTGAGGCTGGTCCTTGGAAGAGGATTGATTCTGGGATTGATCCTGTGCCGGCTGATTTTGTGGAGGTTGGTTCTGCGGAGCGGCATCCTGCCCGGCGCACAACGACGCCAGCAGCCCCATGAGGGCCGCCAACAGCCAACCTCGCAATCGCAGACTCAGGAAACCCTCCACGGGATTGGTGGTGCGCCAAGCGGAGAACACCCTCAAGTGTAAGGAATGCGGCGCAGAGGGTCAAACCGGGACAGGGGTGGTATAAGGCGACGGCAAAATGCTCCCTCCCCCCACCCCCTGTCCCGCTCCCTCCGATTTTGATCTTGATTCTGGCCGGGACCCGCTCGCCCGCGCCAACGTGGGGCCGTGCTCCTTGCGACATCCCCCGTCGAAGTTGGCCTGATCGAGCTTAGTATTGTGATTCTGACTTCATATTTTCATTTGACATCCACAGCCTGAGCAAATAGTCTCGCGAGCAATCAGCGCGCGGATTCGCCGGGCGGTTAACGGACTGCTAAGGTTCCATCCCCGATTCCTATCGCTGCTTCCCTTGAAGTGTGAACGGATTGCGCCATGAGTTATTGGCGGGCGCATTAGTGCGGACAGATAGTCGCATGGGCAACCCGGCGCGGGCCGGAGGACCAATCTGTTTGTATCGTCAGGAGGAAGCTAGATGTCTCAACGCTGCGCTGCGAAATTATGCCCATCCCGATTCTACGTTTTAGCCACCTTCATGGTACTTCTTTCCTTTGGGAGACTCGCAGTAGGACAGGTCAACCCAGGCACGCCAGCGTTCTCGGCGTATGACTCGCACGCGGTTGACACGATCAATCTGCAGAACCTCAATATTTCTGTGAAGCAACACCACCGCGAACGTCTACAACTCGAACGGGACTATTGCAACTTCGTATGATCTTGCCAACAACCCAATGACCTATGCCTACAATGGGACTGGAGGATGCAATGGCCTGTTTCCGACCTCCATCACCAAGGGCGGGCTGACAACATACTCAACCTGGAACTGTACCGGAGGCGTCAAGCTGACGGACACCGATGCCAGCGGGAACACGACAACGTACGGTTATAAGAACTGTTCGAGCGGGACGGCGGACCCGTTCTGGCGCGTGATGTCGGTAACTGATCCGTTGGGAAACGAAGTGTGTAAAACGTATCCGTCCGGGTCTTCACCAGACACTGCAAGCAGCAGTTTTTCCTTCAACTCCGGCACTTCGGTCCAGAACACGACGGTAACTTCAGACGGCTACGGTAGTCCGATCCTAACGCAGAAGCAGCAAGGGCCTTCATCTACAAACTACGACACGGTTTCTACAACCTACACCTATGGCACCGTAAACAATGTTTACTCAACCCTTCCATGTACCTCAACTTTAGGGAGTGTGTGTTCAGCAGGAGTTGTAGGCAGCAAATTCTACGATACGTTGGGAAGACTCGTGTCGATACAGGATACGGGGGGCGGCGTTGACGCCATCACCTACGCCCAAAACGACGTGCTTTCTGTTGTCAGTCCAGCACCAAGTGGCGAGAACAATAAACAGGTGCAGAAACAGTACGATGGACTGGGCAGGCTGACTTCCTCGTGCGCGGTTTCTTCGACTGTGAGTGGCAATGTAGGTTGCGGACAGAATGTAGCCACATCACCAACAAACGGAATATTGACCACGACCTCATATAGTTCTACAACTGGCAGCCGGACAGTATCGTCAACTCGCGGCTCGCAAACGCGGAGTAAGACCGTGGACGGCCTTGGACGCGTGACTTCTGTCACAACGCCGGAAGGTGGTACGACAACCTACAGCTACGACTCTTCGACAACCAACTGCCCTTCCGGCTGACCTGCCCCCAGCTTCCGCTCACGTAAGAATACGACAACTTAGTTCGGTGCCCTCCTCGGTTTGAGCCGGGATGGGGGAGCGCGAGGGGCAAGGGACGGCGTTTGAGTCCCTTGCCC